>SXGT01007561.1_pt1 | contig 15936 bp, 16 predicted proteins | sample 3176221 | NCBI WGS metagenome assembly SXGT01 (sample SAMN11356862, study PRJNA531348) | freshwater metagenome | isolation source: freshwater sample F1-120 | place: China: Fuxian Lake, Yuxi | collected 2017-12-25
AAAAAGGTCTAATACATCACAAGTTAAACCATACAAGTACTGTAACAAGTCGTCTGTCAAGCTCAGACCCTAACTTACAGAACTTACCGCGTAGTGGTACGTCAGAAGTTAAAATGATGTTCACGTCACGGTTTGGTGAAGACGGTCGTATGGGTGAGATTGACTACTCCCAATTAGAAGTAGTTATCCAAGGTGTACTGACAAAAGATAAACAGTTAGTACAAGATTTGAATGATCGAGTGGACTTCCACTGTAAACGGTTAGCAGTCAAACTTGGTGAACCTTACGAAGATGTATTGCGAAAGGCTAAGAAAGACACATCACATCCAGACCACGTACAGTATGCACAATGGCGTACAGGTGCTAAGGAATTCTCATTCCAACGAGCGTACGGTGCTGGCGTAGATGCAGTAGTTGCATCGACAGGTATGTCTAAAGCTGATGTAGAAGCACTAGTAGAAGCAGAAAGCAAGTTATATCCGGGAGTTGCGGAGTTTGACCGTAGACTGGAAGCAGTAATTATAAAGAATCGTAAGTCTACAAGTAGTAAGTTGTACATAGAAGGCGTAGCGTTTACACAAGGCGTATCTCACTGGGATAGTCCGACAGGTACACGTTACACATGGAGAGAGGGTATTACACCAGACTTCATGCACCGACAAGGTAAGTACACAGGCTTCTCACCAACAGAACGTAAGAACTATCCAGTTCAAGGTTTCGGTGGTGAAGTAGTACAAGCGATACTAGGCAAGATATTCCGATACATGTTAGCCAATGACAGATTCGATAAGAAAGTGTTACTAGTCAACTCAGTCCATGACTGTGTATGGTTAGATGGTACTAAAGACATGATTGAGCGAGTAGCCAAAGAAGTTAAACAAATTATGGAATCAATTCCAGAACTATACAATAACACGTTCCCAGAACTAAATGTGAACGTACCATTCCCAACAGAACTAGAAATCGGCACTAGCTTATACGATAAAGAAGTAGTGCATTAAGGAAACAAAATGTCAGCATTAGATTTAACCAAACTTGGTGCCCTAGCAGCGGCAGCAGAAGATTTAACGGTCAATAAGGTATACGAACGCGAACTACCAAAAGCAGGTGTAGCATTCTTTGTACTGAAAGACTATATCGAGTTAGGCCGACACGCATCGACCAACCCGTCACACAAGCCATCACACAAAGCAGTGTTGATCTTTGAACTGAATCATCCAAAACACATGATCGAAACAGACAAAGGCAAAGAACCACAGCAGTTCATGCTACGTGTAGGTAAAGGCTCAACAGCTAAATCAGGTTATCGTAAACTGTTCGCAGCAATGAACGCAGCATACGACAACCAATTCAACCACTTCATCCAAATGATCGGTAAACCGTTCTTAGGTGAACTGTTCCATAATGAAGTAGGTGAAGGCGACAAGAAACAAACTTACGTGAACGCTGACCTGAATGGCGCATGGAGCTTCAAAGCACCGTACCAAGTAGATCAAATCACAGAAGCACGTACATTGTTACCAATCGACCCACTGAAAGGCGCACCTCGCGTATTCTTATGGGAACCAGTTGGTATCGACGACGACAGCATCAAAGCAATGTGGGACAGCATCTACATTGAGGGTACTCGTGACGTAGAAGATAAAGCTACGAAGGAAGTGAAGCAGGTATCGAAGAACTGGATTCAAGAGCAGATCATGAAGAACTTAGAGTGGGATGGTAGTGCAACACAAGCCCTCACACAAGAGTTTGTGGAGCTTACCGCCCCTTCGGACGTCTTACCAGCCTCTACCATTGACGATTTGCCGCCTTCATTAGACGACTAGGGTATTTGTATGGACTTGACTAAAATCGCGTCCATCGTGGCAGCACAGAACGAATCTAGCCCCATTGCGGGGCGGATTCTTCAAGCCGATGCGGATTTCTTCTGCTATCAGTGTGCCCATCCCGATGATACGTTCGCACAGAACTTCGAGCAGTTAAAGAAGAAGATTGAGTACAGTAGAAAGCTAGCAAGAGCGACACAAGTTAATGTGTTCGTTACGTTAGGTCTTAAAGGTGGTCGCCACCAAATTGCAACAGTAAAGCCTTATCAAGATGACCGTGGTAAATCACGTTCACCAGAAATGACAGCGCGTGTACGAGAGTTGCGTTCAGCATTAGCTACATATCAAACAGACCGGATAACACCAGTAGTGTGTTTGAAAGAAGAAGCAGACGACGTTATATGTCGCGCACAAACAACACAGATTGCAAAGCACGGCGTAAATTCATCTGTAGTCATGTCGGATGACAAAGACTTATGGATGGTTCAAGGGTTACATTGTGACTCTACCACAGGTGAAATACGCAATGCTAAAGGTTATGGCGTGACTATGTACAAAGATGTAGGTAATAAAGAACCGAAGTTAGTAGGTTTAGGTACATCTTGGTTCTGGCATCAAATGATCATGGGTGACGGTGCAGATACAATACCGGGACTTCCATTCTTATCACCACGATTAGCAAATCGCTACTTACCAACAAAGACACACAACCCTAACCGTAAACCGTTAGCGTGTGGTGAAGCCAAAGCAGTAGAAATACTACGGGGAGTCAACAATGACAGAGAAGCATTTAACCGTGTGTATGAGGCATATGCGGATTGGTACGGAGAGAATGTTGACGATATGTTCTTCGAGCAAGCGTATCTATTATGGATGCGCCGTACTAACAAACTACTCGACTGTTTGGAGTTCTTACATCCGTTAGGATTTAAGTACGAGTTACTACCACATCGTAAAGAGCAACTGAAGCGGTTCGTCGAGCTAGTTAAATTACAGGAAGAACAGAATGTGGTATCATGAAAGTGACCCAAGTGTTATGGTATTAATCCACCAGCAGGTAGCACAAATGTGTACTTCGTTATGTAAGCAAGGTGTAACAGTACGCTTCGATATAGAACAACCAAGAAGTATTAGTGAACCACACATACGCATAACGATAACGATTGGGGAGTATTCTGCCTATCACGAAGTAAACCAACATATGGTGCGTACATATGGTAAAGACTTACGTTGGTTAGAGTGTAGTGTACAAGACATGGTAACAAACATAGTAAGGAGAATGATGTGCAGTTCGTCATCCCAATCAACGAAGCAACGCTAGGCGAGTCACAAACGGTACACGTACTGAAAACAAACAGTACTTGTGCACGTACTAACAAGAAACACTTACGTGCTTACTTCACTAAGATGGGTGTATTACCTAGCGAAATGAAGAAAGTGTTTAGGGAAATGGGTTTCACAGGTAAGGTATTAGGTGACTAATGTTTAAGCCACAAAAAGCGTTACATCTTCACATCGAAGAAGATAAGAAGAAACCTAAGTTCGTTGACCGTGCTTACGCCATTTACGAGAAGTATGATGGTTGGTATGGTTACTTCGATTCAGAAGATGGTGTAATCAAGAGTCGTGCAGGGCGTGAAATCCCCTCAGTAGCACACTTGAACGAGCGACTAAGACAGCACGTACAGAAGGGTGTGTTGATCTTTGAAATCCTGCTAGATGACGTTACGTTGTTCAAAGACCTAAACGGTGTATTGAACCGTAAAGCACCAGCACCAACAGCATATTTAAAAGTACATGACTTCTACGACAAGACATTACCACAAGCAGGCTTATCTAAGCGAACAGCAATGATGTACGAAATCGTAGAAGCCATTAATTCATCGCGTGTAAGACCAGCACCAATTCTAGGTGTGAGCAGCAATCCAGAAACATGGAAAGCAAAGGCCGATTTGATCATGCAAGCAGGTGGTGAAGGTATCATCCTAAAAGCGATTGATGCACCTATTTCACAAGACAAACGTAACGCTGACTTAATGAAGATTAAGATGGAAGTTACATTAGACTTATTAGTAGTCAGCCTAGTGCGTGGTGATGGTAAGTACGCAGGTACATTAGGCGCGTTACGTTGCGTGGATCGTGACGGTAGCGTACATATGATCAGCGGTATGTCAGATGCACAACGGGCGGAATGGTGGTATACACCGAGCCTGATTGTAAATCATGTGGTAGAAGTGCAAGCTATGTGTCAATTACCTAACGGTAGTTTACGTGAACCACGCTTCAAAGCGGTACGTTATGACAAGGCTCCAAAGGATATTGATTAATGATACGACAACTCAAGACAAGTGAAGTCGAGAGCGTATTAAGTCAGTTGGTCAAGAAACAGGATAACAAGTGCGCTATATGTGGACAATTCTTCACACAGCGTGACTATCCTGTACTTGACCATGATCACGACACAGGGTTCATACGTGGTGCATTACACAACTCGTGTAATGGTACAGAAGGAAAGATCAAGGTAAGAGCACACTTTGGGCACTCAGGAGTGTCTGCGTATGCCTACTTAATCGGACTAGGAAAGTACTTGGAAGCCCACAAGAAACCTATGTGGAACTTCCTACACCCAAGCCACATGTCAGAAAATGAAAAGCGACTAGTACGAAACAAGAAAGCTCGTGCAGCGAGAGCCAAGGCGAAAGCATAATGAACGTAAGTCAGCAGATAGAGTGGGAAGCAGAGTGCCTTGATAGAGGCAGTCAACGGTATTACTTGAATCAAGAAAAGATGCGAGAGCATGGGCAGTTAGAGCAAACTGACGTAGTAAGTCATTTGTTCAGACAGCGGATTCGTGAAGTAGGCGACTACTTAGAAAAGCAATCAGTGAACCGTAAGGGAGTTAACGGGGCATACAACGGCTTACTAGCCAGATGTGTAGTTGACAATGATTGGGGACGAGTAGCGTACATCGGTGCACAGGCTGCATTCCACGTAGTAATGGTTGGTACAAACAACACAATCATGAAACTCTGTCTGACTATAGGTACTCGTCTTGAAGCTGACTTAAAATGTCGGATGTTCGAGGCGAAGTACCCTGAATATTACCATACGGTAATGAAGTCATTCAGAGAGCAAAATGTAAGTGATTACAGTCACAGACATAAAGTAATGATGAAGAAGTTTAATGACTTTGATCTTACTTGGAATGATTGGCGAGTAGAAGTAAAGTTACACATCGGACAACGAGTAGTAGCAGCACTAATCGAAATATTCAATGACGTCTTGTATGTGAACATGAAGTGGGAGAAAGGGAAGTCAACAGCAACCTTAGATACTACAGCAGAGTTTGATACATGGGCGAAAGAGTTTGAGAAGGAACGTGGTTTCATGTTCCCGATGCTATTACCATTGAAAATACCACCTCAAGAGTGGTCACTAGATGGTGATACAAGTGGTGGGTACTACACCCCAAGATTGATGGCAGCATTGCCGTTTATCAAAACTAAGGGTAAAGATCACAAGGCGTGGGTAAGACAGCATCCAGCCTTAGAGCATAGACGGGCAGTGAATGCTCTGCAAAAGACGGCATGGTGCATCAATGAAGATGTACGCCAAGTGCAGAAGCAGATCTACATACGTGGACTCGCAATTGGTATGCCTAGTAACATACCGTTGAAACCACCTGCGTTCCCAGCACACCTTGAAAACATCAAGAAGGAAAACTTAACCGAGCAACAGGCAGCAGAAATAACTGACTGGAAGATGCTGGCTAAGAGTGCATACGGGAACGAGCAACAGAGAAAGGGGCAAGTGCTCGCCTTCATGCAGGTACAAAAACTTGCAGAAGAACTTTCTACGTGGCCGGAGTTCTATTTTGCGTACAATTGCGACTTCCGAGGCCGTATATACTGCGCAACGTCTGGTCTTACACCACAAGGTGCTGACACAGCCAAAGGTCTGTTACGCTTTAAAGAGGGTGTAGTACTCGGTGCTAGTGGGTTACGCTGGTTAGCTATCCACGGTGCAAATACATTTGGTGTGGACAAAGTACCATACGACGATAGGGTACAGTGGGTAAAAGACAATAAGGTGTTTATACAACAAGTTGTCGAAGACCCTATATCATACCGTCAGTTTTGGGGAAGTGCAGACAAGCCATATCAGTTCCTAGCGTTCTGCTTTGAATGGGCACGCACTGATTATGGTAACAACGACCAAGTGCTTGGTTATCTACCTGTAGGATTAGACGGTAGCTGTAACGGATTACAGCACTACTCGGCAATGTTAAGAGATCCGGTAGGTGCAAAGGCAACAAACCTATGCCCGACAGACAGACCTCAAGACATATATCAAGAAGTGGCAAATGTCACTACCGCTAAACTTAAGAAGATGGATGACCCACGAGCGAGGAAGTGGTTGCAGGTCGGAGTGACAAGGAGTTGCGCTAAACGACCTGTAATGACTTTACCTTATGGAGCAACGCAATCATCAGCACGTATGTACGTACTAGATTATGTTGTAACTAACTGGGCTAAGTTTGAGTTAGATGAAAAGCACCGTTGGGAATTTGCAAACTTCCTAACACCAATATTATGGGAGTCAATATCAGAAGTTGTCGTGGCAGCACGAGAAGCGATGGATTGGCTCAGAAGTAACGTAAACAACAACTTCGTGAAATGGGTAACGCCAGTTGGATTCCCTGTCTATCAGTTCTACAAGGACATGGTACAAGACAGGATTAAATCTCAAATCAGCGGTGTCTTACGATTGTGTTATGTAAACATGGACGGATCAAACGTAGCTAAACCATCCCTACAACGGAGCGGTGTAGCACCAAACTTCGTACACAGTATGGATAACACACATCTAGTAATGACAGTTAACCGCGTGGATCTTCCAGCGTATGCCATGATACACGATGACTTCGGTACACATGCAGGTAACATCCATAAGTTATTTCCAGCAATTAGAGAATCATTCTACGAGTTATACTCAAAGCATGATCCCTTGAAAGACTGGGCAGAACATAACAATGTTACAGTGCCACCACCGAAGTTGGGTACGTACAACTTAGAGGATATAATCCATGCAGACTACTTCTTTGGTTAAAGGCGGTGTACAAGCACTGCCTGTAGTTCCAATTAGTGCCGAGTTAATTCGGTTACTAGAACAGATGATACCAGTACAGGCAATATTACCTACAACAACAATGCAGGAAATAATGTACGAGGCTGGTAGACAGAGTGTATTACACCTATTAAGGGTACATCATGAGCGTAACCACTCAGGTGCAGCTTTCGGCATTAGACCGTAAGTTACGTAGACAGAAGCAAATTCTAGAACTAGAGGCCACTTGTAAGAAACAAGAGCAAGTGGACGTATTAGTAGAACACTTCTTCGCAAATGGTGTATATGCAAGACAAATGTACTTACCTGCCGGTATCGTAGGCGTAGGTAAAATACACAGGTTTGAAAACATCTGTGTAGTATCAAAGGGTAAAGTACGTGTAACTACCGATGAAGGTTCCGAGGTTATAACAGCACCGGCAACCTTCGTAGGTAAAGCAGGCGTCAAGCGTGTACTACTTGCCATAGAAGATACAATTTGGACAACATTCCATACATCCATAGATGATGATCTTGAGAAGATAGAACAACATCACATTGCTCCTAGTTACGAAGATTTAAAATTACTACAGGAGAATAAGCATGTCATGGTTAATAACAGCGGCAGTGACCACAACACTAGCAACAACGGCTGTGGGCATAGATGCAAACAAACGTGCAGGAAAGAAAGCACGTAAGCAAGCACTACAAGACAAGATAGATGCTCGTAAAGCAGAAGTGTTTGCCGAGACAGAAGGACAAGGCGTGGGTAACTTAGGTAAGGTTACATTAGGTATTGATGAAGAAATTGATCCTGAGAAAGAGTTACTGAAACAAGGTAAATCAAAGGTACGACTGTCATGACAAGAGCAGAGTTAATAGCAAAGCATCTTAGTGGTGACTTCAAGTTGAAGCAAGAGTTCCTGTCTGGTTCACCATACCGCGACTCAGTTATTTCTCGTTGTGAAGTGTATGCAGGTTGGACAATACCAATGGTGTTTCCAGTAGCAGAAATTACAGATGGTGAGGAACAACAGCGGGATTACCAATCAGTAGGCGCACAAGCAGTCACAAACTTGGCCAACAAAGTAATGATGGCGTTATTCCAACCATCTAAACCATTCTTCCGTATCAATCTGTCTAACGCAGAGCGTGAGAAGGTTATGTCGGAATCAAACCTAACATCAGCACAAGTAGATGCCGCACTATCAGAAGCAGAGCGTGAAGCTATGCGTCAGTTAGAAACAATTAATGCACGTGTCGTAATGAACGACATTATGCAGCAGTTGATCATAACTGGTAATGCGTTACTATACATGCCAGATACAGGTGATCAAAAGTTACAGTCGTACAGCTTACGGGACTTCTCAGTAAAACGAGATTTACGTGGTAATGTAATCAAACTGATCATACAAGAAACTAAACAAGTGTTAGCACTACCGGATGAGTTGATTGCAACAGCATTATCGTATGGTTATAGAGATACTGATGAAGTAAGTATATACACAGGCGTGTGTCGTTATGCAGACAACAAGTACGTGGTATGGCAAGAACTGGAGTCTATTGCGTATGCACATAGCAACGTAGGGTATTACACAACTGATACGCTACCTTGGTTAGCATTAACATGGAACCTAGTACGTAACAAGGATTATGGTTCAGGCTTAGTAGAAACGTATGCAGGTGACTTCCACACACTGTCAACATTAGCTGAGACAATCTTAGACTTTACAACAGTAGTAACTGACGTCAAGTTCTTAGTGAATCCAGCGGGTATGACAGACCCTAAAGTATTGAACGAGGCTAAGTCTGGTGCATACGTACATGGTATGGAATCAGATATATTCGTGCTGTCTGCAAGTCTAACAGATGCGTCTAACTTCCTAACTAGTCAGTTTGAAAGTGTATCACGACGTATCGGTGCAGGCTTCCTGTTAAACACACTAGTAACGCGACAAGCCGAACGTGTAACAGCAGAAGAAATCAAGATGCAAGCACACGAGCTAGAGTCTTCTCTAGGTGGTGTATATTCACGTCTTGCAACAGAGTTACAGATACCATTAGCAAAACGGTTATTGAAGAAGTTAGACAAGGCGTTCGCGTCAGTCAATCCAGTGATTGTAACAGGATTAGAATCATTATCACGTAACAGTGAGTTGGATAATCTACGATCATTCTTCCAAGACTTAATTGCATTAGCAGATGTACCACCAGAAGTTGCAGCGCGTATAAACTATAACGATTTGATTGCCACATTAGGCGCAGGTCATGGCGTAGCATTCGAGAAATTCTTGAAAGATGAGAAACAAGCGCAGAAGGACATGGCAGCGGCAGCGCAGGCTAAGGCTCAGGCGGCTGGTATGGAAGCTGGAGCTATCGAATCAGCGAAAGGAAATGTATGACAACAGAAAGTAAAGAAGTTGAAGTAGGTACTGGTGCACAAGAAACACCTAGTCCTAATGAAGACTATAAAAACAATCCATTATTAGATGAGAACGGTAATCCAAAGGAAGAACAACCAGCGGATGATGCCTCTAATAAGGACACAACAACACCGCCTAACACTGGCGAAACTCCACCAGCAGAAGATGAATCAACACCATCACCGGCAGAGTGGACAAACCAAACTAACTTACAACGGTTAGAGAAGTTCTTAGCAGACGCAAATCTAAAACCGTCTGAAGTGGCTAAAGCAGTTGCAGAGAACGATGGTCGTATGACCGCTGATGTATTGAAAGCACTAGAAGAAAAGCATGGCGTAGGCGTTGCTGCTCTTATTGCAGATCAAATCATCCAAGTTCATAAAGATAGTGTAAATGCTATCAAGCAGCGTGATGCGGCAGCGTACAAGGTGCTAGAGTCTGAATTCGCGGAGATTACAAAACAATCTGGCGAAGAAACGTTTAAAGAGTTGAATACGTGGGCAGTAGCAAACGTACCAAAAGAAGAACGTGCAGAACTAAATGTAATGTTACAAAAGGGTGGCCTATCAGCGCAATTAGCACTGAAACATCTGGCCACACAGTTCAAAGAATCTGCAAACATTACAATCCCAGCTGGTTTAGTAGGTGGAGATAGAACATCAAACACTGATGGGTTAGCACCATTGTCTAAAGCAGAATACACAAGCCAATTACGTGCACTAGAAGCAAAAGGTCACGTATATGGACAATCACAAGAAATGGCCAAACTTGATGCACGGCGTGAAGCTGGCAGAAAGCGCGGTATTTAATAAGGACACGACATGTCGATTTTAGGTCAACAAACAGCAGCACAACCAGTACGCTCAGGTCATCAGGGTGGTATTAACTCCGGTGAGATCAACCCACTATATATTGAACAGTATGGCGGCGAAGTAGAACACCGATTCCTGAAAGACTCTTTCATGCGTCAGTTCTTCAAGTTCAAGTCAGTACGTGGTACAGACACCATTACCAACTCTCGCATCGGTTCAACCGCACTGCAAAAAGTTAGCCGTGGCGTTCGTCCGACTGACTCAGCGCCAACATTCGACAATATCTCTGTTAAAGTAGATACTGTAGTATTAGCGCGTACAACTCAATTCTTACTTGACGATTTCCTATCTCACATCGACGTTCGTAAAGAAGTCGGTATCGAGCATGGTAAAACTATCGGTAAGTTCTTCGACGAGTCATTCATCGTACAAGCGATCAAAGCGTGTCAAATCACTAACTTGTCACCAGAAGGTGTGAGCTTAGGCGGTTGGGAACAAGCGTACAACCCAGGTTCTCACACTAAGCCAGCGAACATCGTGCGTACAGCACCGAAAGATTTCAAAGGTGGTACTGTAGTTGTACTACGTGCAGCTAACGACGACACCGATCCTGAGTTGCTGGAATTGGCAATCCAAGACCTGTGCCAACGTATCGAAGAAAAAGACGTTGATATTTCAGAAGCAGTGTTATTAATGCGTCCTGCGCAATACTACACCCTGTTGAAGAACAACAAGTTACTAGACCGTGACTTCTCAGACGCAAACGGCAGCTATGCTGGCGGTAAAGTCATGATGGCCAACGGTGTACGTGTACAAGTAACTAACCGCTTCCCAGCACAAGCAGATGTTAACTGTAAAGTTCTTCTGTTGATGCCGAAAGCATTGTTAGCGGGTGAAACAATCCCACTGACGTCTGACGTATACTACGAGAAGACTGAACTGCAATGGTTCATCGACTCGTACTTAGCATACGGTGTGACACCAAACCGTGCCGAAATGGCAGGTGGTATCTTCCGTGCTGCTCCGAACGTAGCGTAGTAATACTTTAGAGTACATCTTCGGGTGTACTCAATAAGTGTTATTCAAACACTAAGATAGCCAGTTCGCTGGCTATACCTTTTTTCTTTTGCAAAGGAAACAACATGACAGAGTTAGAAGTCGTTAACGACATACTAAGAGCAACTGGTGATTCACCGGTAAACTCTATTAACTCTACTCACCCAAACGTAACTGCAATCCGTACACAACTACAGCGCACTGTCGCTAAGTTACAACGTCGTGGTTGGTGGTTCAACAAAGAGTATGAACACGAGTTTCAACCAACTAACAAACGCATTACATTGCCGAATGACGTGAGTGCGATTGTACCGGTAGACACTAACGTGGTTATGCGGGGCAAAGAGTTATATGATCGAGCACGGAACAGCTATGTATTTGAGGAACCTGTAAAGGTAGTCTCATTAGTACGTACACTAGAATTCCAACAACTTCCAGAGTCTATGCAAGAAGCTGTGAAGTATGCAGCAGCCGTAGAGTACATTCGTGACTCAGTAGGCGATAAGGCATTGATGGATGAGTTTAAGACTTTAGCAGGTTCATCTATGCTGGCGGTATTAGCAGAAGATTTAGAGTCAGAGCAACTAAATGCGTTCAATCGCCCAACAGCGATAAAGATGCGTGTAGGAGTACAACCATACAGAGGACGGTACTGGCGATGAACTATGAAGGTACATACCCCGCACCCGTATATGGTATCAGTACGTTGTCTCCAAGAGATCGACGTAATGGTACAGCAGAAGAACAAATAAACTTTCGTTCTGACCCAGTATCAAAGTTAACCCGCAGACCACCAGCAAAGTGGAAAGCGAAGCTAACTGCTATAGCTGGTGACGTTACAAGTCATGAGTACTTACGTAATGGTAAGGTTGTTCGTGTACTAGTAACAAGTACAGGTGCAGTCAAAGCGTTTATTGATAACGTAGAAAAGACTGTAATAGGTGATATAAGTGCATACTTAGGTAATGTATCTGATGTAGTAATGAAGACTATCAACGATTCAACATTCATTCTGAACAAGAAGAAAGTTGTAACCATGTCAACAGCTACAGATACAATGACAGAGGTAGTCACACACATTAACGTAGTATCTGCATTAAACTATGGTGAGACTGTACGTATTAAGATACAGGCTGGTGTATCACCACCTATAGAGTACGTGTATACTGTACCAGACCTTGGTACTACACCAAACTATGACGACGCAGATAAAGCGCGTGCCACAAACACAGTTGCCAAGAAGTTAGCAGAACAAATTAGTGCTGACTCATTCGGTATAGCTACTGCTATATCATCAGGTTCATCTATTGCATTATGGCATAAGATAGACCCAACTATATGGTTAGACATAGAGGTTGCATCAGGTCAAGGTGACAAGTCCGTAATCGTAACTAACAAAGTTATCGAAGACATTGCAGGATTACCAAAGTATGCTGTGCATGGTACACATATCAAGGTACAACCAACACCAGAATCAAATAAAGGTGTGTACTACCTGACAGCGAGAGCAACAAGGGTAGGTGCGTCAATACCTATCAATCCCGCAAACCGTATTATGGACGAAGTAGTGTGGGCAGAAACAAGAAGCAACGTAGAACCGTACTTCCTGAATGGGTGGACTATGCCACACGTATTAGCATACGATGTGGTGACAGATACATTCACAGTCGGTATGCCTGTAACTGGTTGGGCTAACAGACTGACCGGTGACAACGTATCTTGTAAAGTACCAGTGTTTGTAGGTAAGACTATAGAGCACATGGGCTACTTCCAAAAGCGGTTAGTATTGATTAGTGACAACTCAGTGATTATGTCCAGAACGGATGATATATTTAATTTCTGGAGACAGTCAGCAGTAAGTTTGTTAGTGACAGACCCAGTGTCTATAGACGCAAGTAGAACTGACATTGATAAACTGAACTACATAACTAACCACAACAAAGACTTGTTGATATTAACTCGGAATGCACAGTTGAAGATTCCGGGCGATGTACCAGTAACACCTGAGACTATAGCAATGCCTGTAGTTGCAGAGTTTAATATTGCAGTTGATGCAGAGCCAGCAGCGCTAGGTAGTGCAATCATGCTGCCTATATCTTACGGTGGTTCAGCAGGATTAGCTAGATACGAGCGTGAGAAAGATCGGGAACAAGATAACGCTAACGACGTGAGTAATCATGCAGTAGGTTTAATCACAGGCACTATAAAGGCAATCACAGCAAGCTCAAACTTGGAAATGGTTGTAGTGCAGAACACAACAAACCTTAATACATTATTCGTGTATGAGCAGTTTACTTACGCAGCAGAGAACCTACAGCAATCGTGGAGTAAGTGGGTATTCCCATTCGATATTGTTAGCGTGAAGTTTATAAACAACATGCTGTCAATAATGTATCGTGAGCGCAGCTTACCATCAGAACTTCATGTCGCAACAATAGAAATGCACACACGCACTGGTGAGATTGACAAGGTTTATTTAGACAAGTCATTCCAAGCATACTTACCAGATGGTCAAACACTTATTCCACCAACAGGCTATAACATGAGTGATTGTGTTGTAGTAAGTGTAGGTCAGAACTTAAAGTATATACAAATACCGATAGTACCCGATGGTGGTGGAGAGTATAAGTTAACTAAGAACTTAGAGCTAGGTGCAAGAGTAGTAGTAGGCGTACCGACAAGTGCAGTGTATAGACCAACGCGCCCATTTAGACGGGAGCAAGATGGTTCAGTAATAACTAGCGACCATCTACGGTTAAACCGGTACACACTACATATAGTGAATACAGGTAGTGTTTCAATGCGTACTGTATCGAAGTATTATACAGACGAGGAACAGCGGTTCTTAGCGAGAGAGGTTGGCGCAGACACAGGTTTACTAGGTGTACGTTCATTGTATACTGGGGATATTAACTTCTCATTTCAACATGATGCAAGTTTATCTGTAGCTGAGTTCTTCACTGACGATTACTTAGGTGTAACTATCTCAGGTATATCTTGGTCTGGTCAATATCACCAGAGAAAAAGGAGAATGTAATGTCTGTTTATGCACACGTACTACAAACGGGTGTACAGGCATTAGCAACGTATGCTGATCTTGAGGGATCAGCTGCGTATGCCAATGCGTACAACAATGCAGCAGCAAGATTTAAAGCAGCAGATGCAAAGAATGTAGCTGAACGAAATATTTCTGCGGTACGTCAAGATAAAGTATTGACTAACGCAAAGATAAAGATTCAAGCAACTCAAGCAGAAGCTATGCAGAAAGTCCAGAATGCCGTATCAGGTAATGAAGGACAATCAGCAGATACAGTCATCGGCGAGATACACAAGACAGCTAATCAGATGCAACAAGCAAATGAGAAGCAGAGCAGACAACAAGAAGAATCGTTATTAGCGAGTGTGAATAACTCTCATGGTGCGTTACTTTCTGTGCGAGATTCTAAAGAATCCTTCGCAAGTGGTCTGTTAAGTATGTTCAGTGCATTTGAGTTCAGCGACTTAAAATTGACAAACGACTTGCTAGAAAAGGCAACGAGTACAAAGAAAGGGACTAAGAAATGACCAACCCCGTAGCAGGTGTAAGTGAGTCCTTAATCACAGCAAACGCAGTACGTGCAGAGACACGCGACCAAGCACTAAGCTATTCATTCGATGCGAACTCAGTAGCAGCGAAAGGTGAAATGTTAGGTCAGTCTCTAGGTAGTGCATTGCACAAGTACCTTGGTGCTGAGCAAGCTAACTACATAGAACAGAAAAAGTTAGATGCAGCAGCGAGACAAGGCCAAGACAAAGCTATCAATGCAGTAGATAAAGAGGCTGAACGTACAGGCTGGAAGAAGGCAATCTTCGGACAGGATGAAGGTTACGAAGTAGCGATGGCACGGTCAGCAGAGAATGCTTTACGTGACACCTACATGGAAGAAGCTACAACAATTGATAACTATGCAGGTATCTCACCAGACGAGTATAAAGCTCGACTATCTGAGAAACTTACTGACATGCTGGATAAGAATCCTAATGATCAACTGTACCGCCAAAGCGTAACTGACGCTTGGACTCAGCGTGCAGAGAAGTTAGCGATGCGTCAGTACGAGGCGAACACTGCGTACAATCAATTAACTGCAAGAGCTAATGCTGATCGTCAGATACGACAAGAACTGGATGAGGTACATATCGACTTCCAGAACGCACGTAGTCCAGATGAGATCATCGCGTTAAACTCAGAAATGCAACGTATCATTAAGGGTGAAAACTTACCTAGTACGATGCACCCTGTAGCAAAACGACAAGCGGTAAACGAAGCAATCTTCTCGTCCATCGCACAAGGCAACATCGGTGTATACAATGTAAATCTACGTAAATTTACAAATTTAACATCCCCGAATCTTAAAAAGTTTTATGAAAATACGTTTAAAGGCGAGCCTGTAGAAAAAACTATGGCTATGATAGAGATAGCAAAAACAAAAGGATTAGATGGCGGGTTTGGAGTTGATGCATCTGTTTGGTTTACAAATGTTACAGCTTCCATAGAACTTCTTAGAAGTGTTGAACTTGAGTTATACAAAGAGGTAAAAGAGCAAGTTGAGAAAAAAATAAGCGACAAAGCTTTTGAAATTATGGCACTTGCCATAGCTTTAGTCTCAGGCATTATCGTCTTTACCATTTTTATACTCTACTTTACAAAAGTATCAATTTCAAATCCGCTTGAAG
>SXGT01044922.1_pt1 | contig 15933 bp, 9 predicted proteins | sample 3176221 | NCBI WGS metagenome assembly SXGT01 (sample SAMN11356862, study PRJNA531348) | freshwater metagenome | isolation source: freshwater sample F1-120 | place: China: Fuxian Lake, Yuxi | collected 2017-12-25
CGCGCGTGCGCCAGCAGTGCGGGTAGTTGTGCTCGTAAGTGACGTGGCGCAGCAGCACGCCGCGGTCCTTCAACGTCTTGATGATGTCCTTGTTGGCATCGAACACGAGCGTGCCCTGCCACTGCGCTACCTCGCTGGTGTAGCGGCCGCGGTCGTCGACCGGGCACACGAGCTCGATGCCATTTGCCTCGCAGACCTTCTGGTCGTCCTCGCCAAAGCCTGGCGCCATGTGCACGACGCCGGTGCCTTCTGCGGTGTCGACGAAGTCGCCCGCCAGCACGACGAAGCAGTTCGTGCGCGAAGCGAAGTATGGAAACATCGGCTCGTAGGCGCGGCCGACGAGGTCTTTGCCCAGCAGCGTTCCGACTTCCTCGAAGCCTTCGAGCTCCTTCTTGTAGTTGGCGACCGTGGCCTTGCCGATCACGTAGCGCACGTCGCCCTTCTGCAGGATCGCGTAGTCGATGTCCTTGCCCACCGCGAGCGCGAGGTTGCTCGGCAAGGTCCACGGCGTCGTCGTCCACACCAGCATCGACATCGGTCCCTGGTCGCCTGCCTTGGGCAGCAGTCGGAACGCGACCGTGATCGCCGGGTCCTGACGCGGACGCGTCGCGTCGTCGATGCGCGTCTCGAAGTTGCTGACCGGCGTCTGCATCGCCCACGAGTAGGGCATCACGCGCTGGCCTTCGTAGACGAGGCCCTTGTCGTGCATCGTCTTGAATGCCCACAGGACGCTCTCCATGTACGAGAGGTCCATGGTTTTGTAGTCGCGGTCGAAGTCGACCCAGCGCGCCTGGCGCGTGACGTAGCTGCGCCACTCGCTCGCATACTTCTGCACGCTCTTGCGGCACGCGTCGTTGTAGGTGTCGATGCCGAGTTGCAGGATCTGCTCCTTGCCGGAGACCTTCAGCTCCTTCTCGGCCTCCATCTCGGCGGGCAAACCGTGGCAGTCCCAGCCAAAGCGCCGCTCGACGCGGCGGCCCTTCATCGTCTGGTAGCGCGGCACGACGTCCTTGACGAATCCCGTCAGCAAGTGCCCGTAGTGCGGCAGGCCGTTCGCGAAGGGCGGGCCGTCGTAGAACACAAACTCGTTGTCCAGAGCCGCGCGCTGGTCGACGGACCGCTGGAACGTGCCGTAGTGCTGCCAACGCTGCAGGATCTCGGCCTCGATGGCCGGGAAGTTCGCTTGCGCGGGGACCTCGGGGTAGTGCGCTTTCTTGCAGGACGGCTCGGTCATGAGTGGGAGCAGTGTGGCAACTGCGTGCGCCTTGGGCAAATGCGCCTTGCGGCACGGCGCGGAAGCAGCGGCTCGAGTGGCTAGCATGCTGCGCCATGTCGCTTCGCCATCTGCTGCCGCTGTTGTTGGTCCTGCTCGCCCCGACGCTGCGCGCGCAGCAGTCAGAAGCGCTCGCCGATCTCGCGGATGCGGAGGCGGCAGTCGCCGACAAGCGCGCCGAGGACGCGGCATTGCTGCTGCGCTCGGCGGCACGTCGCGTGTTGTTGGCGGAAGACCCGGCCGTGCGCGCCGAACTGGAACCACGCATCGCGGCGCTTCGAGCCAAGACCGATCCTTCAGCAAAGGCAGCCGACGACGCCTGCCTCGAGGCCGCGAACGCGATCGTCAAGGTCGCACTTCGCTACGAAGAGCGCGGTTGGCTGCGCACCTCGCGCGACCTCCTGGTGCGCGCCGTCGAAATCGCGCCCATGGCGGCGCAGGATGCGCTGCGACGCGTGCGCGAGAGGCTCACCGGACAACGCGTCGAAACCACTGGCAGCGCGGCATCGTGGTTTCAAGACGGCGAGACGCTCGATGGCCCCGATGGCTGGATCGCGACCGCGGACACGCTCACGGTCATCGCCCCCACCGCGCAGCAGAAGGTCACGCGACACGTCTCATCGCGACGCGCAAAGCCAGAGAGACTGCGCTGGTCGTGCGAGGTGCAGCGCCAGTGCGTGCACGGCATCGGGCTCATGTTCGCCTACCGGCACGCGCAGGACTTCCACGTCGCGATGCTGCGGCCGAGTGAAGGCAAATGGTTTGCGCGCATCGCGCGCGCCAGCGGTGGTCAATACGACTACCTCGCCGAGGGCTGGCTGCCAGAGCCCGCGGCACCAGGGGCGAATGGGAGCGGGGCAGCAGTCAGCAAGGCGGACACGAGCCTCATGATGCGACTCGAGGTCGACGACGGGAGGATCCGGTTCGCAGTCGGTGGACTCGAACTCAAGGCAGACGCGCCTGCGTCACTGCGTTCTGGATTCCTTGGCCTGCAAGTCGAACACACCGGCGTGGAGGGACCGGCGACGATGCTCACAGCCATCGGGATCGAGGCGGAGTCGAAGCGATGAACGCCAAGTCCTTGCGATGGGCGCCTGCGTTGACAACAGCGCTCGGGATCCTGTTGGTGGCGCCGCTCGCCAGGGCGCAGGACGAGATCGCCCTCAAGCAACTCGCCGCGGGCCGCGCGTTGCAGGCCCAAGGTCAGGACGAGGACGCGGCGATTGCATTGCGCGCCGCGCGTGCGGCGGCCGAATCCGTGACCGACGCCAACGTGCGCAAGTCGCTGCTCAAGCCAATCGAGCAAGCGCTCAACGAAACCGACGCTCTCGCAGTCGAGACCCGCAAGGCCGAAGACGCCGCCGCCCGCGCGTTGCTGCGTGCGGCGAAGGCCTACCAGGCCCGCAAGTGGCATCGCGCGGCCTTGCCTTACTTCCAGCTCGCCAAAGACCTCAGCGTCGCCGTGGCCGGCAAGGCGCTCGAACTCGCCGACGCAGCAAGCTCGACGACCGACGCGATTCGAACGTGGTTTGGCGACGGCAAGAACTTCGCAGGCGGCGGCATCTGGCGGGTCGCGGCGAACTCCATTGAGAGCCCCAGGCTCGCGGGCGCTTCTGTTGGGTTGCGCAGCGAGAAGACCACCAAGGGCAAGACACGCATTGCGATAGAGACGCGCGCCACGGACGCACCGAGCAAGTCGTCGATCGTGTTCTCTCTGAAGCCCGACAAGAACGGTGACTCCTACTACATCGTTGAACTGCGGCACTATCGCGGCGGCTCGCAGCTCCGGCTGCTGCACAACCCGAAGGAGGGCGCCATCGTCGAGATCGCCAATCAGCCGCTGACGCTGTCGCGAAGCGAACGCGCGGACTGGATCGAGATCTGGATCGAACTCGCGGGCGACCGGATCCGAGTCGGCGTTGGAGAATGGGAGACGCTCGAGGCAAACGCGGTGACGCCCGACCTCGACGGCTGCATCGGCATGTTCGTCTCCGGTGACTCGCCGTTCCTGGCTCCCATCGCGTTCAAGAACCTCCGAGTCGAGCCGCTCTGAACCGCAGCCGACCATGACGATGCTCTTCGTGCTTTGGCCGCCGGAACGCTCGACCGACGAACTGTGGTCCACCTTGTCCGACGAAGCGCGTCGATCCGTCTTGCTGCGGGTCTACCCCGTCGCCACCGAACGAGCGCACTTGTTGAGCCTCGTGCGCGATGGCCGCGACCGTGGCGCGACGAGATGGAGGCGCGGGTTCATGCGCTGCGTGCTCGCCGGCTTGGTCATCGGCTGTGCGACGGCAACGACGCTCGCGCTGTTCTTCGACATGTTCGCCGGACTGGTCGGCGTGGCGTTCGGATTCGGCAGCGCAGTCGGCGCGTTCTTGGGCGCGTTCACCGCGGCGATGACCGGCACCGAACGGCCGCGGGATGAGTTGCTCCTGCTGATCAAACAAGCAACCTACCCCTGCCGACTGCTGCAGTATGGGCCGCTGCCAGCGGGCGACACGCGGCTGCTCGCGATCCAAGCGCGCTGCGATGAAATCGACGCACCGCGGTGTTCCTGCGACTAGCGGGATCCCCACTCACCGCGCGCGCGGCGAAAACGCAGGCAGCACGATGCGCTCGGGCGCGCCTTTGCCTTCGACGAGGCGATAGGCAGCGCCCGATTCCATCGCCGCAAAGGTCTCGACCACGCCACTGCACGGCCAATGCGCCTCGACGCGGATCACTCGGTCGGCGCGGCCGATGCCGACGGTCATCCGCAAGGGATTGCAGCCAAAGCTGCCGCCCGTTCCGACCACGCGCCAGATCGAGCGTTCGACGCCGTCTTGTGCGACGACGATGCGCACGCGCGTCCCCATGGCGGCGCGATTCTCCTTCGTGCCGACGAACTGGAGCGTGATGTGCTGGTTGCCGAAGCCGGGGTTTTCGAACACCGTGCTGACGAACGCGTCGCCCAAGAACGCGCCGCCGATGCGCGCAAAGAGGTCAAGGTCGCCGTCGTGGTCGAAGTCCGCGAACGCAACGCCATGCCCCTTTTGCAGGTGGCCTGTTCCGCTCTGCATCGTGACGTCGGCGAACCTCTTGCCCGCTACGTTCTGGTAGAGCACATTCGGCATCAGGCTGTAGACGTGCGGGTCGCCAGTGCCGAGGTAGCAGTCAAGGTAGCCATCGCCATCGACGTCGCCGTAGTTGCTGCCCATCGGCATCGCCGGATGCGTCATGCCGGACGATTCGGCAACGTCGACGAAGGCGCCCTTCCCGTCGTTGCGATAGAGACGATTGAGTTCCCAGTCGCGCGGCATCGACAGCGCGTGCGCGGCGAGATGGCCGACTCCAGTCGCGTAAGCAGACACCCACAGGTCGAGCGCGCCGTCGTTGTCGTAGTCCCAGAACCAGCACGGGAAGCTCGCCTCGGGGCCAATGACGCCGCGCGCATTGGCTTCGTCGACGAACGTGCCAAGGCCGCGATTGACGTAGAGGCGGTTGTCGCCGGTCAGGTTGCTGACGTAGAGATCGGGATCGCGGTCGCCGTCGAAGTCGCCCCACGACACGCCCTTCGCATAGCCGAAGTTCTCGACGCCCGCCTGCTTCGCGACATCGACGAAGGTGCCATCGCCTTCGTTGCGGAACAGTTGGCTCGCGCAGGTGATCTTGCTGCTCGACTCGTTGCCGATGTAGAGATCCAGATCGCCGTCCAGGTCGTAGTCGGCAAAGGCAGCTGCCTGCGTCGGCCACATCCCTTCGCCCAGCCCAGCATCAAAGGTCACGTCCGTGAAGGTCGCGTCGCCGCGATTCTGCAGCAAGGAGTTGGGATAGCGGCCCTTGTCGAGCAACCACGCGCCGCGCAGCACCAGCACGTCGACGTCGCCGTCGTTGTCGTAGTCCGCAGTCACGAGGTTGAGGCCGCCCGTGATGCCCGCGAGCCCGTTTGCGTCGCAACGCTCAAAGAACGCGCCGTCGTCATTGCGCGTGAACAGGCGCAGTGCGCCGTTCGTGTTCCAGTCGGACATCATCACGTCGAGGCGCATGTCGCCGTCGAAGTCTTCGACCACCATGCCGCCCGCGAGTCCTTCGACGTCGAGACCCAGGCGCTCACCGACATTCGAAAATCGAGGGAACGCGCCGCGCTGCTCGAACGCAGTCGCCGGGAGGCGCCACGCTTGGGGCACGAGTTCTGGCCATTTGCCAAGAGTCATCGCCGCGACGTTGCAGAGCCAGCGGTTGGCGAGGTGCCAATAGTCCCCTTCCTTCGAGTTCTGCAGCACGAACGTGAAGTGCTCGATTGCGCGCGTCGAACCCTCGGGCTTGTCGTGCAACGCAGTGCCTTGCAGCGGCAGGATGCAACTCTCCTCGGTGCGCGAATGGCAGCAGTTCTCGGTCTCGCCGACCCGCAACCACGCAACGCCAAGATGAAAGTGCAGCGCCAACTGCGCATCCATGCCGCCCGCGACCACCTTCGACTCGACTGCTGCGAGCGTCGCTTCGAACTCAGCGATCGCCTCGCGCTCCTTGCCCAGTCGTAGCAGCGAATAGCCGAGGTCCTGGCGCGTTTGCCATTTCGGCTTCTCGCCCTGCTGCATCAATTCGCTGCGCGCGGCACGCACGGCGACCTCGCCGACGAAGACGTTGTCCTCGTTGCGACGGACATGCAGGTCCGCAAGCAACTGGACCATCCGAAGGTGACCTGCCGGCTGCGCTGGAGCCACGTCGCGCGGCGCGTCGTCACCGCAGGCAGCAAGCAGCGCGCAGGCGACGAACGAAGTGATCCGTTTCGCCATCGATCGCGCGCGGCGCCGTCGTTCCGTCATGTCGAGGACTGTCGAGGCCCGGCATCGGGTCGTCAACGCGGCGCGAGTGCCGGCGGTCATCGCGCTGATTCTCGCGCGACGACGATGGCGGATTCCGATGCGGCGATTTCCTGCTCGGTGACCGCGCCATCGGGCCAGGTCACGCGCGCGATCACTCGACCCTCTGGCGCGTGGAAGAACGCGACCGGCGCTGCGTGCGTCAGGTAACCCGAGCCCGCGAGGATCCGGCGCGTCTGCGCCATGCCGTCCGGCCCCACCAGCGCGACGACCGCGCCGACGCCCTGCGGGTTGCCCTTTTGGCCGCGCAGCCGCACTGCAATCGGTCGACTGCCACGACGCCCCGCCAATACGCGCACCGGCCCATCGTTCTGAGTCAGCACCAGGTCGGGCTGCGCGTCCCCGTCAAGGTCCGCGCACGCCAACGCCTTCTGGTCGCCGCCGAGCAGGATGCCGGATTCGGATGGCTCGACCGCCTCGAATTGCATCCCACCGCGGCCGCGCAGCAGCAAGCCGAGCCCGCCGTCGAAGCGCCCGGTCTCCGGCTCGGGCGCGAACGAGTTCTGCGCGAGCACGAGATCGAGCACGCCATCGCCATCGAAATCGTTTGCGACGCAACCCTGGAGCGGCGCGATCTGCGCCATGCGCGGCAAGGGCAGCGCGAACAGGCGTCCGGCGCGGTTCTCGAACACGAGGCTTTGCAGTTCATCGCAGACGAGTTCCTTTGCCGCCGCGAGCGCCTTCGTGCCATAAATCTCGGACAGCGTCGCGCGCGCGAAACGATCGTAGGTCGGGAACGCGGTTCGGATCGCCGGGATCGCGTCGCTGCTGCAACTGAGCCCGCGCACCGGCAACAACGCGCCTGCCCCACTTTCCTTCGCCTCGATGACGTCCAACGTGCCGCTGCGGTCGAAGTCCGCTGCGTAGATCCGCAAGAGATGGTCGCGCGTGGCGTGATACTTGGTGTTGAGGCCGATGTTGCCGGCCACGAGATCCGCGTCGCCGTCGCCGTCGAGGTCCTCCAGCAGCAGGCTCTGCCACTGGCCCTTTGGTGCGTCGGCGAACATCACGTCGGTTGCATCGACACATCGGCCGGACTCGAACTTCCAGGCACGGACGCGATCCCACTGCGCGGCGACGACGAGTTCGGGCTTCCGGTCGCCGTCGAGGTCGCAGAAGGTTGCGGCTGCGACCATGCCGACGTCACGCAGCGGACCGAGCACTTCGTCACTCGCGTCGACGAACCGCCCACCATCGTTGCGCAACAACGCGCTTGGTTGCGACTCGGGGAAGCGACCTGGCTTCACGCGCGCGCCGACGAAGAGGTCGAGGTCGCCGTCGCCGTCATAGTCGCCCGCAGCGACCGGGCCCGTGCTGATGCGAAGGTCCGGCAAGGCGCCATCGGGCGCGCGCGAAAACGCGGCGTTACCGTCATTCACGTAGAGACGGTCGCGCAGCAACTCCGTGCGTTCTATTGCTTCGACGCCGCCGCTGCCGACGAACAAGTCGAGGTCGCCGTCGCTGTCGAAGTCGAGGAACACGGCGCCCATGTCCTCGCATTCGGCGTCGTCGCGCCAGGGCCCTGCGATCTCGTCGAAGCGGCCGCCCTCGCGCGCATGCAGCAGCGCGTCCGACTGCCCCGCTGCGCCGCCGACGAAGACCTCGTCACGACCATCGCCGTCGACGTCGCCGAACGCGAGCGAAGGGCCGAGTTGCGACAAGCGATGCGGCAGCAGCGGCTGCACGGCGTAGTCGTCGAACGCGCGTTCGCGATGCAGAAACGGCAGATCTGGCTGCGGCTCGAACCACGGCGCCGACAGCGCCGTGCGACCCTCGCAGGGCACCGCCCTCGCAGCATCGTCTGGCTCGCGCACGAAGTAGCTGCGATCCGCGTCGAGGCCCGCGAAGTTCTGCACGACACCCGACGGCCAGCGCACGACGAGCGTGTCGATGCGCGCGTTCGAACCAAGCCCGAAGTGTTCGACCGCTTCGTTGCCGCTCATGTAGCCGCGCACGGGCGACACGAGCCGCGACTGCGTGACACTTCCCGCAGTCAGCTCGATGCGCGCGCCAATGCCGTGACGGTTCTTGCCACGACCCTGCAGCGACACGAGCACGCGATGCGTCCCCACAGTGCGGTTCTCGAACACGCTCGCTTGCTGGTTGAGGTTGTTGGTCACGCAGTCGAGGTCGCCGTCGCGATCGAGGTCGCAGAACACCGCGCCGTGGCTGACGCCGACCTCGTCGAGACCCCACTCCGCGCCGACATCCGCGAACGCGAAGCCACCGAGGTTCTTCTTGCAGACGTTGGGCTCGTCGACGCGTTGCATGCGACGCGCGAGGTCGAGCGCCTCGTTCTTGCGTCCTGCCTGCACGAGTCGTTTGAAGGAATCGATCGTGTCGGGGTTGTCCTCGAACACGGAGATCCCGTTCGTCGCGTGCGCATCGAGCAGACCGTCCTCGTCGAGATCGACGAGCCGCACCGACCAGGTCCAGTCCGTGCTCGCGAGCATCGCCATGTGCGCAAGTTCGGTGAACTTGCCCCCGCCGACGTTGCGATACAGCGCGTTGCGCATGTATTGCGGCGGCTCTGCATTCATCAAGAACCAGCGATGATTGCCCATGCTGCCCATGAGCATCTTGCCCATGTAGTGCGAGCGGCTCGACATGTCCGCGACCCACAGGTCGAAGCGGCCGTCGTTGTCGAGGTCGCCAAAATCGCAGCCCATGCCGAAGAAGGCCGTGTGCGGCAACGCTGCCTTCGCGACGTCCTCGAAGGTGCCATCGCCGCGGTTGCGCCACAGCCGGTCCTTGCTGTGAATGTCGTTGCTGACGTAGAGGTCGAGCCTGCCGTCGTCATCGAAGTCCCACCAGACGCAACCGAGCCCATTGCCGACAACGCCCACACCAGATGCAGCACTGACGTCGACGAATCCAACGGGCCCATCATTGCGCAGCAGGCGATCGCGCTGGCCCGTGGGAAAGACGCGGCCGTGCTGGATCTCGAACAGTTCTTCGTGGCCAGGCGGAATGACCGGCGCGCCGTCCTTGGTGGTGAACTCTGGGAACGGCGGGAAGAGTTCTTGGCGCGAAGCCGTGATCGCGGACGGCAAGGTCACATCGGCGACGAGTTCGAGCGGTAGGTTTGGGCCAAACACCCGATTCGTCAGCACGAACGCGTCGAGGTCGCCGTCGTTGTCATAGTCCGCGAACGCAGCGCCCGTGCTTGCCGAAGTGCTCGCGAGGCCGAGCGCGGCCGCCCGCTCGACAAACGTGCCGTCGCCCTGATTTTGGTAGAGCAGGTTCTTCGACTGCGTGTTGCAGACGTAGAGATCCAAGTCGTTGTCGCCGTCGATGTCGACGAACGTGGCGGCCTTGCCCCAGGCGTCGCCGCCATCGACGTCGCCCGCCGTCTTGGTGACGTCTTCGAAACGGAAGGGCGCGACCTGACGGAAGAGGCGGTTCCTGCCGTCCTGACTGACCAGGTAGAGGTCCGGCAACCCGTCGTTGTCGTAGTCGCCGACAGCGAGTCCCGCCCCGCTGTAGACGTAGGCGATCACGTTTTCGCGGCGCAGTTCGTTGCGAAAGTCGATGCCGGAGTCCGCACCGGAGACCCGGCGAAAGCGAGGGCCCGTGCTCTCAGCACGAACGGCCAACGGCGTCGAAGCAATCGGATCAGTAGGCGCGACTCCGCCGCGCGAGCACGATGCCGCGGCGAGCAGGGCGAGGCAGGCGGATCGGCGCATGGGGTTGGCATCTTGGGTCGCAACCGCGAGGAGTCAACGCGGCGCACGCGGCGCGGGAGAATTGGCCCTGCCACTGCCAGCGCTCGCACGCACCTTCGTTTCGCGCCACATGCTCCCCGCATTGCACGGTGACTTGACGATCCTCGCTGTCGCCATCGAAGGCTGGCACCATCAAAGCGTCCTTCTCCTGCGTCGATGACGCTTGCCGCGTTTTCGGTGCGTGACTCGCCGAAGCAAAACAACGAGGCCGCGCGCCGGATCGCTCCGACGCGCGGCCTCGCCGCATGGCGCGCATTGCGCGCCTAAAGAGCCAGCGCGATCAGTTGCCGATCAGGCCGACCGATGCATCCGTGAACGTTCCGCCAAGTGCGTTGACGCCGTCGAAGGAGAAGCCCTGGATGTAGAGGCGCACGCCGACGAACACCGGGTCGAGCGGGATGCCGATCGCCCAGTTCGAGACGCCGCCGACCGCGAACGCGAGGCCGCCGTTGATGTCCGCGCTGGTGCGGATGAAGCAGCCAGGCGCATTCAGCAAGGCGCCGTCGATCGGGAGCGGGAAGCCCTGGAACAGCGTGTTGCTGAACCCGATGAACGGGATCACGCCGGCTGGCGTGTTCGTGAAGTCGACAACCATGTTGTTGCCGACGACCGGCCGCGTGACGCCGACGTTGCCGGGGACGCCCAGCGTGCCAGCGCAGCCCGTGCCATAGGTGTAGTAGCCGGCCATCCCGAGCGACGAGTCCTTGTAGTTCAGGCGCGCATTGATGACGCGCGGCGTGAACAACGTGCTCGTCGCGCTGAACAGCGCCGTGCGAACCTGGCCCGCGGTGATCGTGACATCCGCGTTGGTGTAGGTCTGGTTTGCGCCCGTACCGTTGGTGTAGGCGAGACCCGCCCCGGCCAGCACGACCGTGAAGCCGTGGATGCCAGGAGTGAGGTAGACCGACGAGGCCAGGGGGATGAAGGTCTCTTCGCCGATGACCTTCGCCGTGCCGACGCCGGACACGAGACCCCAACCCACTGGGGAAAGGTCACTGCCGACATAGGTGCCGTTGCGCGTGTAGACGTCGCACGTGAGCGCAGCGCCTGCCGTTGCGAGGTTGACGTTGAGGTGCAAGCCGCACAGTTCGATGCCGTCCGGGTTCGTGACGTTGGCGTCGAAGTTGACGGCGTATCCCGTCGCTCCAGCGTTGTTCGCGACCCAGGTCGTCTGGATCGAGTCCGTCGGGGCGACGTCCATCGTGCGCGTCACCGTGCGGCAGGAGTTGGTGACGGTCAGCGAGACCGCCTGCGGGCCACAGCCCGGAGCGAACGACCAAGCCGGGTTCGCGACCGTGGAGTCAGTCAGCGTGTCGCCGTCGAAGTCCCAGGCGTAGCCCGTTGCCGACGTGGATGCGACGGAGGTGAACTGGAACAGCGCTGGTTCGCCGATCTTGTCCCATGTGAAGTTCTGGCCCAACGTGTCCACGTTGATGTAGTTCGTGCGGGTCAGCGGGAACGCGCCCGTGGCATCCACTGCCGTGAGGCGCACCGAGTGGTCGCCACACGCGTAGGTATGCGACACGCTGGGGCCGAAGGCATCGTCGATCCCGTCCCCGTCCAGGTCCCAGGAGAAGAGGAAGAAGCCCGCAAGGTCCATCGAGACGCAGCCCTCGGTGAAGGTCACGGCCAGCGGGCCATTGCCGGTGCGCGGCGTCGCCGAGAAGCTCACCGCGCTCGTCGACTGGTAGTGGAGTTGGAGATTGGGAGTGCGGACCGCCGACTGCCCGCCAGAGAATGGAGCCGCAGCCGTCGAGTTCTGGATCACCGATGTCGTGCAGTCGAGCATCATGTCGGCGTTCGAGAACTGCAGGGCCAGGGGCGGCACCTGCGTCGTTCCATTCGTGTAGACGTGACGGAACGCCTTGCAGTGGAGCGCGAGTCCGTAGGTGCCAGGCGCGATGAAGATGCCGCGGTTCAGCGTCAGCACGGTTGGGTTAGCTGCAGCAAAGCCGCTGCAAGTCCCCATGAGGGTCCAGACCGCCGCATTCGCGTGGTTTGCCACATGCGTGCCGCCCGCTGCGGTGAGGTAGACGTCGAAGCTAGACGTCGCCGCCGCGGCATCCTGTGCACGCATGTTGATCTGCGTGAGGATCAAGCCGGTCGGTGCTGTAACGGTCAGGTCGGCGTAGATCGTGTTCGAATACGGCGCCGTTGCCGTGAGCACGAGCCCGCCGATCAACGTGGTCGTCAGCGGCGATTGCGCAACTGCGACTGGGGCCAACGCGACGAGAGATGCGAGGAGCAGGGATCTCATGAAGGAGTGCCTCTGGAACTGTCGTGGAGAAACTGGGAGGCAAGAAAACCTATCGGCTCCACGAATCGGTGTCGCGGGGGGCCTTCGGATCGTCCCGCGATGGGATTTCCCCCTCGACGAAATGCATGCAGCAACGGATCTTCGTCGCGCGCCATGCCTCCTCCTGCGAATCCAGAAGACTCCCTGACGATCCTGGTCGCCGAAGCCGACGCCGGCACCCGCCTCGACGCCGCCGTTCGACAGCTGTGCGAGGGCGTCTCCTTGCAGCGAGCGCGCGAGGCCTGCCGGCTCGGTTGCGTCGCGGTGGACGGCGTTCGCGGCGACGCGGCCCAGCGGCTGCGCGTGGGCGAATTGGTGGCGCTCCGACCCGGCCTGCTCGACCTGTCGCTCGCGATCGGAACTGCCATCGTCTGCGATCGCGGCGGGGTGCTCGTGCTGCAGAAACTGCCCGGTGACGCAGTCCACGCCGGGCCCTTGGTCCACAACTCGATCGCCTTTCGGCTGCAGCGCGTATTGCCGGACGCTTCTTTGTGCCAGCGCCTCGATCGACCGGCCTCGGGCCTCCTCTTGTGCGGCCGCGACGCGAGCGCCGTGGCTGCGATTTCGCAAGCGATGGAACGCGGCGAGATCGAACGCGAATACCTCGGCATCGCGCATGGTCAGATCGAGCGCGACGAAGGGACCATCGACCTGCCGCTGCGGATCACCGACGAACCGCGTGGCGACCGCCCAAAGGTCGTGATCGACCGGGAGCAAGGACAGCGCGCCGTCACCCACGTGACCCTGCTCGCCACGAACAAGTCTTGCAGCCTCGTTCGCCTCCGGCTCGAGACCGGCCGCACGCACCAGATCCGGGCGCACTTGCGCGCGATCGGTCACCCCTTGCTCGGCGACCCGCGTTACGGCGACCCAGAAGCAAACGCGATCGCGCATCGCACGCACGGCATCGCGCGCACCATGCTGCATTGTGAGCGCCTTTCGCTGGCACTTCCTGCAACCGGAGAGCGCGTCGAGATCGCGTCGATTCATGAGCCCGACATCGCGCGCATGTTCCCAATGCTGCGACGACGCTGACTCCTTGGCTCAGAAGGCGATCGCGAACTGCACGACCTGCCAGCCGTAGTAGGTCTCCTCGCCAGCGAGTTCCTCTGGCAGCATGTAGAGATTGAGCTCGCTGCTGAGCACGCCGTGCGTCGAGGTCTTGACCCGCAGGCCGCAACCGACGCTGAACAGCAAGCCCCAGTCTTCGTCGACGCGCGCCTTGTCGACCATGCCAAAGCCGCCGCCAGCGCTCACGAATGCCTGCACGGACTCGTGGAAGGGCGCAAAGTAGAACTTGCCCTTGGCCTCGCCGCCAAGCAGCTCCACGTCCTCGCCATAGCCCACGTGCAACGCAGGGCCGAACGTGATGCTCGAGTGCAGCGGGATGTCATACGAGGCCGCAAACAACGTCGACACCGGCGAGTCGGTGATGCCCAGCCCTGCGTTCAACTCGGCGCGCTTTGGCGCGTGGTCCGCCTGAGCGAGCGTTGCCGCAGCGATGCTTGAAGCACCAGCGGGCTTCGCTTCTGCGACCGGCAGCACAGGGCCGAGGCCAGCAGGCTCCATCGCCTCGCGCGGCGGCGGTGAGGCGCAGGCGGCAAGCAGCGCGAGCGAATAGAGCGACGGATGGAGCAGGAGAAGCGAGTTGCGGTTCATCAGATGAGTAGGAGACATCAAAACGTGATGGTCATCGAGGCGAGCGCAAAGGACCCGTAGGCCTCGGTTTCGCCAGGATGCCCGTAAACCATGCCGCCGCCGCCGAGGCCCAACGCAAGGCCGCGCAACGGAGTGAACTCGAACAGAATGCGCAGCTGCGCTGCCCCCTCGGTCACCGCATCGGCGCCGAGCAGCCCTGAGTCGAATCGGGCCAGGCCGAAGCCACCGCCGACGACGAGCGTGAGCCAACCGCCTCCCTCCTGCACCGGCACGCGCACGTCGAAGTCGGCAAGCGCCGCGTGGACGGAGCCATCGCCGAGGTCCCCAGAGAAGTCGATCCCTTGGTAGAGCAAGCCGATGCTCTGGTCGCGATTGCCGACCGCCAGCCTGCCGCCGAAACCTGAGCCATCGGCCACTTGGGATCCGGCGGATGCGTCGTCGACGTCGATGCGCATCCATGCTGCCGGCACCACAGCCGCTTCTGCCAGCAAGCGCTCGCCCCAGTGACCTTGGCCAGCACGCGGCCGCATGCCGTAGGCAGACTGGTCCATCCGCGAAACCGGGTCCTGCGGGGTCGACAGCGTCGCCACGCTGGTGCAACCCGCTGCCAGCAACACGAACGCCGATGCGCCGCGACTAAGGAGCTTGGGAAGCGGGCAAGCAACGCAACAACGTGCAGCGAACATGGCGGCGAGAGATCAGAGCGAAGCGTCGCACACAATCCAGCGCGCCGAGATGGCGACCAGACGTCTCTGCCGCGAGGGACCCGAGCATCCTTCGAAGTTCCGGGCAACGAGTGCAGAACACCAGAAGCGAAGCGATCGGTCCAGCAAGCTGAGGGCGACGCCGCATGCAGCATGCGGATTCCACGAAAGGTCGCTCTCGGTGCTCGGGCGAAGCGGACCTGAGTTCGTCGCGCGAAGGCAGGCACGATCGGCGAGGCGGCGAACCCAGGGCGCAACGACACGGAGCAAGGCCGATGCACTGGCCGGATCAGACCTGCCTAGTCGTCCAACTCCCCGCGCGCCGATCCGCGTCTCGCCGCGCCGCGTCGACACGCATCTTCGCCATAGCGGTCGCGGATCGCATCCATCGCGCGCAGCACCTTCATCCCCTTCTGCTTGCCAGCGTCCCCGGGTTCGAACAACGATTGTTGTGCACGACTTGCGTTTGCGACCAACTGCGTGGCAGTCACGCCGAGCAAGCGGATGCCCGAGGTCCCATTCCATTCCAGGCGCAGGAGATCGCGCACGACGGCATGCAGCGCCAGATCATCCTGCGTCGCTGGGATCGCCCGCTGCCGCGTGCAGGTCGAAAAGTCGAAGAGCCGCAGCTTCAGCCGCACGCAACGCGTCGAGCGGCCATCCTTGCGCAAACGCCGCCCGACCCGCTCGCACAACTGCAGCAGGGTGGACTCCGCTGCTTCCTTGGTGCAGAGATCCTTCTCAAAGGTCAGCTCATTGCCGATCGACTTCGCTTCGCGCTCCGACTCGACAGCGCGCGGATCCTGGCCGTGGGCGAGCAGGTGGACGTGATTGCCGAAGTTGTCGCCGAGCCAGCGGACGAGATCTTCGCGGGACGCGCGTTGCACATCGCCAATCGTGCGCAACGACCGCGCGTGCAGGAGTGGGAGAGCCTTGTCGCCGACGCCCCACAACAAAGACACCGGCAAGGGGGCCAAGAACTCGCGCTCGCAACCGCTTGCGACGACGACGAGCCCGTCAGGTTTGCGCAGATCGCTCGCGACCTTGGCGACAAACTTCGACGTCGCGACACCGACCGAAACCGTCAGCGATGTCGCTGCGCGCACTTCGTCCTTGATGCGGGAAGCGATCGTCGCACCATCGCCAAAGAGCGCCTCGCAACCCGACACATCGAGGAAGGCCTCGTCGAGCGACAGCGGTTCGATCCGATCTGTGAACCGCGAGAAGACCGCATGGATCTGCCGGCTGACCGCTGCATAGACTTCTATGCGCGGAGGGACGAACACCGCGTGCGGGCACAAGCGCCTTGCTTGCGTCCCCGGCATCGCCGAGCGCACGCCAAATCTGCGCGCCTCGTAGCTGCACGTTGCGACGACTTGCCTGGGTCCGTCGCCGCCGACGACCACCGGCA
>SXGT01113277.1_pt1 | contig 15931 bp, 17 predicted proteins | sample 3176221 | NCBI WGS metagenome assembly SXGT01 (sample SAMN11356862, study PRJNA531348) | freshwater metagenome | isolation source: freshwater sample F1-120 | place: China: Fuxian Lake, Yuxi | collected 2017-12-25
CAGATCGACCAGCACGATCAACGCCGCCGCCACCATCAACTTATCGGCGACCGGATCAAGAAAGGCTCCGAAGGCTGACATCTGATTGAAACGGCGCGCCAGATAACCATCCAGCCAATCCGTCAATGCCGCCAGGATGAAAAGCGCTGTTGCAATCAGGTTGATCTGCCCCTTGATCAACAGACCGTCCGGCAGATAAAACACGCCCACGAACAGCGGGATCAACGCGATACGCAACCAGGTCAGGGTGTTGGGCAGGTTCATGGGCATCCGTGCAAGGCCCCGTAGATCTGTTCCGCCAGGGTATGGCTGATGCCCTCCACCTGGGCAATCTCCTCGATACCGGCCGACTGTACGCCGCGCAGGCCCCCGAAGGTTTGCAACAGGCGCTGGCGCCGTTTGGCACCGACACCGGGAATCTCCTGCAAGCTGGAACTGACCCGCGCCTTGGCACGCCGGGCGCGGTGACCCGTAATGGCAAAACGGTGCGCCTCATCGCGGATCTGCTGGATCAAGTGCAGGCCGGGATGATCGGGCGGCAGGCGCAAAGGTTCCGCTTCATCCGGCCAGATCAACTGCTCGAGGCCGGGTTTGCGGGCCTCGCCCTTGGCCACCCCCAAGATCCGCAAGTCACCCAAACCTAATTCATCCAGTACGGCCTGCGCTACATTCACTTGGCCCCGGCCGCCATCGATCAAGAGCAGATCCGGGCGTGCGGCTGGGCCATCAACCTCGGCCTCAATCCCACCCTCTTGCACGCCATAGCGGCGCAACAAGGCCTCGCGCAACGCGGCATAATCATCGCCCCCACGCGCAGGGCTGACATTAAATCGGCGGTATTGGGCATTCTGCATGGTCCCGTGATCGTACACCACGCACGACACAACCGCCGCCTCGCCCTGCGTATGACTGACATCGAAACATTCAATGCGGGCAATCATGCCACTCGCCCCACCTTCTAGGGCCGCATTTAAGGCGGCCAAACGCGTCTCTTGTCCAGCCTGCTGACCTTCGCGCGCCGCCAGCGCGAGCGTTGCGTTTTGCCGCGCTGTTTGAAGCCAGACCCGGCGTTCGCCGTTTACGCGCGTCAACACCTTGACGGAACGATCCGCCGCCTCGGCCAGCCAATCCGCCGCCTCACAGGGGAATTCCAGAATCAAGATCGGCGGGACCGGCTGGCTGGCGTAGTGCTGCGCGACAAAGGCATCCAGCACACCAGCGGCCTCGGCCCCCTCGACATGGCCTGGAAAAAAAGCCCGACCGCCCAAACTGCGCCCACCACGCACCATCGACAAATAGACGCAGGCCAAACCGCCCGCCATGGCCACCGCTAAAATATCCGCATCCTGCTGGCGACGACTCTCGACAAACTGTTTTTCGCGCACCTGATTCAAGGCCAGCAGCTGATCCCGTAACTGGGCTGCGTGCTCAAACTGCAGGGCCGTCGCGGCCGCCTGCATCTGCGCCTGCAAGCGACTGACCAGTTCACCATCGCGCCCGGATAAAAACAGGGCCGCATCGGCCACATCACGCGCATAATCCGCCGCGGCAATCAGGCCCACACAAGGCGCCGTACAGCGCTGGATCTGATGCAGCAAACAAGGGCGTGAGCGGTGCGCATAAACGCTGTCCTCACAGGTTCGTAAGCGAAAAACTTTCTGCAAGATCTGAATGCTGTCCCGCACCGCTAATGCGTGCGGGTAAGGTCCAAAGCGCTGACTACCTTCCGTAATCCCGCCTCGCTGATAGGCGAGTCGCGGAAAGGCATGCCCAGACAAGACCAGATAGGGATAGGACTTGTCATCGCGAAAGACGATGTTGTAGCGCGGCGCGAGCGCCTTGATGAGGTTGCTCTCCAGCAACAGCGCCTCAGACTCGGAGCGCGTCACCGTCACCTCGATGGCGCGCAACCGACTCAGCATCAAACGAATACGAGGGCTCTGATCAGTCTTCTGGAAATAGCTGGAAACGCGCCGCTTCAGGTCGCGCGCCTTGCCCACATAAAGTACATCGCCCGTCTCACTCAGATAACGATAAACACCGGGGAGATGCGGCAGTCCGGCCAGAATGGGGCCGGGGTCAAAGGGTTGGGGAGCGGCATCCGTCATGCAGGCAGGACAGGGACCTAGTCGTCCTCGTCCAGCAACCGGCCGCCGATCGCCCAGTCCTCAAAGGGCAGCGATTCGAAGGCAATGTAGGTGTACTGGCGCGGCTTCAGGGCGTGCCGCTCTAGGGTCGCCGTGATCTCTGCGGCGATCCTTTTCTTTTGCTCACGGCTTAATTCTCCGGCAAGCTTGATGCTGACAACGGGCATGGCGAAACCTCCAAAAAAGCACGGATGGCAACAAATACGGCCGCGAATGCCTCCGGCGTCAGGCGGCGCGTCTGCGTGTTGTAACGCGAACAATGGTAACTGTCGAACAGGGTCAGGCTGCCAGGCAGATCATGGCGTGCGGCATGAAAGAAAGATCGCGTTCCGGCCTTCAAGCCCAAGGCCCGCAACACGGCATTGTGGGCAATCAAGCCCAGCGCCAACACGGCCGTACCCGGTGCCAGGGCCTGTAATTCCGAGCGCAGGAAGGCATTACAGCGGACGATCTCCGCCGTCTCCGGCTTGTTTGCCGGCGGCAGACACTTGACCGCATTCGTAATGCGACAGTCGATCAACCGCAGCCCATCGTCAGCCGCCACACTCACCGGGCCAGTTGCAAAGCCGAAGCGATGCAAGGTCTCATAGAGCAGAATGCCGGCATGGTCGCCGGTAAAGGGCCGACCGGTGCGATTAGCACCGTGCATGCCCGGGGCCAGACCGACAATAAGGAGACGAGCGGACGGGTCACCGAACGGCGCTACCGGCCGGCAAAAATAGGTTGGATACTGCACCTTGGTGGCGTCCAGAAATTCTGCCAGCCGCGGACAGGCCCGACACTCCGGATTAAACCCAACCATGCTGTCGGTCACGGCTGCATCTGCTCCGGCTGCAAGGTCGCGTGCCCGATGCCGAATGGACGCAATTGCGTTCGCGCCGCCTCCAGAATGCGCGCCCAATCATCCATCGCTTCCAGATCGAGATGCGCCGAGAGGGCCACCTGTCCGGACGACAGGGACCAGACATGCAAATCATGTACCGAATGAACGCCGGGGATTCGCGCCAAACCACGGGCGATCTCATCGAGGTCAATATGCCCTGGCACCGCCTCGAGCAAAACATGTAGCGCATCCCGCAACAAGCGCAAGGCCGAGACGAGGATCAACAGAGCCACCAGCAAAGACAGGACAGGATCTACCCATACCCAGCCCATCCAGTAAATGAGGACGCCCGAGACAAGCGCCGCCACCGAACCCAAAAGGTCGCCCAGTACATGCAGCAAGGCTGCACGGGTGTTGAGATCCGAGCCCCCATGATGCAGCTTCCAGGCCACCAGCAAGTTGACGAGCAGGCCGATCGCCGCCACCACCATCACCGTATCGCCCTGCACCGATGGCGGTGCCGCCAGCCGCTGCAGGGCCTCCAGCCCGATCCAGGCGATGAGCGCCAGCATCAAAAGACCGTTAAACAGGGCCGCCAGGATCTCCAGACGCACCAGCCCGTAGGTGTGCCGGCTGGACGGCGGACGACGCGCCAGCCAAGCCGCCAGCGCCGCCAAACCGAGCGCACTACTGTCTGTGACCATATGCCCCGCATCGGAGATCAAGGCCAGCGAACCGGACCACCAGCCCGCCACCGCCTCGACAATGGCAAATCCCAGAGTCAGCAGTACCGCAGATAAAAAATGGCTGTGCGTCCCGGCATGACCGAGGTGGTGCTCCAAATGACCCGTATCCGTATCCAGACTGAGCCCATCGCGGCCGCTTCTATTATTTCCCAAGGACCCCCTCCGTTGGATCAGCTAATTGCAAATCACCATCCCGTTCGCCCAGACCGGCCAGATGCCGAAGGGCGGCCGCGAAGCGCGGGCTCTCGTGCAAATGCCTCCGGCTCGGCGGATGGGGGCGGCCATGCATACGGGCAAAACGGATCAGCGAAGTCGCCGGCGTCTCGCGTTGTTTGCCGGGCAATGCATCATGTGCCAGCACCTCATCGACCCGATCGGGGCGGTTGCAGATCAGCGCCATATCGCAGCCCGCCGCCCAAGCCGCCTGCGTCCGTGCCACCACATCCCCCGCCACGCTGGCCCCCTCCATCGACAGATCATCGCTGAAGATGACCCCTTCAAATCCCATTTCGTGGCGCAGGATGTCGGTCAACCAGCGTGCCGAAAAACCCGCCGGGGCTGCATCCACCTCGGGATAAATCACATGCGCCGGCATCACGGCGGCCAGACCGTGGTCGATCATGTGCCGGAAGGGGCGGAGATCCGGCTCGATCTCGGCCAGCGGGCGGGGGTCGATCGGAATATCAACATGCGAATCGGCCGTCACAAAGCCATGTCCCGGAAAATGCTTGCCACAGGCCGACATCCCCGCATCATGCAGGCCCAGCATCAGGGCATGCGCCAGTTCAAAAACGGCCTTAGGCTCGGCATGTAAGGCCCGATCACCGATCACCCGACTGCCGCCATAATCCAGATCCAGGACCGGCGCAAAGCTGAAATCCACCCCTACGGCGCGCAGTTCGGCGCCCATGACATAGCCGGCATCTCGCGCCAGGAGGCGGGCCCGTTGCGGCTGCACATCCCACACCTCGCCTAAGGCGCGCATCGGAGGAATCGCGGTAAACCCAACCCGAAAACGCTGCACCCGGCCGCCCTCGTGATCCACCCCGACCAGCAACGCAGGATGACGCAAGGCGTGAATCTCGTGAATCAGAGCCTCGATCTGCGCGGCACTTTCAAAATTGCGCGTAAAAAGAATCACCCCGCCCACCAAGGGATGCAGCAGACGACGCCGCTCGGCATCGGTCAGAGCCTTGCCTTCCACATCCACCATCAGCCCACCCAAGGGCATGCGCAATGCCGAGAAATGCATGATTCAAGCCCCCGATTCAATCACCACAAAGGCCAAGGCCATGTCACGCTCGTCGGACAGACTCAAATGGATGCGATACATCCCGTTTTGTCGTAGCCAAGCCGCCAGACCCGCCTCAAATTCAAATACCGGTTTACCCAACGCATCGTGCCCCACCGCCATCGCCGTCAATGAGAGCGGGGGACGCAGTCCAGTTCCCGCCGCCTTGGCCATGGCCTCCTTAGCCGCAAAACGCTTGGCCAAAAAATGGGGCTTTGAAGCTGCCTGACCAAAATCAGCCCACTCCTTCTCAGCCAGCATCCGCCGCGCCAGACGCTCGCCATGACGCGCATAAGCCGCGGCCATCCGCGCCACCTGTACAAGATCACTACCAATGCCCTGAATCATGGGGCCGGATGGTCACCCAATGGGGCCAGAGTGTAAAGCGCCATGGGGCTGGAAAAGTGTTGGAAACGGCCCTCACACAAGAAGTATCGAGCCACCCAAAGCAAACGCAAGCGCAGAAATTACCGCCCACAATCTTGACCAAGATCAAGCAGATGGTACCAATTTACTATTCCCATTCCACTCTGCTTTTCTTGACCGCAGAAAGGAATAGCCGCACATTCCGCTCCGGCCTAAGCGCCACCGTAACAAATAAGCAACAGCCACTTTATAGAGGAGACTTGAAGATGAAAATGATTGAAGACGCCATGGGTTCGGTAGGCAACATTTTGCGTTCCACTATCTCGCTCGGCATGGCAATCGCCGTAGCATTCCTGATCGTTGACATCTTGTTTGGTGCGCAAACAAACATTGTTGCCAATCTGACCACCGTTATTAAGAGTTTTGTAACTCAAGGGGTCGTGGGCCTGATCGCACTCATCGTGTTCATTTCCATGTTCAACCGTAGCTAACGCCCATCGATCCGGGGACCCGCCCAGCGCGGTCTCCGGATGTTGCCGTTCTCTCTATCGGAGGAAATACCATGAATACAATGACTGAAGGCGTCACCACCCTGACCGGATGGTTGCGCAGTGCCATTGACCTTGGCTTAGCCATGGTGCTCACTTTTGTCGTCATCGACATCCTGTTCCCCGGCACCACAGGGGTTCTTACCAATCTTTCCAATGTTATCGGCAGCCTTGCAAAAGAAGGGGTCGCAGGCCTCATCGCCTTGCTGCTTTTCCTGGTACTCACCCGGAAATAAAAACTCATCTGATCGCCGTACCAAGCCCCGCCCCGTGCGGGGCTTTTTCTTTTGTCGCATCTAGGAGCCTCGCCGCCAATCCGTTAGAGTCACAAAACAAACGATTTTGCAGAGCCTCTCATGACCCGCCCACAAGACATACTCGAAGCCTTTCATTTCCGTCACGCCTGCAAGGCCTTCGACCCCGCGCGCAAGATCCCGGCAGAAGCATTCGACTGCATTCTTGAAACCGGCCGCCTCTCGCCCGCCTCGTTCGGTTTTGAGCCTTGGCGCTTTGTCGTCATTCAAGACCCAATCCTGCGTGAAAAGCTCAAGACCGTCACTTGGGGCGCACAAGGGCAGCTACCCACAGCGAGCCACTTCGTCGCCATACTCGCCCGTCGCTCGGCCGACATGCGCCATGATTCACCCTGGCTGTTGGACCTGATGCGCAATGTCCAGCATTTTGATGCCGACCGCATTGCCCAGCGTCTGGCACGCTACCGCAGCTTTCAGGAACACGATTTTCATCTGGCCGACAACCCGCGCGCCATGTTCGATTGGGCCTGCCGGCAGTGCTATATCGCGCTAGGCAACATGATGACCGCGGCCGCGCTGATCGGCGTGGATTCCTGCGCCATCGAGGGTTTCAATCAGACCGAAGCCGAGCAGGTGCTTAGCGAGGCTAATCTGCTTGAAGACGGTCGCTTTGGCCTCGCCGTCATGGTTGCCTTCGGATACCGCATTAAGCCCCAGACGCCCAAAGTACGCCAAGCCACGGCCGACATCGTGCGTTGGGTCTAAATGGTCTCAGGGCTTCCGTTTCGCCCGCGGATGCGCCCCGTCATAAACCTTGGCAAGGTGTTGAAAATCGAGGTGGGTATAAACCTGTGTCGTGGACAGGCTGGCATGGCCCAGCATCTCCTGCACCGCGCGCAGGTCGCCCGACGATTGCAAGACATGACTGGCAAAGGAATGCCGCAGGGCATGCGGATGCACCCGTTGCGTTACGCCATGGCGCAAGGCCAAGCGTCTCAACCGCTCGCGCACCACAGCGGGGTTGATGCGGGCCCCGCGTGCGCCAACAAAGAGCGATGCTGCCGCGGCCTCCTCCACCCGAACCACGCGATGCCGAACCGCCAGCCACGCCTGCACCGCCTGCAGGGCAACCCGTCCAACCGGGACCACACGCTCCTTGCGGCCCTTACCAAGCACCCGCATCTCGCCTCGCGCCGGATCCACGCTATGCAGACCCAAGCCAATCAGTTCGGCCAGGCGCAAGCCGGAGGAATACATCAACTCGAACATGGCACGATCCTGAATAGCCAGCGGATCCGCATTCGACTCGACCGGGGCCGCCCCGAGCAAGGCCGCCAGCTCGTCCGGGCTCAGGGTGTGAGGTAGGCGCTTTTCACCGCGTGGCGGCCGAATCCCTAGACAAGGGTTGTTCTTCAGCCCATGCTGCCGGGAAAGATAACGATACAGACTGCGCCAGCCGGACAGCATACGCGCCAGGCTACTTGTGGCCATTCCCTTGGCGTGGAGCGTGGCCAGGGCACGGCGAATATCGTGCGGTTCGATGCTCTCTGGCGAGCGCTCGGGCATCAGCGCGGCCAAATGTGCGATGTCTTCCGCATAGGCCACAACCGTGTGCTCGCTATAGTTACGCGCCCGCAACTGGTTTAGAAAAGTCTGCGTCGCTGTTGCAAGGTTGTACCCCTCGACAGACATGGAGCCGACTCCGTAAGTCCGCTAAAAATGGCGCGCTATCGCGGCGCTTAGCTGACGCGCAATCCAGCCCAGGTAGAACGACCCCATCTCGGGGTAAAAGCGGTGGACATCTTCCGAACCCAACACCAAAAGACCGCGCACTCCACCCTGCGACTCGCCCGCCCCCAGAGGCAGGAGCGCGAACGAGCCCAACTGAGCCCCGACGCCGGCAAACCAGCCCCGCACTTCAGCGGGGATCTCTGCTCCACAGCGCGGCCCGCTCAAGGCGGCGACTTTCTCCTCAAGGTCCGGGCTGACCGGCACACACTCAGGCTGATCCGGACTCAGCACCGTCCCCCAGATACGCAGAACAACATGCGGCACCGCGAACCGTTCACGCAGTTCGTGGTACACCGTTTGCAAGACCGCTTCCAGATTACGCGCCGCATTCAACTTGGCCGCCAGGGCATAAACCTTGTCGCTGATCGCATCGTTATCCTCGGCATAACGGATCATCTCGCGCATCCGCTCCTCAAGGGCGCGCGATTTTTCGCGCAGGACCTGCAACTGCCGCTCCCCCAACGAGATCGCCTGGTCACCATGCGGATTAGGCACGGTCAACTGGCTCAGCAAGTCGCCCCGCTGGGCAAAAAATTCAGGATGATCTTGCAAATACCGCGCCACTTGTTCCTGGGAAACATTCATAGCTCTACCTCACCCTCAAAAACCGTTACCGCTGGGCCCGTCAACCAGACCGGCGCCATCGCCCCGTCTTTAGCACCAGCCTCCGCACCAGCCCATTGTATGGATAGATCGCCGCCCTGGGTATGCACCACCACAGTGGAGTCCAGCAAACCCCGGCGAATCCCCGCCACCACCGCCGCACAAGCCCCCGTTCCGCACGCCAAAGTCTCGCCGCTGCCGCGCTCAAACACCCGCAAGCGAATCTCACGACGCTGGATAATCTGCATGAAGCCCACATTGACCCGCTCCGGGAAGCGGGGGTGACGCTCAATCTGCGCCCCCAGCGTCGGTACCGGGGCCGCGTCCAGATTGCAGACCAGCCGCACCGCATGCGGGTTACCCATAGACAACACAGATAGCTCGATCGGTTCGCCATCCACATCAATGACATGCACCACCGCCTCGGCATCGGCAACGAAAGGAATTTGCGGCGGCGCAAAACGCGGCGGCCCCATGTTGACGCTCACCATGGCATCAGCCTCCAAACGCGGCTCGATAATGCCACTCGCGGTCTCGACGCGAATGACCCTCTTGTCGGTCAAACCCTTGTCGTACACAAAGCGGGCGAAACAACGCGCCCCGTTCCCGCATTGCTGAACCTCGCCGCCATCGGCATTGAAAATGCGGTAACGAAAATCGACATCCGACTGGGTTGGCCGTTCCACCAAAAGGATCTGGTCGCAGCCAATGCCAAAATGGCGATCGGCAATAAAACGATACTGCGCGGCCGATAAGGCCACCGTCTGGTGGATGGCATCGAACACCACAAAATCGTTGCCGAGACCATGCATCTTGGTAAATCTGAGCTTCATGACAGGAATTGCCTATAGTCGCGATAAATGCAGCGGTCCATCACCACCGTCAACCCTGCGGCCTGTGCGCGGAGTGCCGCCTCTTCGTGCACCACGCCATCCTGCAACCAGAGCGCAGGGGCACCCATGGCAATCGCCTCTTCCACCACCGCCGGCACAAATTCGGGAGCGCGAAAAACATTAACCAAATCAACCGGAAATGGCAGGTCGCGCAAATGGGCGTAACAAGTTTCGCCCAGCACCGATGCCGTCGCTGGGCGCACCGGAACAATGCGATAGCCAAAACGCTGCAAGGCGCGGGCCACGCCAAAACTGGGCCGTTCGGGTTTGGGCGACAAACCCACCACGGCCACCGTTTTCACGCGCTGCAACAGCGCCCGGATGGCATCGGCCTCTGGATTGCGAAAGCTCGTCATGGCTCAATCATACAAGCTGGGCTGCCCTTCGGGGCGGGTCTTGAAGCGCTTGTGGAGCCAAAAATACTGCTCGGGCATTTCACGCACGCGGTCCTCGATAAAGGCATTCATGCGGCGCGTGTCTATCTCGGCATCCGCGCCTGGAAATCCTTCCCAAGCCGGATACAGCTGCACGACATAACGCCCCTTTTCCCAACGCGTCACGCAGGGCAGCACCACCGCACCGGCCGCTTTAGCCAAACGCGGCAGCGCCGTAATGGTGGCGGCCGGCACGCCAAAAAAGGGCACAAAAATGGCATCTTTGGGGCCGTAGTCCATATCCGGCAGATAATAAAAAGGTCGTCCCTTCTTCAAGGCGCGCAACACCGGCTTGATGCCATCGTGGCGCGAATACATCTCCGATGCTTCGCCCTCGCGACCGGCAAAGCGGGTCCGCGCCCGCAGCATTAACTGGTTGACCTGCGGATTTTTGATCGTTGCGTACAGCGATACGATAGGGGCCAGCCAAGCCGTCACCCGCACGCCCCCTAGGTTAAGGCCCACAAAGTGCGGCGCCAGCAGAATCACCGGGCGACCGGCAACGGCAGACCAATGTTCCTGGCCTTCGATGCGCACGGCCCGTTCAACTTCGCTACGACGGCCCCACCAGGACACCGACTCCAGCAGGGTGGCACGACCGAGGGCACGAAAATGGGCGCGCAGGAGGCGTCGAAGGGCAAGCTTGTCGCTCTCCGGAAAACACAACTGCAGATTGGCACGCCCGATGCGACGGCGACTGGCGGAGGCGTAATACAACAGCCCGCCGAATCCTTCCCCGAGCCACGCCAACACCGAAAACGGCAACATGGCATGCAATAGGCGCAGAAAGCCTAACCACAACCGGGTCATGCCGCGGCCTCCAGTAAATTTTCCGGCGGGGGCGGGGCGTTCCCGTGTAAGCGAAAAATCCGATAACTCCACAGGTAATGCGCCGGTCGTTGCCGGATATGCCATTCAATTCGCCGCTGCACCTTGGCGATGGCGACCTCGACCGGCTCTTTGGGCAAAGGATCCAGGCGTTCCAGGCGTAACCGGTAACCCCGCCCCCACGGCAAGCGCTCACACACGATCAACAGCACCGCCACCGTCTGGGTCGTCGCCAAACGATAGGGCAAGGACGGAAAATAGACCGGGCTCGAAAAGAAAGGGGCCCACACCCCGTCACCGCTGTTGGCCGACTGATCCGGCAAAATGAACGCCGTTTCACCGCGTTTAAGTGCCGCCAACAGAGCTTTCACGCCGGAACGGTCGGGCGGCACGGTCACAATATGACCGCGTTCGCGGCCCGCCTTCATTAATTGATGCGCCCAGCGTTGCTTGGGGGGGCGGTACAGCGCTGTCATCGGAAATTGCGCGCCGTACCAAATGCCGGCGATCTCCCAGCAGGCCTGATGCGGACACAGCAAAACCACGCCACGGCCCTCGGCGTGGGCCGCATGAAGGTGCTCGATGCCCTCCACCTCGCGCACCCAAGAAGTCACCGTCGCGAGTGGCCGCAACCAGATGGCCGCCAATTCCAGCATCCCTTGACCCAACCCAGCCCCAACGGCCGGCAACGAAACCTGATCACGCAAGCCCGCCTTATCTAGGTTCTCGCGCAAGAGCGCCGCATGGCGCGGGCGGAGCAAAGCCACCCAGCCAAACAGCGTGCCCAAGCCATGCAGGATTGGCAACGGAAGAAACGACAAGAGTTTGAATATCAAGGACACGAGTTGACTGCGTTTATCAAAAAGGTGCAAAATGGCATCGCCGCCGTGTTAATGCAGACAACTTGCGGGCGGGATACAAATACTGCTAAAGCGTCGACGCTCAGCAAGTCCCCCGAGCCGTTCGCGCCATTCAAATCATTGGGGACCTGCGAGCGCAACATGAGCAATTCCTATCTGTTTACTTCCGAATCAGTTTCTGAAGGCCACCCGGACAAGGTCGCTGACCAGATTTCTGATGCCGTTCTCGACGCCATCCTGACCGACGACCCGACCGCGCGCGTCGCCTGCGAAACCTTGGTCACCACCGGTCTGGTCATCATGGCCGGCGAGATTACCACCAAAGCGCAGGTTAATTACGCCGCCGTAGCTCGCGACACGATTCGCCGCATTGGCTATGCCGATCCGAACCTGCGTTTTGACGCCGATGGTTGTTCGGTGCAGGTCTGTTATGGCCAGCAAAGTTCCGACATCGCCCAAGGTGTAGACCGCGCCTCGGACGACTATCTGAACCAAGGAGCGGGGGACCAAGGCCTGATGTTTGGCTACGCCTGCGACGAAACCGACACCTACATGCCACTGCCGATCTACCTCGCCCACCGTTTGGTCGAGCGTCAGGCCTTGGTGCGCAAAGACGGCCGTCTGCCCTGGCTCCGCCCAGATGCCAAATCGCAGGTCACCATGCGCTATGTTGACGGCAAGCCCGACAGCATCGACACCGTGGTGCTGTCCACCCAGCATAGCCCCGAGTTCTCGCCGCCCGAAAAACAAAAAACCCTGCACGAAGCCGTGATCGAAGACATTATCAAGCCCATGCTACCCAAGGCACTGATCAAGGGCGAGATCAAATATCTGGTCAACCCCACCGGCTGTTTCGAGATTGGCGGCCCGCATGGCGATGCCGGGCTCACCGTAATAAATTCGGTACAACAGGTCTTCTTCCAGTGTCAACGCAGGAGTGAATTATGTCCGTAAAAGAAACATCTTTTATTGAATCCCATTGCGAAAAACTTCTCCTCGTTTCTCTGGTCGTGCTGCTTCTAGGCATCGGAGTTTGGCAACTCGCATTCCTTCACACTGAGGTCAAAGTCGGAGATAAATCCGAAGACATTGCGCAGTTACACAAATCCCTCATCGAGAAGACTGAAGCCATTAAGAAAAAGATGAATAGTGATCAAGATTCATGGTCTTTCGACATCCCAGATGCAAAAGTTGTTTCAGGCACCTTGGACTTTGAGAAGTCCAAAGCTCAGGATGTTTTTCCAAAGAAGCCCCTTGATCGAAACCAACCTTTTTTCGGAGAAATATTGCGTGGAAGCGACTTGAAGCCCGAGCAGCAGTACTACGAGCCAGCCTTTCAGGCCGCGAAGATGCAGGGCAATAAATTGACAACAGACGCTTTCGACGCGAAGGCAATCAATCCTGAAGATCGCGCGGTTATCGCAAAGGAATCGCCAGAATTTACAGCCCAATTTCTCTCTGCAGATTTCACCGATGTGACATGGGTTTCGCCTTGGGGAGTCATTGATCTGAAAGAACTTCGAAGTGAGTTGGCGAGAGATGACCCAACACACAATCCTCCCATTTATCAAATACCACCACCTTGGTCTAACAATTCGCTCTATATCATTGATGTCATTTTTGAGCGGCGAGAAAAAGGCCCAAATGAAACATGGGGTACTCCGACCATTGTGGCATCAGTGCCTGGAACGTTGGTCTTAACGAATCAAAAGGAATTGAACCGAGAGACTGTGTTTGCCACTCTCGATAGTTATGAAAATCAGTTACAAGTTTTGCAGCCAGTCTTGTTGCCATTGCGCAATTCCAATTTTCAGGAGCCTTCTCTTTCTACAGAAACTACGGAAGATCCCCTTGTTTCAATCGAATCCGCAAGGCAGCAAGCATTGAAGCGATTGAATCAGAAGCGTGCGGACCTCGCAAAATTGAAAGATGATTTAACAAGTGCCGGAGGTCCACTCTCTCCTCCTCCAGCTGGAACCAGAGGTGATGGCGATTCCGGAGGTCAAGATAAGGGCAAGGGAGGTGGGTTCGGAATGGGCGGTGGCGGTAGTATGAAAAAGGGAGATTCCGGAACTGGTATTGATGGCCAGACGCAGGCCGAACGAGACAAGCGAATCAGCTTGACAAAAAAGTTCAATCAATCTGAAAAGGCAATTCAAAAAGCAGAGGCTGAATTTTTCGCGAAATATCCTGATCCAGCGAAGAATCCCGCAGACACAAAGAAAGTAGTCGAGCCAGAAAAGAGTTTTAAGGATTTATCAGAAGTGCTTGTGTGGACTCACGACTTTGATATCCGTGAAGGTGCGACATATCAATATCGAATGACGTCGAAAATTTACAATCCATTTTTCGTTCGCGAGAGTCAGCTTCTTGAAGCGCAAGCTCACTTATCCAAAAGCATTACCCTAGATTCAGCCACTTCTGAATGGGGTCCTGAAGTCACAATCCCGTTTACAACATCCTTCTTCTTGACTCGGGGATCTGCACGTGAGGGAATTGGTGGCCGTCGGATTACTCTCGATTATTTCCGCTATTTCAACGGACAATTGCGCTCAACATCTGAAGATCTATCGGTGGGGGATCACATTGGAAAAGTGGTTGAATTGCAAAATGTATCGGTGGATTTCTCGACGCCGTGGTATCTCGTTGATATCTTCGATGACGCTGGAAGCGCGCAAAATGGTGGTATTTTTGCTTTATTGGAAAAGCGAACAAGTAGTGGAGAGGTTCTCCAAGAAATCAGATCGCTTGCCGACAAGGATTCAGAAATTTACAAAGATTTTAAGACGAAACTTCCTGCCCCCGCACCCAAGCAGATTCCTGTTCAGCCACCCAAGGCATAGCGATAAAACAGTGTGAATTAGTACACGGCCTCGCCAGCGCGGCTTAAAGAGGCGTAAACGCTTGTCGAAAATAGGCTTACGTTTATCTCTCGGGCAGTTTGCCTGGGCGTTTTTCACCTGATCTCATCCCCCAGAATTCCCATCATCCCCGCCACTTGACAATATCCAAGGGGGTAGTACACTTGCTGTTCTACCCAGTCATTGACTGAGTAGCGGGTTTCGACCCGTTCTTTGACAATTGAGGATCAGATGTCGCATGCTGAAATGACTGGTTTTCCAGTGGTTTCAGCAAGCAAGTGAAGTAACGAACATAATTTGAGTCAAGAATCATCTCGAGTGTTTAAAGTTTTTTGTTTCAAAGTTTTTAAGTTTGAAATGAGCAGCCTGAGGGCTGGTCGCGTTTTTCCGTTTCGGCGAAAGCCGGAATCCGGTAGGCGTGGCCAAGCTCGGAAGGGCACACGGTGGATGCCTTGGCGTCGAGAGGCGATGAAGGACGTAGGAACCTGCGATAAGCCTAGGGGAGCTGGTAACCAAGCACCGATCCTAGGATCTCCGAATGGGACAACCCAACCCGAAAGGGTTATCTGCATCCGAATGTATAGGGTGTAGAAGCGAACGCAGCGAACTGAAACATCTCAGTAGCTGTAGGAAAGGAAAGCAATTGCGACTCCGCAAGTAGCGCCGAGCGAACGCGGATCTAAGCAGAAGTGTGATGAAATGTCTGGAAAGACACACCAAAGAAGGTGATAGTCCTGTATTCACGCAACTGCCTAATGGCCTTGAGTAAGGTGAGACTCGTGAAATCTCGCCTGAAGACGATAGTAATATCAAGGGGGGACCACCCTCCAAGCCTGAGTACTCCTCGACGACCGATAGTGAACCAGTAAGGCGACTGAACGGTGAAAAGAACCCCGATAAGGGGAGTTAAAAGCACCTGAAACCGTGTGCTTACACAGCGGTCACGGCCCTCTCGCAAGAGTAGGGGTTGTGGCGTGCCTTTTGCATAATGAGCTGGCGAGTTACTCTATACGGCAAGGCTAAGCGGTACCACCGCGAAGCCGAAGGGAAACCGAGTCTGACAAGGGCGTCAAGTCGTATGGGGTAGGCGCGAAACCGGTTGATCTACCCATGGGCAGGTTGAAGGAGGGGTAATACCCTCTGGAGGACCGAAGTCGTGAACGTTGAAAAGTTCTGGCATGACCTGTGGGGAGGGCTTACAGTGCAATCATAACCGGAGATATCTCGTTCTCCTCGAAATAGTTTTGGGACTAGCCTCGATTAGCAACGTGCGGAGGTAGAGCTACTGAATGGATTTTGAGGGCCTACCCGGCTACTCGGTCCAATCAAACTCCGAATGCCGTACGCCAAGTATCGGGAGTAAGTCTGCGGGCGATAATGTCCGCGGTCAAAAGGGAAACAACCCAGACCATCGGTTAAGGTCCCCAAATTAATCTAAGTTCTTAAGGTAGTCGAATTGCTATGACAGCCAGGATGTTGGCTTAGA
>SXGT01085032.1_pt1 | contig 15930 bp, 15 predicted proteins | sample 3176221 | NCBI WGS metagenome assembly SXGT01 (sample SAMN11356862, study PRJNA531348) | freshwater metagenome | isolation source: freshwater sample F1-120 | place: China: Fuxian Lake, Yuxi | collected 2017-12-25
AGTATTTAAATCTAAACTATTTGTTAATAATTCACGTTTATATTCAACCGATTGATAGCTTTTTTTATTAGGTTTTATAAATGTAAAATAATAATGTTCTGCTACTAATTCATTAACCCCATAAAAATTCTGAATTATCTTTTTAAAAATATCTACACTTTTTTGTTCACCATTAATTATTAATACTTTTTTATTATACAGAGGATCCAATGCATTAACGCATGTCATATGAATTAAGAATTGAGATTTACCTCTCCCGTAATATCCAATTAATCCAGTTTTCTTTTTACGAATAGGACGAATCCCTAAATCATCAAGGACTTTAATACCATAAGTAAATTCATTTGTAATAGTTGTATTATTTTGATATAAATCTTCTATTAAAGATTCTTTTCCTCCATAGATAATATCATCTTCTTCTTTTAAAGATTTAGCAGCAGTATACTCTTCTAAATACTTAGTTAGTTTTTGAGAAATTATATCAATGTCATGCTTTTCACTTAAGTTATGTAATTCAGGTATCAATGCCTGAAATCTGGTAGAGTATGAATAATCTATTATTCTATCAGAAATATAACTCAAGTCTAAATTTTTTAGATATCCGCTATTGAATAAAGCTAATGATTCTAATATTACTGCATTAGCATCGTCTATTAGTTTTTGAGATTTATTTTGTTTTAAACCATAACTATTTACTACATCCGATATAACATGAAACGGTGCTTTCTCTTTATCATCATAGTAATTTAAAATTGCCTCTATAATTAGCCTAGTTGTACCATTGGTAAATGCTTTTGGATCTAAATATTTTCTATTGGAATCTAAGAACTGAGTAGAGTATATAGATGACATTATAATACTTAGACTTAAACCACTCAAAGAACTCTTTTTATCATCACTCATATATACACTACCCTTTTTTAATTATTTGTTAATATTGTCAAAAGTGTTTTCATCTAGATATTTAGTAGCTTTAAATTCTGTACAATTATACAATAATGAAATTAATTTAATTGCTTCTTTATAGCTATATTTTTTATTTAATTCTAAAACATCTAAAATTTGTTCTCTGTTAATACTATCTTCTATTACTTTAGATATTTTATATTCTAGTGATTTTAATGGAAAATCTTGCATTTGATCACAAATTAACAATCTTTCTATTTCATCTTCAGAGATACCTTTTGTAGTAGTTTTTAAGTATGCAATTATACTTTCTGCATCAATGTATATACCTTTTGCCACCATATCATTTAAAATCGTTAATGCACCTTTTTTAGCCATACCAGGTCTAAATTTTGGTAAATTATTGTGACCTCCAGAAAGAATATGATAGTATTTCCAAAAGTTCGGAACTATTACATTTATGTTTTCTTCTTTCTGAATAAATACATCTTTAGTAATACGACATATTTGACCTCTTTCTGGGTAAGATAAAGCTATTTTATTTTGTATTTCTGGATTAGAAAAATGACAAAATAAATCAGAATCATTGGACATTATGTCTGCACTTTCATATTTTAAATTTTCTAATAACCATGAAGCAGTATCATCAAACTCACATCCTGGTATTTGAATTTTATACAAATTCAAAATATTAAAAATAATATCGTTCATTAAATATCTATTATAAAAAGTTTCTTCTGGATTATTATCTACTGGAGGAATTCGATCTTGTTTATATTTTTCTGATAATTCTAACCTTTTATACGGAGGACAATCATATGCTAAAATAACAGTATCATAGGATTTATGAGATAATTGCGATAAAAGAGCTTCCATTGCTCTATATGCCGGTTTAGTCCCTAAAGTTTTTACAATTTGTACTTTTTGGCCATTTTCATCTATTTCATAAGAATTTATATTTATTGATAAACCAGACTTATAAAATGGATTATCCCCTTCTTTGGTATAATTAAACCTTTTAAACATAAAAGAAGGATCTATTATTAATAAATTTGTAATCTTCTGAGTTTTTAATCTTAAAAATTCTTGCTTAGTTTCTATTAAATGATTATCTTTAGAATCATTATTTTGTGTTAAATTGCCCAATTCGTCTAAAATGCTAAAATCTATTGCAGGTGATTGCATTGTATATTATCCTTGATTTGATAAAAATGATATATAATTGTCATTGTTTAATATTATTTGTAAATTACCAGATTGTAAATATCCTGGAAAAGCGGAAGACAGTTCTTTATTAAAAAATTCAATAGCTTCTATTTTATTATTGCACACCATAGTTAGAACAGAATTAGGTTTTACTTTTGTAATTTTATATAATTTAATCATGCTATGTGAAAAAATTTTATAAAATCTTTCAAGCTTTTGTAAATCTTTTTCTTTACACATGTAAGTTTCATAATATCTTTTAAGACGTTTATGAAGATTTTCCATATTTAAAATAATAGCTTTGGTTATTTTAGGTTTTTGATAACCGTAACTACTGGTTATTTCTAAAAAAATATTAATAAATTTTTTAAGTTCCTTATCTATTTGTAATTTAGTAGATGATTTATTTTCTTTTAATTGTATTAATGCTTTTAGCTTAGTGATGAAAATAATATCTTCTATTTTACTTGCAATTAAATAGTCTATTAATTCGTCTAAATCTTGAGACGAAAGCTTTAAACTTGCTTTTTTAACTTTAGTTAATAAAGTATCAGTTATTTTATTCGAAGTAGTTCCCGTCGTCATATTTTTCTTTTTTAGGTTTATAAATTTTATTAAATTCAGTCATATCAAAAGAACCTGATTTAGGATACCATAAATTCAGTAATTCAGAATTTCTCATACTATCTATTCCTAAATCTGAAATCATATATATTTCAAATTCCGCAGATGCGTGAGATATCAAAGTGTTTATATTTTCTAAATCTTTTAAAACTTCAGATTTATGTTCTTGTCCTAACGAATTATTTTGTTGCAACTTACTTATTATCTCAACTATGTTATCTTTTGCTTGTTTTAATTCAGAAGCTATTTCAATATATTCGTTTTCGGTATAATTTAATGCATATTTTTTTCTTCTAATGTACCTATGTGCTAATTTTGATAACGTATTATATGATGTTTTGTATGCACTAAATGAGACACTATTATTATCAAGATAATTCCACACTATAAAATTAATTACTACCGTTCCCCAAGAAATAGCCCACATTATAGGAGTAGGAATAATAAGAAAAGTAAATATAACTGCAAATACAGCAGTAATAGAAGTCAATGCGATATTATTATATAAGTCTTTAGTAGCAATTAAAACAGAAATAATCACATATAGTGAAATTCCTAATGTAATCAATGTTTGAAAAATTTCTGACATAACACACCTTTATGTTGTAACAAAAAATTTAGCACCTAGATTTTTAAAAACATTAGATTTAAAAATACCAGGTCTGATGTAAAGAGTATTGTTTTTATTCTTTAAAAACTGAAATAATTTTAACTTTTTAATATCTTCATCGGAAGACAAATGAACTAAATATTTTTCAATTGAAAATATATTAAATATTTTAGAGGAATACCTTTTAGTTATAATATCTGATTTTTTATCAGGATGCCAAAAAGATAATAAACATATTCTTTTTTTCTTAATTAAAAAATTATAATTCTGATACTTACTTAAATACTCATGAAAACCAGAACTTATAAAAATAGTAGATGTCACTCTATCACTTTTATTAGTTCCGTATAAAACATTTTTATTAATAAATGAGTACAGGTCGTAGAATGCTAAAGGCTTATCAATACGTGTAAATTTACCTAATGCAGAAGAAATATTATTTAATTCTATCTGTTCTTTAGATTGTTTATTTGCAACATCTTCGCCTTGGATAATAACATGTTTTTTATTTAGATGTTCAATACTACCATATACATATAATACGGTTGGACTGTATTTATATTTTTTTAATATATCGGGGTAATGTGGATTATTGCACGTTATAATGTTGATATTATTTTTAGACCATTCTCTAATTTTTTCAATACAATACGCATGTCGTTGCATTGATAATAAGTTGTAGTCAATATTAATATTATAAGTATTTGAAATGTCTTTTAATATTTCTACACGCAATAGATCTGTGATTTCATATTTATGTTTTTTTAATATTTCACATAATTTATAAAATTCATTAAAGCTCAATGTAGTTAATACATCTTTATTGCTTAAGCGTGTAGTTAATAACAAAATTACTATATCTTCTGTCGAGATATTTGATATTAAATTGTTCATGTGTTATATATTACCTATTACCATCTTAAATATAAAATAATTATGAAGAATAGTATTTTAATATTTCTTCATTACTTAGTATTGAAAAAATATTATCATTTAATACATAAGATATTCTTCTTTCAATAGCATTATTGGGAACAGTGATATCACCGTCTACACTATTTAATATTTTAACATAGTTATTGAGAAATTGCAAAGATAAATATTTATTATTAAATACTATGTCATTTAAATCTTTTATGAAATCATCTATTTTATACATTGTTATGTATGCCTCAATGGCAATATATAAAAGGGAGCTTATATTAAACTTATTACAGTACCAATCATATGTATTACTTTCAAGTAGGCTAATCAAAAATTTTCTAAAGTGTGTACTACCGTTTTCATTTATTTTAAAAGTATCTAATGACACTTCAGATGAAAAATATTTCTTATAATATTTCAATAAATAATAAATGTCATATTCATCCACCTTTCTTAAGTTAATATTTTTTAAATAATTGATACATTCATTTTTAAGATCTTTATTATTTTTTACATAACTATCTTTCAATATGTGATAATTATTAAGTTTATATATTTCTATGTCTGTTTTTACATATTTTATAAAAGATTTTAATTTTTTCTTTTCATCTTCATCAAATTTATATTTATTGGTATCTAATAGTTTTACGGTATCTAAATGATATTTTTCCAATATCACAGAAATAGCATATATTTGAGAATCATCGCACCCTTTCACATCATGTTTTATACTATTTTGCAATAGTATAAAAGGTAGGTACATAGTAGTTAAATCATATTCTTGTGTATATAGTATCTCTTCACACAAAAGCATAAGTGTATTTAATTCATTTTGGTAATGTAATTTGACAATGTGTTCATAAAAAGATAATAAATTGTTAATTCTTTCGGAAGAATAAATATTTTCTACAGTATCTCCAACTCCATGTAAATTAGATGTAATCATTTCATGAGCTATCCAAATTAACTCATACCCATTATGAATTTTTAAAGATGTGGGATATCTAATATCGATTGAGCTATATATTCTATCTAACACCGCTATATTCATCATAAATCTCCTTCAAGAGTATTAAAAAATTAAGATTTTTCTAAAATATTATTTAACCCTAATATTGTTTTTTTAAGCTCTTCATTGTTTTCAATAACATGAGAAGCATAAACCTGTTTATTGTAAACATGAATTTGTTTCACATTTTTCAATCTTTTTAAAGGGGGTATATCTAAATTTTCATATTCCACGCCATCAATGACAAATGTCCATCCAGCAAGCATTCTTCCTGTCCTTACTGGAGTATATAATTCTAAATATTCTTTAATTATTTTTAAAGTATCTTGTATTTTTTTAGAATTGTCTAATTTAATGTTTTCTAATGAAATATCCATATCATACTTGTGTACTGTGGTGTTTAAAAAGAGCTAATTTTATTTGATATCTATTATATTTTATTTGATTTGACATTATTAATTCCTCTTTACAATTATTTCAAACACAGGGTTAACCTATTTGTGTAACAAAACATCTCCAAATTTACAATCTTTCTCAACTATCTCAAATTATTCTAATTCTCCATTATTGCATATTGAACATTTCATATTTTCACCACTATTCTGATTCAAGTATATTTAGTATATTTGTAAATCCAAATGTTTTACTTTTTCAAAATCAGTATTAAATATCCCAACTAATTCTTTTAAATTGATATTTAATTTCTCTAATATTTGTGCACTAAAACGATGTTCGTTACTCAATATTGAGATTATTTTACTGCAGAGATCTACAGTACTAGCCATTTTATCTGCAGTATCTTTATCATGAGTTACATGAAATGGACTGTCATAATATATTATCGTGTATAATATCTCCTTTTTTAAATTTTGTTAATTGAAGTAACCGCGATTTTTAAGGAATTTTTTCATAAATTTAATTTTTTTACCTAATCCAAGCTTATTGCATTCTTTTAGGTCTGAAATATTATTATTTTTTATATTTTCCATATCTTGATCTGATATATCTCGTATAAAAGCATATTTAAAATAATTATCATCATAATCACAGAATATATTACACAAAGATAGTAAATTCATAAATTCTTCACATCTTTCATCAATCCATTTTTTAGTTGTTTTTTCAATAGGAATTAACACTGTATATTGTTTTTCACATTGATCAATCAAAAATCTTTCAAATTCTTGAAAAGTTTTAAATCCTAAAAATTCAGAATTATACATTATTAAGTCTCCTTATAAATTAAATTATAAAACGTTGCTGTCTACACATCTACGTAGATTAAAACGGGATTTTTATATCCTTGGCTAGTTGCAAATTATATGCATTTATCGTTTCATATTCCAAGTGCAGGGCATGCAATATATTCCCATTTTTCATCATATTCTCTATATCTATAGTATTTTTGTAACCAACTATTATCTTTAAAACTAATCCATCCTTGTTGCCTAATATCAACTGCATGTATATCAGTATTTAAATCTGGCTCAGATAATAGGCTATCCCCCGACACACCTTCAACCTTTTGAACACGATCAATAAAACCAGACATATTTATTGAACCAATTTCAATAGAGTATTCTTTTATGTCTGAAATTTCTTTATTACCTAATTTAATTGCTTCTAAAATTTCTGTTAAACCTTTCATAAATTTTCCACACTATTTAATTAATTTGGCTAAATGTATATCAGGATTATATGAAAACCAATCTAAGCATCTCAAATCTACATTTAAACTTAAACATGCAAATTTTATTACTTCTCTAAATACATTAACTAGTTCAACTTCATTTTCTTTTATTTTTTCTATAATTTCTTCATCTATCAATTCTTTCATAAATTTTTCTTCTGCTATTAATGACTACATTCCACAATTTCCAGTATTATTGATACACCCTGTTAATCTTTGTCCACAATTACAATTTGTTTGTTGGTATTTAGATAAATTTATTTCCGATAAATCACAAAAAATTTCACTATCTCCTAATAAGGGGAATATACCATTTTCTAAATTCCATAATTTAATAGTTATTTGGGATTCACTATATTTTTGAGATATTAGGTATTCTACATAATCTTTCATAATATTTTCATCTTTTAATGCACTTCTCAAATACTCGTTAAGTGTCATATACCTCACCCTCTTCAACGATTTCATAATCTGACTCATCTTCATCTGAAAATAAAGAGTAGTCGGCATCATTACCAATTAATGAAAATAAGATTTCTTTTCTAACGTCCATAGAAGTTCCTAATAAATCAAAGACTTTATTTTCTAATTCTTGAGACCAAGTTATTTGATTTATTGTTCTAGTGTTAACATCAAAAGAAGACATTCTTAAATCTTCCCAATCCATTTCTCCTAACCCTTTATTACGTCCAGAAGAAATAATTTGTCCAGAGTGCTCACTTAAAAATTTATTTTGTTCAACTTGATTGTATGTAAAAACAGTCTTTTTATTTTTTAATTTATTAACAAATAGTGGGGCATCAGCAGAATACAATCTTCCTGATTTTACGAAGTCTGGCAATACTTTTAAAAAAAATCCTATCAATAATATCTTAATATGCGATCCATCTGGATCAGCATCTGTCAATATGATTACTTTTCCATAATTTAAGTATTTTAATTTTAAATCTAAATTGTACCCTAATGCTACTAAAATTCGTTCATATATTTCATTTCCAAAAATACCATTTAAATTTTTCGTAGATGCAGAAGTATCTTTTATTTTACCTAGATTTAATGTTTTTCCTCTAACTGCTACTGCACCTTGAAAATCAGGAAATCTTGATTGACGAATAACACCAAGTGCAGAATCTCCTTCACCAATAAATAATTCTGCAGCGTCACCTTTATTATTAGCATGTTTAATTTTATCGGTATTTACTTTTTTACTAGAAGTTGCAACTGTATCAGATTTACTTAATTCTGATATTTGAGAACTGTATTTATCTTTTAAAAAATTAACAACTTTTTTATTATTTTGTAAGTACATTATAAAACATTGATAAAATGTTCTAGTACAGTATTCTTGATCCTCAATTAATAGTCTTATATTTTGTTTGGTTTGTCCTATAAATCTTATAGTTCTATTATTTAATCTAATGTATACTGCAGAAATAAAGTATTTAGTAATTTCTTTATCAGAAATTTTATATAAATTTAAATCTGGTAATACTTCACTTATTGCTTGTCTAAGGGCTGTAACATATGAATCACTTAAACTTCCTCCAGATACCGGTATCATATTTACATATTGAAAAAAATTACCTTTTCCGTTAGAGGAAAAATTATATGCAAAATCTATATAAGGGTCATTTTTTGTGTATCTTATGGGATCTATATTTTGATACTTATTTAATAATATAGATCTAACACCTTCAGTATAATTCCATGTATGTGATATTTCATTTATATTGCATATAAATGTCTTAACGGCTAATGCCTTTGTTTCTGTTAAAGAAAGAAAAAGTTTTTCGTCAAAAACATAATCAAAATATTTTAAATCTGGTTTAAAATATACTAGCGTGCCAGTACTATACTTCATTAATTTATTTAATAGTGCATGATAATGAGTATTTTCATACATTAAATCTTCTGGATTTATTACAGTAGTTGTGAATGTAATATTTCCACCATTTTCAAAAATAGTTTTATATATTTCTTTATTTGATTTAACAAAAACTATTACTTCGCTGCATAGTGCAGTCATTACTGAAATTCCTACACCGTGCAATCCTCCAGATATTTTATAATTTGATCCACTATTATCAAATTTTCCACCAGCATGTAACATCGTAAATACTAATTCTACACCACTCATATTAGAGTCAGCATTTAATCCTACTGGTATTCCACGTCCATTATCCAATACTGATACTTCTATACTAGAATCTGTATAATTAATTTTTACATCTATACTATTCCCGTACCCATTTTGACATTCGTCAACTGAGTTATCTATTACTTCTGCAATAATATGGTTAGTATTTTGTGGGTCAGTATACATCCCAGGAGTTTGGGTAACTGGCTGTAAACCCTTTAATATGGTTAAAGAGTCTGCAGTGTATGAATTTGGTGATGACTTCATTTATATTCCTTTTTAATAATTATTTTCTTTGTCTAACATGTATTCTAATTGTTTATTTATTGGTCTAAATTTTAATACATTACTATTTATTTCGTGTGCAGTAAATGGGATTTTATTTATTATAAAATACATATAACACAATGCATGAAATTGAGAAATATGTATCATATAGTGTAAGTCATGAGTATTAATTTCACTATTAATGCTTCCAAAAACTAATGATATTTTCTTAGGGGATTTCTTAACAACAATATCTAATGCAGCATGTATAACTTTAGTTCTATCCTCTATCTCTTTTAAATTTGGTAAAAGATTTGTAGAGTTGTAAAATATTTCATTAAACAATAAAAATATTTTAGATAAATAATCTGGGGTATCTACAGTTGGATAAATATTATACAGGCTATTACTCTTGTATTGAATAAGATAAGATAACTCATCGGACGTTTTATTGAATCTAGCTTTTTCTAAAGAGTTATCATCATACAGAGTGTCTAAAATTCTGTCTATTTCTAAAATAAAATTATCTTTTTTAATTTTTTTAATATTTACATATAATTCAAAAATAGTATAAATGTGTACTAATTGAAGAATAAAAGAATATTTTCCGGTATTAACTTTAAATGCCCCTTTTTTAGGAACAAAATATTTCTTTGTAGAAATATCTAATGAGATTAATTTATCTAAAATATTTTTACTATTTTGTATTGCAAAACTTAGTGATATATAATTGTGATTTTCTAAATTTAAAATATCGTAAAATGTGATAAATGCGTCATATAAAATATTTTTCATATCATTTACTTTTTCACTTAAATATCCTTTATCCGCTTTTAAAGATTTATTGATTAAACCATAATCTTCCATAATCTCACATATAGCTTTTTTTAATATATGGTGTAAGTATAGAGAAAAGTTGCCAAGATTTTCATGTTCGAACATATCAATCCTTTATTTTTTATTAATTTTATAAATGTAGATAAAAATATCCCACGTCTAAAAAAATTTTAGACGTGGGATCAAATTAGGTTAATTTAGGTTATTTTGCTGCGGATACATTAGATTGAAAATCTTCAACATCGATATTATATTCTTCAGTAGGACTTAATTGAGCAAAGATATAATACAATGATTTGATAGCATTTTCGCGTTTATCTCTAGTATTGGTACTAGAAGCAACAGAAGTTTGGATAATAGTATTTTCTTGGATGAATTTCAAAAGTTTGGCATATACAGCGTCTCTAAATCCATCAAAAGTCTTCGTTCCAACATTATTTACAAATGCTTCTACAATGTCAGTGATTTCTTCTTTTTTCATTTGTTGAACAACTGCAGAGATTGCAATCCACATAGCTCTAAAATATGGACGACTTACTCGTACTTTTGAAACTTTCTTATCTGTAGCTATAGGATTCAATACTGATGTAATTTCTTTAACATTGAACATCCAAGGACGATCAATCATTCCAATGATATTTAATGCATCTATTACATTACTAGTAGCTTCTCCAATAAGATCTACTGGATTACCGTCTTCATCGAGAATTTTTCCTGCAGCTTGTAACTTATATGCAGTTTCCATTGCTCTTTGACTATCTGAGAAAGTATCAGCAGAAGGACTAATATGAGACCAAGAACATAATTGACGTTCACGTAACATACTTGATACTTGAGAAGCTATTACATCTGCAGTTAACGGAATCCAATCTTGTGCAGAATCTGCACCATTTATAACTTTAAACTCATTTGCCAATACTAAGTTATTTTGAACAGCAGGACTTGTTTGTACACGAAGCAAATCATTGTAGAATTTATGATATTCACTGATTTGTCCAGCGGTTACATCAATTGCTAATGATGCAGTATTGATAATTTTAAATAAGTTGTTGTATGCTGCAATAGCTTCACCGTCAGAAACACCTTCTTTTTTACGGTAAACTGTCACTTTAACTTTATAGTTATCCAATTGTTGTTTAAGATCTGCTAATTTTGCTCTATCTTCCGAAGGTAAATTCTTCAAAGCTTCTTCGTCAGAAAGAAGTCTGTAGTATACATCACAATCTTCAATTTCTGTAGCAACAGATGCGTCTGGATCAGCGTGCAATTTAGAAAGTTTGAATCCTTCAGTTTTGAACAATGGAATTTCAGAGTTCATAGCTTTTGCCCATGAAGTTGCACGTTGTACACCATCTACAATACATGCTACTCGATCACCAATCATACCTAAAATTACATTAGAATGGTCTTTGTAATTTTCACCAGCATAAAGAGTTTGAGCAATGTTGGTTAAATACGTTACCGCTTTATCCAAAGAATATTGATATTCACGTTGAAATTTAGGAATATATGGAACAATGTTATCATAACCAGGAAGTAAATCAGATACAACTTCTTCAGGATTAGACAATACATCTGATTCTTTATATTTAGATGCAGCTAATTGATTTTTGAAATCTTTAGCACATTGTGCAAATTCAGTGAAATTAATTTCTGTGATAGATGGATCAATTTCAATGTGTTTCATATGACGTATATTGCTTAATCCATTTAAACCTGTTAATGCACAAGGCTTAGAACTTGCTCTAGAGCTTGTTTTCTTAGCAGCTTTACGTTTAAATGAGTATTCAACAACAGTTCCTAATATAATATTACCTTCATTTACTTTATCTAAAGAACAGAAATCGACAAAGGTCTTTTTATATGACTTAGAAAACATGTTAAGTAAGGATTTCAAATTAGTAAAAATAACTCCTTCTGGTGTAGCAGAACGTGTATGATTAATTTTATCCTGAACAAATAATTTGGTTTTCTTTTCGTTTGTAACTTGTAAAGATATGCCTAAAATATTGGTATAAGATTTTACATTACTAAAATCATATTCTTTATCCAAAACGTTGATTTTATGATTAATATCAACGGTTTCTGAAGAAAGTGTATCGCCTTTAAATAAGATTTCACCAATACCGTTATACATATCTTGTAATGCAGTAATATAAGTAATGTATGAAATACTTGGGATATCTTTTAATTTAGCTAAAACATTTGCCTTAGTTAATTTATAGAAAGCTTTTGCACGGAAACTTTCAACTGTTTTAATTGCAGAAGCTTTAGTAGACCCTGGTGCAGATGCAGTATTTTGTTTTTCTTGTGCTTTTTTAACATCAGCATCAAACATTTTTTGCATTTCAGCAGTAAGTTCTACTTCAGAAGGAGCTACTTCGGTTTTTAACAATTTTTGCATATGTGCTGTTACAATACCAGCTACTTCATCATGTGCATCTTTCATTTTAATTAATTCGTCGTATTGAACTTTTAAGCTTTTAAAGTCATTATCGACTGTTGCTACAGATTGTGATTTTTTTGTAGTGGCTTTACGGCCGGTTTCAGAAACTTTTTTTACAGTCCCACTTGCAGGAGTAGCAGGTAAAATACCTTCAATAAGTTGAGCAGCTAAGTCTTGTGCAGAAGGAGTAGTAGTAGAAGTTGTCATAAGTTTATATCCTCAATGTAATAGATTTGGAAAAGAAAAAGTGTTGTTTAATAAATGTCAATTTAACTTGACTAAATATAGCTAAATTTATATATTACAGAATATTTAATATATAAATTAATCAGTGTTGGTGAATTTTTTAATTTATTAGTTGAAATTAAAAAATTGTAATAAAAAAAGCAGAATTAATGGACTATCATGTAACTGATTTAATGTACCCATTGTACATCTATTAGGTATATTAGTCAAATATATTTAAATATTATCATATAAAATAATACCTTAAAAATGCTGTCAAATTGTGTAGTATTTGAGTAGCACCAAATATATTGACTAAATATACTGCAAAGCTGTATAACATATTTAATAATTTATGTAGTTATCATAATTTTCTCCATATATGCGTTAAAAGTATTCATATCTTATAAATATTATTCGTCGTCCATATTAACAGGAGAAGTAAACTCTTCATCTATATCAAAGTCGTCATCATAATCTTCTCTATATGACATTTTATTGTTTAAAATATTCTCTATCGCATCTGTATATATTTTTCTAATTATAGGAAATCTTCCAGAATTTTCTGCTTCTATAGCTGATTTTGAATTTGTATGTTCTGAACAAAATCCTATAAAAGTTGGATCTGATTTAATCTTTAAAATAGCTCCTCTAAGATACATAAAGTTAGAAGTCTCTAAAAGAGTTTTATACAAAGATTGATTTAACAATAATTCTTCAGTTAAAGTTACCCAGTTTGTTTCAAAATAAGCTTTCTTAAAAGTTAATAATTTTTTAGAAGAAGACCTAGTAGATTTAATTAAAGAAAATACTTCAAATTGCTCATTGAATACTTTTAATGCATTTTCCATAGCAATCAAAACTGAAGATAATTCAGTTAATTCTGGATCTTTACAATATTCATAAAGATAATTGATACCATTATCTAAAAAATCCTCATTAGATTTTAATTCTTTGTTATTAAGAAGTCCTATAATTCTGACAATATAAGATAGTAGTTCAGACTTTTCTTCAGGGACATACATTTCTAATTTACTAATATGATTACTTTTTAATAAAAGGGTATCTATGCAAATTAAAGCGTCTTTAGGTATTTCAGCTTTCTTTTGCTCATCTACTGTTAAGTTTAATCTTCCACTATTCATTGTATAGAATCCGTAGTTTAAGATTCTCATTCTTTCTGAAAGAGTAGTGATGTTCAAATTGGCATTAATTAGGCATACTGAAAAAGCTATATTTAAGAAATGTATTTTATTTTCTTCAGACATTTCTGAAAAATATTTAGAAGGTGTATTATATTTAATTTTCTTACGTAATTCTTCTGGATTACTAATTGGATCAAAGATATTATCAGGAACTAGCATTTTATCATTAACAAATGCATACACCGTATAAAGTCTTTGTTGTCCATCTTGTATAGCGTATTGGTTTTTAGATATTAGACTTAATGTGATCTGACCTATATTTACATTATCCAGTACTATTTCTCTTAGTAAATTATATGCCCTTGTAGCTTTTACAGAATATACATCAGTAAGAGATTGTTTTTTAGACTTCTCTGCATATTGATAAGTTCTTTGACCATAATGAACAAACAATGACATTTCTTTAGGAGGATCATGAGAAAATGTATCTTCGTCAAAATTAGAAATATAAGTGTCTTTATTTTTCATATACTCTACTAATTGACCTATAGTCATAGTAGTATATTGCTTAGTAAAATATTTATTACGATTGAATAATTTAACCTCCCACAAAGAACTATCTTTTGAGAGTTTTTCTCTAGTATTTGTACTGACAGCTTGTTTTGTGAAAATACAATAATGTTTAACAGAATGGTTTGACGTTTTGAATAATTTATTTAAAATATCATGAGAGCGCACTATTTGATTATATTTAAGTCTAATCTCTCCTGTAACTGGAGTTATTTTACATAATTCCCCTAATTCCGATTTTTGTCTAGCATATTTTGAAAAAATAGACTTCATGTACGACACTAAATAATTATAAGTGTGTTTTTCTTCTAGACTTTCATCCCATAAAGTTTCTCCAGTTTTATATAGCATAAATTGATCATATGCATATCGTAAAAGACGTTGCTGCTCTCTATATGAATCTATTGGAGACATTTCTGGAGGATATATTTTTCTTAAAATATTTGGATGTTTTAAAATTTCTTCATTTAAAGAAGGGATTCCATTTTCATTTATAGCACTTCTTAATGTTATTAAATGAACTATTTTTTCGTAGTGAAGCTGTAAAAAGCTTTTTATGTTAGATATTAATTCGCTTTGATCAGTATCAATCGTAGACATAGACACTCTCACATTTAATTAGGTAATAAAATATTATGAGTAAGTTTAATTTTTTTTAATTTTGATGTTAAATCATATTTATTTAATTTAACAATTCCAAGTCCATCAGATCTTATTAAAGTCTCTATACTTGAAAAATCGTCATAAACTTTAATTGTTTCTCTTTCAGAAGGAAAGTTTTTATATGATTTTATAGCAGTTAAATCAACTACATGACACCAAGAATTGCTTAAAAATATACAATATTGATTATATTGATTAGTTATTGAGAATAGTGGAATTATTTTTCGTAAATCTGTTAATTTAAGTATTTTTTCACCAGTGGCTATGCCATATGAAGTATTTGTAATATATGCATATAATTTTTGTAATTTTGATCTAATTAAAACCCCAACAACCTTCTCATCAAAATTTATATTTTTGGCTTTAGTGCCAGATTTATCAATTGACGTATTAAATATATCAAGTTTCTTTGCTTTAATTATATCATCTACTAAATATTCTTTTTTAGAAGAAGGGAAAAGAACTATAATACTGTCTGATAGCCCTGTATGAAGCAAATATTCAAACGTTTCGGTTTTCTTGGCCTTTGTAGAAGTTGCTTGAGTATATATTGATCCAGGACTATAAAAATGTAAATAAGTGTCGTACACTATACTTATATTATTTGATTTTTTAGTTTTAGATGATACTACGACAGGTTTAATTAAATTATTATCAATTTCTACATTAGA
>SXGT01090302.1_pt1 | contig 15926 bp, 13 predicted proteins | sample 3176221 | NCBI WGS metagenome assembly SXGT01 (sample SAMN11356862, study PRJNA531348) | freshwater metagenome | isolation source: freshwater sample F1-120 | place: China: Fuxian Lake, Yuxi | collected 2017-12-25
CGGCGCCATCGCGCTCGGCCACCCGGTCGGCGGCACGGGGGCGCGGCTCGTGACGACCGCGCTGCACGAGCTCGAACGCACCAACGGGCGCTACGGACTCGTGACCATGTGTTGCGGCGGCGGGCTCGGCACGGGAACGTTGATCGAGCGCATCTGACTCACACCAGAATGACTCACACCAGAACATGAAGTTCGACGGAGTCGACGACGACGAAGAGGTTGTCCGGTGGATGCCGCTGAGCTTCGCCGGCTCGGCAGGGACGAGCGTCCGTGGAATGTTCACGCCTGCTCCCGGCCGGACCCGACGCCGGGCGGTCCGGGAGTGGACGCGACTCGCCGATCAGTGCGGCTTTCCCGTCGCGGGGGGCGATCTCGTCGCCGGAATCACGACGAGTCGGCGACTGCACGTGTGGCGACCACAGTTCTGGATAGCCCGACCAGGCCGTCACGCCGGATGGTTTCCGCTCGCTCGAATCGCGCAAGTCGGGGTCACGCGTCACGGACTGACGACCCGCATCACGCTGCTGATCGACGACGGAACCATGCTCGGATTCGAGTCGATGCGCTCACGTCGGATCCGCGAGTTCGCCGACTCGCTCCGCGGCGATCCGGACGCGCCGGTAACCTGAGGACAATGGAGACGCTCTCCGAACGACTCGGATTCGCAGCGGACGCCAAGCTCCTCGTCATCAACTGCGACGACCTGGGCAGCACCCGTTCGGCGAACGCGTCCGTGTACCACGCGCTCCGACGTGGAACGGCGACGAGCGCGACCCTGATGGTGCCATGTCCGTGGGCTCGCGACGCGGCCCGCATGTACATGGGCGAAGACATCGGCGTCCATCTCACGCTGACCTCCGAATGGGACACTTATCGCTGGGCGCCGATCACCCACGCGCCGAGTCTCTACGACGGCGATGGGGGCTTTCCGCGCACCATCTCCGACGTCTGGGAACATGCCGATCTCGACGAAGTGCGCAAGGAATGTCGGGCTCAGATCGAGCGCGCGATCCTGTGGGGCTTCGACGTCACCCATCTCGATTCGCACATGGGAACGTTGCAGCTGCGCCCGGAGTTCTTCGACGTCTACCTCGACCTCGCGATCGAGTTTCGACTCCCCTTGCGCATGGCGGGAGCCAGCGCCGAGCGAGTCATCGGCTTCCCATACCGAAAGCTGGCCGCCGAAGAGGGCGTCGTGTTCACGGACCACTTCGTGAACTGTCCCGTCGGGGCTCGCAAGACCATCGAGAAGACACTGTTCGAGCTTCGCCCCGGAGTCACCGAGGTGTTCTTGCACCCGGCGGTCGACTCCGACGAGTTACGACGGGCGCACCCGGACTGGGACAAGCGAGTCGACGACGACGCGCTCTTGCGCGATCCGCTGTTCGAACAGCTGCTCCAGCGCGCCGGCGCACAGCTCATCAGCTTCCGCGCACTTCGCGAACTACAGCGCCGCGCGTAGCTGGGGCAGCACGCGAAGCAGGGCGGCGAAGTCGCCGGCCATCTTCGCCTGCCCGCGCATGAAGCCGACCGACAGATCGAATTCACCCGACCGCAACGCGACCGAGTCTGCGGGCGTGATGGTGAACGTCACCGCAGGGTCGACGGGCGGCGCGTCGAGTGTCGTGACGCGGTCGCCGTCGACCTGGTACGCGAACTGTTCGAGAACCGACTTCCCCTTGGCGACGACGACGAGGACCGTGTCACCCATGGTGAGCATCCCGCAGTCCGGCGAACAGGTCGGTCTCGTAGCCACCTTCGGGGTAGGTCGGCCCGATCCGACTCTCGGCCAGGATGAAGTCTTCCCAGGGGTACGTGTCGCGCACCACATGGTCGGGCAACTTCATCCAGAACCCGTCGGGAGCGACCTGCGTCGCGTGCGCCAGGAGGGCGCCTCGCCGGTGGGCCATGTACTCGCCGACGTCGATGCGCGTCGTGAAGCGATCGTCGCGATCGGGGAACTCGCCCTCGAACCATCGTTCGAACGGCGATTCGATGCCGTGGTCGATGTGCGCTTGGTGCAGCGCCTTGACGCGCGAGAACGACCACGCGACGTAGTAGAGCTTGCTCGGTTGCCACGGTTCTCCGGCATCGGGATACTGCGACGGATCGCCCGCGGCCGCGAACGCAGGGCCGGAGATCTCGAAGACGCGAATGTGGTCGGGGTGCGGGTACCACTCCCGATCTTCGTGATAGGTGATGATCACCTGCGGCCGCTCCGCCCGGATGATCTTCACGAATCGTTCGACGGCGTCGTCGAGCGGTGCGTTCCAGAAGTTGTCGTCGCGGGCGTTCGCTTCCGTCTCGGGCATCCCCGAGTCGCGGTAGCCGAGGAAGTGCCAGGCCTCGTAGCCGAGAATGCGACAGCTCTCGGCGAGTTCCTCCATGCGAACGCGGTGCAGGTCGTTGCGGACTTCGGGTCGATCCATCGCCGGGTTCAAGATGTCGCCCTCTTCGCCGCCGGTACAACACACGAGCACGTTGCGAACACCTTGCGCCGCATAGTGCGCGGTCGTACCCGCGCCCTTCGACGCCTCGTCGTCGGGGTGAGCGTGGATCTGGAGCAGCGTGAGCGGAGCCATCCCGGCAGGCTAGGCGTCTGTCCGCCTAGCCCGAATGCGAGGGCTCGATCGCCTCGGTCCGCCGCGGACCGCGCAACGCGAACAGCCGAACCGGACCGATCCCGCGGATGCGACGCGGTGCGAGTGGACGGAACGAGAAGCGCGCGTCTCCGTCGAGCAGGTCGTGCACCGCCTCTGCGGCAAGGATCGATCCCGGACGAGCACGATCGGTGATGCGGCTCGCAAGATTGACCACCGGCCCGAAGTAATCGCCCCCGCGGGCCAGGACCGGTCCGAACGAGACGCCGATCCGCACCGAGGGCAACTCCTCGATGCCGTGCGCCCGATCCAGGATCGTCAAGGCGATCGACGCGACCGCATCACCCGGTCCGACGAACATGATCTCGTCGCCGCGGGTCTTGACGACGCGCCCTCCGAGCTGGGCCACCGTGTCGCCGACGACGACCTCGAACTGATCGAGCAGTTCCGCGAGCCCGCGATCGTCGAGCTCCTCGGACAGTTCCGTGTAGCCGGACAGATCGACGAAGCCGACGCCGAGCTCGAGGCCACCCGACGCGGTCGAGGTGGTGAGGCGCCGCCACGCCGCGGCACGCAGCTGGAGCCGATGGATGTAGTCGATGAACCAGGCGAGGTCGTCCCATTCGAAGTCATCGAGCATGGCGAGCGCCGCGGCGTCATCGTCGAGCCCTGCGTTGCGAAGGTCGTCGAGCCCTGCAGCGAACAGCTCGACCTCGTAGGCCGCGATTCGCGACAACGCCGCCGAGATGATGCGAGCCGGTGTTTCGGATTCGCCGAGCGCGCGCCGCAGACCACCGACCGCGCCGGTCGCCGTGCCGGCGAGCCGGCGAACCGCCTCCAGATCCTGTTCGCTGAACAGTTCGAGTCCGGCCGGAACATCGGGGAAGCCGAGCGCTCGCCAGATCCGGGCCAGACGATCGCCCTCCACGCCACTGTGTTCGGCCAACGAGTCGAGGTCGTGAACCGGCGCTCCCGGCATCAAGAGGCGATCGAGCGCCAGAACCGGCAACCAGCCGTTGTCCTCGGCCTGCTCGATATCTGCCGCGCTCGCGCCCGCCGCTCGTAGGAACTCCGAGAGCCGCTGGGAAACCACGACCGCCATCGTGACACAGCCCGACGAATCGGGCCTGATGCATGAGCGATCGGCCCGCCGACCTGGGAGAAACGCGCCGCCCCGCCTGGGCGGACGTTGCGTCGCTTCGGTAGCGTCTGGAGTCCGTGACCGCTTCGACAGTGACCGAGCCGACCGACTCCGCTGCCGACGGCGGGGTGCAGCGTCGCGCGCGCCTCCGCCAACTCGTCGCGTCGAGGTCGCTGCGAACCATTGGACTACGCGGGATGCTGATCGTCGGGAGTCTGTTCGCCGTGCTCCTGCTCGCCGCGGTCGTCGAGCGCATCGTGTACAGCGGCCAAGTGCTCCCAGGAATCGACGCGGTCGGCGTCGAGATCGAAGGCCTCGGACGCGACGACGCGCTCGAGCGAGTCGACACGTTGGCCGACCGACTCGAACAGGACCCCATCGTCGCCGACGCCAACGGAGCCGAGTTGACACTCGACCCTGCGCTCGTGCGCCTTCGCGTCGACCGCGACGCGACCATCGATGCGGCGCGCAAGGCGGGGCGAAGCGGCAATCCCTTCGAGGCAGTCGGCGGATTCGTGCTCAGGCGGTTCCGGCACGAGACGGTCGACCTGCATATCGCGTTCGACGACGAGTCCGTCGAAGGGGTCATCGACGGCTGGCAGAGCCTCGTCGAGAACGGCGTGCGTGAAGGCGACCTCGTGTTCGACGGCACCGACGTCGTCGTCGTCGCACCCCGTCGAGGGTCCGGCATCGTGCGCGCCGACGCGATCACCCAACTCCGCCGCACGCTCTCGTCGACGGAGCGCTCACGCATCGACTTGCGCGTCGATCAGATTCAACCCAGCGTCGAGCTGAGCGATGTCGAAGCGCTGGCCGCCCGAGCGCGACGGCTGCTGGCTTCCGGCTACCGGATCCGCGGACCGCGCGGTTCAGCGACGCCACCGCCTGCCGATCAGCCGCTCGAATCCACCGTCGAAGTGACGATCTCGCCCGGCGAAGTCGCGGCAACCCTCGACGCGCGCGTTGCGGGCTCGAAGATCGCACTCCACCTCGACCACCAAGGGCTCGCCGAGCGACTGGACACCGAAGACGACGTGTTCATCTCGTTGCCGACCCCGGCCAGTTTCTCGGTGCTCCCCGACGGCACCGTGGGCATCAACGCCTCGAAGAACGGTAAGGAACTCGACCATCGAGCGGTGGCGCGTCGCATCCTGCGCAACGAGCACCTGATCGACGCGCCGTTCCGGGTCGTCCGCCCCGACCGCGACACCAACTGGGCGAAGGCACTCGGCATCAAAGAAGTCGTCTCGACGTACACGACCCACCACGCTTGTTGTGCAGAACGCGTGACGAACATCCACACCGCCGCGAACTACATGACCGGAACCATCGTCGAGCCGGGCGACGAGTTCTCGCTGAACGACGCGGTCGGTCCGCGCACTCCCGAACGCGGATTCGTGTCGGCGCCTGTCTTCTACGGCGAGTTCACCGAGGACTTCGGCGGTGGGGTGAGCCAGCTCGCGACAACCACGTTCAACGCGGCCTTCTGGGGTGGGTTCGAGATCGTCGAGCACAAACCTCACTCGATCTACTTCGACCGCTATCCGCTCGGTCGCGAGGCCACTGTCAACTACCCGAAACTCGACCTGCGGTGGCGCAACAACTCCGAACACGGAGTGTTGGTGCAAGCGACCTACGACGACACCTCGATCACCATCACGTTGTTCGGCGATGCCGCGGGGCGCGTGGTTCGCGAGCAGAACGAAGACGGGAGCTGTTCGGTCGCGAACTCGGGCGATCGCCTCACCGAACAGCGTTGCGTCGCGGTCCTCGAGACGATTCCGATCGAGGACAAGCTCATCCCGTGCACCGAAGCGACCGAGAAGACGGATCCCGACGGTGACTGCCCCGAACTCGCACCCGGACAACGCGAGCACACCGAGGACGGACACGAGGGGTACGTCGTCGAGTTCTGGCGGGTCATCGAGCGACCGGGACGCGAACCTGAACGCGAGCACTTCACGTGGACCTATCGGATGTACCCCGAGACGTATCTCGTCGGCGTGAGTACCGAGCCGCCGACAACCGCGCCGCCGCCCACCACAACTCCTGGTTCAACCGAACCCACCACGACCACCGCGCCGCCCCCTCCCCCGACGACTGCGCCGTGACCACCCCCTGACGGTGCCTTGCCGCGCCGAGTTCGCGATCCAGTGCGGGCGGCCTCATCGCCGGGTCGACAGCGCCAATCGTCGCTGTTCGCTCAGGTCGACCGCTTCGACCGCCGATAGTCCCGAAGGACCCGGGATCCGTCGCGTGCGCGGTCGGCCCGGGGGCTGGCGGAGCAGCCGAACATGGACGTACGCAGCGCGAAGGCGAAACCGATCCGGGCGATGGGAGCCATCGCCGCGCTGGTGAGTTCCGTCCTGCTTCCGACTCCGGCGGGAGCGATCGGCGCGAGCGCGATGTCGACTCCGGTCTTGGCCACGCCGGTGCTCGCACTGACCGCGAACCCGACCGCGAACGGCACCTGGAGCGTCGCCGTCGACGGCACCGTCAGCCGGGCCGGATCGGCGGGCGGCTACGGCCACGCTCACACCGAACGCAACGGCGCGCTCGTCACGTCGATGACCGCAACGCCGACCGGACGCGGCTACTGGATCGCGAGCCACAACGGCGGTGTGTTCACGCATGGCGACGCCCGCTTCTACGGGTCGGCCGCGAACATGGGCCGACGCGGCACGGTGATCGACATCGAGGCGACACCGAGCGGGCGTGGCTACTGGTTGTTCACCGACCGCGGTCAGGTCTTGCAGTTCGGCGACGCGAAACACCACGGCGCGCCGAGTTCGCTCGGTCGCGGCCCGATTGTCGACGCGGCTCGCACGCCGACCGGCCGCGGCTACTGGCTGCTGTCCAGTCGCGGTGCGGTGTACGCGTTCGGCGACGCGGCCTGGTATGGGACGGCGTGGGGTGTGACCCAAGCCGACGCGGCCGGAATCGCACCGACATCGAGTGGCTACTTCATCGTGAACACGAAGGGACGGGTTTGGGCCTTCGGCAACGCCAAGCGCACGACGGACCTCACCGATCGTTGCCCCGGTGACCCCGTTACCGCCATCGCGACCAGTCCCGCGGTCAGCGGCTACTGGCTCGTGGTGGCGAGCGGTCGTTCGTTCGCGTTCTCCGCAGCGAGCCAACCGGCCGGATGCGGGCCATCCGGCACCTCGAAGGCGGCCCGAGCCGCCGCCGATCTCTTCGATCGAGTGAACGCCGAACGCAAGGCTCGCGGACTCAGCCCGTTACGTTGGGACGAAGCGCTCGCGGGTTCCTCCCGTGCGTGGAGCGCCGAGATGGCTCGATCCGGATTCCGCCATTCCGACCTCGGACGTCTGTTGTCGGGCGGCCGCTTCAATCTCGTCGGCGAGAACATCGCCTGGGCGCGTGGCAGTGGCGTCACCGCGGCCTCGCTCCACATCGGCTGGATGGAGTCCTCGGGGCATCGAGCGAATCTGCTGTCGCCGAACTATCAGGTCATCGGCATCGGCGTCTATTGCGCGCCCGACGGCACGATGTACGCGACCCAGAACTTCGCACGCCTCGCGTCGACCGGCTCGGCTCCGGCGGCCGGCACGCCACCGATGAATCCGATCACCCGCTCCGATCGAGGCTCTGCCGCCTGTTGACCCACCCTCGGGCTCGGCCGCGGCGATAGCGTCGAGCAATGCTTTCGGCTTGGCGCTACGACGCAACCGGAACGTGCACCGAGATCGACGACCTCGCCGACTTCGTCTCGGTCGGTGAGAATCCCGTGTGGATCGACGCCTCGGAGGTGACCGCCTCCGAGCTGGTCCACCTCGCGGGACTACTCGGCGTCCACGACCTCGCAGTCGAAGATCTCGGCAAGGGCGGGCAGCGAACCAAACTCGAGGACTACGGCGATCACTGGCACATCGCGCTCTATGACTGCGCGATGCACGAAGCCGCATTGGTCGCGAGCGAACTCGACGTGCTGTTCGGGTCGAACTGGATTCTCACCCGCCATCACGGCGACGTCGATCCGATCATCGACGAGGCGCGCCGACGTTTCGCGGTGCGGCCGCGCGACGAGACCGCAATCGACATCGGACTTGCGCTCTGGGCAGTACTCGACGTCATCGTCGATCGCTGGTTCGCCGTGTCGGACGCGATCGACGAACAGCTCGAACTCATCGAAGACGTGGTGTTCGACGGTCGATCCGATGCCATCCCGCAGAACGTGTTCGAACTTCGCCGATCGCTCGTATCGTTTCGACGCGTCGCTGGCCCGACTCGCGAGGTACTCGCCGCGGTATTGCGCGGTGACGTGCCACGGGTCGGCATCGGCGCGAACCGTCGGCTTTTCGACGTCAATGATCACGTGCTGCGCATCATGGAAATCGTCGAAACCCAGCGCGAACTGCTGACCGCGCTGCTCGAGGCCCAACTCGCGATCGCGTCGAATCGCATGAACCAGGTGATGAAGGCGACCTCGAGTTGGGGCGCCATCCTCGTTCTGAACACACTCATCGCCGGGATCTACGGCATGAATTTCCGCCACATGCCCGAGCTCGCCTGGAGAATCGGATATCCGCTTTCGATCGTCATGATGATGGCCGTGACGGTCGGCGGTTACCGCTTGTTCAAGCGTCGCGGTTGGCTCTGACCGCCCGAGTGGCGAATCGAGCGACGCGTCGATCCTGAGGGCGACGCCGCTGGGCAACGATCCAACCCAGTTCGAGCAGCGCGATCGCCACTGCGGCGACGAGCGCGCAGAGCGCCGCCGCATCCCGGGGTGGCAGGTGCAGGGCGTAGAAGTCGGCAATCGGGTCGATCGCAACGGCGAGCACGAACGTCGCGGTCATGGCGGCGACGAGCGCGGCGCGATAGCCCGTGATCGGACGGGCCAGCAGCGAGAGGACGTGCAGCCCGACCGCCAGGAGGACGAGGGTCGCGGCCGTGCGAGCCTGATCGAGCTCGACATCGGCGATGCTGCGACTGACCGCGTAGGCACCAAACGTCGCGCTCGCGGCCACCACGCCGGCAGGACCAGCGAATCGAAGGATTCGCGGCACGAATCCGGGCGTGTAACGAGTCGCGTTCGGCGCCAGCGCCAAGCAGAACGCCGGGACTCCGATGCTGAGGGTCGACACAACGGTCATGTGACGCGGCAAGAACGGATACGGCCACCGAGCGACTCCGGTCGCGAGGGCGAGCAACATCGCGTACACCGTCTTCGTCACGAAGAGATTCGCGACCCGTTCGATGTTCGCGATCACGCGTCGACCTTCGGCGACCACACCTGGCATCGTGGCGAACTTGCCGTCGAGCAGCACCAACTGCGCAACGGCCCGGGTCGCCGGCGCGCCACTCCCCATCGCGATGCCGATGTCGGCGTCCTTGAGTGCGAGCGCATCGTTCACGCCGTCGCCGGTCATCGCCACCGTATGACCGCGTGCCTGCAACGCCTTGACCATGTCGCGCTTTTGTTGCGGTGTCACCCGCCCGAAGACGGTGTGGGCCTCGAGGACATCGGCGAGTTCCTCCGGGTCGGTCGGCAGGTGTCGGGCGTCGAAGATCGCGTCCGCTCCCGGCACCTCGGCACGAGCGGCAACGGCGCCGACGGTCGCCGGATTGTCGCCCGAGATGACTTTCAAGGCGACACCTTGTTCGATGAAGTAGGCGAACGTCGCCGACGCGTCGCCACGGACCTTCTCGTCGAACAGGACGAGCGCGGCCGGAACGAGTGGCTGGGGCAAGGTCTCCCCGTCGAGCGGAGAATCGGATCGGGCGAGGAGCAGGACTCGTCGGCCGAGCGCAGCGTGCTCGTTCGCGCGCGCCCGAACTTCGCCTTCGTCGCCGTCGGTGAGCATCATCTCGGGAGCACCGATGACCCACGATCCGTGGTCGTCGAAGGACGCGGCACTCCACTTGCGGGCGGAACTGAACGGAACCATGCCCGAACGTGTCCAGAACTCCGGCGCCCGAAACTCGCGGCAGAGCGCCGCCATCGTGGCGTTCGCGTTCTCGTCGGCGGCGAGTGCACCGAGTGCCTGCTCGACGGCTTCGTCGTCCAACAGCAGCTCCACGGCGGCGAACTCGATTGCGCCTTCGGTGATGGTGCCGGTCTTGTCGACGCAGAAGACGTCGACCCTCGCCAGCCCCTCGACCGCCGGCAGCTCCTGCACCAAAACCTGTCGGCGCGCCAACGTCACAGCCGCGACGGCGAACGCCAAACTCGTGAGCAACACCAATCCTTCGGGAACCATTGCCACGACCCCGGCAACCGTTCCTGCGACCGCTTCGCGCCACGATTCGTGATCAGCGGCGAACTGGCTGAGCGCCAAGACCAGCGCGGTTGGCGCCAATGCCCAGGTGACGTAACGCAGGATCAGGTTGATTCCAGCCTGGATCTCGCTGTGGACAAGGGCGAAGCGCCGCGCCTCGGTCGCGAGACGTCGCGCGTACGAGTCCGCCCCGACCGCGGTGATCACGATCTCGCCACTCCCGGCGACCACGATGCTTCCCGAGAGACACCCCTCACCGACCTGCTTCGCGATCGGATCGCTTTCGCCGGTGAGCATCGATTCGTCGAGCTCGAGTCCGTCGGCAGATCGGACCACTCCGTCGGCCGGGACCTGATCGCCCGCCCGCAACGCGAGCAGGTCGTCGATCACGATCTCGGCCATGTCGACTTCGACCACGACGTCGTCTCTGCGAACCCGCGCCGTCGGCGCGTTCAACACGGCGAGGCGGTCGAGGGTGCGCTTGGACCGCCACTCCTGGACGACGCCGATCAACGCGTTCGCGACGAGCACGATCCCGAACAGTGCGTCTTGGAGCGGGCCGACGACCAAGATGACGACCAACAACGATCCGAGAATCGCGTTGAACCGGGTGAGCACATTCGCCCGAACGATCTCGCCCACCGTTCTGCTGGTTCGATCGTCGGCGACGTTCGTCGCTCCACGCGCGACCCGCTCCGCGACTTCGGCGGTCGTCAGGCCCGACGGCGGCGTCTCGTGGCCCACGAGAACGACCCTAGACAACCCGTCGGGTTCGCTAGCGTCCCGAACGATGGAGATCCTCGGCGAATCGAACCCCGACACTCCGACGACCTGCTTCTACCACCGCGGGCGCGAGACCGGACGCAAGTGTTCGCGCTGCGGTCGACCGGCGTGTCCCGATTGTCTGCATCAAGCCAGCGTCGGTTCGCACTGCTGGGAATGCATCAAAGCCGCGGCACCGGCGCGCACCGAACAGATCAAGCGCGCGGTACGCGGCGAGAATCTCCTGGTCACGAAGATCCTGATCGCGATCAACGTCGCGGTGTTCGTGGCCACGGCGGCCGACGGCGGCTTCGCGGGCGCCGCCACCGAATTTCACGTCCGCTGGGCCCTCTGGGGACCGCCGGTCGCCGATGGCGAGTGGTATCGAGTCGTGACCTCCGGCTTCTTGCACTACGGCATCATCCACCTCGCCATGAACATGTATGCGTTGTTCTTGCTCGGCGGGTCGCTCGAAGGACAAGGAGCAGGACGCGGCCGATTCGTCGCGATCTACCTCGCCTCGCTGCTCATGGGGTCGTTCGTCGTTCTGTTGATCTCACCCGACAACCTGACCGCGGGAGCATCGGGCGCGATCTATGGCCTCATGGGCGCGGTGATCGTCGCGCATGTCCGTCGCGGCGTCCCGCTGACCAGTTCGCCTTGGTTCGCCGTCATGCTGTTCAACTTCGTCTTCACGTTCGCGAACGCGCGCACCATCTCGGTCGCCGGCCACGTTGGAGGATTCATCGGCGGCGCGATCGTCGGCTTCTTGTTGCTCGATCCCCGCATCGGCTTTCGTCGACCCTGGCTCGGCTACGGAGCGACAGTCGCAATCGCGGCGTTGGCCCTCGCAGTCGGCCCCGGCATGATGCAGTCGCGTTATGGTGAATGCGTCGCAGATGGGCGCGGGGTCTCGCTCGGCTACTTCTGCGAGCGGAATCCCTGACCGCGCCTCAGCTCCGCAGCGGTTCGAGCTCGATTTCGCCGGTGTCCTCGTCGTCGATGAGGCGAAAACCACACTGTTCGGCCAGATCGTCGCGGCCTTCCCACGGACCGTACGCAATGATCTCGTCGCCGTCGCGTAACTGCACGCCGATTCGAGCGCGCATCGTCGCGCGACCGTTACGACGAATCGCCAGCAGGTGAAAGCCGGTGTCGTCGCCGAGCTGTCCGCCGCGCACGACGGTGCCTGCGAGGGCGCTGCCCGACGCAAGAGGAAACTTCACGACCACATCATCACTGTCGCCGAGGGCGACCTGAAGAACCGGGTGCAGCTCCTCACCCTCTTCGACGAGCCACACCATCTGTTGGGCGGCATCGCCGACCTCCTCCGCAGCACCACCGAGATGCAGCAGCCCGCGCAGTTGGCTCGGGTCGACCATCTCCGCCGCCGCCCGCAGCACCCAGAGCTCGAGGTGTTCGCGCATCTCGTCGAGACGGTCTTCGAGGCTCACGACCTCGGCGGCGAGCGTCGAGTCCTTGAACAGCAGCGCTGAGTACGCGAGCGCGACTGCGGCCTCCGAGACGTTTTTCATCTCGACCAGCACATCGACGGCGCGGTCGAGATCGGTGATGGCCGGATCTTCTTCGACCGTCGCAACTCGCCACGCGGGCGCGCCGGCAAGCTCGCGGAGCTCGGCGATGCCTTCGGCGGGACCCCGGGTGATCAACACGTCGTCGGCCCGCAGTACCTCGTCGTCGTCGGGGTCGGCCAACCACTCGCGTTGTCGTCGAATCGCGACGACGCGCATGCCCGTCTCCGAGGGCAGTTCGAGTTCGTCGAGCGTTCGGCCGTCGATCGCACTCTCGCTGCGAACGCGGACGCGGTGCGAGACCTCGTGCGCCGCGGCCAGATCGTGGACCAGCGCCGCCGGGATGCCGAGCCGCTTGGTGACGATCTTGGCCACGTCGACTGCCGCGTTCCCCATGCGTTCGATCGCACCGATGAGATGAAGCACTCCGCTCATCTGATCGGCGTCACGGGGTGAGCGGGCACCGAGCACGCACACACTGCGCATCTCGTGGACGAGGTCGCTGAGTTTGCGCTCGAGATCGAGTACTTCCTCGGCCATTCCTTCGTCGCCGAAGTACAACGCGGCGTATCCGAGGTCGACCATGAGTTCGGAGGTGTCCTTCGCCTCCGACAGCATTGCCTTCAGGTTTCGATTCATCGCATTCGTTCGCTTCTCGCGTCGGTCGGCGGCAACATGAGCGTGATCAACCCAGCCCGAACGAGACGATGGCCAGGATAAGCGCGATCGAGCCGAACAGATCGAGGCTCGACGTGACGACTGGGATCCCGTAGTTGTCGGGGTCCAGTCCGAGGCGGTGAGCGGCGATCGCGACCCCCGACGCGACGGCAACCAGAATGACGAACGTGGCCACGCCGGCGACGAGCGCGATCCCGATGACGTCGAACGCGCCAGGACTCGCCAGCCCGCTCAATGCGCTCACCAGATCGGAACTGAGCCCGACCAGCAGGTAGACGGGAAGCGCGTACAGCGCGACCAACGCGATGTCTTCGCCGATGCCGCGCAGGCGGAAGCGATCGGTCCGAACCAGTCCGAGGTGCAACTTCGTGGCGATTCGAGACACGAGAATGCCTCCGAGGGCGCCCGACTGGCCGAGAAAGGGCGGGATGATGACGAGCAGCGCGGGAAACGCGCTGAACGCCCCGAGTCGCTTCTCGACGGTGAGCCCCGCGACGACGTCGACCAGACCCGCGATTGCGAGGACCGGCAGCGATTCGCGCACGATGCCTCGGAGAATCGTTCGGCGACTGCGCCAACCCTGCACCAAGCCGAAGAGTGCGACGGCGGCGAGCACGATCGACAGCGAACCCGTCACCGCCCCGCGCCCGGCCACGACCGTCGCCAGCCACAGACTCGGCAGCGTTGCGACATCGCCGGCGCTCGTGACGATCGGCGCGGCGACGTTGTCGAGGTCCCAATCCCGCCGAGCGCTGAGCGAAGCGACGAACACCGTGATCCCGACGAGTGCGATCGACGAGATCGCGCCGCCCAGGACCGAGACGACGACGAAGTCGGCGATACCGATCGTCTGTTGCACACCGAACGCGACCGCGATGACCTTCGCCAGCACCGCCAGCAGCAGCGCCAACGCAATCGACAACGAGAACGCCGCCGCGATGTTCTGACCGACGATCGAGTCGCGTCGCAACGTCGGGCGAAACGTTCCGGTATGGATGGTCGTGCCGAGACGACTGCCGAGTGCGCCGAACACGTTGCCGCGCATTCCGATGGCAGCGGGTACGAGAACGAGGAGCCCGGGGAGCGATTCGAGTGTGCCCGAGATCGAGCCCAGCGTCAGCCCGGCGATCAGGCCGGTCGCGGCCGAGACGCAGAGCGCGACGAACCCCGCACGAACGCCGGACGCGTCCGCGCGGACCAGCGCGACGAAGCGCGCCACGATGCGGCGAAGGAGACGCATGTTCGGGGACTCGGAGGCTCTGAATTCATCATCGTCGGGTGGCCACTCGGGCCGGGTGGGACGCCGGGAAGGTCGTTGATGACCTTCATCGGCGCGATCGGAGGTCATCGTACCCAAGACAGTCGCGGATGCCCTCGGTACAGTCGACGGTGGTGGATGCGTTCCCGCTCGAATGTCGTGGTCTCGCGAAGCGTTTCGGCGCGATCCGAGCCCTCGACGGCGTCGATCTCACGGTCCGTGCCGGATCGATCACCGGTTTCCTCGGACCCAACGGCGCCGGGAAGTCCACGCTGTTGCGGAGCGTCGTGGGACTGTTGCGACCGAGCGCGGGGTCCGCGTCGATCTTCGGGGTCGACGTCGGCGACCCACGATCGCGTCATCGCCTCGGGTCGATGCCGGCCGACCCCGAGTTCGCCCCGATGCTCACCGGCCGGCAGAACCTGGATCTGCTCGCCGAACTCCACGGGGCAACGCCCGTCGATCGCGACCGCGCGTGCGATCTGCTCGCGCTCGATCCGGCGGTCCTCGATCGGCGCGCCGGCGGCTACTCATCGGGGATGCGCCAGAAGCTCGCGATCGTGCAAGCGGTGCAGTGCCGACCCGACCTCGTACTGCTCGACGAGCCCGCAAATCGCCTCGATCCGCTCGCGCATCGCGGGTTCAGTGAGCTCGTCCGCGCGATCGCCGACGACGGCCGCGCGGTGTTGCTCTCGTCGCACACCCTCTCCGAGGTCGAAGCCGTGTGTCGCGACGTCGTGATGATCAATCGGGGCCGCGTGCTCCTCGACGCGTCCGTCGCCGAACTGACCGATCGGGCCCGCCGCGTCGTGACGATGTCGCATACCGCGCCGCTGCGCGCGCTTCCCCGCGAATTCTTGGTGAGTTCGTGCGAAGCGGGGACCACGATCGGGCGCATACCCGCGCATCGGAGCGACCTCGTTCGCCAACTCGCGTCCGATCCGGCAGTGACCGACATCCTCGTCGAACCGGCCAGCCTCGAAGACGTCCTCCTCGACCTGTACGCGCATCCGGAGGACGACGATGCGTGATCTGCTGCGGGCCGACCTGGTCGCGCGCCGAAAGATGATCTTCGGGCTCGCAGCTGGTGTCTTCGTGTTCCTCGTCGTGCTCGGTGGCACCTACCAGGCGCTCGGCGGCTCGGCGATGCTCGGCGACTCTTTCACGACCGACAACACGCCGGGCTTCTTCTCGGCGTTCGCCGGCGAAAAAGGTGTCGACATCTTCGAGCCCGCCAGTTACCTCGCGCTCGGCCTCATCCACCCACTGTTCTTGGTACTGACCTTCACGAGTGGGGTCGCGATGGGGTCGGCATCCGTCGCGGCCGATGTCGAAACGGGCCGCGCCGAACTGCTCTACACGCATCCTCGGCGGCGCAGCGCGATCCTCGACGCACGGCTCGCGGCATGGCTCGTGGCACAGTTCGTCGTGCTCCTGGCCGCATTTGCCGGCGCGGTCACCGGCTCGCGCCTCTCCGACGAACTCCGCCACGTCCCGATCGCTGCGATCGGCCGGTGCGTCGTGCAGTTCACCCCGTGGGCGGTCGCGGTGGGCGCGCTCGCGTTCGCGGCCTCGACGGTCAGCCAGACCCGGGCGCGAGCGCTCAGCGGGTCGATCGGCCTGATCGCGCTGGCGTACCTCGTCAACTTCGTGTCGCTGTTGTGGCATCCGCTCGCGTTCGCCCGCCGGGTCACGCCGTTCGGCTACTAC
>SXGT01469124.1_pt1 | contig 15926 bp, 13 predicted proteins | sample 3176221 | NCBI WGS metagenome assembly SXGT01 (sample SAMN11356862, study PRJNA531348) | freshwater metagenome | isolation source: freshwater sample F1-120 | place: China: Fuxian Lake, Yuxi | collected 2017-12-25
CGCCCACGGCGCGGCGAGCGGCCCAACAGACCGCTGAGTCCGCCGGGAAGGCGGCGAAGAAACTGGAGGAGAAGGTGGAAGAACTCATCACCGATTGGATCCCCACGCTCCTCCGCAAGACGAGCGAGCACGAGGGCAACTACTGGTCCGTCCAGGCCAACCTCGACGGCAACGGCGTCAGCTACGGCATCCTCCAGTGGACGCAGAAGTCGGGCTCTCTCGGCCGCCTCCTCCGCGAGATGGCCGCGACCGACCCCGTCGCCTTCGGGCGCTTCTTCGGCGCGAGCTGGGCGAAGCTCCTCGACGTGACCGGCCGGGCGAGCCTCGAAGCGGTGGACGGCGTCTCCCTGTGGGCCGAGCCCTGGGTGTCCCGGTTCGCGACCGCCGGCCGGTGGCCCGCCTTCCAGCAGGTACAGGCGCGCGTCGCCGCCGAGTCCGAGTACATGGCCGGTGCCGTCGAGATCGCGGGGATGCTCGGGGTGAACACCGAGCGGGCGATGGTCCTGTACTACAACCGCACCGTCCACCAGGGCGCGACGGGCGCGCTCGGCCCAGCCAAGCGGCTGGTGGCCTGGTACGCCGAAGATCCCCGCCGCCGACCCACCGTCCCCAACGACGTGGTCGCGCAGTACGCATGGACGTGCGCGTCGAAGTTCCGTCGCACCTCGGCGCCGGAGCGTCGCAACTACAACGACGACGGCAACATCTGGTGGTCGCCCGTCGCGACCGAGTGGTCGGAGCTGGGCCTCGGGGCCTACGCCGTGCGCCGGGTGAGCGTCTCGGGCGTGTGGCACGCGGTCACCGGCCCGCCGTCGAAGCCGTGGAGCCTGTACGACCTGATCACGAAGCGGTCGAGCAACATCCTCACGGACCCGACGCTGCGGGACGCGGCGGTCGATCTGGGGTCGATGCGTCGTGTCGCGTGACCGCGCGATGCAGGTCCTCAGTCTCGGCCCTGCCACCACAGGATGATGTCCCAAACCCGAAGAAGCGGGAGCGGGGCACCGAAGGCGGCGACCGAGTCCTGACTCCGAAGCTGTTCGAGTTCCGCGGCGTTCTCGGGGGACAGCACGCGGCGGTAGGTCTGGCGCACCCAATCGGACCAGCTGATCGTGGGCGGGTACCAAGCCGCTCCTGCGAACTTGTCCCAGATCGGGGTCACGTTCGGGCGCAGGCGGTGTACCAGCTTCGTGGCGGCGACGCCTTGGCCTCCCCACAAGTGGACGTTCTGGATGCGCGTCAGCACTTCGTCGAGGGCGCAGGCGGTTTGCTCGCGCTCGGCTGGGGTCAACTGAACGAGGGGCGACTGCGTGATCAGGGCCACCAGTGGCTCGATCTCGGCGCGAACATCCCAGAGATTCCCCACGACCGCCGAGGGCTCGGCTCCGCCAAAGGCGTTGAGAGCCGCCAGCGACGTCAGGTCTGCCGCGCGTATGTCGTCATGGGGGCCGGTGTTCGCACCGTCGTAGATGTGGACGGTGGACTTGCGGTAGCCGGCGATGATGGCCTGGGCGTCGGCAAGGGGAAGGTGGGACTCGTCAGGAAGGACCATTCGGCCGCCTATCGCGCCGACAGAGGCGGGCGCCTGTGGCCGCCGGGATCCCGATGACTGCTGCCCTCGAACTCTTCGCCGGAGCCGGCGGCGCGGCCCTTGGGCTGCACCGCGCCGGGTTCGCTCACGTCGCCTGCGTCGAACGCAACGCCTCGGCCGCCGCGACGCTGCGCGCGGCTGGCTTCCCCGCCATCGAGGCCGACGTGCGCGCCGTGGACTTCGCTGCGTGGCTCGGGCGTGTCGATCTCCTCTGGGCGTCCCCGCCCTGCCAGCCGGGCAGCACCGCCGGGCAGCGCCTGGGCGCCGAGGATGAGCGCGACGGCTGGCCCGCCACGCTCGCGGCCATCGACGCCTGCCGCCCCACCTGGTTCCTCGCCGAGAACGTGCTTGGATGGACCTACCACGCCGACCCTTGCCGCGGCGAAGGTGGCTCCTGCCCCGCCTGTCACCTCGCGGTCGTGACCGCGGCGCTGGCGCGGCGGTTCCCGTTCAGCGGGGCGTGGCGGCTCGATGCCGCCGACCTCGGCGTGGCCCAACGCCGCCGCCGCGTGGTCCTGTGGGCGGGCCCGCTGCCCCTCGACACGGGCGGACCGACGCCGACGCACGCGCACCCCGAGGCCGCAGGCGGTCTCGGCCGACGGCGCTGGGTCACGATGGGCGATGCCATCGGGGACACGCTGACCCGCGAGAGCTGCGACCGTCGCGCCTGCTACCCCTGCGACGACGAGCACGGCCGGGCCTGCGACGAGCCGTGGCGGATGGCCGCGCCCGCGCCGACCGTCACGACGATGGACGAGAAGGGCACCCGGGCCAACGCCGTCGCTGGCTGGTCGTTCAACGGCGGCCCGGATCGCGCCTCCGACGCGGCGTTCCTGGTCGCGGGCATCCGCCGCATCAACCTCGGTGAAGGACTCCGGCTCCAGGGCTTCCCTGACGATTGGCCGCTCCAGGGCACCGTTCACGACCGCTACGTCCAGGTCGGCAACGCCGTGCCGCCCGCGCTGGCCGAAGCCTGCGGCCGGCTCGTTGCCGGGGCGCACCGGGCCTGGTCCACCCTTCGCGCCGCCGGCCTCGACGGCGCCGCGCTCGCCGAGGCGCTTCGTCGCCACCGGCTCACCGTTCCCGCCACCCTCGGAGCCACGCCATGACGTGCCCCTGCGCCCACACCGATCCGCCCGCCCCCGAGTCCCGCAAGGGCACCGGACACATCGCCATCGACCGGGAGGCCCTCCGCCGCGAGCTGGGCGCGAGCGGCGAGATCCTCGACGCTCTCCCTGCGAAGGCGACCGGGCGACCAGGCGTGAACGTCGGGATCGCGTGGAAGTTCTTCACGTCCAGCATCTACGCATCCGGCGATCTTCCCGTACTTGCAGTACGCGAACTGCTCCAGAACTCGAAGGACTCCATCGCCGCGGCGATCCGGCTTCGCCAGCTCCGGCAGGAGGACGCCCGGTTCGAGGTCACCTGGGACCGCGCCACGCACACGCTCACCGCCGACGACAACGGGCAGGGCATGGATGAACGGACCATCCTCGACAAGTTCCTCGTCATCGGCGAGAGCGGCAAGCGCGGCGCGGGCGACAGCGGCGAGGCCGCGGGCGGGTTCGGCGTCGCGAAGGCGGTGATCCTCGGAACGGCGAGCCTGTTCCGATGGGAGATCGCCACGCGCGACAACCTGGCTGTCTCCAACGGCGAAGGCGGCGACGTCGAAGTGTTCGACGCGCCCTTCCGGCCCGGCTGTCGCATCGTCCTGCACGACGTGAGCGACGAGTTCGACTCCGTGTGGGACCGCGCCCGGCAGACCTACATCGCCATCGAGGACCGCCTCCGCGAGCTGCTCGCCGCGAACGACCTCCCCGGCATCCGGCTCGTCTTCAACGGCGTCGAGGTGAAGCCGATGTTCAGCCGCCGGGGCGGCTCCCGCATCACGCTGGACGCGAGCTGGGGCAACGGCGTCACCGCAGGCATCAAGGCGTACCGCCGGCCCCCCGGCGACAAGGGAGGCAGCTACTACGTCAGGCTGGATGGACTGGCACAATTCCGGGTGCCGTCGAGCCGTGGCGGGCTGAAGGTCGATGTCGCCGTAGACCTGTCGGCGAAGGTAAGGCCCGGCCAGCCCGGCTACCCGCTGAACGCCGCCCGCGATGCCTTCCAGGACCAGGCGGGCTGGGCTTTCGCGGACCTCGTGGAGCAAGTCGAGCAGGAGAACGAGTCCACGGGCCGCAACAGCGACGAGGACGAGGTGTTCGACCCTGACAGTGACGACGCGGACGCGCGAGCCGGGGCCGCCGAGATCGGCGCGATGGTCGCCGACGCCTTCGCCGACGCCGACCTGCAGGCCGCGCTATCGGACGCCGCGGGCGGGATCATGGACTTCTACGCCGAGAGGTTGAAGCACGCGCAGACGGAAGCGCCGGTCGCGTCGCTCGCCCCACGCGGCTCGAAGGCGACGGGGGAGGCCGACGAATCCGAGCGTGAGCCGGTGCTGCCGCCCGGATTCCGCGCCGCGGCATCCCGTGGCGGCGTCGAGGACGACATCGCTGCGCCCTCGTCGGCCGGGGCCACGGCCACGATCCGGGCCTTCCTCCAGGGCGCGGACGAGGCGGCGGCGGGCGCGGGCGGCGGCGGGGTCGATGTCTCGTGGGAAGCCCGCCGCGACCGGGGCATCTTCGGCCCGGCCGTCGAGCTGGCGCTGGAGCGCGTCGAGCGCGGCGACGCGGACACCGCCACGGTCGCCACCATCGAGCAGGCCATCGAGCGGGCCGCCGACACCGCGATGGCTCCCGGCGGCGGCGGGCTGCTCCAGGTCGCGGCAGTCCCGCGCGTCGTCGCCGCGTTGGAGAAGGCGTCGGGGCAGAAGGCCCGGCCCTCCAATCCTTTCGGCAAGCACGCCGGGCTCCGCATCAGCCGGAAGTCCTACGACCGGCAGAAGGCGTACCGCTTCAAGAAGAACTACGGGCGTTGGTTGCCGTTTCTGGTGGCCTGGGACTCGGTGTTGCGCCTGGTCGCCGTCGAGGCCCGCATCCGCAAGCGGTTCAAGCCCGGCTTCGTGCTGGACGACAACCTCCTCGGCCTTACGACGCGCACCGACCGGGGCACCACCGTCATCTACATCCAGCCCGACAAGTTCGCCCAGGTGGCGAAGGCACACCGCGAGCGACCGATCGCCGTCGCCGCCTACCTCCACGGCATCGCGTGCCACGAGCTGACCCACGCCGACGCTGGCCGGACCCATGCGAATGGCCACGATGAACGGTTCATTGTCGCCCGTGAGGATCTCGGAGCCGCGACGGCGCATCTGCTCCCGGCGCTCGCGGTCCTCGTGACGAAGGTGCTGCGGCTGCCCGAGAAGGACAGCGACGAGGCGAAGCGGCTCGGGCGGCTGGACCGCCAGGTCGCCGAGCTGCGCGAGGGCGCGAAGGAGGCGAAGCGCGTGCTGGCCGCCGTCACCCGCGAGCGGGATCGCCTCTCGGGGGAGCTGGTCGCGGTGCGCCAGGGCGGGGGGCCCTCCGTTGCCGGCGCGAGCTCGCGGGCCGAGCGGCTGCTCGAGGTGGCCGTCAGCGCACTCCGGGCTCGGCCGCCGGCGGGCGTCGAGGTCGCCTACGTCGAGGGGTTCGTGGGCCGGCACCGGGGGACGCTGCTCGGGATCGTGCGGGGGGCGTTCGGCGATGCTCAACCTTGAACCGGCGTTCCGACGCCTGCGCGCGGAGCATCGCGTTCTCCGCGCCGTGCTCGTAGCCGCGGAGGCCGGGGCCGCTCGGGCTCGCGGTCGTCGCCTGGCCCGCCACCTCGCCGCTCTCGGCGAGCACGCCGCCTACGAGGAGGAGGTGTTGTTCCCGTTCCTCGTGGCGCGTGTGCCCGACATCGCGGCCGCCGTTGAGCACGCCGAGGGCGAGCACGACTACTTCGCGTGGCACCTTCCCCGGCTGCTCCGCGCGCTTCGCGCCGGCCGCGAGTACGAGGGCCCGATGATCGCGGCGCTGCGGCACCACTTCGAGGAGGAGGAGCGGGACATCCTCGCGCCGGCCCTCGATGCCGGGGTCGTCGCGACGCCGTTGGGCGAGCCGGGGCATCTCCTCGCCGTCCACGATGCGCTCGTCGGGATCGGCCGGGCTCGCGCGGCAGGGTGAGCGCGCGGCTGTCCGTCGCCTACGACGCTTCGGAAGGGCGCTCGTGCGCTCCAGAGGGCACGAAACCCTCCAGAATCGAAGGATAGCTGTACCCGGCGTTTAGCGGTGTCTTTCGTCGGGCGTCGTGCGGTTGGGGGTTCTGGCCCCCGGTTGTGAATGCACGAGGTACAACGACGGGGAGGCACCGCCATGAACCCCACCCGCACCACCGCCCCCCGCGTCGCCCTGTACGCCCGCGTCAGCACGCTCAACCAAGGTCAGGACACCGGGCTCCAGTTGGAGGAGCTGCGCCAGGTGGCCGCCCAGCGCGGGTGGGTCGTCTCGGCCGAGTACGTCGATGAAGGAGTCTCCGGCACCAAGACCACGCGCCCTGCCTTGGATCGGATGCTCGCCGACGCGCAAGCCGGGCGCTTCGACCTCCTCGCCGTCTGGAAGCTCGACCGGCTCGGGCGCAGCCTCCCCCACCTGCTCACGGTGCTCGACCAGCTCGCGTCCAACGGCGTCGGCTTCGCGGCGATCCGCGACGCCGGCATCGACACCACCACGCCGACCGGGCGGCTGCTCCTGCAACTGCTGGGGGCTTTTGCTGACTACGAACGGTCCCTGATCCGCGAGCGCGTCCTCGCCGGCGTCCGCCGGGCTCAGGCGTCGGGGAAGCACTGCGGTCGCCCCCGGAAGGATCTCGACCTTCGCCCGGCGCTCGCCCTGCTCAACGAGGGGCGCGGGCTGAAGGATGTGGCCCGCATCCTGAAGGTGCCGCGAGCCACGCTCCGGCGGCGGCTCGACGAGGCGGGGCGCTGGCCGGTGGAGCGGGCGGCGGCGTAAACCGCTCGTGTTAGTCCGGGAACATGAGGATCAAGAAGCCGAAGCGCCAGGGCGCGTTCGACGGGGCTTGCGGCTTCTACGCCGTCCACAATGCGCTGTCGTTGCTCTACCCGAACGTGGTGGGCGAGGACGACTTCTCTACCCTGTTGGGCGCGCTGTCCAAGAACGCCGTACCGAAGCAGTTTTTTTCAGGCACCGGCCGGAATGAGTTGAACCGTATGCTCGGTCATATCCTCGACGACGACCGCTTCTCGCCCACGTCGGTCAGGCGCCCGTGGTGGACCGGCGGGGTCGTGCCGCTCAAGGACTTCTGGGCTCGGCTGGGCGACCACTTGGGCCAGGAACGGTCTGCGGCCATCGTGATGGTGGGTCACGAGCCCACCCCGGACAACACCTTCAACCACTGGACCGTGGTGCGGAAGGTCACGGACCGTTCGCTCCTACTCCACGACTCCGACGGCCTCGGCCGGATCCCTCGCCTTCGGTCCCGCGTGCGTGACGGCAAGGAGAGCCACGCCGCGCGACCCTACTCGATCGATCACACCGCGACCTTCCTGTTGCGGCGAGAGGTCTGAACAACGGGTCCAGAAGGCTCTCCCCGGGAGGGTGCCCTACCGCCGCCTTTTCGGGGTCCACAAGGCGGGACCGGAAAGGGGTCCAGAACGAACTGCTTTCGAACCCCGTCCGGAGCCATTTTTTGGCGGGGTGGCGGGTAATGCTGCTGGGGAAGGTGAGCCACCCCTTGAAGCGGGCTGGCGCAACATGCGAAGATCGCATATTCTCGTCCCCCGCCTGCACAGGATCATCGATGCCCTCCCTCGCCCACCAGCTCCTCGCGGAATTCCAGGACATCGTCGGTCTGGAGCTGGCGCTTCCCGAGGAATACGACCAGCCGTACCAGCACCTTTGCGCCCACCTTAGCGGGCAATCGCTGCGAGGACCGGCCGAGCGACGCCGCTGGCTCATCGCTCACATCAACCGGAAGTTCCGCTTCAACGCCGACGGCACTTCGCGCCTCTACACCGAGGCGGCGGGGCTCGGGCACACGTTCAACTACCACGAAAAAACGGCGATTCAACTTGCGTTTGACCGCTCCGACAAGGCCGCCGTGGAGACCGTGCTCGCGGCGAGGGGCTTCCCGAGCGCCGTGGTGAGGCGACTCCAGGCGGCCTTCGAGCCGGTGACGGAGAACGACACCCTTGCCCGCTTCCGGGCGGAGGTCTCGGAGCCCTCGAAGCTACGCCGGGAGAAGGGAGAGCGGCCCGTGGATCGGGAAATTCTCCTGGCCGCCTTCTCGGCCTACCTCTTCTGCGTGGCCGACCAACAGGTTCTGCACCAGTTCTTCGACAAGGCGTACTCGGCGGAGTCCTACGAGCCTTCCTTCTGGCTTCAACTTCGTCGGATGTACCCGCACCTCTACAACCGGTGCCGCACGCTCGATGTCGCTCGCGTCGCGGCCGACCACGGGCCGGCGACCTACGCCGATCTGCGGGCTCGGACGCTCGCCCTCGTGGCCGACAGCTATCGCGAGCTGAACAACCACGGCCACCTCGCCATCATCCTGGAACCGGTCACCGTCGAGGGTCGCCTCGCGACGTGGGAACTCGCCGCCGACGTGATCCTGTACGCCGAGAAGCACGTCGAGGTGGAGCTGAAGAATGCCTACTTCCAGCACGGGAAGATTCGGGCGATCACCACCGCGTACGCCGCGGGGGTTGAAGCGGACAAGGCAAGGTTCCACGTCGCCCACGAGGGGTTCTCCTACCGAGACACCTTCATCATCACCCCTGACGATACGGCCGCGATGGATGCGGCCAAGCTCCTGATCATCTTCCAGAAGAACGCCCGCGACGAGACGTTGATCCCTTGCCCGGCGTGCCGCAGCCACGACGTTCAAGGCAACTCGTACTCGTCGCTCGGCGTGCGGAGCTGGGAATGCTCGAACATCCTCTGCCCTGACCGGAGCAAGTACAACCGCGGCAAGCGCTATGCGTTCCGCGCCCTGCTGATGCAGGAGGCGATCGACGACGAGCGCCACGAGATCCCCGCAGAGTCGGTGCGAGCGTGGGTTCGAGACGTTCAGGCCCGAAGGACGGACGCGGAAATCCTCGAAATGCTGGTGCGCCACTACTCGCTGTTCGGGGACACGGTCCACCTGTTCGGGCCGGGGTGGGCCGCATCGCCCGAGGGCTTCGGTCGCGTCGTTCAGGTCCACGAGCACGCCAAGGAAGTCGATGCCCAGGATCGGGCCTCAGCGTTCTTCGACGGCCCACTTTTCCGACGTTACATCGCGCGGAAGGCACCATCGTCGGACCACGAGCCCGTTCGCAGCACGACCGATGGGCTCATGACGGTGGTGGAGGACGACTGCTTCGCGTTCCTCGCCTCGGAACCCGCAGACTCCTACGATGGGGCTGTAACCTCGCCGCCGTACTACAACGCCCGCGACTACGCGCAGTGGGACAACATCTACTGCTACATGTACGATGTCTACAACATCGGCGTCCAGCTCCATCGAGTGCTCCGCCCGGGGAGCGTGTTCCTCTACAACATCTTCGACTACTTCGACAACGAGCGGTCGGTGGTGTTCTCCGCGATGGGGCAAAAGCGCATGATCCTCAGCGCCTACGCCGTCGATGCGTTCCGGCGAGCGGGGTTTTCGTGCCTCGGCAACGTCGCCTGGGACAAGGGGGACATCGAGGGTAAGCGCGGGTTCAACGCTGGCAACTTCTCGCCATACTACCAAGCCCCCTTCAACTGCTGGGAGCACATCCTCGTCTTTCAGAAGCCCGGCAAGCAAGCGGCTCTCCCGACGCTCCCGGCCGTCTTACCGGCCAAGCCGGTGCTCAAGATGGTGCGGGGCGAGAACACCTACGGGCACACTGCCCCGTACCCCGAGGAGATCCCAGCATTGCTGGCCCGCTTCCTTCCCCGTGGCGGGCGAGTGGTTGACCCCTTCGGCGGGAGCGCCACCACCGCGCGAGCGCTCGCTCCGCATCGCATCCGAACCGTGTGCATCGAGCGGGACCACGGGTACTGCGAGCTTGCGCTCGAAATGGGCGCCGGCGGTGCCGAGGGACCGCTCGGCACCCTCAAGCGTGGGCCCGCGACCTTGTCGGGTCAGCTTGGCCTGTTCCCGCCCCCGGCCAAGTAGCCGAACTACTCCTCCTCTTCACCGGTGAGGAACTGCTCTTCTGCGGCTTCAACGGTGTCGGTGGCGTCCTCATCAAGTACGGCGTCTGTGGCGGTCTTGATGAACGGGGCCACCTCCCCTTCGATGTGGTACTCCCCGACGTTCGCGAGCCACGCCGCGAATGCCCAGCCTTCCTGGAATCGGATCGTCGACATCGTCAGCCCGTGCTCGCGGCAAAGCTGCACGAAGGCGGCGTACGTCGTCGGACGAAAGCGTAGGAGGAGGTAGCTCATCGCTGCGCCGGCCGGAGCGAAGGAGAGGCCACCGAGCTTGTGGGATCCCCGCTTGATGACATTCTCCCGCTTGGACAGGAGCTGAAAATTCTCAAGGGTATCGGCGTCCTTTACGTCCTTCCCTTCTTTGATAAACTGCTCCTTGGGGATCTTGTGGTCGGCCTCCAGGAAGAGCCGCTTCCCGGACACCGCGCACCGCCCATCCTGGGCGTAGAGCCACCGCCAGACGTTCTGCATGGTCTCGCCCTTCGGGTACCGGTGCTTGACGGCGTTTGCGACGGCCGTTCCGACCTGCGGCGTGTTCATCTCACCGCAGACGGTGACCGCCACGTCTTCCCAGGTGAGGAGCCCCCGAGCCACCGCGTCCTCGACGAACGCTCGCCAGTCCGCATCCTGCCAGTCCGGCCGGTCGAAGCGAACGTTGACGCCCGCGAGCACCAGCCCCATAAGTAGATGCTTCCCGCTGCTGTAGCCGATCAGTTCGTAGATGTCGGGGAAGTAGCGATTGTCCAGGTGCTCCAGCCGCGTGAAGCCCTCGGCTTCGAGCTTCGCGATCGCCCCTGGCGACATGGTCGGCACGGTCGCGATGAGGGCATCCTTCTTGAAGCGCACCGCTATTCCAGCTTTTACGGTGCCCTCGAACAGAGCTCGCTCCTGCTTTCCGAGTAGCGCAGCGAACCGCTCCTTCGTCACCTTCTTGTCGTCTGCGGGAAGCTGGGGTGCCAGGAGCCGCACGAGGTCGGCGAAGTCGAGGTCGTCGAGATGGGCCAGAAGCGAGAAGCCCGCGCTGGCCAGCGCCTCCTTGTTGTGCGTGGAAAGCCCAGCGACATCAGCGATACGCGACTGCGGGGTGAGCTTCTTGGGCATCTTAGTGCTTGGATTGGGTGGAAATCGTGTAGAGCCCGGTCCGCGCGAGCCAACGAGCCATCGCCCATGCCTCCTCGAACCTGATGTTCGCCATCGTCAGCCCGTACCCGCGGCAGAGGGCCGCGAAGGATTCGTAGGTCGCGGGCCGTTTCACGAAGAGGAGCCACATGAGGCCGGCCTCGGCGGTGAGGAACGTCTTGCCGCCTTGCTCATGCGACGGCCGTCGGACCACGTTGCAGCGCCGGCACCTGAACGTCATGTTCTCCAGGCGGTCGGCGACGGCGTTGAGCTGCTTGTCGCGGTGACCGGCACCGACGGCGACGAGCAGGTCGTCGCGGAGCAAGGCCAGCAACGGCGCAGGGACGTTCAGGTACCCGACGGCGGCCAACTCCGACGCGAAGGCCGCGTCGATCTCGCGGGCGAAGCGCGGACGGTCGGCGGCGATCTGTACGGCAGTGACGTGCGCGAACTTCGCGCCCACGCCCTGGACCACCTCCTTCGGGACCATGTGGTCTGCCTGGAGTTCCAGGCGGGTGCTGCAGTCCGCACACCGCCCCACCTGGGCGAAGTGCCAACGGCGAACGGCCTCCCAAGTCTTCCTTGCCGGAAAGTGCCTTTGAAAGTTCGCGTTTGAGGCAAGCGACGTGCCGACCTGCGATGGGTTCAGGCTCCCGAGCGCCAGCGAGGTGACCTCGCGCCAGGTGATGATCTCTTCTGCGATCAGGGTGTCGAGCAGGCCCCGCCACTGCTGCTCGGTCCATTCGGCGTCACTGGCCGGGAAATCCCTGAAAATACTATGATTGTGGGTCATCCGGGGGGCTCCGCTCGGGTTCGAGGGCGAGAGCCCGCTCGAAGCGCGCCACGAAGTCGGTCAGGGTGATCCCCAACGCCACGCACACGCGCCGCAGCTCCGCGACGTCCAGGCGCCGTTCACGTCGCTCGACCTTGCTGACGAGCGACTGGTCCACCTTCAGGCGGTCAGCAAGCTCGACCTGCGTGACTCCGCGTTCAAGTCGCAGATCCCGGAGGACCTGGACGAGGACGGCGTATTCGCGGTCGTGGAGGGGACGGAGCACCATGTGCGCGGCATCGTGTTGGCGATCTTCGAATATGCCAAAACCGGCTAATTGCTCCTGCCGTGATTGAACCTCGGTTCCCCATCCAGCGGCGGCCCTGGGCGGAGGGGGCGATCACCGGCGTTTGGTGGCGCGGGCTGCGGACCTGTCGGACCTATGCGGACCTCGGAAATTCAGAGGTCCGACACTCAATCACGCCGCTACGGCCTGTATTCTTCCGGGGCTGCGGACCTGTCGGACCTAGTACCCGCCGCCTTCACGCGCGTGAACATCTTCATCCTGGAGGTCGAGCTGGGTGCCGATCCCTGCATTCGATCACCTCTCGTCACCGTCGAAGATGATCTTCTTCTTCATGATGGGCGGCAGGCGGGCGCTCCAGAGGTCCGACACCCCCAACGCGGGCAGGTTCATGGCTGGCTTCTCGCTGCGGACCTCAAAAACGCCGAGGTCCGACAAGGTCCGCAAGGTGGCCCGCGCCCGGCCGCGCGCTAAACTGGAGGCTGAACAGCGGTTCCGTCCTTCGCGACGTTCTGCCTGCCTCTCGCCCGTTCCTCCCGCCACTCCTCCCCGCTCCTCCCCGCCCCGGCCCCCCATGAACCGCCTCGATCAGCGAAGGTCCGCGCGGTGATGCGCTCCGGCCCAGCGAGCGCCTCGTAGATGGGCCATCTGCGCCTCGGCAGGCTGCCGCGCACCGGCAAGTGGGGCGATGTCGTTGGCCTGGTCGGCGGGGGCGGGAGCGCGGCTCAGGTCGCTGACGCGACGCTCGATGCCGCGGAAGGACAGCTTTCAGGTGCCGATCCCGCGATCGTCCACACGGTGTGGCTGCTCACGCAGCTCCCGGACGCCGCGCGCTCAAGCGACTTCGCCGCGGCGCTGGCCCAGCTCGGCGTGTCCATCCAGCCGGGGGCGAGCGCGTCGGAGCTGGCGTCCGCCGTGGGGCGGGCCATCGATGATCACCTCAACGGCCTGGGGCGTCCGCGCAGCGACGTGGGCGAGATGGCGCGGCTGGCAGCCGTCGAGACGCTGGCTCGCGCGGCCCGAACGCCGCAGGTCGGCCTGTTCCCCCCACCCGGCGCCGGGCCCGTCGCGTACGACATCTTCTCGGCAATGGCGTCGCGGCGCGAGGATGCGCGCGAAGCGGTCGCAGGGCTCGGCACCGCCAAGCAGTTCGGCTCGTTCGCGCGTGAGTTCTTCGCTCGACTCACCGAGCGCGTGCTGACCTACTACGTCAGCAAGGAGCTTCCCCTCCACGTCGGCTCCGGCCAGCGCTTCACCAACGTCGATGATCAGCGCGCGTTCCAGGACGCGGTCGGGGTCCACGCCCACGAGGCCGCGCGCATCGTCGAGGAGTTCGCGGGGGGGTGGTACTCCAAGGCGCGGTTCGAGAAGGGCCTGACCCCCGAGCGCACCGGGAAGTTCGTCGCCTATGCGATGAAGAAGATGCGCGGCGAGTTGCGCCGTGGGGCGACTTGATGGAGGCGAAGGAGCCCCGTTGGGTCTTGTGTGACGGCGCCTCCCACCTGGAAGCGCCTGCCGACGCGCTTCGCGTCGGGATCGGCGAAGGCCCGTGGCATCAGGTCTCGGTGGACATCGAGGGGCTGGAGGACCGGATGTCGGGCACGCTCCCCGACGCACTGCGCGACCTGATCAGGCTCGCCACGTTCACGCTGGCCGCGGACTGTGCCACGTCGCGGGGCACCGTGGCGGCGGTGGACAACGGGCTGACGTGGCGTCGGGACTTCAGGTTCGTCGTACCTGTCTCCGATCCCGACCGATGGAATCAAGCCTCACTGCGTCTTGCGCTCGCCAACACGCTCGGGTTCCTTTCCGACGAGCGCTTTCGCTTCGAATTCGTGCCGTTGGCGGACGGAAAACGTGGGGGCCAGATCCGCTTCTCGCCGCCCGGCGACGGCCGCACCTTCGCCTCGTGGAAGGACGTGGATGACGTCCTCCTGTTCTCAGGGGGGATGGACAGCTTCTCCGGCGCCGTCGATGCGTGCCTGGGCGCGCGCACGAAGCCGCTGCTGGTGAGCCATCGGTCCTCTGGGAAGATGAAGGCGGTGCAACGCCGCCTCGTCGATGCTCTTCGCGGGCGGACGGGCGGCCCGGCACCGTGGTACCTCGGGATCGACGTTCACCGCCACGGCCGCGAACTTCACCACGAGGAAAGTCAGCGAACGCGGTCGTTCCTGTTCGCCGCCATCGCCGGCGCCGTGTCCTGGCTGGCGGGGCACAACCGCATTCGGTTCCACGAGAACGGCATCATCGCGTTGAACCTGCCCATCGCCGCGCAGCTTCAAGGGGCGCGCGGGACGCGCACGGTCCATCCACGGGTGCTCGACGGCTTCGCGCGCATTCTGGCCCTCGTCGCCGACCAGGCGTTCGTCGTGGACAACCCCTACCAGTGGATGACGCGAGGCGACGTCGCGACTCGCATCCAAGACGCGGGTGTTCGCGAGCTTCTCCGTCACACGCGGAGCTGCGCGGCGATCCGCGCCTCCACGAAGATGCACCCGGCGTGCGGGGTCTGCTCGCAGTGCATCGACCGCCAGTTCGCCGTCAGGGCGAGGGGATTGCGCGACGACGACCCCGAGGAGATGTACGCGGTGCGGGCGTTCGCAGACCCGATGGAGGTTGACCGCGACGTGCAGCTCGCGCTCGGGTACGTCGGCACCGCCAAGGTCTTTGCGGGCCTGTCGGGGAGGGCAGAGCTGGTGAACCGTTTCGGTGAGATCCTCGATGCGAGCCCAGAACTGGCGCGCCAGTGGTCGATCACCGAGGATGAGGTGCTCGACCGGGTGGTCGATCTTCACCGGCGCCAGGGCCAGATGGTGCGCGGCGTGATGGACAGCGAGCTGGCAGCGCGCTCCGGGCCGGTATTCAGTGGCGACATCCACCCCCACTCGCTCCTCGCGAGGTGCATCGAGGGCGGGCTCAACGAGGCCCGACGGGCCTTCGGGGTGGAGGACGCGGAACTCGGTGACGACGTGGTGGAGGATTCCCCCAGCGCACCGGCCGCCCCCTACGGCGATGGGTCGATACCTGCGCTCGGTGTGGCCGACCCATTGGATCCCGCGTCCCTCGTAGCCCCTGGTGTGCTTCTCAAGAGCGACACCTTCGTCGAGGTCGGGCACGGCTGGCTCGTCGGCCTCGCCGGCACGCGCGGCGTCATCGCGCGGCCTTCCAGCGGCATGACGCTGGTGCAGACGATGCTTCGCCACCCCCACCGCGACTTCCTCGCGCTGGACCTCGAAACGGCAGCCAAGGGCGCCGACCCGGCCAACGTGGACGGGGCGAAGGGTCGGAGGAAGGGCAAGAAGCAGGAGGTCATGGGAGCGACCACGCCGGGCGCGTTGCCGACGCTGGACGCCGCCGCGGTCGCGGCGTTCAAGAAGCGGATCGCCGTGCTCCGGGCAGAGGAGGAGGAGGCGACCGACATGAGTGACGCTGCCGGCGCGGAGCGGGCGCGCGAGGAACGTGAGCAGATCGAGGACCAGTTGGCTCGCGACATCGGCCCCGGTGGTCGTGCCCGAGATGTCGCGCCGGAGGTGGACAAGGCGCGCACTCGGTTGAGCAAGGCGGTTGATCGGGCCGTGGCCGACATCGGCACCGACGGGCACCTGGCGCTCAAGCAGTACCTGAAGAACACTCTGAAAACAGGGTTCTCGCTCAAGTACCAGCCGGGTGAAGCTCGCTCCTGGGTGACGACGCGCTGAGAGCACGTTTCGGGCGGTCGGCGATGGGACAGAGCTTGTCCTGAACGGGACAACATTTGTCCCGCCTCGGTGGACGAACCCCGAGCCCGACGATGCCTTCTGCCCTGCCCCTGCCGACCACGCCCACATGGCGCGTCGGGAAGCCCGTTTGAGCAAGCGCACCGCCCGCACGACGGCTGCGCCCGAGGCCGCTTGTGGAATCCGGAAAGTCTGGCGGGTGGCGATCCGGAAAGTCTGGCGGGTTCTGACCCGCCGGCCACTCCTTGAGGGTCTCCGGTAGACGGCGGGTGCATCTCGGAGACCCGCCCGGTGATCGACGTCATGACTCGCCTGA
>SXGT01790590.1_pt1 | contig 15926 bp, 23 predicted proteins | sample 3176221 | NCBI WGS metagenome assembly SXGT01 (sample SAMN11356862, study PRJNA531348) | freshwater metagenome | isolation source: freshwater sample F1-120 | place: China: Fuxian Lake, Yuxi | collected 2017-12-25
ATCCGGACGGCGGGGTCATTCTCCCGTCGATCGTGGAGGCGATCGAGGGGCTGACGATGGCCGACAATGGCGCATTTTCGCTGGCCACCTCCGTCGAAGATGCAGGAACGACGCTGACGTTTACGTATGTGACCGAGGATTACGTCGGCCTTGGAAATGTGGCGACAGTGACCGTGGAAGTCACCGCTCCGGAAGCGGAGGATACCGATGGCGGGGAGACCGAACCGGCCACCGGTTGCGGTTGCCAAACGGGGGGAGCGCCGATCGTTGGCTGGGGAGCGGTACTGTTGGCGTTGCGTCGACGGCGCGGAAGAACCATTGGTCAAGTAAGTTGACTACTTGATCAGCGGGCGTGCGCGGTTTCAAACTTGCGCGGAGTTACGACGTCGGAACGCCACTCCGAGGGCGCCGAGTAACGCGCCGGCGATGCCGCTCATTCCGCCGGCCTGATTGCACGCGGATGGGCGGTTCTCCGGTCCGATTGCACTTCGATTCACGGACTCGGTGACGGTCACCCACACGGAGGTTTACTAGTGTCAGTCTCTTGAATAATCGACGTTGACGGTATGGTTCCTGCCCGAGGCCTCCAATAACAACAGCGAAATTGTATTTGGCGGTGGATCGATGAAAGAGATCTTCTGGATAATCCCTGTGGTTCTGGTCGCTTGTGGCGGCTCAAAAACTGATTCTCCTGCGGGGACATGGGCGGGGTACTGTGAACTGGACACCCCAACCAATGCGGACGTTACGAAGTGGAACTTCACGCTGGAACTGGCACAGCCGGATGAGCCGGATCTGTATCTGGGATGGGAACGTTTGGTTGGCACCTACGATATTGCAGGGGGGGATTATTCGGCTGAGGGCTTGGATATGGAAGACGCCTCTTACAGTTTCAGTTGGTGCCAAGCCAAGGAGGGATGTGGAGATCCCGCCGAGTCCGATTTCCCCCTTTGGCAATACGGAGAGGTTGAATTTAGCCTCACAACCCCTTTTGAAGAGAGTGGTTCCATCGATATTGGTTTTAACGGGTCATTCGCTGACGATTCGATGACGGGTGACTGCGCCGACAGCTATTTCGACAACAGTGCGCAGTACCTTTTGGACGGGTCGTTTTCGGCAGAGCGCGGTTGACGAACGGGCCGCCAGAGGGAAGAGGGAAAGCGCTTCAAGCCCCCCATTCCTATCGCGGCCCGGTGTTCGAGTCGCGATTTCGAGTCCGGTCGCAGGACGAGGTCCGAATCGAACCGCCGGCGGCATCGCCTCAGTCGGTTCCTCCGGCCCCCGCAACCTGGCGCCCGTGCACGATCGTCACAATCAGAATTTCCTGGTTCCGAACCAGATACATGATCCGGTATGACTGGACGACACGTTCGCGGATCATGGGGTTCTCAAGCTCGGGAACGACGCGACCGAGCTGCGGATGCGCCCTCAGTCCGTGACCCGCATCACGAAGGTGGTCCCGAATCTTTCGAGCCGCCGCCGGTTGTGTCCGAGCGATCGTCTGCACGATCGACAAGAGTTCGGCTCTGGCCTCGTCACTCCAACGGATTCGCATCGTCAGCGCCAACAATCAGGTCGTCTACGGCTGCCCAAACATCGTCATCGTCGTGGAGACGGCCTTCATCGATGTCGTTCAGCCCTTGTAGCACGTGGCGCAGCACTTCTCGCTGCTGCTCCAACTCGTCCGCCGCCTCGGGGCTCATCAACACCGCAGCCGCCTTCCCATGTTGTGTGATCACGACGGGGCGATCCGACGTAGACACCCGGTTCAACCAAGATGCCATGTTGGAGCGAAACTCTTTGGCTGGAACGAGATCTTGGGCTAAGAGGACACGTTTCATTTCTGTACCCCAATGTGTACATCATAGTGTACACATTGCCTCGTGTCGACACCCGATGGCGAACGGCAGCTTTTCGCCGGACCGGGACTCGCTCTCGTCCTCGGTGCCGAGCACGCCTACGTCGACTCAAGCCGTCGGTCGCTTGGGAGCACTGGGCCGGTCGGGGGTGTACGGGGTAATTTTGCAATAGGCTGTTGCAGAATTAGGAGCCGTCGGGAGATCGAGATTGGACGGGTCTAGATAGGGGTGGGTTTGGTGCATTCTTACGGCAATCTTTGACGATTGGTTGGGGACGGCAATTTTGCAGCAGTGTAGGGGGCGCATCGAACGGGTTTTGATCTTGCCCCGGTTCCGCGGACCACTCGGCAGGTGCCCGGTCGTACATTCCTTCGTGCGTTTTTTCGATTCCGACCACGATGCGAGCGCTCCGTGACCTCAGTGGAGCCACCTTCTGGATTGCGAGCGGACCGGAAACCGGACTATACTCAGACTGGGAGGAACGATGGCGCGTTCTTCGGTGATCCCTGTGACCGACCTCAAGGCCCACGCGGCGGAGTTGTTACGCTCGGTGGCGGAGGAGGAGCGTTCGGTCACCATCACGCAGAATGGGGAGCCGCGCGCGGTGCTGATGTCGGTGACCGAGCACGATCGGTGGCGCACTGCAATGGCGCTCCTCAAGCTGGTGGGACAATCGGAAGCGTCCATCGCTGCTGATCGCGTAGTATCGCAGGAGGAGGCGTTTCGACGAGCGGAAGCCGTTCTGGCACGCCCCCGCTCATGAACGAGGTGCGTTGGGCCGAGGACGCGGTTCAGGACCTGGAAGGCCTGCTTGCGTACATGGCGGAGCGGGACCCCAACGCGGCGTTGGGCCTCTTCCACCAGATCCGCGAACGAGCCGAACTCTTGGCCGTTTCGCCAGAGCACGGTCGTGTGGTTCCGGAACTCAGGGCATTTGGGGTGCTCGCCTATCGCGAGGTTATCGTTCGGCCCTACCGAATCGTGTACCGATCTGGAGACCAATGCGTTTGGGTGGTCACGGTGTTCGATGGGCGCCGGGAGGTCGCGGATGTGTTGTTTGAGCGCCTGATTCGGGGGTAGTAGGGCCCGCTGTTCGCTTCAGAGTGCCGGCCGACGCCCTCGAACGGCACTCCATACGGCCGCACTACGAAAGCGTCGGCGAGCTCATCCAGAAACAAGTCCAGGCAACGGCTGCGGTTGCCAGACCGGCGGAGCGCCGATCGTTGGCTGGGGAGCGGTACTGTTGGCAGGGTTGCGCCGAAGGCGTCGGTGAAACTCAAGAACGTGTAGGGGCCGCGCCAGAGTGAACGCGCACCCTTTCCAAGCCTTCCAACAGCAGCGCCAACCCAAAGTCCAGCGAGTGAACGCCGTCAAAGGCCCTCGTTGCGACCTGCGTCGTCAACGCATGCATCGAGGGGTACTGAACCGCCGAAAGACTGGGAAGATAGCCCGCAGCGACGACGGGGTACTGGTCTTTTGCAAACGGGAAGTTCAACTCTTGTAGCGTAAAGCCGTAAATGAAGCTGTCGAGCGCATTGCGGGCGTGGGCTGCGTTCGCCAGGGTGAAGCCCCCATGCCAGAGGCAGCCGATGGTGGCATCGACATACCGCAGCATCGCCGGGCCGACATTGGTGCGCGACATCAGCAGCGCGCACGCCCACGGATGACGGAGCAGGGTGGTATGCGCAGACCAAGCGCGTTTTCGCATGGCCTCCTGCCAGGGATCGGACTCGGAGGGAACTTCGATTTCCGCGACGATCTCGTCGACCATCGCGTCCAACAGGTGGTCTTTGTTGGCGACGTGATTGTAGAGGGACATGGCTTGCACACCGAGCGCCGCCCCGAGCGATCGCATCGAAAGCACATCGAGCCCCTGTTCGTCCGCCAGCGAGATCGCCGCTCGGAGGATGCGTTCGCGGGTGAGGGGGGAACGGGCACTCATGGGAGGATCACGCTCTTGCCAACGCTGTGGCCGGCGCCGAGGTAACGCAGCGCTTCCGGTCCGTCCTCCAAGGTGTATCGGCGATCGAGCACCGCCCGGACGGTTCCGGCTTCCATCCATGCGGCGACGGTGGTCAGGTCGTCTTTCGACGGCTTCGCCATCAGCGGGACGAACGCTTGCGCGGAAGTGAGGTTGGAAGCCATTCCACCGAGGGTCGTGAACAGGGGCCCGACCCAAGGGTTTTCGGCGCCACCGGCGGCGGCGATATATCGGCCCTTTTCGGTCAATACGGTTCGGCAGGCGGCGACCGAGTGGTTGCCGATCAGGTCAAAGATGACGTCGTACTTGGTTCCTGCGGCGGTGAAGTCCTGTTGCGCGTAGTCGAGCACGTGGTCGGCGCCAAGTGAGCGGACCAAGTCGGCGTTTCGGGCACTGCATACGGCGGTCACCACTGCGCCCATCTGCTTGGCGATCTGGACGGCGAAGGTGCCAACACCGCCCGCGGCGCCGTTGATCAGCACCGATTGGCCGGGTTGAAGCTTTGCAGCGTCGCGCAGTCCCTGAAGGGCGGTCGTCGCCGACACCGGAATGGCTGCGGCCTCTTCAAAGCTCAGGGTGGTCGGTTTGATCGCCAGTTCTCCTTCGGCGGCGCAGACGTATTCGGCGTAGCCGCCCCGGTTGATTTCGCCAAACACCTCGTCGCCGACGCGAAAGGCGGTGACTCTGGCGCCGACCGCGGCCACCCGCCCGGCGATGGCCATTCCGGGGATGGGATTTTTTGGTTTTGAAAAGCCATATCCGGCGATCCGAATCGCGGAGGGAGTGCCGGTGACCAAATGCCAATCGCCTTTGGTGACCCCGGCGGCCACGATCTGCACCAGAACACCATCGTCGCGAAGGGCGGGGCGTGCCACCTGTTCGCTACGGAGCACCTCGGGTCCGCCGAAGACGGGTTGGACGATCGCTTTCATCGAGAGCACAGGATCGGGAGCATTCATAGCGGCCTCTGGAGATGCGGTGGGCGGGTGCCGACCGATACTTACAGTGTATACATACAGTGTATGTATACGGCGTAAGTTCGTCAAGCGGTTTTTCCTCGCGCGGCTCCGGAAATCTTGTCCGGGTGCAGAGGTGGGCTTCAACGGACGGAATAAGCTTCGCGGAGGGGCGGAGGGTTAATGAACTGCGGTAGGTTTTTTTGGAAGATCGCGGTGGCATCGAGCTTTACGCTGGCCTCGGGTCCTGCACATGCCGCCGACCCTTCGCATTGGAATCTCGCCGGCAGCTATACGACTCGGGTTTCGACCGCTTGCACCTGGTTTGTGAAGCCGTCGGGCGACGATCATGCTGGGGGCCGCAGCCTCGCGGAGGCGCTGCGCACGCCCAAACGGGCCGTCGCATTGGCAAAACCCGGCGATGTCGTGTGTTTTGACAAGGGGACCTACCCGACGTTGGCGGTGCGCAAGGTGCGGGCCACTGCGGAAGCCCCATTGGTGTTTCGTACGGTTCCAGGGGCAGAACGCGAGACCATTTTCACGAACGGCTCGCTGGAGTACGGCGGTGCGATCGCCGTTGAAAACGCCTCACACGTGCACTTTTACGATCTCCGGCTGGTTCATTCCCAGACCGGGATTTCGGTAGTCAGCAGTTCCAATGTGCGCATCGAAGGCCTGTGGATTGAAGACTTGGGGCAAGAAGGGATCCATGTCGGACGCAAGCACAACTACGACGGCAGCGAACGGTTCACCGGGCCGCCATCGGAAAATGTCGATGTGGTCGGCAATACCGTCCGGGATACCGGAAAGAAAACCGCGCGGTATGGGGAGGGGATCTACATCGGAACCGGACAATTCACCGGCGACGACACCCACCACGTGTTCGTCGGCTACAACCGGATCGAGGACGTTCGCGCCGAAGCGATCGAAATCAAGACGTTCACGCACGATGTGGTGGTACGCGGAAACCTGATTTTGGGCGGTTCGCACTTTTTCCATGCGGCGATCACCGTCGCGATCAAACCGGTCAGCTACCCGGATGGGAATTACCTGATCGAGGACAATCGTGTTTATAACTACGCTCGCACCGAGACCGAATCGGTGTGCGGGATCGGGGTGGGCCACGGCACCACCGTGGTTCGCAACAACCTGATCTGGAACATTCCTGGTGGGAGCGGCATTTGTACGTTCACCACTTTCGGCAATCCGGAGGCGCGCGACGTCCTCTTGGAAAACAACACCGTGTGGAATCCCGGTGGACCCTCCATTTCGTTGCACGACGGCGACGGGCGAACCGGCGTCACCGACCTTCTCGGCGCGGTCACCCTTCGAGGCAATCTGATCCACGATGGAGATTCGGCTTTGGCCGGGTCCTTTGTGGGGCCGATCACCCGTTTGGCGGATGCCGGCGGCGGGCCCGGAAGCGGCTTTCAACGCGCGGATGGCGTCGGCGCAGATGTCGCTCGGATCCTCGCTTCTGGGCTATGAGTGGAGTTTGGGGGCTCCGGCCTACGGCCGTCGGCCTCCTCCGGGGTCGGGCATTCGCCCTCCGTTTTCGGCTGCGCCGCAAACCTGCTGCGCAGCCCTCCGTCCGCCTAGCCCCTCAGATCGTAAGCTGCTTTACGATCTATTCTCCGACGTCACAGGTAGCCAGTCCGCCCTGAATCACAATGGAGATACCTTCATCATCGCCATTGTCGTCCATGTCGACGTCCGCAAGCATCAACACCCCATTGATCTGCTGCTCAGACAGGCCTGCGGCGGTCAAAATGGGTTCCAAGGTATCCGCGGAAACCACAAATCCAATCTTGATATCGTGGGCATCGGCGGTCACCTGCCCAGCGATCAGAATCGGGCTGGTCGGCTCGAAGGTGTACTCGCCGATCTGAATCGTGTCCTGCAAAAATTCGGCTCCATAGGCCCCATAAGCATCGAGCGACACGTCGATCGAACCTGGCGCTTGGCCGTCGGACTCGAGATCCAAGGCGGTGGTGAACGCTTCGGAACCGCTGGCATTGTCGCTTGCACTGTCGGCATCGCTCGCCGTAAACAGTGACATTTCCACGGTTTCGTCTGCCAGATCTTCGGCCCCCCAGACTTGAACCACCAGCACGGTCGAGGCCGAAGCGAGAGCCGTTGAAAATATCGGATTTGCCATATTTTCTGCCCATGACAGGGAGTTGTCGACGTCGCCATCGTCATCGAAATCGAATCCCTCCTCCGCGATCACGGCGCTGACCAAGACATAATTTTGGTTGGCCGCCACCGTTTCCGTCACATCGGTGTCGGGAGAATCCGTGTCGACCAGGTCGGTGTCCGCGACGTCGGTGTCCGCGACGTCGGTATCCGCGACGTCGGTGTCGGAGGTATCGTTTGAATCGGTATCTTCAGGTGTGCACCCCACCAACACCGAAGCCACCAACCAGCCATTGTAGCGCATGCTCCCCCCTTCCTTTGGTCGGATCGTTACCGGAACGGCCGCAACACCGCAAGTCGTCGCCGTCCGCCGACGGTGGGAACTGCGCGAATCGACGGTTGGTCGCCGTATTCGCCATCCGCACGAACCCACGGCAAGCCCGGGTGAAAGGTGGGGGGGCGGCGAATCGGTGCCGATCAAGGGAATGAGTCACCAGGGGCGCACATCCGCGTCCGATTTTGAGGCGGGCACCGAGATGATGCCCGCCTCAACTGCCGATTCTGCCAAAAGAAGGATGTTTCGGCTTCGTTGTTCCGAGCTACCCTGCCAAGTCCTCGAACGGTTCGAAGGTCCCCGTGCAGAATCCCTGGTCCAAGAACAGGTAGATCCGTCCCTCTGTGTGTTCCTCGTTCAACGCGAATCCGAGAACCTCAGCTTCGTCGTTTTCGTCACAGGTCAGCAGATCGTCGACCCAGCTACACTCAAAGGCCGTTTCGTCACCTTCAGCGGTGCTTACCCGCACCTGCAACGGCTCTTCATCGCCCTCGATTTCCACCAAAACACCTACATAGTCGTCCACTTCCCCATCGTCCTCACAGTGCATGTCGCCGATCCACGTCGACGGTATGGGTTCGTTCACTGCGCAACCGACCAAAACCATAGAAACCACTGCCCACAAACGCATCGGACCTCCTCGCCACCGGGGGTGGCGATCGTAAGGACCGCGAGCGGAACATTTTGGTGTTGCAGACTGTAGCGGGGAAGCGGTGCGCCGCGCTGACCTCCGGGGGAGAGTATTGTGCGGTACCGAGGCCCAGCCTGCGCGTCACGGCCCCCAATGGCGCTAAAGTCCATCACTCGCCGCCGGTTTCGGTCGCGCTGAGGCAGTTCGCTGCAACGCCGGTGCCCGCTGGCGGCTCGATCTCGTAGCACCCGTTGTTGGTGGAAGCGTCGCAACGTTCTTTGATCGTCCAGTTGCCGTCGTGGCACACCATCGCTTGGGCGCCGGACGGTGGGTTGTTGCCTGGAGCGACCGCACCCGCGTAGGTGCCATCGCACCGCTCTGCGCCGTCCACGCAGCCGTGCGTAGCTCCGTTTGGTGCTCCAGCGGCGGTGTCCTGGCGCTCCAGGTCGTCTCCGGTCCAACCCGACCCGCAACAGTCGTTGAGATTTCCCGCAAACCGGAGTCTGTCGTTGTCTGGCGTCAAGGTCGTGTGCGCCGGGCGGTCCGTCAGGACAAATGCCGTGCCGTCCCACGTCGCGCTCAGGTCGCAGTCGCACATGTGGGCGCTGCTTCCGAAAACAGCGCTGTATCGGCCGCTAACGCGCTCACCTTGTTGGGTGAGGACGAGGGAGCCGGTCGGACTGGCGTAGGTTCCGGCAACGTTCGGAGGGGTGGACCCGTTCGCCGAAGGGCTGGGCTCCACCGTCCCTGTAGGCTGCTCGGCGGGGTCGCCCGCGACACCACTGCATGCGAGCGCAAACGCGAGGGAGAATGCTGAGGCGAAACCCTTGATAAAACGTTGATGGTTGGAGGGTAGTATTCGGCAACGAATAGCGTTCGACCAGGTGTGCACGACCGATCTCCTTTGGTGTCCAGGCGGCTGACCTTGTCGCCTGGACGCCAATTTAGCGCCGCTCGCCGGAAGTAGTTGTTGCAGCGCGTAGCGCAATGGCTGCCGTGCGAACGAGGCACGGGTCTGGCCGGCCCCGGCACTTCGTTCGCCTCAGGGAGGGGCAGCAAAAGGTAAAGTACTTTACCTTTCCGTTCACACGTCCGAACTACCCGTCCCCTGGGCAGTTAGAGGTGGGATGGAGGGGCCGATGATGCTGGGCGTATTGGGGATGTGGGTGGCGTGCACACCGGGAAACGAGCCCGACCTCGACTCGGAGGTCGTCGAAACGGACGAGGCCGAACTCGAGGTTCCCGTTGGCGAGTACAATCTGGCGCCCTACCTGCGGTGGCCGATCGCGGAAAGCGATGACGGCAATGTGATGGTGTTGACGATGGACCTGGAAGTGGCCGCCGATGGCACGTTTACCGGTACGTTGTCCAACCTGTGGACGGTCGACGAAATCGAGGTCAATGCCACCTGCGACCACGCGCTCTCGGGTGTTGTGGAGGACGGCGGCGGTGAAGTCGAGTTTTCGCTGATCGTTTCGGAAATTCAGGATCCCGTTTGCGATGTGACCCCTTCCGGCCAGTCGGCGTGGACCGATGCGATGCGAACGAATTTCCTCTGGTTTGGCTGGATTCCGTTGGAGTACATTGCCGACGACTGGGATCAACAGGGGCAGAGTATCAACGATTTGATTGCTTTCCAGGCGAATCTTGGCATGGACATCACCCACGTGGCGGTCGTGACCACCGGCGACTATTTCCTGGTGGATCCGGACGTTCAGCCGTATGCGTTTTTTGGGAGCGTGGAGCGGCTTCCTGAAGCGGAGTGATCGAACTTGGGGTGGGTGGTACATCAGAATCGCCCAGATCAACAACTTTTGATGTACCAGTGCAGCGCCGCGGTGTTGGAATTGGGATCGGGCCAGGTAACGCTACCTCGTTCGCCACCAATCCATGGCCAAGATTTCCACCCGCTTGATCCAGTCGTTCTTCCCGTCGTTATACGCGCCGATGTCGTCGGGATGTTGGGCATACACCGCCCGCTTTAGCTGTTCGTACTCCCCGCGTTCCTCGGGGTGCGTTTGCAAATAGGCTGCAAACGCCAAATGCCGCGCGGCATCCGGATGGTCCGCCGCGTAGAAATGCAGATTGTGCGTCCGCACCCCGTCGCGGTCCTTCGTAAAGTACCTTCGACCCGGCAAACCGAACTCGCCCCACGGCTTGTACCCGGCCTGCACCAGCACGTCCGACTGGGCGTCCATGGAACGGATGTCCCCCACCAACGGGAGCAAATCGATGATCGGCTTCGCCGCCAACCCCGGAGCCGAAGTGCTGCCGATGTGGTGAACCTCGACCAGGCCCGTGAGGTGCGCCATCAAACAGCGGCGTTCTTCTTGGAATTGGCGCGGCCAGTCCGGGGAATATTCGCTGAAGAAATACCGACTCATGGTGCCGTATCGTAAAGGGGTTGACTATTTATGGATCAGGATGGGTCGCGAAACGGCATCGGTCCGAGGAAATCCTTCTTGCCGATGTCCACGCCATTGTGCCGCAGGATCGCGTAGGCGGTGGTGATGTGGAAGTACACATTCGGAATGACGTGTTGGGTCGCATATTCGGCGCCGCTCAAAGTTTTGCCGTTCCAACGTGGGGTGGTGACCCGCCGCTCGGCCGCACCGGCGAAATGATCAGGGGTGACCGTGCCGAGCCAGGCGATGACACTTTCAATGCGGTCTTTCAATTCCCCGACGGTGGTCTCTTTGTCGTCGTGGCTGGGGGCGGCCACGCCAGTGATACGGGAAACGCCGAGTTTTGCCGTGTCGGTGGCAATCTGTACCTGGCGCAGCAGGGAGAATTGGTCGGGTGCAAGCCGGGAGTGGAGGAGTACGTTGACGTCGAACTTCTTCTCCTCGGCGTACGCCGCTCCTTTGTCGAGGATGGCGCTAAGGTTCTGCAGCATTTTCGTAAATTGAACCACCGTTATCTCGTGAAACATCCAACCTCCGGGCGGGAGGTATAGGCGCCGAACCCTCGTTCGGAAAGGGCTCGGCGCGTTTTTGTCAGACGCCTTCGGCGATCACGGCGTCCAACTTGTCGAAGGAGCCGCCCCAACCCTGAGTCATGCCGGCCTTCGCGTTGTGGAACATCGCGCGCTCATCCGCATTGGCTTCGGCGTACACTTCCCAGGTGACGGTGACGCGCGTTTCGTCCGGGCCTTCCTCGGTAAACCGAACCTCGGTGATCATGGTCTCAGGCCACGTTGGCGCGAACGGATGCCGCGAAATGTTCTCGTTCGCATCCACAAATTGTTGAGTATAAACAAGGCGATTCTGCGGTTCCATTTTCAGATAGTGAGCGCGGCCCCACAGGGTGACGCCGTTCGCATCGGTCATCGAGTAAAAGCTGGTACCACCCTCGCGAATGTCGGCGCGAATGTAGGTCATCGAGGAGCCGGTCGGGGCCAACCATCGCACCAGATGTTTGGGATCGGTCCACAATGCGTAAACCGTGGCGATCGGCGCCGTAAACGAGCGGTTGATGATGAAGGGATCCTTGCCTTTGCGTTCGCCCAGGTGCTCGGCCAGGCGGTCCCAGGTGGAGTCTCCACCGGCCTTCTTGATGAAAACCTTGGTCTCGGCTGCGACTTGAGCGCTGGCGAACGCCATGGTCATGTCCAGCTCGGTGCGATCTCCCGGCAACTCACGAAACAGAGCGGTCACCCGGAACAACGGTGGACGATCGTCGCTGCCGCCGTGGTCGTACACCAAGCGCTTGAGGGGCTCCACTTCCAAATAGAGCGTTTTATTCGGCCAATCCACGCCATCGGGCCCATGCATGGTGTACGACCAGTGGCCACCGGCGCGCAGGTCCTTGGAGTGGTGGGTCAGCGTAAACCCGCGTGGACCCCACCATTGGGCGACTTGCTCCAGATCATTCCATGCTTCCCAGACCGTGCGCACCGGTGCCTCAAACACGCGCACCAACCGCAATTCATTTGCCTGCTTCGCCTTCGCCATCGGGGGTTCCTCTCGGTTTGGGTTGTAACGTCTTCAAATAAGCATCCAGTCGGTCGAAGCTCTCTTCCCAGCCTCGCCGACACTCTTCCATCCAACTTTCCGCTTCATTCAACGGTGCCACATTCAGCCGGCATGGCCGCCACTGAGCGTCGCGTCCCTTCACCACAAGTCCTGCTTTTTCCAAGACTTTGAGGTGTTTGGTCACCGCCGGCAGGCTCATCTCGTGCAGAAATGGGCGTGCAAGCTCGGTCACATTGGCCTCCCCCCGCGACAGCCGCGCGAGCATCGCCCGGCGGGTGGGGTCGGAAAGGGCGGCAAACGTCTGACTGAGCGCGTCGGGCATCGGTTTCCAGAATGGTTAATTAACCATATGGTTAATTACAGCGGTCCGCGTTCTCCGTCAAGGGGATTGGGTTTGTCGTACCGGTCGGAGGATCGGGTGGATCCGTTGGGTAGGGGCGGCCTGATGATCAGGTCCGGGTTTTGGATCCGTCGGGTGTAGGCCGAGGGCCGCCTGATGATCAGGTCCCCCCGTTCGGTTGCGTTGTTCAACACAGGTCCCCGTTTGGGTGCCAAAACTCCATTAGTAAAGGCGCTTTACAAACTAAAGTGAAGGTTGCATTGTTCGCGTTGCCACGACAGCCCCCGCTGTGGGGTTGGAAATGCACTCGGAAGGGGGGACCTGTGTACGATCTGCAACTGAAACCGGGGACCTGATCATCAGGCCGCCATGGTTGTTGTGCGGATCCATTGGCGCCCCCCATCGCCAGGCTTGGGCGTGCCGGCCTTCGGCCGTCGGTCCATTCCGCGCTCGGGCCTTCGCCCTCGGTGCTTCGCACCGGCGCTTTGCGCCGCACTCCATGCACCTCACGCGGTTGTGGTAGCGTGCTTGTGAAAAGAAGGCGGAACATGGCACCGAGTCGTTCGATGTGGTTGATCGCCGGTTGGCCGTTGGCGTGCGGAGGGGCTCCATCGGACGCTTCCGTTCCTGTGCCCGATCCCCAGCATTACGAGGGCGCTTGGATCAGCGCATCCTTCGTGGAGAAATTGCGCACCACCCAAAAGGTGAACGTCGCCGTCGCTGCAAGCGCGCATTCCGAGCTTCGGATCCTGCGGAGTTCCGCCTTGCCGGGCGGATGGGAGGTGCTCGTCGACGATGGCTCTCAGCACGAAGGCTACACCTACCCCTTGGTTGTGAGCGATCAACCTAGGACGTTTGGGGTGGCTGTTCGGGTCTATGATCCCGTCACCGCTGTGGCCGGTTCCAGCATCGAGCCCCTACGCGTGGGCGATGGGGGAGTGGTTTTCAAAGGACACACCTTTGTCCGGTTTGGATATGCCGTTCCCGGCGCCACAACCTTCGATGATGTGGTCAACTTGGCCACCATCGGCGGCCGATATCAAGGTTCGGATACCAAAGAATACCGGTTTGGTTTGGCTGGGGCTGCCGTAATTGCGGGCGAAGAGCGCGTCTATCGCGTGTTCGTCGACATTGCCGGCCTGGGACCTATAGAAGAAACGTGCGATGGGGCGATGTCGGTCTGGCCTCAGGGAACCCCGCCAGAAGCGAGAGAGTACTTTGGGTTTGTGGCGTCGGCTGAGGAGGTTCAGTTGTTTGTAGCGCCGGCTTTGGACGGTGGTGCTTTAAACGACTTTCGTTGCACCGGTGCGCCGGATCGGGTGCTGGTTCGCGAGGAATAAATTGCCGCTGATGATCAGGTCCCGGGTTCGGATCCGTCGGTGAAGCATTCGCCCGCCCCTGATGATCATGCCTCCCCTTTCTGTTGCACACCTCACGCGGGTGACGGACGTACGTCACTCCGGCCGACATCTCCGTCGCCCAACCAACGAAAATGTACCTTCACCTGTACCTCTCTCCGGGCACGCCGTTTGCCAATCCTCCCGGCGGAGGTGCCTGTGGGTCGTTCTTATGCGGTTCCACGTTCGGCGGAAAATCAGCCAACGTCGGAGACTGTTGCGATGTCGGTGTTCGAAAATAGTGTTCAGCAGGACGCATTGCGCTCCGCCACTCATCGGGTTCAGCCAGGGGAGTCGTTGTCCAGCATTGCCGAGGATCGGTTGGGCGATGTGACACAGTGGCGTTCGCTTTACGCCTGGAATCGACACGTCGTCGGGTCCGACCCTGACCGAATTTTCCCTGGTCAACAGCTTACTTTGGCCGGAGCGGACGAGAGCGATGTGGCGGAGCTGAATACGAGTGTTGACATGTCAACACTCTCGGATTCGGCCTTGGACGACCGAATTGCCGAGTGGATGGAGTATGTTGATGATGCTTCGTTGGATCGGCACCGAGCGGCGTTTCCTCACTTGGCCCAGCTTCAACGCGAGCGGGAGATGTACGAAAACGGAGTCGGGGTGCCGCTGGACGTCGATTCGGCGCGGGAGTGGTACGCCAAAGCCGCGGCGCAAGGTCAGGCGGATGCCAAGAAACGCTTGGATGAACTTCAGAAGCCCTGATCAGGAGGACGCGCCTTCTGCGCTTGCACCGGTGTGGCGCCGGCCATCCGCACCGCACCCGATTTCTCCGTCAGGATCGGTCAGCTCGAAGGATGGTCTTCTGCTCTTTTACGCGCCTCTTCTTGCTCGCGCAGCCACTGAAACCGCTCCGTCATTTCATGAGCACTCTTCCGCAGTAAGTCTATCTCGTACGGTGTCAACATCCGGGGTCCTTTCGAGATAGCGAAGCTCTGATTCAGTAAGGCAGTCGAAGGTGTGACCGAACCGTTCGTACCACCAGGTTTCGAGTTTGAGTCCATGCTTTTTCCTCAAGGATTCGAGAGCCTACCTGCCCAGTAGCCTGGTCTCCGCCGCGAATGCGCGATCGCCAAAATCACGACTTCGCTGAGCTCCTCCCTGTACACATAAACTACCTGAAATGGGAAGCTTCGGACTGTAGTTTTTCGAACGTGGCGTTCAAGCAGCGCTCCGGCCTCCGGGTACTCGCGAAGCCGATCGACAGACGCAATCACCGCGTTTGTAAAGCGGAATCCCCATCCGGACCGCTGATTTTCGATCCAGAGCGCGGCCTGCTCAAGTTCCTGGACGCTCTCCGGGTGGTAGACGACTTTCATCGCGGAACTCAGCCGCCGAACTGCTTCCGCAGCGCGCGGTGAACGGTATCGGCATCAACCCCCGTCACTCGCCCTTGATCGAGTGCGTCGAGGCGATCTGCCGCTTCGGACGCCCAAGCATGTGTCCATTCGCGGTTAGTAATCGACTCGTCCTCTGAATCGAACGAGTCCATCAGCCTTTCGATAAGAGCGAGGCGATCTTCGTCGGAAAGCGCCAATGCTGCATGGACGATGTCGGCGTGGGTCATTCTACAAACTTACCCGACGTGGGTGAATGTGGTCCAACAAAAGTGTCCGCGTGGTTGCGATGTGGGCGCGGGTGACGTGGCGGGTACTTGCCACCACAACCTGACCTGATCGGCGGCATAACCGTGGGTATCGCCCGAAGCGCCCGGAATTGAGGGTCGCGGAGGCCGTGTCGCATGATTAGTCGACTCGCGCAGCTCGAACCGTAGTTTTGGACGCACTGGTCAAGCAATGGGGAGTTTGCAAGGTCACCATTCAGCGCCTTGGAGAGATGTTGTAGTTGCTCCATGTTGAGCTCTGGCTTCGGCTCCACTTCCGGTGAACATCCCCATGCAAACACAAAAAAGAGTAGACGTTTCATTGGCTGGGCATCCTTAGGGTTGCGCCCGGAACGATGACGTCCGGACTGGTGAGTTGGTCGTTCAAAGCAAAGATCTCAGGCCAGCGTTCGCCGTCGTGAAGAAAGCGGTCCGCGAGCTTGAACAGGGTGTCGCCGCTCACGACCTTGACGGTTGGGACGCTTGGCCCGGTGAAAACGGAGCCGCGAACTTCATTGCGCAGGGCTAGCGCTCCGTCAGGCCCCAGCGGGCCGATCGCCGCATGCCAGAAGGGTTCTGCTTGAGGCCCCGCCAAATAATTGCGGTCCAAGTCATCCAATGCGTCCCATTGAATGCGCCAGTCGGGCCCGCTGAGGGCGGCGCTCAGCGCTTGAATCCGTGGCGAATTGATGGCATTTCC
>SXGT01353267.1_pt1 | contig 15924 bp, 9 predicted proteins | sample 3176221 | NCBI WGS metagenome assembly SXGT01 (sample SAMN11356862, study PRJNA531348) | freshwater metagenome | isolation source: freshwater sample F1-120 | place: China: Fuxian Lake, Yuxi | collected 2017-12-25
ATGCGATGTACGCGCCCGTTCGGCTTGTTTCAAGGCATCCTGAGAACCCTCCATCGGCGCTGCCTCTTTCTAATCAGCCCCAAAACTGACATGCCCCGCCAAATCTTGTCCTCCGCCGTCGTCGCCATCACCCTTCTGACGCCGAGCGCCGTTGGGCAATTCAGCGCACTCGGAGAAGATCAGGATTCCTTTTCGGACTCGCGCGCAAAGGTTGACGTCCGCGCCATCGCGAGCACGAACGAAGTTGCGCCTGGCGGCGACCTCCCGATTGCGGTCACCTTCAAGATCGCTCGTGGCTGGCACATTTGGCCATCAGAATCGAGTTCAGTGCCGGTAGGCATGACCGCGTTTGATGGCGCGATCTTCACCGCACTCGCACTGCCAGAAGTCGACGGTCAGCCCTCGAACGCTCCGGGTACAGAACTCCACCTCTCTTCCATCCGATGGGCGAATGTGCACGGCGCAGCGGCGGACCTCGGTGATGGAGAGCGGATCTACGGCGTCTTTGAAGGCGAGTTCACAGTCTTTGTCCCCGCGACGATTGCACCCGAAGCCGTGGAGGGACCGCGCACGATCAAGCTCATCGCGAGCTTTCAAACATGCAACGATCGAAACTGTATGGCGCCGGCGGATGTGGAACTTGAGATTCCAATCACCATCAAGCGTGGCGCGGTGAGTGGCGCGCTTCCGCGCGAGTTCACAGCTTTTGATCCGAGCGTCTTTGCGACGCTGCGCGGAAGAGGCCCAGACGGCGCGACGCCGCGCGATGCACAGAGCGTCCCAATTGCCTTTGATGTGTTCGGTTTCGGCTTTTCGATTGACCCCAACGGCAGCGGGTTCTTGCTCCTCCTCCTCGTTGCCGCGCTCGGCGGCGCGCTCCTCAATCTCACGCCGTGCGTCCTGCCAGTCATTCCGCTCAAGATCATGGGGCTCGCCAAGAGTGCGGGGCACCATCGTGGGCGCATGCTCTTTCTGAGCGTTGTCATGAGTGCAGGAGTCGTCGGATTCTGGATGGGGCTCGGACTCACGGTCGCGTCAATCTCCGGTTTTACGAGCACGAATCAGCTGTTTCAGTATCCACTCTTCACCATGGGCGTAGGCGCCGTCATCGGCGTGATGGCGATCGGGATGACTGGATTTTTCTCGATCCCCGTGCCGCAGTTTCTCCAATCCGTCGAAACCAAGCACGACAGCGTCCTCGGCTCGTTTCTCTTCGGCATCATGACAGCGGTGCTGTCGACTCCATGCACGGCGCCACTCATGGGCGCAGCCGCCGCATGGGCGGTGCTGCAACCCACGAACACCGTCCTCCTTGTGTTCGCGTCCATTGGCATCGGCATGGCATTCCCCTACCTCGTGCTCAGCGCGTTTCCGAAACTCGTCGCACGCATGCCCCGAGCGGGCGAGGCGAGCGAACTCATCAAGCAGTCAATGGGGCTTCTGTTGCTCGCCGCCGCGGCGTTCTTCATTGGCAGTGGCGCGTCAAGTTGGCTCGTCGAACCTCCAGATCCACCATCCAAGTGGTATTGGTGGTGCGTCGCCGCTGCAGGAGCCGCCGCAGGTGGTTGGATCTTCCTTCGCACACTTCAGATCACAAGAGTGCCACGACGGCGTGTGGCGTATGGCGGGCTCGGATTGATCATCGCGAGCATCTCGATTTTGATCGGCGCGACTCAAACCAAGTCTGGACCGATTGCGTGGGTCTATTACACCCAAGCACGGATGGACATGGCGCTGAGCGAAGGCAATGTCGTCGCGCTCGACTTCACCGCAGAATGGTGTCTGAATTGCAAAGCACTTGAAGCGACGGTCCTCCACAGCAGCGCCGTGGCGAAACTCCTCAACGGAGAGGGCGTCACGCCGATCAAAGTAGACATCACCGGAAACAACGATGCGGGGAATGAAGCGCTGAAGCGCGCCGGCCGCACGACAATTCCGCTCTTCGTGGTCTACGCGGCGGATGGAACGGAAGTGTTCAAGAGCGATGCATACACGGCGACCCAAGTGATCGACGCGATTGAGGCCGCGAAAGCACAGTCCTTGGGCGCACGCGACTCGCGCCGCCGTGAGTCTGCTGCACATACTGCGAACTAGACGCGTCGCCTCAATCGCTTTCGGCCCAACACCTCCATCGCATCGGCCATGCGTCGCGCCGCAAGAAATCTGCTCAACCGCTCCGCCTCACTTCGAATCCAGTCCAACGAGCACTCGTGCAGGCAACTGCGCAAGTGGGTCAAGATGCAGCGCGGTATTGACAACCTGCGCGCGCTTCCAAGAGCCGCGCGCGAGTTCGAACTGCCCCGCGATTTCCTGGACATCACCGAGCAATACCCAGCGCATCGGCGCGTGAGGCGACGCGACTGCGGCACTCGTGAAGTCCGAAAGCATGGCCTCCGCAGACCGTCGAATCTCCGCGTCACTCGCGCCATTGCGCCGCTGTGCCTGCATGCGCTCCCAGAGCAAATCGCACCGCATGAACAACATCCGCAGGCCTGCGCGAGGCGAACCCGCCTCTCGCGTCAACGCAATCGCTGCATCGAGCGAGGCGGCATCAAACTCGGCACCCCCAGCGCCAAGCGCACGGCGACCCGCGACTGCGAGCTGCTTGACCGCGGCCTCCCGTGGGAGCCGATTCCATTCGCTCTCTGCCGCCTCTGGTGAGTGGGCGAGGAGTTCCTGCGCAGCAAGGGTGCGGAGCGCGACATCCAATCGCACCAGCGTGCTGGCGAGGCCCTCCAAGTTTCGCGTGGAGAGCGCATCCTCAACTCTGGCGACAAACGCCACGCTGCCCGCATCGCTCTGAAGTTCCACCGGAACGCTCGCAAGCGCGACTGCATCGAGACATCGATCCACCATGGCCTCGGTCGCGGTACCGCGCGCGACCGACTTCGAGAGTTCGCTCCACGCCTCGCGGACCTCCGCAAGCGGCCGCACGATTTGTGCGGCGCGCTCAAGTCGCTGTTCCACTTGATACTCACGAACTCCGAAGTAGACCGCGCACGCGCACAAACCGATCGGTGCCAACGCCAACCACTGAGAGCGCCTGTCGCAGGACGCGTGCAGCGCCGCCTCCGCGAGTGCAGGTGTCGGCGCGGGTACCACAAGCGTCGTTGCGCACGCGAGCACCGCACACATCCACACCGCCGTTCCGGGAAGAAAGAAAGTCATTTCAATCTGTGCGTGAGCGAGAACGACAACCCCCGCAGCAACAACGGCCGCCGCAAGCACACGGGAAGACGCGCTCGCAAGCACAAACGCGATGCACGCAGCGAGACCGACGAAGAGCATCCAACCCGCCGCTCGCACGCACAGTGAGAACGCATCGAGAATCGGTGCCTCCACGCGCGCCTGCGAAACGAGCCCTATGACCACGATGCCCAACCCGATGCGCATCGCCACGCGCGAAAGCTCGCTCGCGTCCTCTTCCGCAGCGTGCTCTCGCGCAAACGCGCTCCGCATGGACAATCCCAACATCACCACCCACGCGATACCGAGCGGTCCAAGGAAGACCAGCCAGTCGACAAAAATGGAGTGCGCGGACTGAACATCCTCGGGGCAGTTGGCGGGCTTGCATTGCATGAAGACGCTCTGCAATCCGTCCGGTCCGACCCCAACCCGTGGCGACAGTTCAAACGCACGGAGCGCGCCGTCAAGGTAGAGGCCGCGCAGATAGAGACTGGTTTCGCCGAAACTTTCGCCTAAGAAAGAACGAGCGATCATCGCCGCAAACGCGAGGCATGCGCCCAACAGTATCCAACGAGGTTGCGCCATTCCCCTTCCAAACAGGCCCCAGATCAGCGCCACGGATCCCAGCAGCATCGCGGCAATCGCGCCCTTGCCGAGGTTCAGCAGGAGCATCGACAGCGCGAGCAATGCGCAGAGGAAAAGCGTCAGCGAGATTCCTGACGCCACTCGCTCGTGACTCCAACTCGCTTTCCCGCGACTTCGCCATGCGGTCACCGAGGCGCACAGAAGCACCACCGTCGCGCAAGCCATCACGCTCGAGTATGGATTTGACAAACCAAACCAACCCGTCGCTTCTCGCTGCGTCAATCGGCGCGTGTAACTTCTCGCAGCGCTCGAATCTGCCTCCCAGCCGCGCTCGGCAAACAGTTCCGCCTTGGTCGCCTCAAACCGCGACACCGTCGCGGGATGTTCAAGATACGCCTGCTCAAGCCCACGCGCGGCGAGCGGCGCCATGACCGCAATCAGTACCGAGACCGCCACCACCCTCATCCCTCGGTCACGAACGAGATGCGAGAGCGCCACAAACGCGCATGCGCCACTAAGCCAGGTCATACCGCGAAAGGCGTCCATCGCGTCGCTTGATGCCCACCACAGAATACTGATGCAAGGCAGCACTGCGAGGACGACGCACGAGGGTTGCAGGCGACGGCCAGCCCGTACTTCGGCGACGAGTGCAAGGGCGCTCGCCGCGAACAACGCCGCGTCGAGGAACAAACTCATGGCCGGGCCAATGCCAACCCCTACCGTGGGATCGCGCGCTGGGTCCACATCAAACACTGGGACGACGAGCACCATCACCGTGGTGCGCAGCACCGCGATGGCGAGGATCACGGCAAGCGAGATCCAACGAAGCGCGTTCGCGTGCATCGTCACCGCGCGGCACTCCCTGACTTCGGCGCCGATCCATTGCCATGTCCACTGCCGTTCCCGTCGCCATTTGTGCCGCGCGCGACACTCGTTTCCAAAATCACCATCGCGAGAAAAATCGAGAGCAATTGCACCCCGACAAGCACGGCCTGCCAAGGCTCCATGCGGCCAAGCCCGATGCCGGTGATACCCGTGATTGCCGTTAGCAGCCACAGCACCGCAACCGAACGGCGCTTGGATAGGCCAAGTTCCACAAGTCGATGAGAAATGTGTTCGGGGCCACCGACAAACGGACTCTTCCCCTTGCTCAATCGATAGATCGTGACAAACACCCCGTCATAGAGCGGAATCGCCAGAATGATGATCGGCATGAGCACGCCGTACCACGCGGTGCCGAGCGCATAGTCCGCGCGCTCGGGCGCCACGAAGGTTGTTCGCGCAGCGAGCGCGGCCAGCCAGAATCCGATGAAGAGCGATCCGCCATCTCCCATGAACAACCTCGCGGGCGGAATGTTGAACGCGAGAAATCCCCCGAGCGATCCGAGGAGCAGCGCGAGCGCTCCCGCGATGAAGTACTGACCATTGAGCATGGTTGCCACAAGAAAGCACGCCGCCGCAATCGCCGAGATACCTCCCGCGAGGCCATCCATATTGTCAAGAAAATTGACCGCATTCACGATGCCGATGATCCAGAGGACGCTCACAGACAGCGATAGCAGCGTTCCGAGTTCCCCGTAATCACTGAGAAAACTGAGGAGGCGCACATCGCCAAACCAAACCACGCCCGTGGCGATCGCGACTTGACACAGCAGTTTCGGCCACGCAGCCAAGGCTCGTCGATCGTCAACAAGTCCCAGTAGGTGAAACAGGAGCGCGCCAACGAGCATCGCGGCCCAGGTGTGTTGCGTCTCCTTCAGCCGAGGAAGAAATGCTTCCATCGAAGGTACAAACTCCAACACCTGCTGCGGCGCAAGCTCAATGCTCGCAAATCCGAGGCACATCGGCGCGACGACAGACCAGAAGATCGCGACTCCGCCAATATTGGGGATTGGCCGGAGCTCTTTCACATGGCCCGCCGCGCCTGGCGAGTCGAGTGCACCCATCCTTCTCCCCACACGGACGAGGAGCCACGAAAGTGGAAACGAGAGCACAAAGCCCACACCAACGAGAGCAAGGACCAACAAGACCATCGTGTGCGTAAGGTACCTTTCCGTCACGATGGCTGTGCTCCGATCTCTCACGCTCTACTGCTCAAGTTCCACCAGCCTCGATTCGCACTACGCCGTTGCGGCAAGGGAAGCGGGACGGCTCACTGCGGCACGCGGGATGACGCTGGTGTACGGTGGCGGCGGCATAGGGCTGATGGGAGAAGCCGCACGCGCCGCCAAGCTCGCGGGCGGGCGCGTCGAAGGGGTCATCACCCAAAAACTTGTGGATTACGAACAAGCGTGGGACGGCTGCGACGAGTTGTTCGTCGTCGACACGATGCGAGAGCGCAAGCGCATCTTGATGGAACGCGGCGACGCATTTCTTGTGTTGCCTGGCGGCCTTGGAACGTTTGAAGAATTCTTCGAGACGCTCGTTGCTCGACAACTCGGCGATCATCACAAGCCTATCGCCGTTCTTGACGATCACGATTACTTCGCACCGCTCAAAGTGCTCCTCGAACACGCCGTCCATGAGCGGTTCGTTCGCCCAGCGGTGCGCGAGCTAGTGCACTTCGGACACACACTGCCTCCGCTCTTGGACTGGCTCGCGCAGGACACACACGGCGTCGCCGACCCCGCCCGATTTCTCCCGATGGGCTCCCGCCGAGGCGAAGTATGAGCGAGCGTCGCGAGGTCGTTGGACTCATCGCTGGGCAAGGCTTGCTTCCCCTGCTTGTGGCAGAGGGAATTCGCCAGAGCGGTAAACGAGTCGCGTGCATCGGGCTTCGCGGACAGTTTGATCCAGCCTTGCCCGCGTTGTGCGATGAGTTTGCGGAAGCAGGCATTCTGCGACTCGGTCGATGGGTGAAAATCGCACGCCGATTTGGCATTAGGGAGGCCGTCATGGTCGGTCGCGTGTCGAAGGCGAAGATGCACGACCCTTGGCGCATTTTTCAGGATGTCCCCGACCTCCGCGCGCTCCTCCTTTGGTATCGTCAGCTCCGGCACGACCATCGAACTCCGACCCTCCTTACCGCGCTCGCGGACAATCTCGCGCAAGATGGAGTGACGCTCATCGAATCCACCCGCTACATCACCGAACACCTCGCACACGCGGGCGTGATGACCAAGACGCATCCGGACGCGCTGCAGTCGAGTGACATCGCGTTTGCCATGCCACTGCTTGAGGAGCTGCTGCGTCTTGGCATCGGGCAATCAATCAGCGTTCGCGAAAAGGACACGATTGCAGTCGAGGCACTCGAAGGCACAGACCGCATGATTGCGCGATCGGGCGAGCTCTGCAAGGCGAAGGGATGGACGCTCCTCAAGAGCGCGCGGGACGATCATGATCGCCGAGCCGATGTCCCAACCATCGGCGCACGCACGATCGAAAACCTACACGCCGCAGGCGGACGTGCATTGGCAGTCGGCGCTGGAAAGGTCATTCTGCTCGACAAACCTGCAGTCATCGCTGCTGCGGATCGTCTCTCCATTGCCATCGTTGGGATCTGATCGAGATGCTCAGTTTTCATGGGTTTCTGCTAAGATTCAGGGCTCATGGCTGCCGGTGAAAAACTCCCTCCCGATGATGCTTCCGCACGCGCGCCAGTGACCCCGCTGGCGGTCCCCCTCGCTGCGCCGATGGATCGCGTGGTTGACCTCGACATCGATCGAGAATTGCACGAAAGCTATCTCACGTACGCGATGAGCACGATCATGGATCGTGCGCTTCCGGATGTCCGTGATGGGTTGAAGCCATCGCAACGGCGCATCCTCGTCGCGATGCACGACCTCAAGTTGTCGCCTGGTCGCAAGCAGATCAAGTGCGCGAAGATTTGCGGCGACACCAGCGGCAACTACCACCCGCACGGTGAAAGCGTCATCTATCCGACACTTGTGAACCTCGGTCAGGACTGGAAGACGCGCTACATGCTCGTCGACAAGCAAGGCAACTTCGGTTCGATCGAAGGCGATCCACCCGCGGCGATGCGCTACACCGAAGCGCGGATGACCGCCGCCGCGATGGCGCTCTTGGAAGACCTTGACAAGGACACCGTTGATTTTCGCGCGAACTACGACGAGCGCTTGACGGAGCCGGTTGTGCTCCCCGCGAAACTGCCCAATCTCTTGGTGAATGGCAGTAGCGGCATTGCGGTCGGCATGTCGAGTTCGATGCCACCCCACAATGTCGGGGAAATCTGCCGCGCGATCATCGCGCTCATCGACGATCCGAATCTCACGCTCGACCAATTGCTTGCGATTGTTCCAGGCCCGGACTTTCCGACAGGCGGATCGATCATGGGCCGCCGTGGAATCGTTGATGCGTACGCGACCGGTCGAGGGCGAATCGTGGTTCGCGGGAAAGTGCGGCACGAGAAGCTCGGCGGCAAGAGCGCGAAGGGTAGCGAGACCTCTCGCCATGTCATCGTCATCGAAGAGATCCCCTACCAAGTCGCGCAGAACATCCTGATCGAAAAACTCGTCGAGGTCTCCAAGGACGGCCGCATTGCGTCCATTGCAGACATTCGAAACCACTCCGGCCGCGATGCTCGCACGCGAATTCAAGTCGTCTTGAAGGCGGGCGCAGATCCGGCCGTCGTCGAACGGCAACTCTACGAATTCACGCCGCTCCAGACGACCTATTCCATTCAGAACATCACGCTTGTCAATCACCAACCCCGCACGCTTTCGTTGCGGCAGTTGCTGCAGTGCTACATCGATCACCGCACGGAGGTCATCCGTCGCCGGACCGAGCATCTTCTTCGCCATGCACGACAAGCCGCGCACAAGTTAGAGGGCTTGATTTTCGCCGTCTGCGACATCGACGAGGTCATTGCGCTCATTCGCAGCTCGCACACTCGCGAAGAGGCGATCACGCGATTGCAACAGCGCGCGTTCCGTATTCCGCGCAATCATCGGCACGCGACTCTCGTGCCCGAGCGATTCCTCGCGCGCAGCGAACTTCCCGGAGGGGTGCTCCTCACGCGCGTGCAAGCGGAAGCGATCGGCGCGCTGCGCTTGATCCAGTTGGTCGGCCTCGAAATCGAGAAGCTTGCCTCGGAACTCTCAGCGTTACTCGCGACCATCGATGAACTCGAAGCCATCCTCGCGAGCAATGCGCGCATGCTTGGCATCATCCGAGCGGATTGCGAAGGCATGATTGAGGAGTTCGGCGATGCCCGCCAGACCCTGATCGAACAAGGTGAAGTCGACGACTTCGAAATGGCGGAGCTCATCCCCGAGCACGAAGTCGTTGTGACGATGAGCCAACAAGGCTATGTCAAGCGACTTCCGCTCGAAACCTACCGTACGCAAGGCCGCGGCGGCGTCGGGGTGAAGGGTCAAGAGCAAGGCGAGGATGATGTTGTCACGAAGGCCATCGTCTGCAGTTCGCACGACGATCTCTTGTGCTTCACCAACACTGGCCGCGTCTTCCGGCAACAAGTTTGGCAGAGTCCCGAGGGCGCACGCACGGCTCGCGGTCGCGCGATTCGGAACCTGCTCGACCTTCGCGAGGGCGAGACGGTGCGCACGATTCTCCCCGTCCATGACTTTGAGAAGGGAGAGGATTACCTCTTCTTCGCAACTTCACAGGGCAAGGTGAAGCGAACGGCGCTCAAGGATTACTGCAATGTGCACAAAGCGGGCATCATTGCCATCGCGCTCAACGCGGGCCACCAACTCATCGGCGTCGTGCAGACCCGCGGCGAGGATCATGTACTCCTTGCAACGAGAGATGGCATGTCGATTCGATTCCACGAAGACGATGCGCGCGTGATGGGCCGTGATGCGGCTGGCGTGCGAGGGATTGATCTCGTCGACAACGACGAAGTTGTCGGCGTCGTCCGTTGCGAGAGCGGCCGCGACCTCCTGACCGTGACTGCGAATGGCTACGGCAAGCGGACGGATCTCAATGAGTATCTCGTGCAGAGCGAAGACGGCTCGACGCGTGCGCAATCTCGTGGCGGCAAGGGGCGCATCGACATCCAAACCACCGAACGCAACGGCTGCGTCGTCGCGATCGAAACGGTTCGCGACGCAGAGTCGATCGTCGTCTCGACTTCGGGTGGCATCTTCGTGCGCGTACCGACTTCAGAGATCTCTACCATCGGCCGCAACACGCAGGGCGTGCGCGTCGTGCGCCTGAAGGAAGGCGACACCGTGATCGCCGTCGCGTGCGCGGGCGACGAGGCGGTCGAGGAGCCATCGACGGGAGTTTCAACCGAAGCTTCGACTGCTCTTTCGACTGATCCTTCGACCAATTCCGATTCCTGATCACTCGACACTCGCATGAGCAGGATCCGCCTTCGTCGCAACTATCCGGACATCCGGTTCGAGATCACGCCGATTCTCGATGTCCTGCTCTTCCTGTTGACATTCTTCATGTACTCAATCGCGTTCATGGTCCGCGTGGACCTCGTCCCGATGGAACTCAACAAGTTCCACGGGAGCACGCCAGCGCGACCTGCCGCCGCCGCGACCGTCTCGGTCGATCTTGATGGAAATCTCTTTCTCGATCTCGAACCGATCGAGTTAGAAAACCTCGCGCCGCGACTGCTCGAATTCAAGGTCGCGGAGCCGGATCTCGTCGTCTACCTCGCGCTCGCCAATGGGGAGGGCACGGTCGATCGCGCACCAATTCTGCAAGACGCATGGGACGCGCTCAGCACCACGGGTCTGAAAGTCAGCGTGGTCGGGCGACCGAAGACCGGTTCGGGTGCGCTTCCCGCCGCCAAGACTGAAAGCACTCCCGAAGTTGAGGCTCCCACTTCAACCGAGGCGGCGCGAGTACCCGAGTCCTGATGCTCTGTCTCAGATTCCACGCAGGGAGGAATCTTCATTGCAGAGACAGATGCGTCGGTCGCGGCAACGGTCACTGCGATTCTCGCGGCGACGTGCCACTCCGCTGGAGGGCGTGATCGAACCCGCCGTCAATCCACGCACGATTTCTGAGAATTGAAATCAGGAGAGTCCGCTCCAGTCACTCGACCCTTCAACCCCCGAGCCTCTCGGCTTCGGTCTCCGTCTTCGCAACCCGGATCGTCCGCAGCTTCCCATCGGCACAGGCCATGCACAGCGTGTCATCATCTCCCCACGCGAGGTCGGCGCAGGCGCCGCGCCAAACGGTGAGAATCTCGACTTGTTTCTCCACATGCCAGATGCGCACCGTTCCGTCCGCGCTCGCACTCGCGAGTCGCGAGCCGTCGGGGCTCCATGCGATCGCTCGAACGCCACCGCGATGGTTTGAAAGCTGCGCGAGGAGTTCGAACGAAGTTGCGTCGACGAGCGCGACTTCGCCCGCGCGAGCAACGGACCCGATCGCAAGCCGCGTGCGATCTGGGGAGAGCGTGCCGCAGAGTGCAAACTCAATGGCAGGCAGGATCGGCGTCTCACGCATGGTTGCGGTGTCGAGAAGTTTCTGATCTCCTCCAATGCCGACGCCGCGCGGAAGAAGGACCTTCCCCGCGAGTGCAGTCTCAATCGGAACCGTGGACCCTCGATTGAATCCACCGACACTCCATCTCAAAGCGCCGTCGCCAGATGCGATGGCGATTACCCGTTCGTCCTCAAGATGCACTGTGATGATTGCACCGGATTCGAGCGTGCCGATACGCAAGGCGCGAGGCGAGAGTGCCGTCGACCGTCGCACCTCCCCATCCGGCATCAACCACGCAACTCCAGCGTCGTGCGCCACCGCGACCTCGCCTGAATGAAGCACGCACACATCATTGGCGTGGAGCGTCGGCGCCAAGCGCGTCGGCGTGCTTGCGTATGTCACGTCGACCATGAACAAACCGCCGTCGGAGGTAGTGGCGTACACGGAGCCGTCCCGTTCGGCAACGGCAATCACAGCAGAGCCATCGAGATTCCACTCGTCCACACGTGAATCCGCACGCGCGTCGAAGAGTTCCACGCGCGCCGCGAATGTGCCCGATGCGATCTCGCTCCCGTCAGGTGAAACCGCAGAGTTCCACACTTGGCTATAGGCACCCGTGATCGAAGCGATGAGCGCACCACTCGCCGCGTCGTAGCGATCGATCGACTCGTTCCAATTCGATCCAATGAGTTCGCGGCCGTCATGCGAGAAGGTGCAGTCGCGATAGTCGCGACAGGTGTCGGTGGTGCGCCACAGAACCGATCCGCTTGCGGAGTCGATGAGCGTGAGTCCACTGCGCGACGCCGCAGCAGTGCGTGCGCCATCGCGAGATACCGCGACGGATCGCACAGAGTCGCGCTCCATCGGCGAATCCACCACCCACCTCGTCACGCCGTCGACGCTCGATATTGCAGTGACCGCGCCGTCATCGCCGCCGAGCACAAGAAAACTCGCGTCCGGAGCGGCGGCGATGCACTTCGAATATGCCCTCATCGGAGGAATCGCTTGAATCGAGCGGCTCTGCTCCAGCGTCACGGGATCAAGCTCTTGCGCGCCTCCGATGTCGTTGGCGAAGAGCCGCGTACCCGCGCGGTCGGTGGTGATGTCATTGAGCGTGTCATTCACGGCTCGCGCGACGACCGTTCCGTCGGGTGAGATGCGCATGACATCGCGCGCCAACATCCGTGCCACGACATGTCCATCCGCCAGCGCGCGCACGCGCCATACGGGCTCCGCGCTTGGCGTGGGGACGCGCCAGACTTCGCGCTGCGTGGCACAGTCGATCGCGACTACATTGCCACTCGCTGCGGCGATGATTCGACCGCCGTCGATGCTCCAATCCGTGTCGTACACCTGCTGTCCTGGCGCGAATGACACCGCCCACTTTGACTGGCCTGAGAGTCGGCGAAGTGCGCTCCATTCCCATCCACGATGCTCGTTTGGTGCCGCGTCCAGCATTTCTCTCGCGGCGCTTGCGTCGTTGCGCTCGAGCATGGAACTCGCAGCCGCAATCGATGCAACATAGCCCGACCACTGCGCGCGGCGATTCGCGTCGCGCTCCCGACTGAGCATCACAAGCGTGAAGATCATGCCTGCGGCAAGGGCGGTGAGAACGCAAGACGCCGCGATGATCCCCACACGGTGACGGCGCATCAACCTTTGGAGTACCGCCCACTCGGAGTCGGGGCGCGCGAGAAGTGGTTCCCCCTTGAGAAGCCTCCGCAGTTCATCCGCGAACTCCGTCGCACTTCGGTAGCGTAGTTCCGCATCATTCGCGAGTGCGCGGCGCAACACCGCGTCGCTCCCATGAGGGATCGAATCGGCGAAGGCTGCACCACGCAACTCGCGCGCGCGCTCCGCAACCAGCGCCGGTGGATCGTGCAGCAGGCGGTCGACATGCGACGCGAGTGAGTTGTCGGTTGCGTCAAAGGGCGGCACACCAGTCAGCAGGTCGAACAGCACCGCACCCAATCCCCACACATCGCTTCGCGTATCGGCGCGGTGTCCGCGCGCCTGTTCGGGGCTCATAAAGGCGAGCGTTCCCATCGCGCCTTCCGTCACAGCCGTCACCATCGAGTCGTGCACCGATGCAATACCGAAGTCGATGACTTTCGGCACGCCGTTACTGCCCACGAGGATGTTTCCCGGCTTGATGTCTCGGTGGATGACGCCGGCTCGATGCGCATGCCCAATCGCCTCGGCGATGCAAATGGCGAGTTCGATCCGAGCCCGAGCGTCTAGTTTGTGTTCATTCGCCCAACCATTGATCGGCACAGCATCGTCGATGAGTTCCATCACGATATACGGCGACCCTGCGAGTTCATGTCGATCCGATAGGAACTGCGAGCCCGCCAAGAAGACACGGGCGATGTTCGGGTGCTCGAGCCTCCCGAGCGCTTCGGCCTCGATTCGCAGTCTTCTCCGCGCACTCGATCCTATTCGTTCGCGTCGCACGATCTTGACCGCAACGCGGCGTGGTGGAGACTCCTGCCAAGCGGCATACACGGCGCTCATGCCTCCGAACCCCAGGAGCCTCTCGATGCGACAACCGCCAACCACCTTTCCAAGCAGAGTGACGGGCAGAGAGCCCGTTTCCTCAGAGTCGGCGCGTGGATCGACGGTTGGGAGGAATGTGAGCAAAGACTCCACCTCGTCAGCGAGTTCCGCACATTCGCCGCGGAGACGCATCAGATAATCCGCGCGCGCAGGCACGGGCAGCAAGCTCGCTTCAGCGAACGCCTCCTGTACGCGCTTGGGATCGAGTATCGACGGATGTTCCATTCGATCACTCATGCGTAACGACGGCCCGAAGCCGTAACGAAGATCACACGGCGCGTTCAAGTTTGCGCCGCAACCACGCTCGTGCGAACACCCAGTCCTTCTCGACGGTCGACTGGCTGACACCGAGTATCCGCGCGACCTCGGAGTTCGAAAACTCAAGCATGTAGCGCAGCCGCGCGACCTCAGCCGCGCGTGGGTAGCCCCTTCCGAGTGACGCGAGAGCAGCAGGAAGATCTATCTCCGCCGCGGTATCCGCGGCACGCTCGTCCGCGAGTTCACCCGCGACGAAGGTGAGCGGGACGAGCGTCCTACCGCCACCGCGCATTTTCGCCTTTCGCGCCCGCGCGAGATCGACTAGCGCGTACTCGCAAACCTTTGTCACTGTGCCGAAGAAATGCCGTCGATTCTCCCACGCGCCCTCGCGCCCGCCGGGAGAGGCGCGTGCGACCCGTAGAAAAATTTCACTCACGAGTCCAGTGGGCTGAAGGTCCGCCTGCGACGCGCTTCCCTCGAATTCTCGACTGATCTCCGCCGCCGCGATCGCTCGAACCTCCGCGTAAACCTCGGCCCAGACTCGTTCTGCAGCAGATTTGTCCCCCCCGCGTGCGAGGTTCAGCATCGAAGTAAGTGGAAGCGCCGTCACGCCAAGATCGTACCGTCGACTTGCGGGAGTGCAAAAAGAAAAAATGAAACCCGATGAGGATTGCGCGCTGCTCTACGCATGGAGAGATACCGCTCGCGGCGATTGCAATAGTAAGAAGGATGCGCGACGGAGTGATCGCGACGAAACCGTGATTGACTTGGAGAAGCTCCCATGAAGTACGCAATTGTGTTGGCATCGGTTCTTGTTCTCGCCCAGACGACTTTGGGACAGGCCGTGCAGTGGCGCGTCGACGACGACGGCACCGCGGGCCCCAGCGATCTCGCCATCGTGCTCAACGAACAGTAAAACCATCCACATTGGACAGGAGACACGACGACATGAAGAATCACAAAGTCAAACTTGGCATCGTATCTGTCGCATCACTCGGACTGACCGCACCTTTGCACGCGCAGGCGAGCGGCTACGCCCGATTCTCGCAGCCAAGCGATACGATCCGGATACTTGGAAACACGGTATTCCCAGGTGTTGAATGGACCTACGAGATGCGCATCCGACTGGATCCCAGCATGCTAAATGCTGGCGTCGTCGCCAAGATAGTTTCAGAGCAGAGGGATGCTCTTGAGGACAAGACCGTCACAATCTCGGGCGGCATGCTCGCGATGTCCACGATTCGGGGCTACAGTTGCGGAGATACCGCGAATTGGACCCTGAGTAGCGCGATTACGGAGGAGTGGCGGCATCTCGCATGGGTACGTCAAGCGGACCAAGTTGCCTTCTACATCGATGGAGTGCTCGCCCAGTCATGGCAGAGCCTCCCGACCTGTACCGCCGATCATCCGGGATCATGGATGTCGATCGGCATGTTCCGAAATGGCGCTGGCTGGTTTCCTAGCGATCCCTTCCCATCGTTCAAAGGTGATCTCGATTGGATTCGCATCAGCGCCGGCGCACGCTACGAGTCCGCTTTCTCCCCGCCGTATGAATGCGACATCATGGCTGATCCGCAAACGACATTGCTTCTGAAGTTCAACGAGCCCGCCGGGACGCCCTTGCTTATTGACGAGAGCCCAAATCAGTTTGTCTGTGAGCCCGGAGTGCCCGTCGCCCCAGGAGTGGTTGCAACCGCGCCCGTGCTGGGGAACATTGAAGGCGGATTCCCCGAGTGTGATCCAGACGGCATCCACTCCGTCCCGAGTGAATACCCCACCATTCAAGCGGCGATCAATGCTTTCCCTCTCGGCACAGCAGGTATCGTGCAAGTCGCCGCTGGCACCTTCAACCAATCGTTCTCGCTCAACGGCAAAGATGTTGTTGTCCGTGGCAGCGACGCGCACGCGACGATCATTGACGGCACTGGCCTCACAACTTCCATCGCGAAGTTCACCGGTGGCGAGCCCGCG
>SXGT01218759.1_pt1 | contig 15922 bp, 11 predicted proteins | sample 3176221 | NCBI WGS metagenome assembly SXGT01 (sample SAMN11356862, study PRJNA531348) | freshwater metagenome | isolation source: freshwater sample F1-120 | place: China: Fuxian Lake, Yuxi | collected 2017-12-25
CAGCGTGCCCAAGTCGAGGAACGAGTCCATCGCGACACCCCCCAAGCCCACCTCGCCAGCAACCCGCGGATGGTCGCAGTCGTATCCGCGGTGCGTGGCGAGGTCGAAGGCGACGCTCAGTCCCTGCTGCCCTTGCGCGAGCGCCTTGTGGTAGAAGGCGTTCGTCTCCTTCGCGGTCGAGAAGCCCGCATACTGCCGAATCGTCCACGGCTTCTGCGCATACATCGTCGCGTAGGGGCCGCCGAGGAATGGCGCGAGCCCGGGCAGCGAACCGATGTGAGGGAGGCCATTCTGCTCTGCTGCGGTGTAGAGCGCGCGATGCTCGATGCCTTCAGGTGCGGTCCACGGAGTGACCGGCCCGGCGGCTTGTTTCCATGTTTGCTGCGTGGCTTGCTGAAACTCGGAGAAGCCGTAGGGGATCTTGGTGAAGTCTGGGCTCATCGCGCGGTGCGCCAAGATAGCCGCGGCCTTCTTCAGGTTCTCGCTTGGCCTGCTGCGGTCTGTGGAGCGAATCCTTCAAACCCGCCGCAACCACACGCTGGCGCCGACCCCTGGACACTCCGGCAGCAGACGCATGCACGATGCCGGGTCGCGGCTCGCGAGGAAGGCTGCGTGGATCTCGATCCGGAATGCTTGGTTGAACATCAGGAATGCGCGCAGCAGGTAGGCTTCGTTCCACGCCCAGCGCGCCTCGACCCACTCGCGCGAATACTCAAACGACGACGGGATGTCGTGCACATGGAGCAGCACGCCAGGGCGCAGCCGCGGCACGATTTCGAAGAACAACCAGTTCACGTCGCTGCCAATCTTGGCGACATGGCTGGAATCGATGAAGAGCACGTCGCCGGCTTGCAGAGAGTCGAACAGCGAGAGCGGAATGTCCTGCACGCGCTGCTGGTGATACTCACTGCGCTCGCGGTCTGTCTCGCTCAGCAGCGCATGGACGCGAGTCGGATCGGGATCGATGAACACGGGCCGCGTGGGAATCTCGGGATGCCGGTCCAATGCGTCGAGCAGCACCGCCGACGAAAAGCCTGAGCCGATCTCGATCCACCGGCGCGGCTGATGGTGACGCAGCATCGCGTAGAGCACGAATGCGTCGGCGTAGTGGAAGACGCGATTGTCCCAGTAGTACCTGCGGCCTGGCGTTGCGTGTCGCGCGAACTGCTCTTGCCCGGCGTAGCGCGCCAGTTCGGTCAGCACCGCCCATTGCCGAGCCTCGTCGCGGTCGATGCCTGGCAGGTCGCAGTCATCAAGGACGAAGATCTTGGCGGCGTCCCCACGCACTTCTTCGAGGTCGGGGATCGGCGAATGGAAGTGGCCGGGAGCAAAGGGGCCGATCTTGCGATGAAGGTCTTCCAGTTCGGCCTTCAGGCGTGCGTTCTCGGCGCGTAGTTGCTCGATTGCAGCGGCATCCACATCGAGCAACATAGCGCGCCCCCTGCGCCGGTGCGCGCGGCCGCGACAGGGTCCGGTGGCACATTCGTTCGATGGCTGCGTTGAGGCGATCGACGCGGCGAATCCGACACAGAACGAGGACTACGCGGGCAAGTAGCCGCTGCTCGCCCCCTGGAAACGCAACTGCCTCGCCGAGGCGAGGCAGTCTGGAGTCATCCCCCGTGCTGCCACGGGAGAGCCGGGCTCACTTGCTCTGGCCTTTGAACTCTTGCGGCTTGCTGATCGGGTTTTTCCCCGTCCAGAATTCGAGCGAGTTGAAGACGACGAAGTCGCCGGTCAGGGCCAGCCCATGCACGAAGCAGGCAGGGAGGAAGATCAGCTCATTGAGGTACTTGTCTTCCGTGGCGCGGCTGTTCCAGGACATCGTCGACTGAAACGCGTTGCACGGACCGAGGCAGGAGGTGCTCAGCAGCGCAGCGGCGCAGAGAGTCACAAGGGTCTTCTTCATGGTTGAGTTGTCACTGAGTCCGAAATCGGACGCGAAGTATCGACAATTTCTGCGACTCACTAGCAAGCGCGAAGACGTCGCACGTTCAACGCATGACGCGGCTGCGTCGCATCGACGCAAGGTTGTCGATGGTGTAGATCGCAAGGCCGGACCAGATGCAGAAGAACCCGATCGCTCGGTCGGAGGTGACGGCTTCATCGTAGAGCGCGATTCCTAGGCCCAACTGCACGCTCGGCGCGATGTACTGCAGCAGTCCGAGCGTCGCGAGCCGAATGCGGATTGCGCCGTAGGCAAACAACCAGAGTGGGATCGCCGTCACGACTCCTGTGCTCGCGAGCCAGCACTGCGTCGATGCGTCGCCGCCCCAGAAGGCCCCGCGGCCCGAGGCTTCGAGGAACACGAGGTAACCAAGGGCGATCGGTGCAGTCACAATCGTCTCGACTGTCAGTCCGGCCGCGGCGCTGATGGGCGCGCGCTTGCGCAGCACCCCGTAGCTGCCCCAGGTGACAGCAAGTCCGAACGCGAGCCAGGGAGTTTCTTGCTGTTGACCAACCATCCAGCCGACCCCCGCCGCAGCGATCGCGATCGCGGTCCATTGCAGCCGCGTGATCGTTTCGTGCAGCAGCAGGCGACCCGTCGCGACGTTGACCAAGGGCACCAAGAAGTAGCCAAGGCTGCATTCGCTGACGCGGTCGGTGTTGACGCCGTGGACGTAGAGCAGCCAGTTGGCGGCAAGCAGCGACGACGTGAGCAGACTCCGCGCCGCCATGCGCGGGTCGCGCAACGCGGCGGCCACCGGGCCAAATCCCGTCGTTGTGAACAGCAGCGCGAGCAGCGTGGCGAGCGACCACAAGCTTCGGTGCGCAATCACTTCGACGGAGTCGATGCCGCCGAATTGCTTCCAGTAAATCGGAACCATGCCCCACAGGAGGTAGCAGCCGGCTGCTGCGGCGAAACCTCGGGCGCGTTCGGGATGAGGGGCGACGGGGATCAAGCGAGTTGAAGCGCCTGCGCGGTGATGCTCCCGCGCGGCAAGGAGGGGATGCGGTGGCGCAGCGTCGCGCATCGCGATCGCAGGGTCGACCCCGGTTTCGCACAACCTGCCACGAACTGGGATCTCACACGCGGGCCGCTAGCGCAGTAGCATCCGCGGCTCCTTCTTGCCCTCGCGGGCCTCGACGATGCACATGACCAACCGAATCTGCACTGCGTCTCTCTCCTTTCTGACCTGGTCCGCGGCGATGGTCGCGCAGGCGCCCAGTTTTGCCGCGCCCGTCCGACTCGAAGCAGGCGGCAAGGGGCTTGGTGAGAATCGGCTCTACCCGTCGCCGGTGTTCCACGACGTCGACCGCGATGGTCTGCTCGACCTCGTCGTCGGTGATCTGCGTGGCAAGCTCACCGTCGCCTTGCGGCAAAAGGGCGAAGGCAAGGCGCAGTTCTCGGCGGAGACCAAGCTCCTGGGCACAGACGGCAAGGAACTCGACTTCCACAACTGGTGATGCATCGGCATGAGTCCACAGTTCGTGGACTTCGACGCAAATGGGATGCTCGACATCGTGGCGGCAACCTTCGACGGTTCGCCACACCTCGCGCGCGGATCTGCCGAAGGCTATGCGCAGCCTGAGCAAATCCTCGATCGCGATGGCGCGCGCATCGTGATGAACGAGTTCTGGAACCGCGATGTGAAGCCCGAGAAGTGGGATACCGCCAACCGCTGCAACCCCGCGGGCGAGTGGAGCGGGCTCCACCTCACCGCGGCGTGGGCAGTCGATTGGGACTGCGACGGCGATTTCGATTTGCTGCTGGGCGATCACAACAAGGGCAACGTGATGCTGCGGCGCAACGACGGCGACGCCAAGACACCGAAGTTCGCGGCAAAGAACGAAGTCGTGCTCGCCGACGGCAAACCGCTCGTGGTTGAGGGCAGGGTCACGACGCTCCGCACGATCGACTGGGATCGCGATGGCAAGAGGGACCTGCTCATCGGCAGCATGGGTGACGCCTACCAAGCCGGCCCGGGTGGCGGCGTGTTCTTGTGGCGCAACGTCGGCGAGGACGCGGCGCCGAAGTTCGACGCGCCGATGACCTTGATCCCTGCGAGCCAGCGCGGCCACTCAGAGCCCACGCGGCCGGACGCCGGGCTCTACATGGATGCTGCCGACGCGGACGGCGATGGCGATCTCGACCTCGTCGTCGGCGGCTACTCGAGTTGGCAGCTGCCCACCGTGCCGCTCGACGAAGCGCAGCAAAAGCGCGTCGGCGAGATTCAGCAGGAAATCGACACCGCGAAGAAGGCGATCAAGGCCTTCCAGGATCGGATGACGAAGGCGTTGGAAGGCGCGGAAGAAGCGAGTCACAGCAAGCTGCTGGATGAGTTCGTGAAGGCTGAGTCGATCAAGTTCTCGACGCTTCAGGATCGGCTGAAGAAGGCGCAAGACGAACTCGAGCCGCTGGTGCCCTCCCTTCAGCGCCGCTCGTTCACGTGGCTTTACGAGAACATCAGCGCTGCGTCGACCGGACAATGAGCGAGCGGGAATGTCGGATCTGCTGATCCGCGTGATCCCGCTCGCCGCGCAGCCCGCGATGCCGTGGGCCAACGGCGGCGGGTCGACGCGGCAGGTCGCGATCGACCCTGCCGACGGTTCGCTGGACCGTGGCTTCCGCTGGCGGGTCAGTTGCGCGCAAGTCGAACGCGACGGGCCGTTCTCGAAACTAGCAGGCGTCGATCGCTCGCTTTGGCTGGTGCGCGGCGCCGGCATGCGACTGTGGATCGCCGGCCGGATGCTGACGCTCGATCGGGCCTTCCAGCGCGTCGATTTCCGTGGTGAGGACGATGTGCGCGCCGAGTTGCTGAATGGGACCTGCCAGGATTGCAACGTCATGTGCAGGCGCGGCGAGGTGGTCGCTGAGTCGATGTGCGTCTCGTTGGCGGTAGACGAGGCGCAAGCTTTCGAGTGCGAGCGACAGGCGCTGGTCCTCGTGCTTGCCGGATCGCTGCGGATCATGGATCCCAGCATCCGGCTCGAAACAGGGGACGCGGCAGCGTGGGAAGGGTCTGGTCGGATCGAATGCGTAGGCGCCGCGCCGACCACCGCTTTGATCGCGCGATTTCGCTGATTCTTCGAACCGATGCATGCATGGCACCGGGGATTCCTGCTGGATGCGGTTGCGCGTTCGTCCCCGCGCGGCATGCGCGCGACAATAGGACCCTGGACTCGGCTCGCTCCCAAAGAGCCGCCTTATCGACTCGTTCAGGATTCGGACTATGCACGCAGCCACTTGCCGGCTCGCGAGCAGCTTCATTGCACCACTCCTCTGGTGCGGAACTGTTCTCGCGCAAGCCCTTCCCCAAGCCGTCTCCCAGTTCGACATGCTGGGACTCATCCAGGGCGCCACGTTGATCGATGCCAGCGACCCGAGGTCTGGCGGCACGATCACTGTGAACGGCCAGGTCGTGATCGTTCCGGCGAACACGATCTTCCAGATGCCAGCCTGCGCCTTGACTTGGCAGCAGCTGTTCGCGCTGGCGCCGGCGCCCTGGGGCCCGACGCAGACTGGCCTGGCGATGTCCGACGATCCGAAGCCGCTCGCCAGCTACGAAGTCGCGATCCAAGGCAACCGCGTCGGCAATCAATACATCGCGGGACTGATGTGGATCACCCAGAACTCGCTGCAGGGCAGCACGGGCTACATCAACCACATCGACTACGACACGGGCTTCTTTCGCGTCGGCGGCGTGATGAACGATCCGAACAGCGGGCAACGCGTGAAGATCAACGATCCCGACGGCGTCTTCGGCCGCGCGTGGTCGCCGGACGTGCGCTTCACCATCGACGCCGAGAACCCAACGTGCTGCTCGGACACGGGCTTCCCGATGGGTATTCCGCGCAGCGCCAACGACCCGTTGATTCCGCACAGCAATCGACCGATCGATCCGTTGCAGCCAGCGGGATTCCGCGCCTCCTGGACGTTCCCGGCTGTCTCCGCGGTCTTTCCCGGCGGCCCGGATCCCCGCTTGATGGCGCCATTCGAAGTCGGCGATTTCGTCGCCTACTCCGGCATCGTCTGCAGCGATGGCCAGCTCTACATCGCCGCGTTTTCCGTTGCTGCGAACCTGGGCGTGTTCACCTGGCCGGGTAGCGATCCTGCCTATGTGAAGGTCGACGCGTCGCTGCTTGGCGTCGGCGGCACCACGACCGCCGGCATCTCGGAAGCCAGCACCCGCACGATGTTCGAAGGATCCACGACGGACCCAACGCGCTCGGTGCAGCTCCATGCGGTCGACTACGACAATTGCAGCGGCGCGGTCACGCTGCGTGACTGGGGCGTGTGCAGCATCGACACCGGCCCGCCAAATGGGGCGGTGCTCGGTCGCTGGCGCTTTCGCGGCGACAGGATTCCTGGCGTAGGCGGCGGCGGTGGTGGCGGCGGCGGCGGTGGCAACACCACGGTGCGCCCTGGCTATCCGATTCGCGGTCCGCTCGCGGGCGCCTTCTTGCCCGCAGTGCGCGAGGTCTTCGTCGAGATCGTCGGAGCACAGAAGCTCGTGACGGTGAACGGGTTGATCTCTGGCCAGTATCAGAGCCCGATTGCGGAGTTCATCTTCCCCGAACCGGCAACGCCAGGTTCGCCGCTGCCCGTCAATAACTTCGAGACCTTCCCCTTCCTCGCACAAGGAACGGGTCCGCTCGGTGGCGATGGGCCGATCATCGGTCAGTTGTCGCCATGGCCGGGCATTCTGGCCCCCAACTACGTGCGCTGCGGTTCGGCTCTCGGCGTCGCGGCAAACGCCGGCCTCGATCGGATCGTGAACTCGGGTCAACCCGTCGCCTTGATCGGTTCGGGATCCGGCGGCCCGGCGGGCACGGTCTACGACTACCAGTGGTCGCAGATCAGCGGGCCCACCGCGGTATTGAGCGGCGCCGACACTGCGAATGCTGCGTTCATCGCGCCGATCGTGCAGACGTTGACCAGCCAAGTGCTGGCCTTCCAACTGACGGTGCAGGGAGCCGGCCTCACGAGCACGGACATCGTCGAGATCACGGTTCGGCCGATCGTCGCGGACGTCGTTGCGGTCACGCTCGTCGAATACCGCACCGATCGTCAGCGCCTGACGGTGTCGGCGACCACGTCGGACACCGGCGGCACGCCTGCTCCTGTGCTGCGCGTCGAGGTGCTTTCGGCAACGGGCGCGGTGCTCGGCAGTCCGGTGACGATGCTGCGGCTCGTTGGCGGCATCTACACGGTGACTGTCGCAGGCGTGGCCCAGCCCGCGCAGGTGCGTGTGGTCTCGGACCACGGTGGGTTCGCGTTCTCGCCGCTGACCCGCGTTCGCTGAACCGACGTATGCCAAAGGGCCGGCGCGTTCGCGCGCCAGCCCGTTGACCTTCTGTCCGCTTTCTTGCCTGTCGAGCCCTCCATAGGGGCCGACATCTATCGTCATGCGATCGGTCCTTGTCGCCTCATCGCTCCTTGCACTCCCGCTCGCGTCGCAAAGTGCCGCGACCGCCGCCGTCGATACGGTGGTGCGGCCTGCGACGCAGCGGGGGACTTTCATCCACGGCGAGCCATTCGAGGCGTTGCGGCAGCGCATCGGCGGCTTCTGGACCGCGCGATGGAACGTCGCGACCGCCACTCCGGCGTGCGTGATCGGCACCGGGCTGCGGCTCGATGGTTGGCGTGGCGATGGCGCTGACGAGGCGCGGCGTCATGCCGCAGAGTTCTTCACGCGGCATGGCGACTTGTTCTCGCTGCGCGGCATCGAGCTTCGCGAAGCCTCGTGCGCCCGCATGGGGCAGACCTGGGCGCTCGTCTACGAGCAATTCCATCGCGGACTGCCGGTGCTCGGCGGCCGCGCCGACATTCGCATTCATGGCCAGGGCGTGTTGTCGATGGCGGGCGCGGTGGCGTTGCAGATCGCAGAGGGCTTCGACGTCGTGCCCGGGATCGACGAGGGCGTCGCATTCGCCGCTGCGTTCGCGCAGCAGAAGTCCGGAGTGTCGCGCGCTCGCCAGCCGATCGTGCCCGCGCCGCCGCGTCTCGTCGTCTGGTTCGATCCGGATGCAGGGGCTCCGGCGTCGCCGCGACTGTGTTGGGAAGTCGCGATCAGCAATCTGGACAAGGACGGCTCAGGCGCCGTCGGTCGATGCTACGTCGACGCGAAGACCGGCCTCGTCGTTCGCTATGAGAACGACAAACATGCGTGCTGGACGCCGACGTGTGCTCGTTCCGTCCGCGCCGTGGGCGCGAGTCCTTGCGATGCGGCGGTTCCAATACCGACCACGGTCACCGTCATGGCGTGGACTCGGACCGCGGCATCGGCAGTCGCGGCGCCCGTGAACGTGCCGATGCCGCGCTTGTCGGTGACGGTGCCGGGCATTGGCATCGTGACCACCGACGGCAACGGGCAGTTCACCGTCGACATCGCGGCCCCGGTCACGATCACGGTGGCAAACCTCGACGGCGCGCACCATGCGGCGATTGCGCCCGCGCTGGCCGCGCCAGCGTCGGTCTTCGTCACGCCCGGAACATCGGCGGTCCTGCAACTGTTCGCGCCCAGCGCCAGCGACACGTTGCTCGCGCACTCGAACGCGGCGCACTGGATCGATCGCACCAACGAGTGGGCGCGGACGATCTTTGGCAACACGCCGCAACTCTCCGCACTCGACTCGATTGCCCCGACGGTCAATGCGTCGAGCACGTGCAACGCGTTCTACGTCGCCAACACCATCAGCTTCTATTCCGCGGATCCGCTCGGCGCGTGCCGCAACTCTGCGTTCTCGAGCGTCATCGCGCACGAGTGGGGGCACGGCCTCGATGATCGGCATGGCGGCATCACGAACGCGCTCGGCGACGGCTTGTCGGAGGGCTGGGGCGACATTGCGGCGATGTACTTGATCGACTCGCCTGACATCGCCTTGGACTTCTTTCCGACGCCTGGCAGTGTCTTGCGCACTGGCAACAACGCCACGCGCTATGGCACGCAGGTCGAGCCGCACCTCGCTGGCGAGTCGTGGATGGGATTCGCATGGCAGGCGCGGCAGAACCTCCGCGCTTCGCGAGGCACCGCCGAAGCGCTGCGTGTCTCCAACTCAGTCGTGCTCGGCTCGATCGTGGCGAACGCGCGCACCCAGCTCGATGCGGTCCTTGAGGTGTTCCTCGCCGATGACGACGACGGCAACCTGTTCAATGGCACGCCGCACTACGTCGAACTGGCGGCGGCGGCGCAGGGCAAGGGCCTGCCGCACCCGCAGCCGCAAGACCTCGTGATCTCACATTCGCCGCTCGGCGACACGACCAATCCACACGGGGCCCGTGGCATCCGCGCGGTGGCGTTCCCAGTCGCGACGGGCGCTGTGCAGCAGGTGTCGATGGTCTACTCGCGCAACGGTGAGCCCTCTGTGACTCAAACGCTCGTGCGCGGCGGTGTCGCGAACGAGTGGCTCGGGCTCGTGCCTGGCGTCGCGCGCGGGGTCGTCCGCTACCGCATCCTGGCCATGCACACCAACGGCGCGATCGTCCATACGCCGGCGCATGGGGACCATGTCTATTCCGTCGTCGAACCAGGCCTCGCGCCGTTCAGCGCGTTCGTGAGCGAGGACTTCGAGGGCGGCGGCGTGGGCTGGTCGTTTGGTGTGGCGGCGGTCGGCAGCGGCAACGATTGGCAAGTGGATCGACCGCAAGGCTACGGCGGCATCGCGCAGGGCACGGCGTGGACGGACCCGCCGGGCGCATTCAGTGGGCGATTGGCGCTCGGAACCAATCTGCGCGGCGGTGGCCTGAATGCAGGTCGCTACCCATCGGGCAGCGATTACTTCGCTCGCTCTCCGGTCTTTGACTGCACCGGCAAGCACAGCGTGTTTCTGCGCTTCCGCCGCTGGCTCTCGGTGCAGCAAGGCACCGCAGACGTCGCATCCGTGCGCATCAATGGCGCCTTGGTGTGGAGCAACCCGGCTGACACAGCGGTCGTCGATGTCAGTTGGCAACTCGTCGAGATCCCCGTGCCGATGGCGGACAACAACCCGTCGGTCCAGATCGAGTTCGGCATCACGACCGACCAGAGCATCGAGTTCGGCGGCTGGGGGATCGATGACCTCGAACTCGGCGAACGCGTTCAAGCCTTCCCGACGCCGACCCTGCGCGTGTTGCCAGAGCTCATGCCACCGAGCACGCCGGTCACATTGACTGTGCAAACGGCTCCGCACATGCCGTTTGTGTTCGTGATCGCAGATGGGGCTGGGCCTTCGCCGCTGGCCGGCCTGCCTCCCGTCCTGCTCTCCGGCAATCAACTCGTTCAGCTCTTCGCCTTCTGCGATGCGAGCGGCGCGTTCAACTGGTCGTTCCCGACGGCGCGCGCGCCATACGGGCTACACTTCTTCAGCCAGGCTCTGACTCTCGACTCAAACCTGCAGCCCTCCCTCACGAACGGCTGCGCCAACCTCATCTTGCCATGAGAACTTCGCTCTTTTCCATGCTTGCTTGCGGCGCCTCTTTGGTCGCCCAGTCGTCGCTCGAGACCACCATGGTCGGCGATGCGGCTGGGTGGAGCGGTGCATGCGTTTTCTTCGATCTCCAGGTTGCCAGCACGGTCTCGATCAACAGGATCGACCTGAATGTCGATGACTTGCCTGGCGCGGCGGGTGCGGTCGAGGTCTACCTCGGCCCTCGCGCCTGGGCAGGAGCAGCGTCGGATGCTTCGCTCTGGGGATTGGCCGCCACTGGCGCCGTCTTCGCTGCCGGACCAGACGAGCCGTCCCCGTGCACGCTGGACACACCCGTCGTGTTGGGGCCAGGGCGTCATGCAGTGGCGCTCCGTCATCTCGAACTTGCCCCGCGCTACTCGTTTTCGACGTCTGGCTCCGCGACCTTCTCGTCGCCGGAGATGACTCTCATCGCCGGCGGAATCACAAACGTCGCTTTCACCGGCATCCCGTTGTCGCCGCGCGTCGTCAATGCGCGCTTGCACTACGCGGCCGGCGGTTCGCCGATGCACGCTGCGAGCCTGTCGACCTACGGCACGGGTTGCTACGCCACGCCCGGTGCGATTGCCGAGCGGTTCGACGGCGCGAACCCATTCGACCTCGACTACTCGACCTTCCGCTACGTTCCGAACGCGCGCGGTGGCTACGACGTGACTCGGGTTCCTGGTCCGGTGCTCATTCTCCCGGCTGGAGCGGTATTGCCGCCCGCAGATGACAGCCTGTCCGAGGTCTTGTTGCCTTGGGCGTTCCCGTTCCCAGGCGGCGCGACAAACACGATCCGCATTTGCACCAACGGCTACTTCTGGCTGCAGCCTTCCGCGGTCGCTGACTTCACCCCGACGCTCGGCGAACTTGCATCGCAGGCGGCGAGGTTCGCTCTGGCGTGGACGGACTTCAATCCAGGCGCCCCGGGCAGCGGCGGAGTCAGCTACGAGCGCGACCCGCTCGATCGCTTCGTGACGATCACCTACGACGACATCTGGCTGCACGGCACGAGCGGCACGGACCTCAGCACTTTCCAATGCGTGCTGTTCCCGAATGGCGAGATCGAGGTCCGCTACGGATCGGTCGCGCACGGCAATCTGCCTTGCATCGTCGGGTTCACGCCGGGCGAGCAGAACTTCGGTGTGGCGCCAGCAACGACGAACTTCGCGGCGATCCACGCGATGCAGACGGCGTTCGCGCGGCCCATGCAACTGGCTGCCACCCAGCGCCCGGTTGTCGGCGAGACGGTCTCGCTGACGACCTACGAGGTCCCGGCCGATGCGCTGCTGACGTTGAACCTGATCGCGTTCCTGCAGATCGAACAAGGCGCCGACTTGGCGGCGCTTGGCGCCCCTGGTTGCCGTCAGTACGTCATCACGAACGACGCGGATGCGTTGTTCGGCACGCTCACGCGGACGCTCGGCCCCATCCCCAGCGACGCGATCTTTCTCGGCCTGCGCGTCTTCAGCCAGTCCGTGTCGCTTGTGCGGGGCGTCAATCCCGTCGGCGCACTGACTTCGAACGGCGTCGAAATGACCATCGGCAGCTTCTGAGCGATTGGACTCCGCTCAGGACTGCTTGTCCCCACTCAGACTCGCTCGCAACTCACCCCCCGGACTCACTCGCGCAGCTGCGCGAGCTATTGCCATGCATATTGCTCACTACGCTTCTCTATCCCTGGTCCTGCTCGGGGTCACAGCCGACGGACTCCGCGCGCAGACTCCCGCCGATCGACTTGTTGTCGAGCGGCTCCACGTGCCGGCGATGCCGACACACATGGACCAGGCGGATCTGTTGGCCGAGGTTCAGGCGGGCCGCGGCGCCGACGCGTTCCTGCGCGCCTTCCTGCACGGCGACGCACTGTTCGACACGGCGTTCAATGAACTCGACGGCGTCGGCGCCAACGTCGGAACCGGGATGCGCTTCACGCGGATGCCGCGCGCCGACCTCATCGCGCCGGGCCAGTGGGCGCGCCACTTTCCGCCGCGCGCTACCGGACCCAACGCGCAGAGCTGCATTGCTTGCCACGCGGCGCCAGTGCCGGACGGCGGCGGCCCCGTGACCGCGAATGCGGTCCGCGATCCGCGGCGCGCCGGTGTCGCCGGACAGATGATCCAGCGCAACACGCCGCACTTGTTCGGCATGGGAGCGGTGCAGCTTCTGGCCGAAGAGATGACGATGGCGCTGCACGCGCAGCGCGAGCAGCTGCGGGCGAACGTGATGCAGTCGCGGCGCAGCGCGTCTGTCGCGCTGGTCGCAAAGGGTGTGTCATTCGGCACGCTGCGTGGCGACTACACGCCGACATCAAACTCGGTGGTGTTCCGGACGTCCTTCGTCACCGGCGTCGATGGGGACTTGGTCGTGCGTCCGTTCCAGTGGAAAGGCAGCGTTGCGACCGTGCGCGACTTCAATCGCGGCGCCTGCCACAACGAAATCGGGATGCAGGCCGTGGAACTTGTCGGCCACGGCGTGGACGGCGATGGCGACCGCGTGGTCAACGAACTGAGCGTCGGCGACTTGACCGCAATGACGATGTATGTCGCGGCCCAACCGCGGCCGGTCACGACCCTCGAGATGAGCCAACTCGGGTTGGGCGCAGGCGTGTCGTTCCAGCAGGTGATTCGAGTCCAGAACGGCGAGGCGCTGTTTCGCCAGGTTGGCTGCACGGACTGCCACAAGCCGTCGATGGAACTCGATGCGGCGATCTTTCGGGAGCCGAGCGCGCATCCTTCCTATCGCGACACGATTTTCCCAGCCGGACAGAGCCCCGCCGCCGAGTCCGTACGAGCTGATGCGCCGGTTGCGTTCGATCTGACCGCGGACCAGCCGCAAAATCGCTTCGTCGTGAATGGCCGCGTCGTCAACCTCGGCGCGTTGAAGCGGTCGTCAACTGGCAAGGCGGTGGTGTCGCTGTACGGCGATCTCAAGCGGCATCGCATGGGTGCGGGGCTCGCAGAGTCGGTCGACGAAACCGGCTCCGGCGCGGACACGTTTTTGACGGAGAACCTCTGGGGTGTCGGCTCGACCGCGCCGTATCTCCACGATGGTCGCGCGACGACGATTGCCGAAGCGATCCTCTGGCACGGTGGCGAGGCGCTGGCCAGCCGCGATGCATTCCGCGCGCTGACCGAACTGCAGCAACGCGACATGATCGACTTCCTGAACAGCCTCGTGCTGGTGAAAGGAGGCGTGCCCTTTGGCGGCTGATGCGTCGGATCAATGCCGCAGCGCGGCGCTCGGGATCGGCGCGAATGCCGCGCCAGGCCGCGCCCAACGCAGGTCGAGTTCGGCCCCGCCCGTCGCGTTGAACCAAGAGACCTCGATCGGGTGCAGGCCCGTCTGCAACGCGACCGCGCCGCGCTTCTCGATCGGGCCGTGCAGGCCGTCGTTGTCGATCACGGTACGGCCCGCGATGCGCAGGATGCTGCCATCGTCGCTGGTGAGCGCAAAGCGGTAGAGGTCGTCATCGGGCACGTTCAGGAAGCCGGAGAAGCGCATCTGCACTTGCTCGCCGGGTTGTTGTCCAACGCCGATGCGCGTGGCGGTGCCAGTGACGCCAAGCGGCCGCGCGGTTTCTGCCTGTGATAGCGCGGTGCCTTCGAAGCGGGCCTGCGACACGGTGAGCCCTTCTCCCGGCGCGACGGCTTCGACGCAGGGGATCGGATCGACCTTGGTGAAGGTCCGTCGCACGCGGTTGCTCGCCAGTTCGCCGTCGAGGAACGACGAGGCACGCACCGTGCAGGTGCTGTCGATGCGAACGCGGCCATCGCCGGTGACCCGCTGGCTCGTCGGCAATGGATCGCTGCCGTCGATCGTGAAGGTCGTGGTCGCGGTCCTGCTGTCGCTGCCGATCGTGACTTCGAGCGCGTGCACGAAGTGCTCGCTCTCCGCCTCGATGCGCGGCGCATGCACGATGTCGGGCCGTCCTTCGATCTCGACGGCGACGACCGTCGCGAAAGGATGCGGGTCGGTCAGCTCGACGACGCATCCAAACTCGACCGGCGGGAACACCGAGAACACGAATGGAGCCACCTCACCACGCGCTCCGAGCACGCGCACGGAGCGGATCTTGTTCGTGAGTCCGGGCAACCGCAGTTCGACGCGCGTCTTCTGTGGCTCGAATACGTGCAAGTAGAGCGTCGAAGTGGCGTCGCCGGCGCGCACCGTGCAGCGGCCCCAGGGCGTCGACTCGAACACGCTCGCAGTGGTGCCGTGAATCGCTTCGCCGTGCTCGTTCATCCAGGCGCCGATCGCCGCGAGTCGTTCGATGGACTCCGGCGGGAACGAACCGTCGGCCCGCGGGCCGACGTTGAGCAGGTAGTTGCCGCCTTTGCTCGCGATGTCGATGAGGTTGCGCATGAGTTCTTGTGACGACTTCCACTGCGCGTCGGCGGCGTTGAAGCCCCAGTGCCGGTTCATCGTCATGCACGATTCCCAATCGACGCCGGGCATCCCGGTCGGCGGGATCTCTTGCTCAGGCGTCGCGAAGTCGCCCTTTGCCTCGGTGTGCTGCGAAAAACCCGCCATGCCGCCGCGATGCACGTCGACGCGGTTGTTGACCAGCATCGCTGGTGCGAGGGAACGGCAGAGGTCGAATAGTCTCGTGCCCCGTTCGTGGTTCCACGTCGACTCCCATTCGCCGTCAAACCAGAGCACAGCAGGGCGGTAGCTGGTCACGATCTCGGTCACCTGCGCGTGCAGGTAGCGTTCGAAGCAAGCGAAGTCGGCACCGTCTTTGCTGCGCGTTGCGACTTCCCATGGCCGTCGCGGCAGGTAGTCCGGGTGATGCCAGTCCATGATCGAGTGGTAGAGGCAGAAGACGACACCGTGGCGCGCGCAGGCGGCAGCGAGTTCCTTGCAGATGTCGCGGCCGTGCGGCGTGTTCATCACATCCCAGTCGGTCTCTTTGCTGTCGAACAAGCAGAAGCCGTCGTGGTGCTTGCTCGTCAGCACGAGGTAACGCATGCCGGCGGCCTTGGCAGTGCGAGCCCACGCATCGGCATCGAATGCGGTGGGGTTCCACTGCGGGCGGAATGATCCGTATTGGCCGATCGGGATGCGCGCGCTGTCGCGGATCCACTCGCCGTAGTCCGTGTTGCCATTCCAGGTGCCGGCGGGAATTGCATAGAGGCCCCAGTGCACGAACATGCCGAAGCGCGCTTCCCGCCACCAAGCCATGCGGTCGTCCTGCGACATCGGCGTGCGCGTCGGGTCGGGCATCGAGGGCGCATCGGCAGCGGCGCCGCTTGGAACTGGAGAGGAGCACGCCGCGAGCGCGGCGCCCAGACACAGCAGCACGAGTCGCATCGCGATGACGATAGCGGGCCACCTGCGAATAGGACGACTGCGACCTGTTGCTCGCGTGGCGGGCCCGTAGAGGTTCCTTGATGGCTTGTCGCACAAGCGCGTGGCAGGTCTTGGTGTCGACGGACGCGGTATCTAGCGTAGGTGGACTCGCGATGGCGGACCTGCCGCCCTCTTGCACCAGACCCCGTTCATGAATCAGCACCAGTCCCTGTTCGCCACGCCGCAGCGCGACGTCGTCGCCGGC
>SXGT01676061.1_pt1 | contig 15922 bp, 11 predicted proteins | sample 3176221 | NCBI WGS metagenome assembly SXGT01 (sample SAMN11356862, study PRJNA531348) | freshwater metagenome | isolation source: freshwater sample F1-120 | place: China: Fuxian Lake, Yuxi | collected 2017-12-25
CTTCGACACGCCGTCGACCACGACGATGCGATCGAGCATGTCGGGAGCGATGTGCGCCACCGACACGTGCTGGAAGCCGTCGTAGACGAGCTCGGCGTAGATCTCGTCGACGATCAGCCAGACCTCGTGCCTCGCCAGCACCTCGAGGAGGGCGCGCAGCTCGTGCTCGGGGTACGCCGCGCCGGTCGGGTTGGAAGGGGTGCAGAGCAGGACCGCCTTGGTGCGAGGGGTGATCGCGGCCTCGAGCGCGTCGGCGCTGATGCGCCACCCGTCCGACTCGGCGGTGGGGACGATGACCGGCTCCGCGCCCATCATCCGCACCTGCTCGGGGTAGCTCACCCAGCAAGGAGCCGGGATGACGATCTCGTCGCCCGGCTCGTAGAGGGCGATGGCCAGGTTGAAGAGCGCGTGCTTCACCCCGACCGTCACGGTCACCTGCTCCGGCCTGGGCGTGAAGCCACGGCTGCGGGTGGACGCCTCGCAGATCGCCCTGCGGAGCTGCGGGATGCCGCTCACCGCCGTGTACTTCGACACCCCGGCGTCGATGGCGCTCTTGGCCGCCGCGAGGACGTGAGCGGGAGGCTCGAAGTCGGGCTCTCCGACCCCGAAGGCGAACACATCGACGCCGCTCTGCCGCATCAGAGCGGCACGCGCGTTCATGGCAAGCGTCACGCTGGGTGAGACCGCGTCGAGGCGCTTGGCAAAGGTAAGAGACACTACGAACCCTCCGGCAGGAATACGTCCGCGGCGCAGACGCAAGCCCACGGAGACCCCGAGGCTACCAGAGTAACGAGACCGGTTGTGACGGAATGGGCGGAGAGGAAAGAAGAGCGGGTCACGCTTCCTTGGGGGCGTCCTTCTTGGTCTTCGCTTCCTTCACATCGCTCTTCACTTCGATCTTGTCGTCCTTGTTGTCGCCGACCTCGTCGGCTTCCTTGATGCCCTGCTTGAAGTTCTTGATGCCCTGCCCAAGCCCCTTGCCGATGTCGGCGATGCGGCCGGCCCCGAACAGGAGGAGTGCGAGAAGAGCGATGACCAAAAGCTCCGGTGCTCCGATGCTACCCATGGTTCCGCGCTCCTCCTGGCCTCGCCGAGCGCGCCGCAAGACCTGCGACACCTTGAATCGGCGCTCTCATCTCGTACCAGCGCCAGAGGTCCTCGGCAAGCGAGAGAGCAAGACGCGACCGAGGATGGAAGTCGCCAGAGCCGCGACCGGGACGAGCACATAGAGCGCCGGCGGGGGCCCTCGCGTCTCGAGCGCGCGGAGCACGAAGAGCGCCGCGAGCGGCCCCGTGACGGCGAGCAGGACCGCGCGAAGCCTGAGCAGAGGGGTCACCCCCGCGACGAGCAGCGCGTGCACCGCCAGGCCGGCGGAGAGCGCAGCCGCCGCCACCAGGACGAGCGCCCTCAGCCAGGCGGGCAGGGCCGACGCCCTGGCGAAGGGCGGGATCCCCCGGAGGACGAGCTTCTGGACGTGGACATGGACCGGGCCCGCGGCGAGGCGGGCGTCGTCGAGCTCGATCCGGCCCAGATCGCCGCTCACCGAGGCCCGGCTCGCCGAGAACGCGGCCCCCAGCCCGGTCGGCGCCCGGCCCACGAGGCGAGGCGGACGCCCCGGAACGCACACCCACGCGGCCCGCGCGAGGGGGACGACATGCGTGGCCCGCGCGCGCTCGGCGCGGCAGGCGAGGCGTCCCTCCTCGAGGAGCGCCGCGACGACCTCCCCCGGCGCGTTCGCGTCGCGCCCTCCGTAGAGAGAGAAGGTGCCCAGGAGCATGGCCAGGCCGGCGCCCTGGGTCGCCAGGCGGAGGACCGTACGCGAAGGCGGCTCGCCCAGCGTGGCGAGGACCCTCGCCTCACCTCGCTCGACGAAGCTGGCCGTCGCCAGCCCCCAGCCGAGCGGCCATCCCACGAGGAGGGCTGCTTCGAGGGCCAGCACGAGGAGGCTGCGAGCAAAGGGGACGGTCACCCTGGCGGGGAGGGAGGGATCGAGCAGCCAGGGGAGCACGCGCACCAGGGCCCCGGTGCTGGCCACGAGGAGCAGCAGCAGGGCCGTGAGCAGGGCGCCGCGGAGAGCCTGCCTTGTCAGCATCGGCCCCGATCTGGGCTCGGAATCAAAAAAAAACTCGCCACGGGTCCACGAAAAATCGAACCTGCTGACGAAGACCGGCACCCCATGGTAGCGTTCCACCTTACCAAAGGAAGCATGAGGACATGACGAACCGAGCTCACGAGAAGAGGTCCAAGCGCATCATGACGTTCGCGGCCGCCGCAGTCCTGGGCAGCGCGACCATGACTTATGCTCCCCAGGCCCACGCCGAACCTGTCGCACCCAACGGGAAGGGAATCGTCGGTGGGGCGCTGCTCGGAGGCGAGCTCGTCGTCGTCACCGAGGCCATCTTCGGGGTGCGTTCTCCTCTGGCCTACGGGCTGGGCGCGGGGCTGGGCGCCCTGGCCGGCGGCTTCGCGGGCTATGGCGTGGAGAGGGCCGTGGTCAACACCACCGACACCAGCAGCGACCAGCGAGCCCCAGTAATCATGCTGGCGGCCGGGCTCGCGCTCGCCATCCCTGCCCTCGTCATCACCCTCAACGCGACGACCGGCCAGGGTCGCGAGGGCGCCAAGGAAGACAGGAGCCCTGGCCCCACCGCGGATCCAGGCTCGCTGGGTGGCACCCCGGTGGTCGGCGTCCCCCCGACTGCCCCTGCTACCACACCCGCGCCCACCCCCCCTGCGGAGCCCGCCCCCACTCCCGCCCCCCCCGCGACTCCGCCCCCAGGAGGAGGAGCCCCCGCCCCCACCTCTTTGTTCGACGTCACGCCGCGAGCCTTCCGGCTCGGGATGCCCGTCCCCCAGGTCCGCAACGTATTCACCACGCAGGAGCGTCGCCAGATGGGCATGACGCAGGTGACCGAGCTTCACCTGCCCGTCGTCAACGTCACTTTCTGAGAGCATCGCCCAGGTGCATACGAACTGGGGTGTCGGCGTCGAAGCCGACGCCCCTTGAACATTTCCACGACATCCTGTGAGCTAGGTCATGATGTCACACGACCTCGCGAACCAAGGGCAGGTTTTCGAGTACGGGCGGGTCAGAGCTTCCGGGAGCGCTTTCTCGATGCACAGAGGAGAACGAGCGTGAACACATCGCAGCGGGCGGGCAAGCCCGCCGATCCGATGATTGGCCGGGTGGTAGCAGGGCGGTACCGCCTTGAGGCACGCGCTGGCGAGGGAGGGATGGGGGTGGTGTACCGCGCCCGGCACGTCCTGATCGATCGGGTGGTCGCCCTCAAGCTGATACGCCCCGATCTCCGCGCCGAGACCCATCTCCGGGCGTGGATGCTACGGGAGGCCAGAGCAGCCAACCGGGTCGATCACGCCCACATCATCGATATTCACGATATCGGCGAGACGGAGGAGGGCGAGCTCTACCTCGTCATGGAGTACCTGGTCGGCGTCTCCCTCTCGAGCGAGCTGGCCAAGGGCCCCATGACGCTGGCACGCAGCGTGGACATCCTCGAGCAGATGTGCGCGGCGCTCGCTCGCGCCCACGACCTCGGCGTCATCCATCGCGATCTGAAGAGCGACAACATCCTCCTGACTTCCCGAGGGGGCCGGAAGGACTTCGTCAAGATCCTGGATTTCGGCCTGGCGCACCTGGCGATGGATCCCAGGCTCGCCCCCAAGGGGGCCGTGTTCGGGACGCCCGAGTACATGTCGCCGGAGCAGGCGAGGGGCGAGGAGGCCGGGCCGCCCAGCGATCTCTACGCGCTCGGGGTCCTCTTCTACGAGATGCTCACCGGCCAGCTCCCCTTCCGCTCTGGCGATCGCGAGACCTTGCTCGAGATGCAACGGAGCTCGCCTCCGACCTGGCCCAGCACCATCCGGAGCGACGTCCTCCCCAGCGCCGAGGCCATCGTCCTGAAGCTCCTCGAGAAGGAGCGCCGCAAGCGCTTCCAGGACGCTCACCACCTCCACGAGGAGCTCAAGTCGCTGCAGCGCTCGCTCCCCAGCACCCCCCTCGAGGTGAGCCCGCTCGGGGAGGGAGCCCCGCCCCCGCCCCTGCCCCCGCCCCAGTCACCTGGGGTCATCGAGTGGGCGACCAGGGCCGGCCTCTTCTCGCGCATGGTGAGCCGCTCCTATCCGGCAGGCAACTCCCCGCCGGACGTGGCGCAGGCCATGGCACAGGTGTGGGACCTCGCCTCGAGGGCGACACGCCTGGAGGGTGAGGTCGCGAGCCACACGCGCAAGCTCGAGTCCCTGGAGCGGCGCGGGCGAGCGCTGCGCGCCGAGATTGGGCGCAAGGTCGAGGAGCTGGCCCACGAGGAGTCCAGGGCCCTCAGGGAGCTCGCCGCCGAGCAGCAGGAGGCGTCCCGCCTCCGGGATAGCCTGGGCGTGGCGGAACGGGCGGCGCTCTCTGCGCGACAGCAGGCCGATCAAGCCTCGGCACAGGGCTCGGGCGCTCCCCAGACGCTGCGCGCCGTCTACGAGCGGAGCGGCGCCGCCCACGCCTACGTCGAGGCTCGCCGCGAGGCGCTCTCGGAGCGCGAGCAAAAGGCCAGCGCGAAGGACGCGCTCGTGCGCGATCTGCGCCGCCAGATCGAGGAGCTCAGGACGCAGCTCGCCCGCTACGCCGAGGCCCTCGAGGAGGATCTCGCGTCGGGCCGAGAGAAGGTCGCCGGCCGCACCCGGGAGGGCCTCGCGTTCGAGAAGGCCTTCAGCGAGGCCTCGCAACTCCTCCTGAACCACCTCAAGGGCAAGGCAGAGGCCCGCGACCTCCTCCAGGAGCTGCTCTCCAACATGCATGGCTCGGCCCTGACGCAGGGCGCCCCTTCGGTCAAGACGGCAGCCCAGGAGAGCCGCGGCCCCACAGCCACGTGAGGCGCATGGCCACCCGCTCAAGGCGCCGCGGCGTCGATCGCATGTACCTTGCACGCTTCGTGCTTCTATCGGCGGGGGCTGTATGGCTGGGCGCGTGCGGCCTCGATCTCAAGGTCCCTTCCTCGACCAGCGGAGAGGGAGACGCGAAGGCGCCGCCGCTCCTCAGGGATACGGGGCCCGACCTGATGCTCGTCCCTGCTCCTCCAGAGCCCGACGCGGCGCTCCCTTCTTCCTGTCCCATCCCCTCGGTGAGCGTCGGCCCGATGGACTTCTCTGCCCCGCCCAAGGCCCCCTGGCACCTCCAGGGCGACGCCAAGCTCCGCGACAAATTCCTCAGGCTCACGGAGCGCGACCGCAAGGATCGCAGGGGTAGCCTCTGGCTGGATCTGCCGGAGGGTTTCCGCTTCAACGGCGCAGACATCACCTTCCGCCTCCGCGTGGAGGACCGGGGCGGCTTCGCGGGCATCGACACGTTGGAGGCCGACGGCCTCGCTTTCCTCATGCTCAGGGGCCCTCCCACCTCCCTGGCCGATCTGGAGCGCGCCTCCGCCAAGGGCGACGGGCTTGGGATCCCCAGGGGCTTCTCGGGTACCGGCTTTGCGCTCGACACGTACCCGGAGGACGATCCTGCGCCGCGTCCCTTTGTCTCGGTTCTCTTCGCGGACTCGAGCAAGCCGCCGGGTCGGGAGTTCTACAGGGCCTCGGTGCCCTCCTCTCTCCAGGTGGGCAGCGACGACCTTTACTTCTACGACGAGTGGATCACGGTCCGCGTCCTCCTGGCGACGGGCCACCTGTTCGTCGATGGCAAGAGCCCCGCCGGCAGGGCCTTCCATGTCGAGGCCGACGTCACCGCGCAGGTGCTGAGCGGCGTGACGATGTTCGGCTTCACAGCGGCCTCGGGTGGCGTCCCGTCCCCCGGCTTCGACATCGACGACATCTCGGGCACCCTGACCTGCGCCCCCTAGTCCCCCGTCGCAGGGGAATTGAAGGATTGATGGGCGACCGTCGGGAACGGCGCGGCTCGTCGAGAAGCCGCGGCTTGTGAACGGTGATCGCGGGGCAACCCTTCACTTCCCCTGCGACGAGGCACTAGTGCTGCTCGACCTGGTTGATGCGCTAGGCGAGCTTGGCACTCAAAAAGGCGCGCAGCTTGATGAGGGTCTTGATGTCGCGAGAGAAGCTCGGGGTCTGGTAGTCGCGTGACCACGCGGCGACCTCGTGCAAGAAGGCGGCGCGCATCGTGTCGTCGTTGACGATGTCGTCGACGGTGCGGCCTCTGGCAGCGCCCTTCTTGAGGTTCTTCACGTAGGTCTCGAGGCGCACGTAGTCCTGGCCAAGGAACTCGCGCACCTGGGCCGCGTCCTCCGCCAGGCGGCCCAGGATCCCCTCCTTTGCCCCGGGGTGCTCCGCACACGCCAGGCTGGAGGCGACCCGGAGGACGAAGGCGTCGTCGCAGAAGCCCAGATCGTCGATGCCGTCCGGGATGAGATCGAGCGACTTGAAGATATAATTTAGCCCGGCGATCGCGTGCCGACGGACCCCCTCCGGCGCATCGCTCTTGACCACCCCGGCCAGGAGCATCGCGTCATCCCCCAGAGAGCGGAGCCAGCTCGGAAAGATCTCGAGGTATTTGGAGAGGATGTTGGACTCTTCGCTCATGGTCATCCCGGGATGGAGGAGAGCCCGGGCAGCCCGGGCGGGCCTCCGAGCCTACACCAGGCCCGCTCACGACAACAGCTACCTTGCGAGCTATATGAGCGAGGCGCCGATCATAGGCGGGCCGTCGCGTGGCCGAGCATGAAGCCCGCCAGCAGCCCGAGCGTCACCAGCACGATCACGAGCCACACGGGGGCTCCTCGAGCCCCTCGAGCTTCGCCTTCCTCGGAGACGCCACTCACCCGAGGTACGCCGTGGGTGACGGCGTCCAGCACCGGGAGATCCCTGGAGGGCAGGGTGCCGTCGTGGGGGGCGTGCAAGAGAACGTCGGGCGGCGCCTCCGTCACGCGAGGCGCCTGGCTGATCTGGACGTGAGGCGAGGCAGGGCTGGCCAGGGTGCCCGAGAGGTTGCCGGGGGGACGGGCCGGGGCGGGCGCTGGCGCTGGCGAGAGGCGCTCGGGCCGGAAATTGCCGCTCGTCACCGCAGGGATGCTCTGGGGGCCGTAGCGGCTGACCAGGCCCATGTCGGGCAGGCGGCTCAGCGCCTCGTCGCCCTCGCCCATGACCGACGCCAGCGCCCTCGCCATGTCCACCGCCGAGGGGAAGCGCAGGGCGCGATCCTTCTGCATGGCGTGCTGGAGGAAGGGGGACACCCGGGCGAGCTGGGGATCGATCTGGTCCAGCGTGGGAGGGGAGGTGTTGAGCACGGCGCCCAGCCGGGCATACTCGGTGGGCGCAGGGAAGGCCGAGCGGCCGGTGAGCATCTCGTAGAACATGACGCCGGCGCTCCAGAGATCGGAGCGGCCGTCGCAGTCCTTGGCATTCTTGATCTGCTCCGGGCTCATGTACGCCGGCGTCCCCATCAGCATGCCGGTGCGGGTCTTCTGGCCCATGCCGCCCGCGGCGTCCATCACCTTGGCGATCCCGAAATCCAGGATCTTCGGGGTGAAGCGGCCCGAGGGATCCCGGGCGAGGATCACGTTCTCCGGCTTGAGATCCCGATGGACCACCCCCTGGGCGTGGGCGTAGGCCAGCCCGGCCAGGATGCCTTGCATGATGGTCGCGGCCTGCACGAGGGGGACTCGCCCGCCCTTGGACGTGTACGAGGCCAGCGGCACCCCCTCGAGGAGCTCCATCACCAGGTAAGGAGCGCCGTCCTCGGCGTGGCCGACCTCGAAGACACGGGCGATGTTGGGGTGCTGGAGGCGCTGGAAGAGCTGGCCCTCGTCGACGAAGCGAGCCAGCAGATCTGGATCGTCCAGGTACTCCGAGCGCAGCATCTTGACGGCGACGGGCTTGCCGCCCACGAGCGGCGTCGCCTCGTACACGATGCCCATACCGCCCGAGCCGAGGAAGCGGCTGAGACGGTACTTCTGCGAGAGGATGGCGCCGACGAGATCGCCGTCGCCAGGGTAGGCCGCGCTCACAGCCCCGATGCTATAGACGTCGATGCAGTGCGGCGAGCGAGATTTTCATGTGCGGAGCGTTGCCCCGAACAAGGCCCCCACGTAAGCCACCACCTTGACGTGGCAGGCGTCGACCTCGGCGTCGGTGAGGGTGCGCTCGTCGGCGCGGTAGACCACCCGGACCCCCAGGCTTGTGTGGCCCTCGGGGATCGCCCCTCCCACGAAGCGATCGAACAGGTGAACGGCCCTGGCCAGAGGCCCCGCGGAGGAGCGCACGGCCTCGAGCACGGCCCCCGCCGGCACCTCGTCCGGGACCACCAGGGCCACGTCCCTGGAGCTGGCCGGAAAGCGGGCGATGGGCGCGAAAGAGACCGTTCTGGGCACCCTGGCCAGCCGCTCGAGATCCAGCTCGACCAGGACCACGTCCGCGCCAAGATCGAAGGCGTCCGTCACCTCGGGGTGGGGTAGCCCAAAACTCCCTATTTCCACCTCCAGCGGCTCGCCCAGGACCAGGCGCCCGGCGGCCCTGGGATGGAGGTGCCTTGGGCGTTCCGACGAGGCGTAGGCCATGACCCCTGGCTCGCGCCCCGTCAGGCGAGCGACCAGAGAGACCGCCAGCCCCTTGGCGTCCCAGGCGTCCACAGGCGCTGGCCTCGAGAGCCACGAGGGGCGATCGCCCGCCAGGACCGCGGCAAAGCTGGCCCTCTCCTCGGGGAGGCCTCCGGGGGCTGGCCCGGGGAGGAACCTGGGCCCCAGCGCGAAGAGCCTGGCAGAACGCTCCCCGTGGCGGCGCGCGGAGGCGACGGCCTCGAACAGCCCCGGCAGCAGGCTGGTGCGCATCACGGTCTGGTGCTCGTTGATGGGGTTGGCCAGGATCACCGCGGGCTCGGGGGCGAACACGGCGTCGAGGGACTCCCTCGACGTGAAGCGGAAGGTGATGGCCTCGGAGAGGCCCAGCGAGACGGCCTCCGCCCGGACGCGGCGCTCGTAGGCCTCCCTCGAGCCCTGCTCCCTCGAGCCCCGGATGGCCGGGAGGATCGAGGGGATGGTGTCGATGCCCTGCACCCGGATCACCTCCTCGATCAGATCGATCTCCCTGGACAGGTCGGGGCGGTGCGTGGGGATCGAGACGCTCACCCGATCGGCCTCCCTGGACTCCAGCTCGCACCCCAGGCGCTCCAGCACGTGGATCGCCTCGTCGAGCGGCACCTCCACGCCCAGGATACGGCTCATGAAGGACGCGCGCATCGTTGCCCGGGCCCGCTCGAGGGCAGGAGGAGCCTCGAGCACCGAGCCCCCCGCCGCGTGGCGGGGACGGGACACCCGGAGCTCGGGGAGCACCTCTCGGGTGAGCGCCACGGCCCTGGCCAGGGCCTGGGGCACGGCTCCTGGATCGGTGCCCCTCTCGAAACGGTGGCTGGACTCGGTGTGGAGGCCGTGGCGGCGCCCCGCCCTCCGGATCCCCCGGGGCTCGAAGTGGGCGCACTCGAAGAGCACCCGGCGGGTCTCGCCCGAGATCTCGCTCCCCTGCCCTCCCATCACGCCGGCCAGCGCGACCGGACCCTCGCCGTCGCAGATGACCAGATCGTCTTCGTGGAGGGCTCGGGTCACCCCGTCCAGGGTGCTCAGCGACTCTCCGAGCCTCGCCCGGCGCACCACGATCTTCTGGCCTCGCACCCTGGCCAGATCGAAGGCGTGCATCGGCTGCCCGTACTCGAGCATCACCAGGTTGGTCACGTCGACCAGGTTGGAGATGGGGCGCACCCCCAGGGACGTCAGCCTGCAGCGCCAGGACAGAGGAGAGGGGCCCACGGCCACGGCCTCTGCGATCGCCGCTCCAGAGTGGGGGCAGCGCTCCCGGTCCTCGATCACGAGCTCCACGGAGAAGGGCACCTCGTCCGAGCCAAAGGGAGGGACGGGCCTCGGAGCCCAGCGAGGGCAGAGGGAGAGGGGGGCCATGGTGAGCGTGCCCGAGAGGTTCGAGGGACCGCTCGAAGAGGGACCGCTCGAAGAGGGACCGCTCGAGGCGGGAGAACGAGATGAAGGAGCGCCAGAGCCGAAGACGGCCAGGTCATGGAGGGCTGCCAGCTCCCTCGCCAGGCCGATGTGCCCGAGGCCGTCAGGGCGGTTGGGGGTGAGGCCTATCTCCAGGATCGTGTCCCTCATGAAGGGGAAGGCCTCGAGGAGGCGCTTGCCTGGCTTGCCCGACCCCTGGGGCAGCACCAGGATCCCTCCCCCCTCCTCGGACAGGCCGAGCTCGGACTCGCTGCAGAGCATACCCTCGCTGGTGACCCCTCCGATGTCCCGCCTCCCGATGGTCATGTTCTTGGCGGGCAGGTGGGCCCCCAGCGGGGCCAGGACGACCAGCCCTCCTGACTCGGGCACGTTGGGGGCCCCGCAGATCACCTCCTGGTGTCGATCGCCCAGGTCCACCGTGACCAGACGCAGCCCGCTCTTGGTGGGGTGAGGCCTGGTGGAGATCACGGCGGCGACCAGACAGCCCTCGGTGCCCGCCCCGTAAGGGATCGTGGCCTCGACCTCCAGACCAGCCCCGGTGAGCATCCTGGCGATCTCCTCCGAGGAGGTATTTCTCGCCTGGGGTACCAGTTCGCGCAGCCAGTTGCAGGAAGCTTTCATGGTGGTATCCCGGATACAACTATATTGGTTTTGACAATTCAGAACTGCGAGAGGAAGCGGGGATCGCTCTCGAACATCAGCTTGATGTTGGGAATGCCGTAGCGGAGCATCGCCACCCTATCCAGGCCCATGCCCAGGGCAAAACCTGTCCAGAGCTCGGGATCTATCCCGCACTGCTCGAAGACGACAGGATGGATCATCCCGCAGCCCAGGATCTCGATCCAGCCCGTGTGTTTGCAGAGGCTGCAGCCCGCCCTCTTGCCGTCCTTTTGCTTGCAGAAGGCGCAGCCTACGTCCACCTCGGCCCCTGGCTCCACGAAGGGGAAGTAGCTGGGGCGGAGGCGGATGGGAGTGTGGGGACCATAGAGGCGCTCGGCGAACTCCGAGAGCACCCCCTTCAGGTGGGCGAGGCTCACGTCCCGGTCGACCAGGAAGGCCTCGAGCTGGTGGAACATGGGGGAGTGGGTGGCGTCGTCGTCGCGGCGGTAGACGCTGCCCGTGCCCACGTAGGCCATGGGAGGAACGAGCGTGCTCATGGCCCGGATCTGGACGTTGCTCGTGTGCGTGCGGAGCAGGTGACCCTGCGTGGTCCAGAAGCTGTCCTGCATGTCGGTCGCGGGGTGATCCGGGGGGAAGCCCAGCTTGGTGAAGTTGTTCTCCTCGAGCTCCACGTCCGGCCCGTCGAACACGGCGAAACCCAGGCCCCGGAACACGTCGATCACGTCCTCTCTGGCCTGGGAGATGGGGTGCTTGTGGCCCTGGGGCGAGGGCGCCCGGCCAGGCAGGGTGAGGTCGAACGGGGGAGCAGAGAGCTCGGCCTGCCTCTTCATGGAGGCGAGCTTCAGGAGGCACCTCTGAAAGGCCGCCTCGACCTCCTTCCTCAGGGCGTTCACTCCCTCGCCTATCTCCTTTCGAGCTTCGGGGGGGAGGGCGCCCATCTGCTTGAGGAGCCCGGTGAGGACCCCCTTCTTGCCCAGGACCTTGGCGTTCTGATCGCGGAGCTCCTGCTCGGTCCTCGCCTCCTCGAAGGCCTTGAGGAACGACGCCCTGAAGAGGTCCAGCGAGGCGTCGATCTGGGCCCTGAGGGCATTCGGCTCCTGGGTCGCTTTTTCGGACATGATGACCCGTGTCTAGCGCACTTCGGCGCGCTCCTCCTTCACTTCGAGACGCGCGCCGTCTCATACGCGACCTGCCCCCTCTCCCTGGCCTTGGCCTTGTCGTCGCTCGCCGTCAGCAGGGACTCGGCCTTTCGGAAGCGAGCGGTCACGTCCAGAAACCAGGAGGCCCCTGCCTCCTCGGGCGGAGAGAGCTGCCTGAGCCAGGCGGCGGCAAAGGCCGCCTGCCCCGCGTAGGGGCCTGCCTCGGAGACCAGGGCGTCCAGCGCCTCGGTCCCCCGCAGCTCGAGCGCGGCGGGCGAGGGGGCCTTCATCATCGCGAAGGCCCCCTCGGGCCCCTTGCGCAGGGCCAGGGAGAGCGCCAGGTAGAAGCGGCTCTCGGGGGTCTTGAAGCGCTCGGGGGCCAGCTCTGCCAGCTGCACCACCCGGTCGAAGTCCGCGCCTCGAAAGAAGGTCCGCCCCAGGTCCACCCTGGCCCGCAGGTAGCGCTCGAAGGCGGGGGGCGAGGCGCCGTCGGGCTTGGCGAAGGCCTGGCGCACGCCAGGGAGGAGCCCCTGGGTCGTCGATGTCAGCACCCAGGCCTCGTCGGCCCTTGGCTCCGGGAAGAGCTCTCCGCCGTAGAAGGTCGGCAGCCTCGAGGCCAGGATCTCCTCGGGCGACCTGGGGGGTGCGGGCTGTACTTCGGGCAGGAGCAGCCCGTCCAGCGCGTCGATGCGGGCCCCCCCGAAGAGCCTGGAGAGGAGCGCCCTGGCCCTGCCTACCCTGGCGTCCTTCACCGCCCCGTAGAGGGCCAGCTCCCTCAGACCGACCAGCGCCGCGTCCCGGCCCCTCAGCTTCCTGGGCTCGAGCGCCTGATCGAGCTGGCTCTCGTAGGCCTGGCGTACCTCGGACTCCTCGATCCACTCGTCGGGGATCGGCACCTCCCTCACCCGATCGACGAAGCGCATGTCCGCGAGCCCCGCCTCCACGGCGGCCACGGCTCGCCCGTAGCCCTCCAGGTTGCTGGCCAGGACGGCCAGCCCGTCGAGGGCCCTGGCCTGCTTGACGAACCAGTCCTTGAAGGGGCCGCCCGTGTACCTCAGCACCGTGGCTCGGTTGAAGGGGCGCTTCATGCGAGGCATGGGCCCCACCGCCCTGGAGAGCACTCCCGCGAGCCAGAGGCCCACCAGGGCGTGCCCCACCGGCCCGCCGGGCTCCGCCTCCTCCTTCCCTCGAGCCAAGGGCAGGAAGGCCTCGACCAGCGCGTCAGCGCACTCGGGGGGCGCGAGATCGGCGCGCAGCGCCCGGACGAAGCCCACCGGGAGGTCGCCGCAGGCCTCGACCCCGGCCAGCCTGGCGTCCTGCTGCTGGGGATCGTTCTCGAGCATGGCCGCGGACAGCGCGGAGAGCGAGGTCGCCCGATCCGGGCACGCCTCTCCGGGCTTGATGGGCGTACGCCTTGCGTAGCGTCTGCACGCCGCAGAAGGCCCAGGGATGATCTTGCGCAGCTCGGCCTCCCTGGCCCTGGCCCTGACGTAGATGGATCGGGCCGCCTCGAAGGACGCCTCCTTCTCCGGGAGATCTTCGAGGCGATAGGGCCCGCTGGCCTCGAAGGGATCGGGGCCCTTGGGCGGCCCGTCGGGGCGGCTCACCGTCGGCGCTACCGCGGGGGTTGCAGACAGCGGCGTGGCCGCGGCAGGGGTGCAAGCCGACAGCGCCGACAGCGCCGACAGCGCCGACAGCGAGCCAAGGAGCGAGAGAGAGAAAGAACGCATGAGGTCATCTAACCACGATGTCACCTGCTCTTGGGTATGCACTGTCGTCGGACCTATACTGTCTCGATGCCGGACGAAGCGCCCAAACCCTCTCCCGACGTGGTGCTCCTCGCCGGCCCCACCGACGACGGCGGAGGGATGCGCGTCCTGCGCGCCCGCCAGGATCGACTGGAGACAGGCGAGATACGCCCTCTCCAGGAGGGAGTGCCCATCCGGGGGGAGGTCGTCACCCTGAAGCCCCGGGAGAACACGCCCCAGATCTGCGACGTCGAGGTCGCCTACACGCCGCCCCCGGTCGAGCACAAGGGGCCGGCTCAGGTGGCCACCCAGGCCTACCGCGATCACTGGGACGACGTGTTCGGGCAGGAGCCCCGCCCCGCCGGCGAGGACACCAAGCTCCTGAACTGAGGGCGGGTGATGCACGGCGGCATCGGACTCGGAGGTCCGTAGCCCTCACCCTGGGATGCGAGCCCGGGGTTTCTCGCGGCCTTACCAACGGCACGCCTCTTGCTCTTTTATGCGGGAATGCTCGTGACCCGAGGAGAATTTCCCTCCGAGATGAGGCCCGCCGCTGTGGAACCTGCTCGCTCGCATTCCAGGGAACGCCCGACGGAGCACGAGTGGATTCGAGCTGACGAACTCGTAAACTTCGAGTTCAGTGGCCTCCTGGGGGCATCACCGTGTTAGTGGATTCGATGTCTGGCTGCCATCAGCGCGGAAGGTACACGATGAGCGCCAGAAACGATGATTCGCCAGCGGAGGACTCGTCTGCAATCCCGGCGGACGAGAACGACGCGCTGCTCGGCAGGACTCTCGAAAATCGTTATCGTATCCTTCGGCGCATCGGCGAGGGCGGGATGTCGGTCGTGTACGAGGCGCATCACGAGCTCATACACCGGCGCGTCGCGGTGAAGGTTCTCCGCGCCGAGTACGCGGCCACCCCGTCGCTGGTCTCGCGCTTCATGGCCGAGGGCCGGGCGGCGGGGACGCTGGACCACCCCAACGTCGCCGAGTCGACGGACATGGGACACACCCCCGGTGGCGCCCCTTTCCTCGTTTACGAGCTCCTCGATGGGCGGCTCCTGGCCGACGAGCTCGACCGGCGTGGACCCTTCCCGGCGTGGCGCGCGCTTCGTATCGCCGAGCAGATCGCGCGCGGCCTCGAGGCCGCCCACGAGCGCGGCATAGTGCATCGCGACATGAAGCCGGAAAATGTATTCTTGACTGTCCGTGATGGCAGGACAGATTTCGTAAAAATCTTCGATTTCGGCATATCGAAGTTCGGCAACGATACGCACATCGCGCACACGACGCATGTGGGGACGATGATGGGGACCCCTGCGTTCATGTCTCCGGAACAGATCGACCGGATGAGCGAGGTCGACGGGCGCGCCGACGTCTACGCGCTCGGGGCGGTGCTCTACAGCCTGCTCACATGCGAGGCGCCCTTCAAGGGAACCGCGTATTCCAAGATGTTTCACGATATCGTGAATATTGGACCCCGCCCCATCGGCGAACTTCGCCCCGATCTCGACCGGGGGATCGTGGCGCTCGTGGAGAAGGCCATGGCCCGGGATCGCGATCAGCGCTTCGCGAGCGCCGCCGATATGGCGGCGGCCTTGGGCGACCTCATCGAGATCACCCCCGTGAACATCGAGGAGGCCGCTGTGCTGGAGGCGGTGGCGGCCCGGGAGGCTTCCTCCACGGGCGCCCCCCGTCGCCAGGGCACTTTCACGCCCTCGGGGCGGAGCGGTTCGCGGCGGCGCCTGGACAGCATCTCGGATACCATCTTGGCTGAATCGGGCTCCCAGGGCGACTCGCAGCGCCAGCTCGACGACGCTCCGGACACCACAAGAATACACGCTTTGGGTGCGCAGACACCCCATGATTGGCGCAAGCGCGCGGCCCTGGTGGTGGGCGTCCTCGCGCTCCTGGGCCTCATGGCGGGGACGGCATTCTACATGGGGCGCCGCAACGCCCCCCAGCCCGCAGAGGTGATGCTCACATCCACCACTGCGACAGGCACGCCGCCGTCCCCTCCCGCCGCGCCGGAGATCGCCATCTCCGCCCCGGTCATGCTCTCGCTGTCGAGCAACATCGCGGCCGCCCACGCGATCGTGCGCGGGCAAGAAATGCCTCTTCCCGCGGAGCTCAAGCTCTCCCCGTCCAGCGAGCCCGAGATGGTGGTGGTCCTGGCGAAGGGATACCAGGGAAAGCGGTACAACCTGACGATAGATCGCCCGCAGCAGGTCAGCGCGGAGCTCAAGCCCGGATGGGGGCTCGTCGACGCGGCGCCGGCCGTCTCCGTCGAGAGCGATACCCACAGCAGCGGGCGCGGCGCCAGCGCTCCGCTCCTCTTGCCTCGCCCCTCCTCGGGACGGGTTGCTGGATCCGTCACTCCAGCGGCGTTGTCCCCCTCGCCGCTGTCGACCTCGACCCCGACCCCGCCCCCGCCCCCGCCCACGACCCCGACTCC
>SXGT01820157.1_pt1 | contig 15921 bp, 14 predicted proteins | sample 3176221 | NCBI WGS metagenome assembly SXGT01 (sample SAMN11356862, study PRJNA531348) | freshwater metagenome | isolation source: freshwater sample F1-120 | place: China: Fuxian Lake, Yuxi | collected 2017-12-25
GCGAGGGTCTTGGCATTGGACCCGCTGTTGGCGGAATTGTGAATGGCGGCTTGAGCGAGGCGACGTTTGGATGACTTGGACATGGTGAGGCTCCTGGGTTGGGGAAGGCTGGCGCAACAAGCGCTTGCGTCCCCTACAGAGGGAGGGCCGCGACCAAACGGGAGGAGCTTTTTGTCCGGTATGAGGGGTGTAAAAGACGTAAGTGCTTGTGGCATAAGGGCGAAAATTATTTTCAAACCCTCGAAAAATCTCTGTGTTAGGGGCGCGCGGTGCGCCCTCGAAATGTCCGGTGCGCCAGGGTAAACACTGGGTTTTGATTCCGCAAACATTACATATTTCTAAAGTAACGTTTTGTGTTTGGTGGCGGTTATCGGGCGTCGGTGGATACGCACCGGACAGAATTTGTGCGCGAATTGTCCGATGCAACAGCGCGATCAGGCATGGCGCTGACACGAGGCCAGAAAGTGATGTGGGATGAAGCGGTCCGTCACCAAGAAAATACCGTCTTCAGTCGCGTTCGCATCAGTGCAATGAGAATAACGAACCGCCGCCGGAGTTACTTCCGGCGGCGGCAAAGATAGACTGGATTCACTTGAAACTGAATAGCGAATCGGAACTTAGTTCCTGCGACGTCGCGAGATCAAGGGTGTAAGCAGGAGTACGCTCAGCGAGGCAGGGGCTGGCACGCAGTTCTCGCCAAACCACCAGTTTGACATGTTGACTGTGTTTGTGGTTGTTGATGTACCCCAGACGTTGAAAGTGAAAATCAAGCGATCGGGTTGTGGAACGAATCGGCCTTCGATCATGACTGACCACGCGCCGGTGTCACCAAAGGTCGCGGAGAACGGGCGTATATACGTTGGCGAGTAGTCGCTGGGTGTGTTAGGAGGATCATTAACGCCGCGGACGGGGCTGTTTGAGGCATCTGGCAGGTATCCAGCACCAGTACCTTGAATGTAGAAGAAGAAGTACTTCTGGTATTGTTCCTGGAAGCCGTTCTCACAGGTAAAGCTGAAGTATCTTCCCAATTCGCCGGTTCCCGGTCGACGAGACTCGGTGAGCGTTGGAACTACTTGAAACCTGGAGAAGTTTGCATTGCGAATAACTCCTTGCTGATCTCCATAGGCATATCCCCAGAATGGCGCGGTACTCCCGTTCCAAGTGAACGACGACGGGAGGATCGGCGGCGCAGGAACCTGAGCATAACTACTGAGGGGATAGCAGGCCGCAACTGCGGCAACAGCAAGACCAAGACAGAGGTTGGCGTATTGAGTCATACATTTCTCCGTGTTTACAGGTTCTACGCCGCATTTTTACGGGCGCAGGTCCCCCACATCTCTGCCAGTGCGTGGACCCGATCCACAGCAGCGACACAAACGCATCCGGTGGTTGATTTCCCGCGAAATGTCAACCAGGCGAACGAGACATATGAAGTGTGTAGTCACATCACCAAATTACCAGCAGGAATAAATCCCTGATTTAACTGCAGGTCCGACGTGGAAACGGAGTGATACTTGCGCTGGGGCTTGCTTTTTAGATTGTGAGTCGTTGTGGCAACTCGTTTTGCGTAATCACACAATTTCTGAGTGCGAAGGCAGATTTGCTTCCGGTGGTGGCGGTCGATGAGTTTTCACCACTTGTAGCTATATTCGAGATCGCTTGCGTGAAGCAGCAAGCCAAATGGATACCACAGGAAGTTGTCCCCCGGTTGGAGGGTGAAATGCCTGCGGGTTTCGCAGAATCGAATTGGTTCGCTATGGGGATTACCGTACACTTTCGCCATGAATTCCAAACCTGGCAGAATCTGGTTCATCGATAATCCGTGGCCGGGGGGACATGCTGTTGAGAACTTTGTGTGGTCGGGGAGGCTTGATGCGGATGGGACGCTGTGGTTTGACCTGCATCTTGAAACTGTGAGTTACGAGGCAGAGGCTGAGGCGGCGGTTGATCTCGATGATGACTGGCACTCCGCGGTTGTCTGGCAGAATTATCACAGTTGCACGCTCTCATCGACGAACTGGGCGGATGAAGGAACCAAGGGGCTGGCAGTTGGGGGTGAAAGTTCGCCGCTGAAGTGGGTGCAAATGGATGGAGCAAGTTTCGCGGCGGATGAAGCGAAGCTTGGAGATAGCGTGGATGTGGATGTTGAGCCGGCCTTCCTTATTTACTTGACTGGACACGATGCCACGGCGGGTCATCAGGTGATATTCAAGAAGGGCGCATCAGCGGGGACTTTTGACATTGAATGGACGGGGAAAATTGCGCTTGCGTATGCGGGGGATAATGAACTGAAGCACACGTTCAAGGCACAGCTCGCAGGGATTGAGTTCCAGGGATTTGTTGTGAATGATGAGCTTTCGGATGAGGAGGCGAAGGAGAAGTTCGCCATTGCGTGCGCCGAGGCGGGGCTTTTCAAGCTCGCAGTTATCAATGACAAGCGTGTGTTTTGTTTGAAATGAGGGGACGATGGCAAAGAAGAAGGTCGTGAACAAGGGCGCTGCTGCGGGAACGAAGGAGAGAGTGCTAGATTGCCTGGCGATGCTCAAGAAGTTGAGTTCGAAGAAGACGCTGGAAGAGATGGGGCCGCGGTATGGGATCCATACCAAGAAGGCGTTTGGCGTGTCGATGGCGAATATGAAGGTGGTGGCGAAGAAGCTAATGGCAAACAAGTTGGGGCAGGATCATGAGCTGGCGATCGCGCTTTGGGAGACTGGGTGGTATGAAGCACGGATGGTTGCGTGTATGGTGGATGATCCCGCGCGCGTGACGAGTGCGCAGATGGATGCCTGGTGCAACGACTTTGATAACTGGGGGATTTGTGACACGGTGTGTTTCAAGTTGTTTGATCAGGTGCCTGGGGCGCTTGGGAAAGTGCGGAAGTGGGCGAAGAGGGAAGAGGAGTTTGTGAAGCGCAGCGCGTTTGCGCTTTTGGCGTGTGTTGCGCTGCATGACAATTCGTTGGGGAATGAGGAGTTTGAAGAGGGGCTGGAACTGATTGCAGTCGCGGCGAGTGATGAGCGGAATTTTGTGAAGAAGGGTGTGGTGTGGGCGCTGCGCGGGATTGGGAGTCGGAATGCGGCGATGAGGCTTGAGGCGATGATGGTTGCGGAGCGGTTGATGGAAGCGGAGAGTGCCGCGGCGCGGTGGGTGGGGAAGACTGCGTTGAAGGAGTTGGCGGGGAAGGCGGCGAAGAAGAGGGTGGAGAAGAGGTAGTTAAGACCAATGACTGATTGCCCCGCCGACCATACTGATGAGCGTGACCAGAATCGCGAGCGGGATGGAACTGAGTGAGAAAACGAACCAGATTGACGCTGCTCGACCCATTGGTTCACGCTGCCCGGTGTCGCGCCTCTTTGGCTGATAGGTCGTCCGCCAGATGAGAAGGCCGATCCAAGGCCAGAGAAAGGCGAGTGGGAGTGCGATCATCTGCAGAACAAGGAAGACGTTTCCCAGAAAATCATCGCGAGTGTTCAGGTTGTTGATAAGTTGCACGATCAGGATGCAAAGACTGATCGTCAGCGGGACGCCAAAGCAGAGATACGCCGTACTCGCTGTCGGTGTAGGTGCAGGTGTGGGTTGAGTCGGCCGCCGAGTCCGCGGGCGAAAGAGCGACATCCCGCACTCTGAACAACGGTCTAGAACAGTTGGGTCCGGATTGCGCTTGCCGCAGTGACGGCATATCTCGTCCACTTCATACTGTTCAAGGATGCTGCTCATCAGACCACTCTATTCGGCGGTTCTTTGCCGGCGAGAATCGCGGCGGCGTTTTGGGTGACTATGTGGGCCATGAGTTGGCGGTACTTTTCTTCTGCGCTTCCGATGTGTGGGGAGAGGACGCAGTTGTTCAGGGTTTTCAGGCCTTCGTGGACTACTGGTTCTTTTTCGAAGACGTCGAGGCCTGCGCCCCAGATTCGTTTTTCGCGGAGGGCATCGACCAGCGCGGCTTCCTGTACGATGGGACCGCGGGCGGTGTTGATGAGGATGGCGTGGGGTTTCATCAGGCTGAGTTCGCGGGCGCCGATCATGCCGCGGGTTTGGGGGGTGAGGGGGGTGTGGATGCTGACGATGTCGGCTTGTTTGAGGCCTTCATCGAGGGTGACGCGCTGGGCAGAGAGAGGGGCGAGTTCGAAATCTACGTGTTGTTCACGGGCGACGTAGATGGTTTTTGTGCCGAAGCCGATGCCGCGGATTGCGGTGGCGAAGCCGATTCGGCCCGCGCCGACGATGCAGAGAGTGCGGCCGGTGATGTCAATGCCGAGGAAGTCGTTGGGGCCGAAGGGGCCGTTTTTGGGGTAGTCATCGCTGCGGGTGTAGCGGTCGGCTTCGACCAGGCGGCGGGCGACGGCGAGAAGGAGCGCCCAGGCGAGGTTGGCGGTGCCTTCGGTGACGGCGTGGGGTGTGTTGGTGACTGCAACGTTTCGGGCTTTGCAGGCGGCGAGGTCGATGTTGTCGGTTCCGACGGCGAAATTGCAGACGGCTTTAAGGCTAGAACCGGCGGCGTCGAGGATTTCGGCATCGATCTTTTCAGAGACCCAGGTGACGAGGATGGAGGCGCCTTTGGCGAACTCGGCGAGTTGGGCCCGGTTCATGGTGGAGCCGGGGGCGAGTTTGATGGTGGCAGAGGGGATATCGATCTTGCCGGGGAGGGTGCGGCAGACGGCGATGATTGGGCGGGGGTCTGACATATGAAGCGAGGGTAGGAATTGCAGCGGGGAAAGGCTGTATAAGTAGATGCAAAGTGATTATGGTCGGGGATGCGGATTGCGGCCTGGAACATTTTGCACGGCGGTGGCCATAGGCGGATGGCGACGATTATCGTGGAACTGCTTGAATTGCAAGCAGATGTGATCATTTTGAATGAGTTCCGGGCGACGATGGGCGGGCAGTTGCAGGCGGTGTTGCGGGATCATGGGTTTGCGTGGCAAGTGCTGGGTGGCGACCCGCGCGAGGCGAATGTGGTGCTGGTGGCGGGGAAGGTTGAGCTTGAAAAAGGGGTAATTCCCCCTGGGAATCTGAGCAATCGGCTGGTTGAGGTGAAGTTGAAGGAGTCGGGGGTGACGGTGATCGGGGTGCACATTCCGGATGAGTCGCAACCGACGCGGCGGCGCGAGGCGTGGCAATGGGTGGCGAACAGGGCGAAGACCCTGTCGGTTGAGAAGTGCGTAATTGCCGGGGATTTTAATACCGGGCGGCACAAGGTTGATGAGGCGGGCGAGACGTTTACGTGTACGACGTTTCTTGGAAAGCTGGCGACGGCGGGGTATGCGGATGCGTTTCGAACGTTGCACGGGCGCAAATGGGAGGAGACGTGGGTCGCTCCAAATGGGGCTAAACCACTGGGAAAAAGCGAGCTAAGTGGGTTTCGGCTTGATGGCGGGTTTGTGAGTGAGCAGCTGCGCGAGAAGGTGGCGAAAGCTGAGTATGGGCATGAGGTGAGGACGAAGCGAGTTTCGGATCATTCGATTTTCATGCTGGAAATTGATATTTCTGGAGAAGCGTTGCAGAAAATATGCAAAAAAAGCCGAGAAATTGATCAGTAAGGGGGTTGGCGACTTGATCGCGCAACTGCTTTATGGTATAACTCAGCAAGTTTTCCGGGGAAAACTGCGTTGTACACCGCGTTTAGATTCCCGGTTCCATTTTCATGGAGGATTCCACTATGGCAAAGAAGACATCGAAACCCGCAAAAACAACCAAGACCGCAGCTGCCCCCAAGCCAGCCAAGATCTCACCCAGCAAGAAGGTTCGCACCAAGAGCGAAATCTTCTCGACCATTGGTGATCTCAACGGCCTCTCACGCAAGCAAGTTGCTGGCGTGTTCGACAGCCTTGGCGCATTGATTGCCGCCGATCTCAGCAAGGGCGCTGGCACCTTCGCAGTTCCTGGCCTCATGAAGATCATCGTCAAGCACAAGCCCGCCAGCAAGGGTGGAATGCGTAAGAACCCATTCAAGCCAGGCGAAATGATGGAAGTGAAGCCCAAGCCCGCGAGCAAGACCGTTCGCGTTCGCCCGATGAAGGCTCTCAAGGCAATGGTTGCCTGAACCGAGTTTCGACTCGTAAAGCAAGCTAGATCAGACTATCGTCGGGCACGTTCGGAAGGACGTGCTCGATGTTTTTTTACAAGGTCGGGTCTAGTGTGTCGCTGTGGACAATACAGGCACTAGGCATTTGGCACTAGGCACTAGGGAAAACCGAAGAGGTTCTTATGAGATTGGTTAATCGAGCGGTTGCGCCGGCGGTGGCGCTTGAGACTACTTTGCTCGTGCATGGAGTGCCGAAGGCGGATGGACCTGCGCTGGCGCAGCGGTTGGCGGCGGCGGTGAAGGCCAAGGGGGCCAACGCGGCGGTGGTTGGAGTTGTTGGGGGAGTGCCGACGGTTGGGATGAATGAGCAGGAGCTTGCGGCGATGTTTGCGGCTCCCAAAGTTGAGAAGGTGAATGCGTCGAATCTGGGAGTAGCGATACATCGGAAGGTGCATGCGGCGACGACTGTGAGCACGACCATGGAGTTGGCTGCTCGCGCGGGGGTGAAAGTTTTTGCGACGGGTGGACTTGGTGGAGTTCACAAGGGATTTGGGACGCACGCTGATATCAGCGCGGACCTTGTTGCTCTGACTCGGTTTCCAGTTGCGGTTGTGACGAGCGGTGTGAAGTCGTTGCTCGATGTGGCGGCGACGCGCGAGGTGTTGGAGACTTTGGGAATTCCGGTTGTGGGCTGGCGAGTCAATGAGTTTCCGGCGTTTTACCTCTCGAAGCTGGATGGCGTTGGGGGCGTCGATGTGAGATTTGATGAGATGACCGAATTGGCGCGGTATGTGGAGATGGAGGTTGGGAGGACTGGCCGCGGAGTTGTGGTGTGTAATGCCGTGCCGCAGGCGTTTGAGATTGCGGAGAGCGATTTTGCGGCTTGGCTTTTGAAGGCGGAGCGTGCGGTGGATGTGGCGGCGGCAACCGGACGCGATCGGACGCCGCGGATTTTGGGTGAATTGCATCGAGTTTCGGGCGGTGCGACTCTGCGGGCGAATGTGGAATTGGCGGTTTCGAATGCGGAGGTGGCGGCGGAATTAGCGAGTGAGATGCGACGGAGTCCGATAACTGCGGAATTCACGTAAATGCGGGCAATACGGACGATCCTTGACACAAACTTAGTGGTGTCAAGTACCTATATCGCGCTGATCCGGGAGCGAAATCTGCTACAGTACTGTCAACTGGGAGTTGCAGACTTTGCGCTGTGCCCAGAATAGGTGAATGAAGCCAGCTGGTGGGGAGAGAGACCTTTTCCAGCAAACTAGAGCGATTTTCAGCGCATGGGCAAAGTGCTCAAGGTGTTGGTGGTCGTTCTCCCGAAGTAGTCGGCAGGAACTAAAGGAGCAGTGAAATGAAGATGCGTATTGCCATGTTGGTCGCCGCGGCAGGACTTGCAGCCCCTGCGTTGGCTCAAGACAGTGTTTCAATTAACAGCAACGGTGGTAACGGGCTTCCCGGTGATGCGCTTGGTCACCTTGATACCGCGGTGCAACGGACTGCGTACGTGGTTGATCTTTCAGAGATCACAACAAGCTGGGGCACAAAGTTTCGCATTGGCCCGATCATGAAGTCGAACAAGACCGCAGACGCGACCGATGCGTTCTTTGGTTTCCTGTGGAGCGGACACTCGATCAGCCAGACCATGAAGACCAATGTGCCGTTCCCCTCGGCCTCGTATCTCTCCTGGTCAACACCAGGTGGCGGCGTGAACCCGACGCAGAACAGCGGCGGCACCCCAACCTCATCCGTGAACTTCTCAACACAGTTTGCAATTGGTGGATACGAGACGTCAACAGAACGTGCGAATCCCTTGCTTTCAACTGAAACTCGCCTTGCCAAGAGCATCGTGAGCGCGGTGTGCAACTTTGATGTTGAGTTCCCGAATCGCATGTATGTCACGCGAGTTCATGCAGCAGACAACGTTCGTCCGTTCAACGGTGGCCTTGTTGTTCCTGAGAACTCTGAGCGGGCCTCATTTGGCTACGGCTCGATCGACCTTGATGGAAATACCTATTTCCGTGCGGACAACAACCTGGTTCCAGCGACCGTAACCAACCGCATTCTCGGCAACAACATCTTCCGCGTGAAGGCACTGAGCCGCAATGCGGCGGTGTTGAACGACATCAGCAATCTTGGTGGCGCCGATGCAGCGGCCACTGACCGGATCGTCAACCAGGATGCTTCAACATTTACCTGTCCGAACAACATTCCCGCTGATCTTGCCACTGGTACTACTGCGGGAGACGGCCGCTACTTTGGTTTGAAATTCCAGAACGCAGCGGGCGCAGATCTGACGAACTACGCAGCAGAAGAAGGACTTGGCGGTTCGGCGACCAAGCACCTGAGCTGCCCCTCGCCGCAGGACACACGCGGCAATGCCAGCTTCTCACAGACGGTTCTCTTCCCAGGCACGGTCGGCACAAGCGGATTTGTGCTTCGTGATACCGGGTCGGGCGCAGAGAATGCGTTCACACTTCAGCTTCACGGCGTGAACTCGAACGGACTCTTGAGCAACAAGACTGATTTGCGTCGTCCGGCAGCATTGCTGGTTGACAATTCCACTGGTTACTCATGGCCCGAGACTGCATTTGGATCAGTCTTCCGCCACTACCAGGGCATTACTGCTTTCAACGGCGGCGTGCAGGTTGCCGTCGGCAAGGAATCATCGGGATTGGCAGTGACTGCTGCTGTCCTCTATAACGATGCGGGCGCGGCAGCGTACAACGCTGGCAACCCCATGAACGCCATGGCCGTGTGTCGTTTCAATCCAGCCAACCCCACCGCCACTGCCACATGGGCACTTGCTGGCTGGTGCGAGTCGATTCTTGTCTCTGGCATCTTGGTGAACACGGGCAAGCCGATTCTCAACGGCGCGGGCGGCTCAGCGATTGGCCGCATGTGCAGCCTTGCTGAAGTGACAAACTTCGCGGTTCCATTTGGTCCCAGCATGTCAGCCCCCGTGTTTGACAGCAAGGGCAACATCTGGTTCCTCTGTGCGGCCGAACTCTACAACCGTGGCCCGGCTGGCGAGAGTGATTTCGACACCGTGCTCGTGCGTGGCGTGTACAACGCTTCGAACTTCAGCTATGACCTTGAACTTGTGCTTGAACAGGGCACAACGATTGCCGGCCAGAACTCAGCTCTGAACTACCGCATTACATTCCTTGAACTTGCATATGTCGGCACTGGCTCTTCAGCCAACGGCAACTTCAGCCCTGGCAGCCTTGGTGCATCATCTGCAACACAGGCCGCGTGGAACAACATGGATCCGGCCAGCCTGACTCAGTCTGAGAGCCGCACACTTGGCGGACTTGTTCTTCAAGCCAAGATTGTGTACGACGTTGGTGATGAAAACGGCGTTGATGGTCCTGACGGATTCTTTGATGATCCGACCGGCACCGCTCCTACGTATCCCAACTCACGCGACGAAGCCTATCGCGCGATTCTCTATATCACCGGCGACAACCCGACGACACCTCCATGCCTCGCAGACTTCAACGGCGACACCGTTGTTGACTTCTTTGACTACCTGGACTTTGTCGATGCGTTCAGCGCCAACGATCCATCCGCTGACTTCAACGGCGACACGGTCATCGACTTCTTCGATTACCTGGACTTCGTTGATGCGTTCAGCACTGGCTGCTGATAGATCTTGATTGGTAGACACCTCCAAGCCCCCGGGACCATTCTCGGGGGCTTGTGTTTTTGTTCTGGGACGCAAGAAACATTTGTTTCCATTGCGATTCGCCGTTAGAATGTTGCGGAGGGAATTGAGATGCACACCTGGTACAGTTCGATTGTGATGGTTGCTGTGGCGAGCGGTTCTGCGATGGCCCAGTGGGATCCCAACACTGCGCAATGGGGAAAGACCGATTCCCGCGATATTCGCGTGATGCAGTACAACATTCGCGACACGCTGTGCCGCACGAGTACGACCAAGATTGAAGGACAGACCAATTGGTGTGCGCTGGCCCGCATTGTCGCGGCGATGAAGCCTGATGTGCTCATCATGCAGGAAGTTGGCGACAACGATGGCAACGGCACCGGGGTTGGTGCGGATTCAGTTGTGCAGTTGACGAGCGTGATCAATCTCTGGCTGCACGGCGGCAATGATCCGTTCATCGCGGGCAATCCGGCGGTGACCAGCTGGGTGCAGAAGTATGCACCGACGTATGACCTGCCGTACATCTACGTGTCAGACCAGACCGACAATTTCAATCGCAACGTGATCCTGAGCCGCTATCCGTTCGCGGATTTGAACGGTGACACCAAAGCGACGTATGGGACGTTTATTGTGACAACGCACTTGTACGCTCCCGGCGGCACACTGGGGATTCGCGGGTTTGCGTTTGCCGAGATCAATCTGCCCAACGCGACCTATGGCGGCGACATGATCATGGGGTGTGCGCACTTGAAGTCGGGCGGCACCGCATCAGATCTTGCTGATCGTTTGCTGGCCGCGCAGAACACTGCGTACCTTGTCGATCATTTCTATAACGGCGGCGGCACTGCAACGCCTGACCCGTTCTCGCACATCATTGACAATCCTTCGGCGACCAGTCTGCCGTCGGCGTTGACACCCGTCATCATCGGCGGCGATTTGAATGAAGATGAGAATACCAACGGGCGTGATGGCCCGGTGCTGTGGATTTCGCGGGCCGCGACCACTGCGGGCGACGGGACCGATCGCAACCGCACCGATTGCCTCTACGAAGACTCGCGCGACTTCTTTGCTCCGGCGACGCGCAGCACGCAGAGCAGTTCCAAGCTTGATTACTTGATCTGGCAGGATTCGATCACGACCATGCGGCGGTCGTTCCTCTTCAACACATCGACGGTGCCGATCGCAAAGATGCCCGCGGAGATCATCGGGTTGCCCGTGCCTGCGACGGCGAGCACGCTGGCGTCTGATCATCGCCCGGTGATTGCTGACTTCATCATGCCGCTGCCCGTTGCCCCGGGGACTTTCTCGCTTGTTTCACCGGCGAACCTGGCTACTTCCGTCTCACTCACGCCGACCATGTCATGGACCGCATCGAGCAACGTGAGCACGTACACACTCAAGGTTGCCACTGACGCCGCGCTGACCAATGTCCTCTACACATCGCCCGCGATCACGAACCTTTCGCAGAGTGTTCCTTCGGGCGTGCTCGCACAATGCCAGATGTACTACTGGTCCGTGAGCGCAACCAACATCGCCGGGACAACCACGCCATCTTCCTTCCGCTTCTCCACGATCCGCCCCGCAGACTTCAACAACGATGGAACAGTCGACTTCTTTGACTACCTTGATTTCGTGGATGCGTATTCGCTGAACGATCCGAGTTCGGATTTCAATGGGGACAGCTTCATCGACTTCTTTGACTATCTGGATTTTGTGGATGCGTATTCGATTGGGTGCTGAGGAATAGGCATCAAGGAAGGCAAAGAGAAGAGTCTGCCACTGATTACACTGATGGGAACACAGATAGGAGCTTCTGGATTTTCTCATCTGTGTGATATCTGTGAAATCTGTGGCGGGCCTTTGTTGATTGCGCCTTACGCCGCGACGTTGGTCGCGCGCAAGAGCGGCTGTGCCCGGCCATCGCTGCCGAACTGGATTGCGAGGATGTTGGATTGCAGGCTGGATTTCCTGCCGCGGAAGGCCTGGACGATGTATTGGATGTTGGATGTGCCCTTGGGAATCTTCGTGTCGGTCCAGTGCTTTTCGCCGGTGTTGCCGACGAGTGTGAAAGCAGTTTCGCCAGGGAGCCGGCGCGAGATAGAAAAGAACGTTCCGGCGTTGGGCGCAGCGTTGACAGCTTTCCACTTGAGCGAGATCGCGCCTTGACCGGTGAGCGAGAACGAGAGGTTTTCCGGCTTGCCGGGCGCGGGCGTGGGTGTTGGTGTTGCAGGCATGGGGATCTGCGCAAGCGCGTAGACGTTGGCCGGTTGCTCCTGCAGACTGGCGTAGTTTTTGATCATCGCGATCATGTCCGACCCCTGCACACGCATCTGCGCCACAGCATTGTGAAACGCCAGCGTCGCAGCCCGCGCCTGCGACTGGATCAGCTGCTGCGCCGAATACGCATCGCGGGCCTGCTGAACTAACACCTTCAACTCCGCGACCTGGTCAGGCAAAACTCCAATCGCGGCGGCGTGGTCTCCCCAGACACCGTCGTGCGATTCAAAGAAATCAATTGCGGAAACATCTTTGGTGGGAACGACTGACATGGAGCACCTCCGCCTGCGGCGGGAAAGAGAGTTTTTGGCGATCGGGTTCCGGTGTACTGCGCAAGAATGCGGGTTGGATGTCAGGACAATCGGCGAAAGTGCAGCGCGACTCAAGCGGGGCGCGGGGAAAATGGTGCACAATGGGGCAAAGTGGTCCATCGACGCCGCGAAAAGCCGTGTTTGTGCCACGCCGAGCATGATCGAAGCTCAGTTACTGGACAGGTGTGTCGCATAGATCATGTTGTATTTGGCGCACTGGGAGACTTTTGTTACAAACCAGCGCACTTCCGCAGCGGCACCTGTGAAGCATGCCGCGCGAAGTAGATCATCTCGTGCTCGGTACACAACCACGCGCATCCGCGTTCGAGACCATCGCAGTCCATTTCGTGGTTTGTGCGAACTTCGGGTGCGGCGGGAGGGAGAATCGGGTATGCTCAGGGCGCATGCGATATGCGAATCGACGCAGGTTGGTGGTTGTGGTGGTGCTGGCCGCGCTGTTTGGCGCGGCGTTGCCATATGCGATCTGGCTTTACGACTGGGAAGTAGGACAAGCCGGAGAAGGGCTCGTACAGACGGACTCGAATCCCTCCGAATTCACGCACAGAGGCATCGGCGGGTATCAATTGCGGCGACTGGGTTGCGAGTATGTATCGTTGCGCTGGTGGGGAGGATTTGAAACCGGCGAAGATTGGAACTGGATGATGTCTAAGTGCGACAACCTGATCCCAAAGAGCGCCCGCGATACTCATAAGCACACTATTTATGAAAGCCTGGTTGTTGTCCAGTATGGTTGGCCATTTCGAGCGGCGCACTTCTGTCGTATCAGCAACTCAACTACTGGCGCGCTCGTGGATACGTCGACGGCATTGAGCAGAGGGATGATTGGGTGGGATTGGTTGGACGAGATAACTCCCGATTACGTTCCACTGGGCGTGAGATGGTTAGGAATGTTCGGCAATGTTGGTTTGAGCGTGCTGTCCTTCGCGGCCATATATTGCGGATTGGCAAACCTGCGTGCACGTCACCGCATCAAACGCGGCAATTGCTGGAAGTGCGGGTATTTGAGTCTTGGTGCGGCGGTGTGTCCGGAGTGTGGGACAGCGCGATGAGCGGGATGTGGTGGTGGCAGGTGGTCCTCGCCGTCGGGCTTACGCCCGAGGCACCAGCGCGAGGATGGGGCGCGGTTGTTTGGATTGGGCGAGGAGGTGTTGCTCTTGTGTGGTCGTTTTCAGGTTGTCTTTATCTGTGCCTATCTGTGACATCTGTGGCGACTGTCTTCTTCTGGGTCCTTCTGGGACTTCTGTGGCTACTGCCTTTTCTTATCGTGGTCATCGCGTGATTTTGGCTAGTATCTGATGTTAATAACTCTCCTTGCTTTTCTCTGCGACTCGGCGTCTCGGTGTCCTCTGCGTACAAGACACGGAGCCGGGAGACTCAGAGGTGAGGAGCAAAGGCAGTAAGCGGGAGCGGGGAACATCGGCAGGATTGCCGATGCCACGCTGCGTTCAGGACTTCTTCAGTCGATCGATCTCGCGCAGTGCGCGGCGGAGTTCGCGCTTAGCTTCAGATAGTTTCAGCAGGCTGCGGACTCTTGTGACCAGTTCGAGGCGGTTGACTGGCTTAGAGAGGAAGTCATCGGCACCGACATCGACGGCGTGTTCGACATCGCTTACTTCGGAGAGAGCGGTGACGATGACGATGGGAATATCGCGAGTGGCGGGGTCAGCTTTGAGTTTTTTGCAGGCTTGGAAGCCGCTCATGCGGGGCATCATGACGTCGAGCAATATGAGGTCGGGGGCGGCTTTGGCGACTGAGTCGAGAGCTTCGAGGCCATCGCGGGCGGTGCGGATGTCGCAGGCGAGGTCCTCTAAGTATGCCTCTAATAGCTCCAGATTCTGGTCGTTGTCGTCGACGAGCAGGACGATGGGCTTGGTTTGAGCAGGTTGTGGGGGTTGGTCGGTCGTCATTGATGGTCCTCGATGGTAAAGGGTAGACAGCTTGGCCGCCTTACCTGTGAGTCTCAGAGAGGGCTCGTCTGGTACGCAGGGGACGAATGTCCCGCGTCTTGGAGACGCAGAAGCCCGAGTGAGAAAGGCAGAAGAGGTATTAACATGGATATACAGGATGGACAGGATAAGAAAGGGGGAAGGAAGGGTCTTGGACCCTTTGGATTTGCTTTGCTCATTTCCTATCTCTGCGCCTCTGCGACGCGGGACATTTGTCCCCTGCGTACCAGGGCACTGATTGCCGCTGTGCGGGGTGGATTTTGCGCGGTGGGCGGCGAACAATCTAGACTCAGGGGTGCTGGTCTATCTTGGCAAGGGGTTGACATGTCTGGATCGCATTCCAAGTCTAAACCTTTGTGGGAAGACAAGTTCCACGTTCCGCGCCTGGAGGCGTTGCTGGGGGAACTGAGTCGGCAGCAACTCACCTGGGCTGAACATATCAGAACAACGCTTGGGCAGATTCCCGGGATGGAAGAACGGTTGAAATGGGAGGGCGTCGCGTGGCGATGGTCGCTCTCGTTTGTGAATGGCGAGACGAACCGAGCACTGTGTTACCTTGTGCCGCAGCCCGGACATCCCAAACTGGTGGTGTTGCTGCCGCTGGACCTGTTAAGTACGATCGAATCCAGCAGCGTCCCGAAGTGGTTACGCGAGGGCGTGTTCCAGTCGCCGTTGGTGGGCCGGATGCGGTGGACGACGTGGGAACTTTCGAGCAAGTCCCAGATCGATGAGCTGCTGGAACTGGTATTGATGCAAGTGCCCGCGGCGGCGGCTCGCGGCACGTAATTAATCCCCCCACTCCCTTTGCATTGCGACGGGTACGCCAGCCGATAGTGGTACGCTTAGATTGCAGGAGGCGTACATGAGAGCAGTGTCTAAACGAGTGTTGATTCAAGTAGCGGCGGTGAGTTGCATTGCGTTGAGCGCGGTGGTGGCAATGGCCCAGCCGCTGAACGATGACCTGCGCAAGATCATGCTACCGCTGAAACTCGCGAACACGAAGGTGGGCGTGAGCGTTGTCGATGTGACAAGTGGCGAGACACTGGCAGATCGCAATGCCAACGATCTTTTCATTCCCGCCTCGAACATGAAAGTCCTGACTTCAGGCTCGGCCCTGATGGCGTTGGGGACCGACTTTGCATTTCGGACGGAATTAGTGCTGATCGAGAACCGGCTGGTCATCAAGGGCGATGGAGATCCGGCGCTTGGGGATAATGAGATACTGGAACAATCGTCACCGAAGATGACAGTGGCACAATTAGTAGAGGTTCTGGCGGATGCGGTCGTGAAGACAGGAGTGAAGCAGATTCAGGAAGTGATCGTTGATGACCGCGTATTTGATCGCGAGTATGTTCATCCATCCTGGCCCAAAGACCAGCTTCGCAACTGGTATTGCTGCGAAGTCAGCGGCGTGAACTTTCACACCAACACGCTGAGTTTTTTCTTTCAACCGACAGGTATTGGCCGCACGCCGGGCGTCACGCTCGAGCCGCAGGCACGCTGGATTGAAATCGACAACAAGGCAAAGACGATCAACAGCGGGCCGCAACGCATCGGACTCGATCGCATTTCAGAGACCAACCGTTTTCTGCTGACGGGCGAATTGCGCGTGGCATCGAGCGACAAGGTCACGATCCATGAGCCGGGGCTTTTCTTTGCACAGTTGCTGGGAGA
>SXGT01656313.1_pt1 | contig 15920 bp, 18 predicted proteins | sample 3176221 | NCBI WGS metagenome assembly SXGT01 (sample SAMN11356862, study PRJNA531348) | freshwater metagenome | isolation source: freshwater sample F1-120 | place: China: Fuxian Lake, Yuxi | collected 2017-12-25
GAGCTCGAGCGAGTGTCCGCGGCCGCCGCAGAGGTCGTGGCCTCGATCGAGACCTGACGGCGCTCAAAAAAGGGTGGGATTGGGGCGACAAAGGGGGCAACCAGCCGGTGGTGATCTGTTTCCGATTGGTGGTTCAGATCGGGGCCGCGGCCGATAAGACGGTTCCGGATCTGATCGAGCTGCTGGAATCGGGCGACGCCTATATGGTCGCGGGGGTGGCCCAAACGCTCGTCGCCATCGGCCCCGCGGCCAAGCCCGCGGTGCCGAAACTGGTGCTGGCGGTCCGCCGGTTGATGAATGAGTACTCGAAGAACTTCTTCCCCCTGACGGAGTGCTTGTTAGCACTCGGCCAGTTCGACGAACTTGCCAAAGACGCGCTGCCCGAGTTCGCGACCTTTCTGAAGGGCTACGAATGGGACCTGAACGTACAGGCCGCGCGCTGGCGCGTCGACCCGACCATCGACCCGGAGTTCCCGGAGCGGATGCTCAAGTGGCACCGCGACCCGAAGTCGTACCGGCCGAATCCCAACGTCGCCCGTTCCTTCTCGCCGCTCGAAGCCCTTGAGCGGCTGGGGCCGAAGTGCAAACCGTACCTGCCCGCCCTCGAAGCGATCGTCCGGGCGAGTAAAGGGCCGAACGACTACCCGTGGGTGATGGAGCGCCTCGCCCCCGAGCGAACGGCCGAGTGGGTCGAGCTGATCTGCGCACCGCTCCGCGCGCAAACGAATCGCCCGAGAACCCGGTGGGCCTTCGAGCGGCCGTCGCCGCTTCTCGGTTCGGTGCGCGACCGGAACGCGCTCATGGCCCTCCGCGCGATCGCGCGGCCCGAACCCGCGGCGCGAAGGGCCGGGTGCGAACTGCTCGGCCTGCTCGACCCGAAATGGACCACGGCCGCCCTGCCGCGGCTCGACGCGCTGAGGCGCACCGACCCCGACCCCGCCGTGCGCGCCGAAGCCGATGCCGCGTTCAAGCGGATCGACCTCGGCCCCCAAGAGTAGCCGGCCCGGGCCCGTGTCCGCGAACGCACGACGCCCGCGAGTTCTCCTCGCGGGCGTCGGTGAGAAAGCGACCGGGCGCTTACTTGTCGAACTTGATCGTCTTCGCGCCCTCGCCCGTGCCGTACACCTTGATCCCCTTGATGTCGGCCGGCGGGTTCGTCCACCGGTGGTCGCCCCGCACCTTCGACAGCGCCTGCGTGACGATACCGGTGGGCCGCACCGCCGTCAGGTCGTACTCGTAGATGCCGTCGGCCGGCTTGTCCTTGTACTTGCGCGGGATCAGCTTGGCCCCGGTCCAGCCGCCGGTCGGCACCTGGCCCACCGCGGTCACCGTCAGCGCCTTCTTGTCGTCGCTGAAGCTGTGCGTCACGTTAATGATAACCTTCAACACCTCGCCCGGCTTTTCTTCCTTCGGCTCCTTCTTGTCCTCGGCCGAAGCCGTGGTCAGCGCGGCGGCAACGACCGCGAGCGCGGCTGCGAGTACGAAACGCGGCATGGGGTAACTCCTGTTGGGTTGGGCGTAGACATGATACGACCGGTTATGGCTTCGCGCCGCCACCACTCTCGTCCTCGCCGTCCCAAATCTCCGACTCGTCCCACTCGTCGGTCTCGTTCGGCTCTTCGGGCGGCAGACCGCCCTGTTCTTGCATCCGCTGCTTGTGCTTGACGGCGTCCTTCGCGGACGCGCCGAGCCGGTGCCGCCGGTCGCCGTCGGAGTGCCGGAACGCGCCCGTCTTGGGGTCCGCGTATTTCTTCTTGTTGGCCTTGTCCGGCCTCTTGTCGCGCGCCATGTGATGTGGCCCGAATGGTGGAAGGTTGCTCGCACGGACACGCCGCCCCGCTGAGCGGTTCACTCCACGCCCCATTTCTTGCGCTTGCGCGGGCCGAAGAACGTGGGGCCGGGCGGGGGCGGGATCGCGGCGCGGGCGGCGTCGGTCGCGGCGCGCCGGCACTGAAGTTCCAGCTTCAGGCTGTCGAGTCCCTTCCGCATCGCCCAGTTGTGGTTCGCGCGGAACAGCGGCTTGAACACGAACGACAGGTACTTCAGCAGCGCCTTGTCCGGGACGATGACCCAGGTGTACACGATGTCGGTGAACGCGCCGTCTTGCGTCAACTCCCAGACGCCGGTGCCGCGAAAGTCGCCCTCGGCCGCGAGCGCCAGACGCTCCGGCGGCGTCTTCTCGGTGGTGGTCATGTTCCACGCGAGCACGTAGGGCAGCCACCCCTTCGACGTGAGCCGGTACGCGCTGTTCACGCCGCTCGCATCGGCCGGGCGCAGTTGCTCGACCTTGAGCCACACGGACGGCCACCAGCGCACGAGGTCGCGCGTGTTCTCCAGAATGGCGAACACGTCTTCGCGCGGCGCTTCGACGCGCCAGCGCGTGACGAACTCGTACCGGTTGACTGGCATGTGCTCCCTCCGCACGAGTAACGATTCGGGCAGAGATCGCGAACGGATGCAGAATTACCAGTGCATGACGTAGCCGCCGTCCACGTTGATCGTTTGGCCGGTGACGTTCGCGGCCCGCGCGCTCGCCAGGAACACGGCCATTGACGCCACGTCTTCTGGGGTCTGCCACCGGTTCAGCGGCACCAGCTTCTTGATCTTCTCCGCGGTCCAGGCGTCGTAATCGACGCGCGCCTCCGGCGGCTGGCGGTCGTTCCACGCCTGCCACACGGACCGGTTCAGCGGGGTCTTCACCATGCCCGGATTCAGGCAGTTCACCCGCACGCCGAACGGCGCGAGGTCTTTCGCGGCGCACTGCGCGAAGTTGATGAGGCCGGCCTTCGACGCGCTGTACGGCGGGTCGGTCTGCGAGCCGATCTGACCGGCGACCGACGCCAGGACCAGCACCGTGCCGCGCTTGCGCTCCGCCAGGCGCGGGGCGAAGGCGTGGGCCACGTTCGCGGCCCCGGTCAGGTTCACCCGCAGCACCCGGTCCCAGTCGCCCGCGTCCAGTTCCCAGAACGGGAACCCGAACTTGCCGGACCCGATCCCGACCGCGAACACCAGATGATCCACCGCGCCGAAGTGCTCCCACGTGTCGGTCGCGGCGGCGCGCACGGCCGCGGCGTCGGTCACATCGACCTGCCACCCGCGGCCGTCCAGTTCGGTCGCGGCGGTGTGAACGTCCGGCGACACGTCCCACACCCCGACGCGACAGCCCTCCTCGGCGAACGCGGCGGCGGTGGCCCGCCCCAACCCGCGCGCGCCGCCGACCACGAGCGCGACACTTCCGGCCAATCCGAGATTCACGGGAGCTCCTCGTTGTAGGTACACTTCTGCGTACCCCAGAGGATACCGGAATGCCCGCCAAGCCCACATCTGCGTTCTCGGTACGCGCGGCCACTTTGCCCGGCGAAGCAGACATCCTCGCGCACGTTCTTGCCGATTTGAGCGATCACAACGCCAAACTGGTCTACGCCGACTGGCTGGAAGAGCACGACGACAAGCGCGGCCCGTTCCTGCGGAAGTTCGTCACCGCGCACCGCGACTGGAAGGCGCTACCGGCGCTGAAGGGCGTGCCGAAGGCGTGGCGCGATCTGGTCGGCCTGTCGCTGATTGTCGAGACCCAGAACAGCCCGCTGGTGATGAGCGAGGCGCAGATTCTCGCGCTCGCGCGCCCGGCGATTGAGTTCAACTCGGCGCGCGCCGCGGAGAAGTCGATCCCCGTCGGCGCGAGCAAGCTCGGCGGCGGGCCGGACCTGCCGCCGGACGCGGAGTGGCCGTGCCTGTGGGACATCCCGCTCGCGTTCCTCGGGCAGTTCAACCTCGCGGAACTGGCGGTCAGCCCGGTCGCGCGCGACCTGCCCGCGACCGGCCTGCTCTCCGTGTTCGCCCGGTACGACGAGGACGACGGCAACGACGATCTCCCCAAAGGCGCGTGGCGGTTCTTGTACTTCCCCGACACGGGGAAGTTGAAGCGGCACCCGTCGCCGGACCTGGTTTTCGCATCGTGTCGCGTGTCGTACTCCGAAGTGCTCACACTGCCCGCGCCCGATTCGCCGTGGCGCACCCAACTCGGCATCGGGCCGAAGCACCTCGGCTACGAGTGCTACCGCGACCTCCAGATGGAGTTGGGTGGCGGTGTTCACCTGCTCGGCTACCCGGTCACGATTCAGGGCGATGTGCTGGGCAAGAAGGGCGTGCGCCACCTGCTGACGATCAGCGGCGCGCAGGCGACCGGTTGGGAGTGGGGCGACGGCGGCGCGCTGTACTTCACGCTCCCCGAAGCCGACCTGCGGGCCGGGCGGTTCGACCGCGTGAAGCTCGACATGCAGTGCGGGTGAGCCGCGCCCGCCGCCTCAAAAGCCCAGGTCCGTTCCGCTTTTCTTCAGGTCGAGGTAGGCGAGGTACAGCAGCCCGCCGAGGATCAGGTAGCAGGTCGCGGTGGCCGGGAGCGAAGAGGAGCCGAACTTGACCGCGCTGCCGGCCGACGCCTTCAGCTTCGGCTTCACCCCGCGCCAGTCCACCGAATACACCTCGTCCAGAATCAGGTGCGAGAGGAACCCGAGCATCACCCCGCACGCGAGCATCATGCGGATCGTGCGATCCGGGCTGTGGTACGCGAGGTACACGCACAGTCCCGCGACCAGCATCGCCGGGATGCTGTGGTACATGCCCCGGTGAACCGACAGTTGCTTGAACAGGTTCGAGACGAAGTAGCGGATGAACACGTAGGCGAACAGCAGCGTGGCGAGAATGCCCTCGGGCGAAACGCCGGCGTGCATCAGCCGGCGAACCAGCATCAGCGGGATCACGGCCGCGGCAAGCCCGAACAGCTCGCGCACGGGGATGCCCGAATCGCTGTCGAGGTCCGGCAGCATCCCGCCCACGGCGGTGACACCGGCCGCGAGCAGTCCGGCCTCGGTGTTGAACCCGAGCGGCTGCACGGCGAACCCGCCGTAGGCGATGCCGCAAGCCCCCGACACCGTAATGTGCGTGCGAAACCCGGCCACGGCCCCTCCGAGAAATAGTGAAAATTTGTCTCTACCAACCTTGTGTACAAGTGTCCGTCCGTGAACAATACCACAAGGAGGTGAGCCATGACACTAACGAACGAAGAGATCGCCCGCAAGCTGCGGGCACAGGCGAGTGAACTGGCGCGGGCGCGGGGGAACCTGTACCGGGTGCGCGCGTTCCGGTCCGCGGCCCTCGCGGTGATGGGTCTACCCACGGAGGTGTCGGCGCTGGTGGCCGGCGGGAACGCGAGCCAACTCGAGCGCGTCCCCGGCATCGGCAAGAGCCTCGCCGACACCATCACCGCCGTTGCGACACTCAGACGGTGAGGCCTTGTGTAACAGGGGTCCGAGGTCGCCCGCTTTGGACCTACGAGACATTCGGACGCCGGTTTGTTGTGCAAGGCTTTTCGATTCGCCCGCTTCGGCTACTTGCCCCCGCGAGTCGCCTTCCAGATTTTGCGGCCCAGCGCGTACAGGACGATCGCGCCGATGACGCCGAAGTAAATGCGCACCGTGCGCCACGAGAACGGGAGCGCGGCAGGCGGTTCCTCGACCGGTTCGACGTTCGCCAGCTTCGTGACGACGTCGCGGTGCTGCATCAGTGCTTTCCGGTTGCTGAACCGGCCGGATTCGACGCACTCGTCCATGATCGCTTTCGCGGCCTGGAGGTCGCCGCGCTCCACGTCCCCGCGCGCCGCGTACAGTTCGCCCAGCAGCCAGTACAGGCGCACGTCGTTGGGGAACCAGAGCACGAGCTGTTGCACGGTCGCGAGGGCTTCGGTAAAGTCGCCGCCGGGGAACTTCGCCTTCTCCGCGGCGGCCAGCTTGCCCGGTTCGTACTGGCCGGCGTCGTTGACGAAGTTCACATCGAAGATGCGGTCCGGAAGTTCGTCCTCCACGGGCCGCTTCTCCGGCGGCTTCTTGGCCTTCAGTGCCGCCTCCTCGCGGGCTTCCGCCATGCGGAGCTTGACCAGCTTGAGTAGCGGGCCGCGGTTCATCTTGAGCTGCCACGCGAGCTTGGCCCCGGACATGCCGTGCACCGCGGTGAGCGGCTTCCTCTTGTTGGCCGCCTCCTCGTTGGCGATGTCGAGAAACTCGTAGGCCCGCGCCCACTGGCCCTGGGTCGCGGCGATGTGGGCGAGGGTGACGTTCGCGAGGAAGTCGGAGCGCTGGCCCTTGAGCGCGCCTTCGGCGTCGTCGGGCCGACTGAAGCGCAGGTAATCGACCGCGAGCGCGGCCTTCTCTTCGGGCGTGCGGGCCTTCTCCGGTTTCGCCAGCGCCTTCTTGATCCGCGCGTCCAGAACCCCACGGTCCGACAGGTACGGCTTCCCGGTGTTCGGATCGATGACCTTCTCTTTGGTCTTCGGGTCGATCTGTTCGAGCGGCCAGTCGGCGTTACTGGCGTTCCTGGTGATGACGCGGCGGCGGCGGAACTCGTCGAACGGGAACGGCTCCGGTGCGCCCGCGTCGTCAACGCCCACTACACCGGTTTGGTCTTCGGGGTGGTGTAGCGACGCCCGCCCGTCGGCCGCGACGAGCACGGCGAGCAACCCGGCACCGAGAGCGGCGAACGCGAGACGAACCACAATCCCCTCCTCAATCGGTCGCTGCGGGCGCTTCCTCGTGTTGGGAAGCGGACCGCGCATCGAGCCAGGCACACACTTCGTCCGTGCAGTCGGCCCCGCCGGTCGCGTTCACCCACACGGCCCACGCGGTCCAGAGCGGCCCCCAGGGGAACCCCCACGGGCCGAGCAACAGGGCGAGCAGGCTGTACCCCAGTCCGCGCAGATACCGCTGCTGCCAGGAGTGCGTGAGGTGCACGCTCGACTGCTGGCGGACGGTAAAGAACAGCAGCGAGAAGCAGAACTCGAACCGGACGCACCGCGCACCGGCCGCGATGCGGGTGCGCAGTTCCTCGTCGAACAACGGGCGCGAGCCGCGAATCGAGAGTAACTCCGGTGAAGATCGGGGCTTCTGGTCTACGGTTTGCATCGGTTCCGCTTCGTCACACAGAATGACCGGTTCTTCCCAACAGATGCGACCGCGAACCGGGCACAGTTGCCCGACCCGCGGGCACAAGTCCTGGGCACCAATGAGCACGATCCCGATGTCGCTGAAGGAAGTTGTAACGAAGCGGGTGTCCGACCGCACCGGGCGGCGGGTGCGAAATCTGGTGGTCGAGGTCGCCGCCGACGGGGTCGGGGTGGTCCTGCGCGGCCGGGCCGCGAGCTTCCACGTCAAGCAACTGGCCCAGCAGGGTGCGCGCGAAGCCCTGCCCCATGCCCAACTCGAAAACGCGATCGTGGTCGAATGACCGGCCCGCGGCGAGGCGCTGTTGCTGGTCATCGCCGTGGGCACCTTCGCGTATCTGACGCTGAGGTGAATCGCTCACACCTTCGCTGCCACCTTCTTCTTGCTGCCGCTTACCATCGCGACTGCTTTCCGCAAGCGGCGGATGCCTTCCGTCACTTGCTCCGGCGTTGCGACGCCGAAGCACAGGCGGCACTCGTTGTTCGGCACGCGGCCGGATGCGTCCGCGACGTGCCCGCACTCGCCCGGCACATACAGCACGCCGGCTTCGAGCGCCGCGGGCACCAGTGGACCGTTCGCGCCGGTGTCGATGCCGTCGAGCGTCAGCCACACGTAGAACCCGCCGTCTGGAACCGCCCAACTCGCGGCCGGGAAGTCGGCGAACTCCGCTTCCAACGCCTTCACCATCACGTCGCGCTTGTGCCGGTACACGGCCCGCAGCTCCTCGGCGTGCTTCGCGTACGCGCCACACGCGATCAACCGCGCGGCGATGTGCTGCGACAGGTGCCCGGAGCCGAAGTCGTGACTCCCCTTCAAGTGCAGCACCGGTTCCATCACGTCGGGCGGCATGATCGCGTAGCCGGTCTTCAGGCCCGGCGCGCACGCCTTCGAGAACGTGCTTGCGTAGATCACGAACTCGTTCGTCGGGTCGAACCGCTTCACGCTCGGCAGGTCGGCCCCGCTGTATCGTAGTTCGCGGTAGGCCGCGTCTTCGAGAATCAGAATGCGGTGGCCGGTACTGAATCGGCGGGCCAGTTCGACCAACTTTTCGCGCCGCGCGACCGACAGCGAGATGCCGGTCGGGTTCTGGAAGTAATCGACGGTGTAGATCGCCTTCACGCGCGACAGCTCGCCGGACCGCTTGAGCCGTTCGAGTAGCGCTTCCAGGTCGTCGGTGCGCATGCCGTCGGCGTCCATCGGTACGGCTAGTACCTTCGCGCCGTGCGACTGAAGCAGGCTGTGGAACACGAAGTAAGACGGGGCTTCCGTGATGACGATGTCGCCCGGATCGAACAGCACTTCGCCGATCAGGTACAGGAGTTGTTGCGAGCCGGTGGTAATGCACACGTCCGCGGCGGTGAGGTTCAGGTCGGCGGGCGACACACCGTCGGCGTTGCACACGAGTTGCAGCACGTGTTCGCACAGCGCGGGCAAGCCCTGTGTGGAGCCGTACTGAAGCGCGGCCTGCCCCGATGACGGGTAGGCGAGGAGTTCCGCGGCGGCGATGCGCACGTCTTCGACTGGGAGCGAGCCTTCGTCCACCAGCCCGGCCGCGAACGAGACCAGCGACGGGTTTTCGAGTGCCTTCTGGATGTAGTAGCTGATGGGCGAATCGGCGGTGCGGCGGGACTTGCCCGACCGCGACAGCGGTGCCGGCGGCATATGCGCTCCACTCCAAAGAATTCACGGTACTCGTCTTCAATACTTCGCGAGGTCGCCGCCCTTGCCCAGGCCCAACCCGTCCACGACCTGCTTCGCGCCTTCGCTCATGAACTTCAGCTCGCTGGTCACCGCGATGAACGGCCAGCCGTCCGCGATCCGCGACTTCGCGTCCTCGATGCTGAACGTGTGGATGCCCGCGGGCACGCCGATCCGCTTCGAGGCGGCCAGGATGTCGGCGAGCGCCTGCTTGAACACGTCCGGTGCGGGCGGTTTGCCGTCGGCGCTGCGCATACTGGCCATCAGGTCGTTGGGGCCGACGAACACCGCGTCCACGCCCGGCACCGAGAACACCTGCTCGAAGTTCCGCACCGCGTCGATGTGCTCGCACTGGAGCACGATCAGCAGTTCGTCGTTCACCTTCGCGTCGTAGTCGGCGGGGGTTGCGTCGAAGTTCAGCGCGTGGACGCTGCCGCCGACGCTGCGGGTGCCGCGCGGCGGGTACAGGCACGCGCTCACCGCGGCCTCAGCTTCTTCGCGCGTGTTCACCATCGGCACGACGATGCCGAACCCGCCGTTGTCGAGGACGCGCTTGATGTGGTCGTGCCGGTTCGACGGCACGCGCACGAGCGGCACGCACCCGGCGTCCGCGATGCTCGCGATCATGTGCGTCGTCGTCTCGACGTTCACCAGCGAGTGCTCGACATCGACGGTGAGCCAGTCGAACCCGACACGGGCGAGGAACCGCGCCGCGGTGATGCTGCCGAGCGACAGCCATGTGCCGACGCTGGGCTTACCGGACTTCAGAAGCTGCTTGACGGGGTTGGTGCGCATGGGCAGGGGTTCCGTGTCAGTGGTAGGGGCATCGTAGCGGATCGCGGCGCGTGCGCCCACTTGTGCGATTCAAGTCAGAAGCGACGGGCGGCCGATGGAGAAGACGAACAGGGACGTTTCGCCCACGGTACTCGCGATGAAGTGGCTCGACGGGATTCGGCGGCGGGTCACGCGGCGCGCAACGGTCGCGGCGCTGGGCGCGTCCGGCGTGCTGGGCTGCAAACGGTTGCGCTCGGCGGGAGTCGCGCTCGGCCGGTTCGCCCGGCTCGCGCTTCGCGACCGGCTGGTCCGCAACCTTCGAGCGGCGGGCGTCGATTCGTCGGATGCCACCGTCGGCGCGTACTTCCGCCGGTTCGGGCTGTGGGCCGGGCACAGCTTGGGCGCGTTCAGCGCCGGAATCGACACCTGCCTGGCACCCACCCAGATCGAACTCGATCCCGTCACCATCCACCACATCGACGACGCGGTCGCACGCGGCAACGGTGTGGTGCTCGCCACGCCGCACCTCTTCTGCCACGAACTCGCCGCGGCGTTACTCCACCGCCGGCACCCGGTCACGGCCCTTGTGCGCGAGAGCAAAGACCAGGGATGGGGCGCGATCAAGCACCGGTGGTACGGCACGGCTCTGGGTCTGAACACCGTCGCGCGCCCCCGTAAGGGATCGGTCGCGGGCGACATGGCCGCGATGCTCCGCGTCTTGCGCGGCGGGGGTGTGCTCGGCATCACCCCGGACGTTCTCACGGCCCGCGGGTCCGGGCTTCCCGTTCAGATATTCGGCCGCACGGTCTCGCTCTCCCCCGGCATGGTGCTTCTGGGGATGCGCTCGGGAGCGGCGGTCATCACGGGCCGCTCCCACTGGATCGCGGACCCGTCGTGCCCCGGCCGCGAGCGGGTCCGGATGTCGTTCTCCGAACCGATGGACCTGCCCGAGAGCGGCGACCGCGAAACGATCCTCCGCGCGGGATTACAGCGGTGGTGTTCGGCATTCGAAGCGGAGTTGCACCGGTCCCCGGCCGACTGGCTCTTCTGGCTCGATAAGGCGTGGACAAAGGTGTTGCGCGAACCGGTAACAGCGTCGAGGCGCGCGGCATGAACCTGGTAACACTTCTCGCGATCGCGACCGGCGGGATCGTGCTCCTGTGGGCGGCTCAAACCGTGCTGTTGGTAACGGCCAAAGAGCCGTGGCGGGTTTGGCCGCTCCGACATCGATCCGAAAAGCCGCTCGTGCGGTGGGGTATGAAATTCGCTCTTCAGGGTGTGCTCCTCGGTTTGCTTTTCGGCTACCCGGCGCTACTCGGCGAACACCCGGTCGACTACCACACGGCGCGGTTGCACCCGGCCAACTGGACCGTGTTCGCGGTGGTCCTCGTCACCGCGTTCCTCACGCTCTGCCCGATGCTGATTCTGAACGTGATGGTCGGGTGGGTACGGATCACCGCCCACCACAGCACCGCGAAATCGGTGAAGAAGATGGCGCGGTGCTTGCTCACGTCGGTGCCGCTGGCGTTCGTGGAAGAGGCGGTGTTTCGCGGCGTGGTGCTGGACGCGTTCCTGCACGCGATGCCCGGCGCGACGGGGACGGCAACGGCGGTCGTGCTGAGTGCCGCGATCTTCGCTTCCGTCCACTTCTTCCGGCCTCAGAAGCGGCTCCTGTTGCCGGCGCTCGGGCTGTTCGGTTTGGGCGTGATCCTGGGCGCGGCCTACGTCCTTGGGGGCCGGTCGTACTGGCTGCCGGTCGCGATCCACGCGGGCGGGGTGGCGTTCATCCAGGTGCTGCGGCCGTTCGTCCAGTACAAGGGGCCGCCGTGGCTGGTCGGCTACTCGTCGTATCCGATCTGCGGCGTGCTGGGCGTGACGAGTATGGCCCTGTACGTCGTCGGCATCGCCTACGCGATCAACACCGGACTGCTCGCCTGACGTGTCGCCGCGGGTGCGCGCGGCGCTCGGTCGATCCCGGCATCACTTCAGGCGCGTCAGGTATTCGTGCCAGTCCTTCTCGAAGGCCGGTAGCTCTTTGCCCACGAGCGCCGCGAACGACTTCTTCGGGTCGCCGCCGCCGTTGACCGCGATCAGGTATTTGCGGAACGCCTCCGTGCCGATCAGCCGGCGGTCGAAGGTCAGGTAGTGGGCCAGCGCCCAACTGGACAGGTACGCACGGTCGGACGCGGCCTTCTGGTCGGCGTGCATCGCCAGGAACGTGTCGCGCCCGGTGACGAGCAGGTCGCCCAGCGGCACCAGCGGCCCGCCTTTGCCCTTGAGCCAGTCCTTCGCGCGCTGGAGCCGCTCCTTGTCGGGGTGGTCGGCGCGCAGCTCGCCCGCTTCGACGATGGCGGTCTCGAAGGCCTGGGCCAGCCCCTCGTTGAGCCAGCGCGGGAGTTCGCCGGTGCCCTCGCCGGCGCGCACCGCGTCCGGTTTCAGCGGCGGGTACACGAACGTCGCGGCGTAGGCGTGGAACGCCTCGTGGTACAACAGCGCGAACAGCCGCACGGTCGCTTCGGTGAACTTCGCCCCGTTGTTCACCTCGGCCCGGAACACGCGGGCCCGCTCGGTCGCCACGGTGCGCAGGTAGCGCTCCAGTTCCTCGCCCTTGTACAGCTTTTTCAGCCCTTCGGCGTAGCGATACAGGCTCTCGATTTGCTGGCCGTTGTGCAGCCGCGCGGACTGCAACTCGGTGCCCAGCCGCGTCAGCTCGCTGCCGCACAGAATCTGGTTGTTGGTCGCGTCGTACACCGCCGGGTTGAGCAGCTTGTCGCGCCCCAGCGGACCGAGCAGGGTGCGGTATTCGGCGTCGTCGGTCGCGAGCATCAGCACCGTTTGGCGACCGGTCTTTACGGTCGGCGGCAGGAACCGCGCGAACGCGGTGTAGACCTGTTCGAGCCGCGCCGCCGAGCGCCGGGTCAGCTCCTCGGACCCGGTGCAGAGTAGCACGAAGTGGTCGGATTCGTACCGCCGCGCGCCGCGCGGCTTGCCGGGCCAGTCGGCCGCGACCAGTTCCAGCGACTCCATCCGCTTGCGCTCGCCCTCGCCGCTGGGGTCGAGGTCCGCGAGCTTCGCCTTGAGCGCTTCGCGGTCCTTGTCGGACAGCTTCTTCATGCCTGCGATCTCGTTCTTGCCGAAGAAGCTGGTGAGCGTGACCGTGGGCCGACCGGTGTAGCGGTACACGGACCGGAACTCGATGCCGTCCGGCCCCTCGGTCAGCAACAGCCCCTGGAACTTGGCCCCGTTCTTGAGGGTCAGCTCGTCGAGCGGCCAGTTCGATTGCCCCGCCGGTTGCGCGCCGGCCGCGCCCACGATCAGCGCGCAGAACACAGTTGCGAAGGTGCGGCGCATGGCGGTTCCGTGTAAGGAAGCTGGCGCGCGTCACGCGCCCGGCGTAGCTACAGGATACTCGATCTGTGGCTTTACCCCGAAGGGGTTGTATCCAATAGCCCAGGGTCAGCACGCGCTTCGCGTGCGCCACCCTGGGTGGCCCACGCGGACAATGGAACCCGTTCGATGGCCCAAACCGATCTGGTCGTTGCGTTCACCGGCGCGAGCGGCTCGCCTTACGGCGTGCGGCTCGTCGAGGTGCTGTTGCGCGCCGGGCGCACCGTTCACCTGACGGTCAGCCCGGCGGCGGTGGAGGTGCTGGAGGCCGAAGCCGGGCGCACGGTCGTGCTCGCCGCGACCGAGTTCGATCCGGCCGCGCTGCTCGGCCCGGCCGCGACCGGCCTCGACCTGTCGCGCCTGCGCTACCACCACTTCCGCGACTTCCGCGCCGGCATCGCCAGCGGGTCGTTCCTCACCGGCGGCATGGCGATCTGCCCGTGCAGCATGGGCACGCTGGCGGCGCTGGCGCACGGCGTGTCGGAGAACCTGATTCACCGCGCCGCCGACGTTCACCTGAAGGAGCGGCGGAAGTTGGTGCTGGTGCCGCGCGAAACCCCGCTCGGACTGATCGGCCTGCGGAACATGGTCGCTGTGACGGAGGCCGGGGCCGTGGTGCTGCCGGCGATGCCGGCGTTCTACACCCACCCGCGCGCGATCGCCGACATGGTGGATTTCGTCGTGGCTCGCGTGTGCGACCAGTTCGGCGTCGCGCACAACCTGTCGCCCCGTTGGAGCGAGGATTCCGCCCCGACCGGCGATTGAACCCATTGCCGAATCGCGAGTTACGGAATCCGGCGTTATTCTCGCTACAATCAGGACATTTCCCGTTTCTGTTCTATGCTCAAGTCGCGGCGCGCGCTCGCCGCATCCCTTCGCCCGGCCACTCTCGGACTCGTACCGGTTATGGCAGCCATTGCCCCGGCATCGTCCACCGACCTGCTCGACCTCGTTCGGAAGAGCAACATTCTGCCCGCGGAGCGGCTCCTCGCGCTGCCCGGCGCGGACGCGCTGCCGCGCGAGCCGGCAAAGGCCGCGACCGCACTTCTCAAGCAGGGGTTTATCACCAAGTTCCAGGCCACGCAGTTACTCGCCGGGCGGCACAAGGGGTTCCGCGTCGGGCCGTACGTCATTCACGATCTGCTCGGCCGCGGCGGGATGGGCGCGGTGTACCTCGGCGTTCACCTGGAGTTGCAGCGCAAGGTGGCGATCAAGGTGCTCGCGCCGGGCAAGGGCGAGGACCAGCGGCTCGCGCTCGAGCGGTTCCTGCGCGAGGCCCGCGCGGTTGCGGCACTGGACCACCCGAACATCGTCCGCATCTTCGACGTCGCACGGCACAACGACGCCCCGTACCTCGTCATGGAGCACGTGGACGGCGAAACCCTTCAACAGACACTCGACCGCGACGGCCGGGTGCCGTTCGAGGTGGCCGCGGAGTACGTCGCGCAGGCCGCGGCCGGGTTGCAACACGCACACGAAAAGGGCTTCGTTCACCGCGACATCAAGCCGGGAAACCTGATCCGTGACCGGTTCGGCATGGTGAAGATTCTGGACATGGGCCTGGCCCGGTCCGCGAGCGACAAGGACAAACTGACCGAGAAACTCGACGAGGGCGCGGTGGTCGGCACGGCCGACTTTATCTCGCCGGAGCAGGCCATCAACTGCCCGAAGGTGGACGGTCGTGCGGACATCTACAGCCTGGGCGCGACGCTGTTCACGCTGGTCGCGGGCAAGACCCCGTTCGACGGGAACACCACGCAAAAGCTGATGCAGCACCAGATGAAGGGCGCGCCGACGCTGATCGCCGCGGACGCGACGCTGCCGGCGGAACTGAGCGCGGTGGTCGCGAAGATGTTGGAGAAGAAGCCGGGCGACCGGATACAGACCGCGGCGGAGGTGGTCGCGGCACTGGCCCCGTGGACCGGAGCGAGCGCGCGGGTGCTCGCGGGGCTGTCGCGCACCGCCGCCGGTCAGGGCGACTCGCGCGCGAGCCTCGGCGACTGGTCGTTGAACGGCAGTTCGTCGCGCCTGCGCACCGACAACGGCGACCGCTCTTCCATCGACGCGGCGGCCCTCGACCTGACCCAGGCGGGCAAAGCGACCGCGGCAATGTCGGCGTCAGAAACGGCCCGCTCGCGCACACCGGCCGGCTTGCCCACGATGGCCGAGCGCGAAGAGCGCGAAGAGCGCGAACCGAAGCCGGCCCCCAAGAACCGGAACACGGTCTTCATTGCGATCGGGCTGGCCGGCGCGGTCCTGATCGCCGGCATCCTGATCGGCTGGCTCGCCTTCGGCCGCTAGCACCTCGCATAGCACACCTCGCACGCGACCGGGTAGCATGGGGAAGTCCTCTCACATGAGGCTTCCTTGTGGACCTGTTCGACGACCTGCGCACCGAGAACCGCGCGAAGGCCCGCCCGCTGGCGGCGCGGATGCGGCCCCGCACGCTCGACGAGTACGTCGGGCAGCAGCACTTCCTGGGGCCGGGCAAGTTGCTCCGCCGGATGCTCCTCGCGGATCGCCTCAACTCGCTCATCTTCTACGGCCCGCCCGGGTGCGGCAAAACCGCCCTCGCGCACGTCATCGCCAACCACACCAAGAGCCGGTTCAAACCGCTGAACGCGGTCGCCGCCGGCATCAAGGAGGTGCGCGAACTGCTGACCGAAGCCCGCGGGCACCTCGAAGAACTGGGCGAGCGCACGATCCTGTTCATCGACGAGATTCACCGGTTCAACCGCTCGCAGCAAGACGTACTGCTGCCGGACGTGGAAGACGGCGTCGTGGTCCTGATCGGGGCGACGACGCAGAACCCGTTCTTCGCGATCAACACGCCGTTGCTGTCGCGGAGCCAAATCTTCCGCTTCGAGCCGCTCTCGCGCGACGACATCCGCGCGCTGATTCAGCGCGCCCTCGCGGACACCGAGCGCGGCCTCGGCAATCAGAATGTGATCATCACGGACGACGCCCTCGCGTTCCTGGTGGAAGCCTGCGACGGCGACGCGCGCCGCGCGCTCACGGCGCTGGAGATCGGGGTGAAGTCGGCGCTGATGCCTGAACTGAGCGGGGGGC
>SXGT01719021.1_pt1 | contig 15918 bp, 14 predicted proteins | sample 3176221 | NCBI WGS metagenome assembly SXGT01 (sample SAMN11356862, study PRJNA531348) | freshwater metagenome | isolation source: freshwater sample F1-120 | place: China: Fuxian Lake, Yuxi | collected 2017-12-25
GGAAATAATATCCCCTTTTTTTAGAAAAATAGGATTTTTAATAATTAGATTATTAACTTTTATTCTACCAGAAAAAATAAATTGTTTTACAGATCTAAAACTAGGGAAAAAATTTAGTTTCCATAAAAGGGTATCTAATCTTAATAAAGGTTTAAATAAAAACAAAAGTGCTAAAGGTACTTTTTTTATTAATAACAGCTTTTTTAAAAACGAAGTATTTATAACATCGCCAAAAAAATAGGATAAACTTTGTTTAATAGTTAAACCCGATTTATAGGCTTTAATTAATTTTTTCCATTTACGACCTTTTTTTGCTCTAATTTTAATAAAACGAAAAAATTTAGGCTTTTTAAGGTATTTTTTTCTACGCAAGAAAGATTTTAAAAATTTCCACTTACTGCGTTTAAAATTAAAAATTTTGAAAAAAGGTACGCCGGCTAAAAAAGAAATCATCTTGGTAAGCTTTTTAAATTTAGTCATAAAGAATTTAATTTTTAGTTTTATTAAATACATGCTCCAGCAACGAGACAATAAAAAAAAGTTTTTTGTTATTATCCAATTTGTTAGTTACACGATAAAAATTATTAATTTTTAATAAACGGCTTGAAAAATAAATTAAACCTAATAAAAAAATATTGTTAGAAAAAGTTATTCTATTTAAATATTTTGCATTAAAATTGATAAAAGAAATTAACATGTTCATACTCGAAAGACGAGCGGATTTACGAAAAAGATAACCTTTTACAAAGGTAATTTTAGTAGTATTAATAATGGAATTAACAAAATAACGATTTAATAAATAGTATTGAACTTTATTTTGAATCAAAAGGTATAAATGATTTTTAGGGGCTTTTGAAGATAAAAAGTCTAAAACCCTAATTAGTTGTTTTAATTCTTTAGCTAATGAAAAAACATTAGCAACATAGAAAGAGGGATTTTTAAGTACTAACTGTTTAAAAGATTTTTCTTTGTGTAAAGAGTTTTTATGTAGAAATTCACTCTGCACTATAGAGCGAAAAAATTCACCGTTAAAATTTTTGATCATTTTTTTTTTATAATTTTTAATTTTTTTTTTTCATTTTTGTACCAAATACCTTTACCTTTATAGTTATCTGGCAACTTTTGCTTTTTTATTAGGAAAACATTATTTCCTAATTGTATTTTGTTGTAAGAAATAAAAGCTAATTTTTTTTTATATAAGCGCGCTTTTGTTTCTATATTTTTAGAAACATAAGATTTATGACTAAAACCAAGCTTAAACTCCAAGTTTTTTTGATATTTTTTAACTTTTAAACCTAAGCCCTTTAAAAAAAGTATTTTTTTTTTCGGTTTATTTAATAAAAAATCATGGAGTTCTTTTAAACTATTTAAAAAGAGAATTGGAAACGAAGATGACGAACTAAATGTCAATACGCTATTTTCAGCAAAAAAATTTATAGAAGAAGGAACAAATAACGAATACCAAAATTTGTTATTTTGTATTGCTAAAAACTTTGAATCTTTTAACAGTAAAATTTTTGATTGAAAATCTTTATTTAATTTGATAGAAATTACATTCATTTTAATAGTTAAGTAGAAAATAAAAGCTTCCCCCCTAAATGCTTTTTATAACAATCATTTAAACAAACTAATCCTTTTGCAGTAGAAACAGCAAAAATTTTTTTAGATAATTTTATTTTGCTTATATTTAAATAATTCAAATATAATGAATAAGAAGGTTTAGATATTACTTTTAAATCAAAAAGAGGATTCGAAAAACGAAAATTTTTTAATAAAACGCTGATTTTTTTATCTCTTACATAAAAATGTTGAATTAAACCTTCTTTGTATAAAAAATTTAAAAGAGTGAGACTTTTTTTAGTAAAAGGAAGAGTTACTTGTTCTTTTCCTCGCAACGACATATTTTTCAAACAAATAAGTAAATTAACCCTTGCATTTTTCATAAAATTGTTTAAAGTAATGTTCAAAAGTGGAATTGAACCACTGACACATGGATTTTCAATCCATTGCTCTACCACTGAGCTACTCAAACAAAAATGAATTTATTGGGAGTCGAACCCAAGACACATGGATTAAAAGTCCACCACTCTACCACTGAGCTATAAATTCAGTAATAATTACCGAAGAGGGGATTTGAACCCCTACCTATTATTTTAACAGACTAGGGCCTAAACCTAGCGCGTATACCAATTTCACCACTTCGGTATATAAAACACTCTTTATGGGAATTGAACCCATTTCTTTACCGTGAAAAGGTAATGTCCTAACCAGTAGACTAAAAAAGCGAATAGAGATGTTCTTTCATTATAGAATAGAAAAAAAATGATATAAAAGAAAGCAAGAAAAAACAATTAAACAATTTTAAAAAACATATCTTTTTTACGAACTCGCTTTTTCAATTTATAAAAAATATATACTAATATTAGGGGTGTAAAATAAATTCGGACATTATTAATTCATTTTTTTGAAGTTTTTTAATAATACTTTGCCTATTAGATTTAAACCTAGTTGTTAAATTATTGTCCATTGTAGATAATACGCTTTTATTTTGTAACAAAAAATAAGATAAAGGATCTGAATCTTCTTGCAAAAGTATTTCAATAAAAGAATTATAATAAGCTTCATTAATTAAAAAACGATTTTCGATATGAGAATAATAAGCATCGTGGGAAGAAGAAATAAAAACCTGTTTCTCCTTCAATTTATTTATTGAATTCGAGAGAATTTCACTGTCAATATGATGAATAAAATTGGGGCATATACTTGAAGAAGCTTTTAACGAATCAAATTTCGCACTTTGCATATAAATATTAGTAAAAATGGGTTTGCCTAAAGAAGCGGACCAACGACTTGTTTTTTTAACTTCTTCTTTTAATAAAGGATATACAAATTCCGAAGATTCTTTTGAAATTTTTAAAACAATATTCTGTTTTGTAGGTATATTTGAGCCTTTTATAAAATCTTTTTGTAAAAAATTTTTTAATACATTGATATCTGGAAAAAGATGGCCAAAAACATCTGGTATTAAAACAGCAACTTTATTACAACAATCATACGCAGAAATTCCTACTTCGATATTTGGGTTTTTTTGCAATATAGCATTTTTTTCCTTTTTTTCTTTATACCAAAATTTACTAAAAATAGTACTATCTTCCTGTTGCCTTTTTAATAATTTTATTGTAATATCCGAATAAGAAACCCAACTTAATAGTTTATCAACCCGAGAACGATCACCTTCAGAATATAAAAAACACATAATTAAATTTTTGATACGCGATCTATTTAGAGAATTAAAAATATCTAAAAACAAATTGTATTTCAACTCTTGGAGATAAGACTCAAAGGGTTTTGAAATAGAATCTAAAAAAGAGGCTTTAAAATTATCCTCAAATTCTTTTAAAATATAAGAATAAATATCTTTTTTAATGCCAACTTTTTCCGAAGGATACTTTAAAAAATTCGTAAGAAGAAGACCTTGCAAATTGCCTGTTAAAGCGGAATAAATTTGAAGAACAGAACTTGTTACATCAAACTCAACCAAAGACGTTTTACAATTACGAATTGCTTTTAAATATTTAAAAGCCTTAGTACTATCCCTCGAATCATAATCCTTTTTCCAAGCTTCCATTTGTAATAAAGCGTATTCGTCTTTACTAGTAGAAAGATCTATCAAATTTTTTGTGCCTTGTAAATAATAATGTTCTAAAAAACTTTTAGAAAAATTACAACCTTGGGGACTTAATAAACTACTAACTGGGTAAATACGACCACGAAAATCTAAATAAACGGTAAAAAAAAAGGGTTCAAAAAAAGAACACAAGTAGGCATGAAAAAGAATATTAAAAAAGTAAAATACCTGCATTTGCTTTTTATTGTACGAATTAATAACCTTATTGCGTAAATTAAAAATTTGTTTTTCTATAAATTTTTTTTTGTCAACATCGGAATTATTTTTTAGAAGATCTAATTCCAAGTTTGCTGTTAAGAATAAAGAACCTTTCTCTGCCTCTTCCAGAAATTCAGCTAAAGGTTTTTGTTCGAACAAATTTGAAGAATTATTTTTTCTAAATAAAAAAGGAAAATTTTCTTCTTTTTCATTTAAAAAGGAAGTTAAATATTCACTAGGATTCAATAAGACATCCTCCAAAAATTTTTTATTTATACAATAAGGAATAGATTGCAAATAGTTACAAGCGTCCAATCTAGCCATATTTAACTTTACACGAGATTTATCAGAACGAAGTGTAATTCCAGGATAGTACTCATACTTAGTATTGATTAAATAACCACCACGATGAATATTAGTTTTATCCTCATCATTATTTGAAAAAAGCCAATCGTTGGGTGGAACAAACATTGGCAATCCTGAAAATCCCGTTTGTGGAACAATAAACTCTTGAATAAGATCTTTGTCCGCAACTATAAAATTTTGATTCTTTGACCCTATAGTTCTTTGCTCCAATTCCACTAAAGATAAACCTTCCAAAAAAGCTACCAAAACATCTGAAATAGCTTCTTTTTGTATAGGATCATCAATTTGAAAAAGAGTTTTCTCAGAAATATACATAAAATTTTTTATTTCTTCGTATAAATTATGATCTCTTATAAAAACGTCATGGAAAAGAAGATCGGCCTCAAATTTTTTTTGAATCCAAGCATTAAAGTTTTCTATACTGTTGGAGTTCCGTTTTACAAATAATAAATTTAAATTTGCCTGCTGTAAAAATTCTACAAACAAAACGTTTTTAAAAAAAGTTCGTGGTATGGCTAAATCCTCTGTTTTTTGAAGCCCCCAATCAACATATTCTTTTAATGAAGCTAGTTTTAAAAAATCATCTTGCAAATGCATTTCGTGGGCATTAATCGACTCTTGTAGATAATGAAAAAAAACTTTTGAAAGAAAATTTATTAGAAATAAAGAAAAACTTTCTTTGTTATAGACAAAAATTTCTTTTAATAAAACAAACTTAAACAAGGACAAAAACTCAGACTTTCGAGGGGAATGAATATGCTTGTTAGTTTCTTGCAATTTTGATAAATATAATTTGGATTTGTTTGAAAGCTTCTCCAATTTTTTAACAAGATTATTAGAAAATAAAATAGTAAGATTAGATTCACTTTTCTCGTTCACGTATTCTTCAAATTTATGAAAAAGAGTTTCAGGGTCCATTTTATGATCTTTTAAAAAAGATTGACCTTTATTGTATATGGATTCTACTCGATATTCAACAGGATCTGTAAAAAAAGTAAGAATATCCAAACCTTTAATATAAATGTGCCATTTACTACTAATTTTATAATCCAATTTAAAAAACTCTTGTTGAATAAAATGCGATGAGGTTTCAATACGTAATTGCTTCTCAATAAGATTTTCGTCAACATTTAAAATAGAAAACACATGGTGTATAGTAAACTGTAACCGTTTTAAGGCAGATAATAAAAGACCCTCTTCCCGACCATCATCAAGCTTTATATGGGCTTTGTTAAGAAAATCAAAAATAAAATTAGGAGTAAGAACTTCATCAGAATAATAAAGTTTTTGTGATCGAGGCAAATTGCCAATGTTTCTTCTTTTTAAACTTTCTGAAGTAATCATATTTTCAATATTTGATTTAGTAAGAGAAGGCTGTATATAGTTTTGATTGTATAGATAAAAAGATATTAAGATGGGAGTACCTATTAAGTGATTGCATGTATCAATACAAACGAACGCCCCCTGATAAACATTAAAATGTAATATAGTTTTAGAAACATCTATAATATTAGTTAGGATTTCCGGTTGAGTGTTTTTAAAATTAAAAAAATTGCGATTAGTCGTTTCTATTTTAATTGAAGTTTTAAAAAAAAATTTAAGATACACGAAATTATTAACTTGAAAGAGAATACCCAAAAAAGAAGAAACTTTTTGCTCTTCTAATTTTGAATGAAGAAAATCTGAACATTCTTTTAATAAAAAGATTTCATTATCAACGACATTCACATCAAAGACATACGTTAATAAAATAGTTCGAGTAAAGATACGAAAACGAGAAGATAAGCACGTTCGAGAGAAAAACCCAAATTTTTTTTTAAACCGCACCATAACATTTCTTTAGTAATTTGAAAATAATTGGAAAAACTCAAAAATATCTTCGGCCCTACCATTTGAAAGTAATTCTCGTAAAAAAGACCCCAAAGAATCTGCGATTTCACGAAGTACGGGGCCAGAAATGTCGGGGGCATTTCTGATAATATCACCTCCACCAGGCATAATAACAGGACCAGGGATAGCAGGCATAGATCTAACAGAGCGAAGAAATTCATCATAAAAGTGTCTGGAAACACGATAAATAAGTAGAATGTTATTTCTATTATTAAATATATAAACAGTAACCCCAACAAAAGTACTTACAGAAATAAACATACCGCCAACTCGAAATATTCTAGCCCAATAACGCCCAACATTATTGCTACGGTTATTATTATTAAGATTATTTCTGGCGTTTTGCTGATTATTAGTAATGTTATTAGACGCGGCAGAATCTATTCTATTTACATTATCATTAAAATTATTAATAACACGACCAATATTATTACGAATAACATCACGAGCCCTTTCTAAGCCGGACACGAAACTTTGTATAAAAGTGGACATTGAAAAACGAAAAGTATTAAGTTGAGGAAATGTTAAAAAGAGTGGCCTAAGAGTCATAAGAATTACAAACATGGAAACCAAAGATGGCGCCCTTAATGCTAAAATACCATTAAAATCACCTAAAGCCATCATAAGCTCAGAAACCGTTTCTCGCGGAAATAAGCTAAAAATTAAATAAATAACTTCACTAAAAAGATTTAAAAGACGATTGGTAAAAAAATGAGGGGGTGAAATGTGTTCTATTTCAACAGGGACATAAGGTACTCGTCTTAAAGCTAATTGTCTTATTCGCTCCGCATCCAAAACACTAAGACCCCTATAATTATTAGTAACGGCAAAAGCTCCTTGTCTAATAGACTCGACTAAATGCGCGGTTTGGTTTCTTTCACTTTCATTAAGTGCAGTATTAGAACGCGCTATATTTTCTAAACTTTGAGCTGGCATATCCTCCTCTGCGGAGGTTAAGTTATCTGCAAGTATTCTTAAAAAAGAATTTACATCACCCTCATTGCGAATTGGATCGCGCGGGAGTGCGATTATACCTGAATTTGGCGCCGCATTTGAGTTAAAATATTCAGGATTGGTGTTGAAAATAGTACCACCAACATCCGCCTGTAAAGCGTTAGAAACTATAGCTTGCGAACCAACCAAATTACTATCTTCAACAATACTAAATTGCGGCGTTTCCACAACAGACACTTGGGAATTAGAGTTTTGTATGGGGCGACGTGGGTGTGTATTCGGTACAAGAACAGATTGCGTAATATCATTTTCACCTCCAAGAATGTGATAAGGTGTAGTAGTGTTTACAGCAGCTTGCGCATGTTCTAAATTACGCAAAGTTAAATGTAAAGCCTCATTATCTTGAGAAGAGTTGTTAACTGCAGTACTAGAGGAACCATTATTATTATTATACCTTTTCATCTTAATTTTTAATTATTTAACTTTAATGTGATTTCACCAATCGCAGCCAAAGCCTGGCTGGAGGCAAGTTCTATGGAAGCGTCTAATACGGATGAGTTCATGTTATCAAACCCATCATTTAATAAAACCCCGTGTTTTTCTACATGTTCAGCTAACTGCTTAAGAATAATCAACTTATCCATAGCTGTGTTTAGCGCATTTGTTTGCCCCTCCAAAACCTTTAAAATGGGTGAAGTAGATTCTTTAGTGCATTCTATTATCACATTTTTTAAAATAGTTGTTTGAGCGGACACAGAGTCATTTAAGATGGCTCCAGTTCCTACGGCGTCGGAACTTCCGCCACCCCCTGAAAAATAAATATTAATAAAAACCAACAAAGCAAAAAGCCCGATACCCGCAATAACTTTATAAGGTTCTAATTGACTTGTTGCTGCCGTTGCGGTTAAAGCTCCATTTGTTTTTTGATCTAAGGCCATTACTGTATAATTAAGGCTATCTATAGCTGCAGATTTTTGTTCCATTTGAATAGTAAATTTCTGTAAGCTCTTTTCAATAGCCTCTAGTTTTTCAATTGATCGTTGAGCGTAATATCCTACGCTCATAATTCCTGATAAAATTAGGATATCTGCTTTATTAAAAAATGGAAACATTATTTATTTAAAATTAATAGAAAATATAGGATTCGAACCTAAAAAACCTTTTTTTCTCCTTTATTTTAAAGAGAAAAATCTCTTTTAAAATGGCCTAGTATTTATAAATGGTTAATCCATTTATTATTATGCCGTACCCTTCCCCCCGCCAGTATATAAACACGTTCTATACACTGGCTCCTCCTTTATAGGACACTTTTTCATGGGAACCCTTTTTTATATTTGTTTAATAAAAAGATCGACAGAGGCTGTTCTTTCTTTTTTACGACACTTTTTTATGGGAATTCTTTTCATTTTCTTTTATTTATATTAAATACCCGCCCTATGTTTATTCTTTCAGTATAAAATTCTTAATTTTTTATAATGATTTTATACTCTTATATAAGCAATTATGAATTCATTTTTTATTTTTTATTTCTTTTGCCTTAATCATTTAATTATTTCAGATATAATAAAATCTATTCTTGTTTTAATTTTTTCGTGTATTATAATAAACACATTAAATACAATTGAGTTTCAAATAGAGCACATTTGGTTTGATAAATATCTAATAACAAATGATTCTTTATTAATTATAAATCAGAAACCTCTGCTTCTTATAGAAAAGTGGGACATTGATTCTTTATGCCGTGTTTTTTCTGCTTAATTTTTTAATAATCGCGTTTATATTATTTTTTATAGTTTTCTTTTTTAAAAACATAATTACATAAAATACTTTTTGGTAACCATTTTTTTCTCTTATATAAGATGCAACATGAACTTATTTTATCAAGAATTTTTGGCTATTTTAATTCTTTTATTTTTTAGTATTTTTTTATCTTTTTTTATTTTATTTTTATCTTTGCGATTGGGTTCTTTTAATCCGGATCCTGAAAAAGTGTCCGCTTATGAATGTGGATTTGATCCCTACGAAGACGCAAGAAATGCGTTTGAAGTTAGATTTTATCTTGTTGCTATTCTTTTCATTCTTTTTGATTTGGAAACAGCTTTTTTCTTTCCTTGGGCAGTTTCTTTAAGTTTTCTTTCCCCATCTGGATTTTGGGGGGCGCTTGATTTTGTCGTTGAATTAATGGTTGGTTTTGGATACGCTTGGCTTGTTGGGGCATTAGAATGGGAGTAATAAATTATTATGTACGCAAATCTTATAAAAAACAAAAATAAGCGTCTAGTTTTTAAAAATTTAGAAATAACTAAACGCATAAATAAATTTTTGATGATTAATCTTTTATCGCAACCGGTTAAAAAAAGTAATATATTGCGATATTTATTTTTATTAAATTCTATAAATAGAAAAATTTCTAAATCTCAGTTAAAAAGTAAATGTGTATCTACTGGTCGAAACAAGTCTGTTAATAACAAATTTTCTCTTTCACGTATCGAGTTGAGAAAATTAATAAATACAGGTATAATTTTTGGGTATAAAAAAGCAGTTTGGTAATTTTTTATGCTTCAAATTGGTACAATATCGCGTGTTGTTGACAATAGCGGTGCTAGAACCGCCCGTTGTTTAAAAATTTATGGGGCTGGAAAAAAAAAATATGCTGTCGTAGGTGATATTATTTTAGTTTCTATTCAACATTTACGGTCTAAAAGAAGGGACGTTTTAAAAGTCAAAAAAGGTGAGCTATATAAAGCACTTTTATTAAGAACAAGAGGCTTTTCTAGGACCTTTTCTGGGGATATTTCAAAAAATTTGGGTGACTCGTCTATTATTTTAATTAATAAAAAAAATAAGTTTTTGGGTACAAGAGTTTTTGGTTCGGTTAATAAAAATTTTCGATTTACAAAATACATGAAAGTTTTATTTTTATCCGGGGGTATTTGTTCTCCTTAATTTTTTAATTCTTTAGTAGCTTAATGGTAGAGCGGCAAGCTGTTAACTTGATGGTTATAGGTTCGATTCCTATTTAGAGAGCTTTCTATTTTTTGTCAAGAGAGGTATGGCTGAGCGGTTAAAGGCGGTAGATTGTAAATCTATTAATCTTGATTTTCACAGGTTCAAATCCTGTTTCCTCTAATTTATTTTTGTTTTGATAAAACGCATTTACAACAACTCGAATTAGAACTGTATGGTTATGCTTCAAACAACCACTAGATACTGATTATTTGGGAAACGTGGTTTTTCTATAGAATTCGTTATTTTCACGACTGTTTAAGTGGGGCAAAGTAGAGCAACGGTTAGCTCGTCGGGCTCATAATCCGAAAGTTAAAGGTTCAAGTCCTTTCTTTGCTAGATATAAATTTAAACAAAATAATATATAATTTTTGCCCTTTTATGATAAATATAGCTTAATGGTAGAGTATTAAATTGTGGCTTTAATGGTTATGGGTTCAACTCCCATTATTTATCCAATTTTATCGATGTTAACAAAAAATCAATTGTGTAAAAAAGGTTTTCGTAAAAAAAAAATTTTTCAAATAAAAATGCCTGCTTTGCAGGGAAATCCACAAAAAAGAGCTGTTTGCGTTAAAATTTTTAACAGAACACCAAAAAAACCTAATTCTGCTTTAAGAAAGGTGGCAAAAGTTCGTTTATCTAATGGCCTACGAGTAGAGGCTTATATTCCGGGTGAAGGTCACAATTTACAACAATATTCTGCTGTATTATTACGTGGAGGCCGTGTCGCCGATTTGCCGGGTGTTAAATATCATTTAATTAGAGGGAAGTTAGATTTTAAAGGTGTTAAGGGTAGAAAGACGTCGCGCTCTATGTACGGCGTAAAAAAAATTGAAAACAAATAATTTATGGTAGTAAGCAAAAAATTTAATCTTTATACAAAAATCCTAGGTTTTTTAATTAAAAAAGGAAAAAAAACCAAAGCAGTGGAAATTCTTAAGAAGACGCTTTTAAATTTAAGTAAGGTTTTAAAAAAAGCCCCTAATTTTATTTTAAATAAAGTATGTTTTTTATTAAATATTTTTATTGAAGTTAAAAAATTAAAAATAAAAGGAAGATGGTATAATGTTCCTTTTCCTATTAATTTTAGAAGGCGTATTTATTTAATCATTAAATCGTTGTTTAATTCTTTATCTAATAATAGACAAGAGAAGTCTTTTTCTAGTAAATTGTCTCAAGAAATGCTTTCTTTATGCAAAGGGTTAAGATCCTCTGCTTACAGTCAAAAGGTTTTAAACAATAAGCTTGCTTTAATTAGTAGGTCTAACATTCACTATCGTTGGTAAAAATTTTATGTCATTTGAACAAATTTTTTTTCTTACTAATCAATTTATATATAACGAATTTGGTCAAATAGTAGTTAAACGTAGATTTTTATACCGATTTACTTATCACTATTTCAAAAATTTATTGTCTTAAATTTGTATTAACTTAGAGGTTTATAACTCAGCGGTTAGAGTACACGCCTGATAAGCGTGAAGTCAGTGGTTCGATTCCACTTAGGCCTTATACTTTTTAATTACTACTTTGAAAAAAAATAATCAACTACACGCTTTTCATATTGTTGATCCTAGTCCTTGGCCTATAATAGCCGCTTTTTCTGCATTAGCTTTAACTTTTGGTGGTGCTTTATTTATGCATGGCTTTGTAGGGGGAGCTTTCTTATGGAGATTTGGCTTTTTAATGATTTTATTTATGATGTTTGTATGGTGGAGAGACATTATTAGAGAAGGAACTTTCGAAGGACAACATACTTCTAAGGTTCAAACCGGTCTACGTATAGGTGTTCTTCTTTTTATTCTTTCCGAAGTAATGTTTTTTTTTGCTTTTTTTTGGTCTTTTTTTCATTCTAGCTTTAACCCAAGTTACGCTATTGGTGGTGTATGGCCTCCTGCTTTTTTAGAAGTTTTAAATCCCTGGAGTATTCCTCTTTTAAATACTTTATTATTATTATCTTCGGGTGCTTCTGTTACCTGGGCTCATCATTCTATTGTATTTGGTTCTAAACAACAAGCAATTTTTTCTTTATATATAACTCTATTATTAGCAATTCTTTTTACTGCCTTACAAGCGTTTGAATATGCTACATCTAGTTTTACTATATCTGATAGCGTTTATGGATCCACTTTTTATATGGCTACAGGTTTTCATGGTTTTCATGTTTTTATTGGAACTTGCTTTTTATTTGTTTGTTTATTAAGAATATACGCGAATCATTTCACTAAGGAACATCATTTTGGTTTTGAAGCTGCAGCATGGTATTGGCATTTTGTTGATGTTGTGTGGCTTTTTTTATTCGTCACCATTTATTGGTGGGGTTCTTAAATTTTTTTATATGTACAGCCCGTTAGAACAGTTTTCAATTTTTCCTTTATTAGTATTACAAATAGGCTTCTTTGATTTAAGTTTAACAAATCAATCTCTTGTTTTATTACTTATTATTTTATTAACCTTTATATTTTTTTTTTCGACTTTTAAATTTTCAGATAACACACTTTTTTTAGTGCCTGGTAGATTACAATCTCTATTCGAAATTTTTTATACCGCAGTTTTAGGTCTTGTTATTGAAAATATTTCATCTAAACGCGCACAGCAATTCTTTCCACTAATTTACACTATTTTCTTTTTAGTTGCATTTATTAATGTTATAGGATTAATTCCTTATAGTTTTACTGTTACTAGTCATTTTATTGCTACTTTTGTACTTGGTTTTAGTGTTTTTATTGGTATAAACATTTATGCTATCCGCATTCATGGGTTAAAAATTTTTTCTTTGTTTTTACCTTCAGGAACCCCTTTAGTTTTATCTTTTTTAATAGTTCCTTTAGAATTCGTTCTTTATTTTTTTCGACCTGTTAGTTTATCTATTCGATTGTTTTGTAATATGATGGCTGGGCATATTTTATTAAAAATTTTTGCCGGTTTTGCTTATACATTAATCAATTTTTCAGGCATTCTATTTTTTTTTCATATTATTCCATTATTAATATTATTTCCTTTGATTGGTTTGGAGTTTGCGGTTGCTATAATACAATCTTTTGTTTTTAGTTTACTAATTTGTATTTATTTAAACGATTCTTTGAACCCTCATTAATTTAAATATTTTGTAGCGAATAAAAATTTGTTTTTAATAAAGTATTATTTTTATGCGCCAACAAAGAGTATAATCTTTTAATTACTATTCATATCATACTAATATCGTTTTAAGTATTTTCTTTTAGGTGCTCCACTTTTTCTGAAAACAAATTCTAAATTGGTTGCCGTACAGTAATTTTTTATAAAGGACTTTTTTAGCTAATAAATAAGTAGGTCGAATATTTTGATTCTTATTTTTGTTATTGATCATTGATTTGTCAAGCTTTTTATAAATTTGTACAACGTTTAGTAGAAATTATTATTATTTTATTAAAAACTACATTATTTTTATGCGATTCAACTATAAAACAACATTTTCGGATGAGTTTTTGGAGTACACATATTATTTAGCCAAAAACAATAGAACTGTTCCCGCTATGGAAAGTTTTATCTTGCATTTTATACCTTTTATTTATACACTTTTTTTTATATTTAAAAATTCTATACCTCTAAGCGATTTAGCTTTTTGTATATTTGATTGCTTATCAAATTTTTTATTTTTTTTTTGTTTTTTTTTTCATTCTATTTTGCAATAACGTTTTTTTGTGTCTGTTATTCATAAAATACCCATGCCTTTAGATATTAATTTTAAAACATTAGGTGTTCCCCACAAAACTGGTGTTTTAATTTATAAAAATGTATTATTTATTAGAATATTTTTTTCCACTTTATTATTATTATGTTCGTTTATTTATTGTATGAATTCATATTTATAGCTTAAACGAGTTATTTTTAATAAATTCGTATTAATTTTAATAGGCGTTGAGCATTTGTTTCTTCAAATTCTTTAATGAAAAGAGGACAAATAAACACATTTTAGTGTTTTAAATAGTCGTTGATAGTAATCTTTTTTATATTCTTATTTTTCTCTATATTAAAGTGTGGCTTCATATACTACTACAATTTTTAATTTTAAAAGCTTTGAATAGTACAACATTTTACGTTAGATATCCTAATTCAATTCACAATGAATTTCATAACGAGACACGCGTTTTTTTATATGTATCGTAGGGAGGCCTTGATATTAAAAAACGGGTTGTGTATTGCAAAAATTTAATTTGAATTTCATGATAATTAAACTACCCTAAAAAAAATTTTTTTTTAGAAACTTTATAAATCGGGGTGAAGTAAAACATTATAGTAACTCTTTTAAACATCAAGCGAGAGATTGTTAATAGTGGCGAGCGAATATAATCTATAAGAAAAACTGTAAAAAACTTAAAATCTATAAAAGGTGTTAGTCCTTTAAAGTTTTTTCTCTTTTGTGATAAAAAAAGAAATTATGTTAAATTCCTTTTTTCGGGAATCTACTCTCGCATATAAAATTTTTAATAATCGATAGTAAACAAGTACCAGTGAGGGAAAGGTGAAAAAGAACTTTTTTAGAGTTAAAAGAACCTAAAATACGTTACAAAAATTCTTTTATCGTTTTAATAAAAATAATAAATTACCTTTTGCATAATGGGCCTGTGAGTTTTTAAATATAGCAAGCTTAATATATAAAATAATAGGCGTATTTGACAAATTTATATATGATGAGTATATAAAAAGTTATATTTAAAAGATCCGAAGCTAAGTGATCTAACCATGAACAAGTTGATATGCTCGCAGAAATGCAGCATTGAGGACTGAACCCGTGTCTGTTGCAAAAGATTGGGATGATTTGTGGTTAGGGGTGAAAGGCTAATCAAACTTAGGGATAGCTGATTTTCTGCGAAATATATTTTAGTATAGCCTACAAAAGTTTTCAATTGAGGTAAAGCTCTTTTATAATAAGGGGGGTCTTTGATCTTACTAAATTTTAAAAAACTGAGAATACAATTGAATTTAATTTGTGGAGTCAGACTATAAGCGCTAAGGTTTATACGTCTAAAGGGAAACAGCCCTTTTTAATAGATAAGGTCTTAAATTTCTATTTTATTTATAAGAATATAAAAAATATAGACAACTATTATGTTGGCTTGGAAGTAGCCATCTTTTTAAAAAAGTGTAACAACTTATTAATAGAATTTTTTAGTTCAAAAATGTATAGAGTATAAATTAGAAATCCGAATCGTTAACTATGGGTAGCAGAACGTTCTGTATGCTTTTTAAAGAATATTTATTAAAATATTTGTTGGTATCAGAAGTGAGTATACAGGCATTAGTAGCTAAAAACAATGTTTAATCATTGTCGCCAGTAACCCAAAGTTTTTTATTAAATATTTTATAAAATAATAATACACGAACCCTAAGACAAAATACAAATGTATAAGTTGATGGGATATTTATAGAAGTAACAAAATAAAAAAGCCTAATAATTTTAATTGATTTAATTTATTAGGTTGTATTGTTTTCTGGAAAAAGCTTTTATACTTTAAATTCGTACTTTAAACCGACACAGGTGGGTGGGTAGAATATACTAAGGCGTTCAAGAAAATTATGTTGAAGGAACTCGGCAAATTCGCTCTGTAACTTCGGGAAAAGGAGTAACTTTTAAAAAGTTGTCACTAAAGAAAGAGAAGCAACTGTTTAACAAAAACACAAGTCTCTGCTAATTTGAAAAAAGAGGTATAGGGACTGACGCCTGCCCGGTGCTGTAACGTGATTCGGCTATGCTGCTGCATAAAAGATAAGCCACAGTAAACGGCGGCTCTAACTCTGAGGGTCCAAAGGTAGCGAAATTCCTTGGCGGGTAA
>SXGT01085929.1_pt1 | contig 15917 bp, 7 predicted proteins | sample 3176221 | NCBI WGS metagenome assembly SXGT01 (sample SAMN11356862, study PRJNA531348) | freshwater metagenome | isolation source: freshwater sample F1-120 | place: China: Fuxian Lake, Yuxi | collected 2017-12-25
CATTTTTGGTTAACTGCTAAAGCTGTCGTACAACGATCAATAATTTCCATTAATTTCGAACCCACCTCGCATGCGACACACGCGGCTTCAAATGATTGCCACGCCTACCGTCCGATTGCTCACAGACCTAAAACACCGGAGCCAAGTTCAAATCCTGATCTACCTGCACGCCTTAAACTGCCCGACGCAGATTCTCCGCCAATGGTTTCAATCCCAGGCGTAGCCTTAACTGCTGATCTTGCGGATGGTAAAACTCGTAAAAACAGCCCACTTGAAACAGCAAAATATCCTGCGTAAATCCTCCTAAAATCCTTATAGTGATGATGAATCCTTTTGCCTCGATAAATCTACCGATATTAACGGCGAGGTTCGTATAAAAAAGCAGCTTAAAGACACCAGGTGCTGCAAAAAAGTCAAAAGCGAAGGACAGGTCTGTCCAAAATTCGCCCAGAATAAGGAATTCACACCTTTTTATCAGGCCTGACCAGAAAACGAACTACTCTGGACAAAAATATTCGGAAATTTTCAAGAACCTGGCGGCAAGAGCATGAAAAAATATAGTTTTCTTTCAAGCATTATTTAGCCAATGCGTACAATCCACTGCAGTCAAGAAGGCTAAAATAGTTGTTATTAAGACAAAGTAAGATATTGCTCACATGAAAGTAAACAATACACCACCGATTATCGGCATCGGCGCGTCGGCTGGGGGATTAGAGGCGATCGAAAAATTCTTGGCGCAAGTTTCACTTGGTTGCGGTGCTGCGTTTATTGTTATTCAGCATCTCGACCCCACACACTAAGGCATCCTGCCTGAATTATTGCAGCGGATAACGCCAATGAAGGTTATCCAGGCCGATGAGGGCATGAAGGTCAGAGCGAATTGCGTATATGTAATTCCATCGAATAAGGATCTTTCCATTTTCCAAGGCAAACTGCGATTGCTGGATCCCGTTGCGCCACGCGGCTTGCGCCTGCCGATCGACTTATTCTTCAGGGCGCTGGCATATGACCAGCACGAACGGGCTATAGGTGTGATTCTGTCGGGCATGGGTTCCGACGGTACGCTAGGCCTACGCGCCATCAAGGAGAACGCTGGACTTACCCTGGTGCAATCGCCGGATTCTGCCAAGTTCAATTCCATGCCGCGCTGCGCTATTGATGCCGGGCTCGCCGATATTATCGCCTCACCCGAAGCACTCTGGGAGAAAATAGCCGACAGCCTTCAACAGGGGCAACGCGGCGAGCACATGGTTTCAGTGGAGTTGCCAGAACTTAGATCGCAAAGTGCCCTGGAGCAAATTGTGGCGTTACTGCGCACGCAAACCCGTAATGAATTTTCAGTGTATAAAAAGAACACGCTTTATCGTCGCATTGAACGGCGCATGGGCTTGCACCAGATCGATACCATCGCCCACTACGTGAGCTATCTGCGGGAAAACCCGCAAGAACTGGAGCTATTGTTCAAGGAAATGCTGATTGGCGTCACCAGTTTTTTCCGAGACGTGGAGGCGTGGGAACAACTCAAAAGCCATATTGTCTCGGAATTACTGGCCAAATACCCGCAAGGCAAGGAAATGCGTGCATGGGTAGTCGCTTGCTCGACCGGCGAAGAAGCCTATTCACTGGCGATGGTCTTCAAGGAGGCCTTGGCACAATGTCTGTTGACGCACAAATTTAAGTTGCAGATTTTTGCCACCGATCTCGATGCCGATGCAATTGAAAAAGCACGGAAAGGATTCTATCCGATGAATATTGCCGGCAATGTCTCGCGAGAGCGGCTCAGCCGCTTTTTTGTTGCCGAAGAGAACGGTTATAGGATTAGCAAAGACATCCGCGAAATGGTGATCTTTGCCGAGCAAAACCTTATCATGGACCCGCCGTTTACCAAGCTCGATTTGCTCTGCTGCCGCAATCTGCTGATATATTTAAATCCGACGTGTCAGAAAAAACTAATTCCACTGTTCCATTATGCACTGGTACCGCAAGGCCTGTTGTTACTTGGTAGTGCGGAGACTATCGGTACCTATAACGACTTATTTGCGGCCGTCGATAGCCAAGTGCGTTTATACCGTCGCGTGGATCGGGCGTTATCTTTTACCGAAATCGAATTTCCAACCAAGAATTTTCCAGTAGTAACCATGAATAAATCCGATAACTCGACGCATCAACCTGTTTTAAATTTACAAAGCCATGTAGAGCAGTTGTTATTGCAAAAATATTCTCCATCGACTGTGCTGGTCAATGCCGATGGCGACATTCTCTATATTCATGGTCGCACCGGCAAGTACTTGGAACCCGCAGTGGGTAAAGCCAATTTGAATATTCATGCTATGGCTCGGGAAGGCTTGCGTCATGAGCTCGTAAGCGCTATCAGGCTGGCACAGCAGCAATCCGAACCAGTCGTGTTGCCCGGTTTGACGGTGAACACGAACGGCGGTAGCCAAATGATCAATCTGATAGTGCAATCTATCGAAAAACCCGAAGCCTTAAAGGGTGCATTGATGATCATTTTTAACGATGTGGCGACATCTAAGCCCAGAAAACGAAGCCGACGCTCATCAAATACAGAACTACAGGCCGTGTTGGACGAATTGCAAAAGGCCCATGAAGAAAACCAAAGTTTGCTGGAAGAAGCGCAATCGTCCCAGGAAGAGCTCAAATCCTCGAATGAAGAATTACAATCCACCAACGAAGAGTTGCAATCCACCAATGAGGAATTAACCACCTCAAAGGAAGAAATGCAGTCCTTGAACGAGGAATTGCAAACAGTGAATGCGGAACTGCTGGCCAAAGTCAATGATCTGTCCTGGGTGAACAACGACATGAAAAATCTGCTCAACAGCATGGAAATTGCCACGGTTTTCCTGGACAACGCGCTGAACATTCGTCGTTTCACCAGTCACACGACACACCTGTTTAAGTTGATCGCCGGCGATGTCGGACGCCCGTTATCGGATATTGTTACCGATCTGAATTATCCGCAATTACACCAGGATGCTGAGGATGTGCTGCGTACCTTGGTATTTGTGGAAAAACAGATCCAAACCATCGACGATCGCTGGTTCAAGGTCCGTATTATGCCGTATCGAACCCAGGACAATATCATTGACGGTGTGGTCATCACCTTTATCGACATCACCGAAACCAAAAAACTCGAAGCGCAATTGCGGGGTGTTTGACATAAAGCAGTAAACTGATAATCGCATCGATGCAGTGGCTCCCAGTCGAAAGCCGGGAATTGCTTGCCGCCGTTCGTAATTCGTCAAGCTGACTCTTGGCGACGAAAATAGGCTGATCGTGTTGAAAAAGTCAGTTTTTGGAAAATTTAAACCAATTTTGCCAGTGGCAATATTTTTTAAGTGCTTGTTTTAAATTAATAATGTTTAATAATGTTTAAATCTGCGAGTGTCGGCTTCCGGCGGGAAAGATTACTAACCATCCCTGGTTAGCAATCGGGCCTATACCGCCACGTGATTGCCTGCGGCGGCCCTGTCCATCCGCGTCAGCTCGGCTTTACCCAACAAGAGGTTCAAAGCCTTGGCTCTCGCATGATTCGACGCCGTTTCGCGATGCCTTGCAGTTTTTCTTTTCGAAAAACCGCCCCATATCAATGGTCGCCAATAAGGCGATTCATTCATTGCCAAGGTTCATTTGCTCATTTCGCTGGTCTTCCTGCTCTTGATGATGGATATACTCCCGTATCATCGTTTCATCCCTCCACAACGCCTTCACTGTTCGGCAACGAAATAAAGAAAGTAGAACCGTCTCCGGGAACCGATTCCACCCAAATTCGCCCTCCATGCAATGCGACGATTTTTTTGGCTATGGAAAGTCCCACACCTGTGCCGCCGCCATAGGCGTCTCTGCCGTGTAAGCGCCGAAAAATTTCAAAAATAGTTTGGTGAAATTCGGGCGCGATTCCAATGCCGTTGTCTTTGACGTAAATCAGCCTTTCGCCGTTACTTTCGACCCCAATTTCGATACGCTTGGGTTCGCTGTTGTTATATTTTATGGCGTTGGTTATCAGGTTGATGAAAAGCTGGCGCATTTGCACTGGATTGCATTGCAAGGTTGGGAGTTCCTCTTTGATGGTGATTTCCACTTTAGCCTCGTCCACCACTGGCAAAGAATCCAATGCATCCCGCACAAGCCGATTCAGATCCGTGGATTGAAAATTGAGTTGCACCTTTCCCAATCGGGAATAATTGAGAAGCGCGTCGATCAGGTCATTCATGCGGTGAGTCAAGCGCAGGATTCCCTCTAGCCGGGCCCCCTGATCCTCAGGCAAGGAACTGCGGAGATCCTGCCTGAGGAGTTTCGAAAACCTGTCTATGCCGCGAAGCGGTTCTTTAAGATCATGGGCCGCTGTATAGGCAAAGGATTCGAGCTCTTCATTATCCCTGACCAATGCTTGGTTGTTACGCGCTAGCCGCTCGGCCCGATGCAAGGTCCTCATCGCCCGTTCAAGTTGCGATGCAGCATTGAGTTGGTAATTTTTCCACGCTCGTGAACGTCCATGCACTGTTTCTTGCCAGAGTTCGAACGAGCGGCGTGGTCCCAGTGCATCCAGACCGCTAATGGGATGAGCTTCGATCGGTTTTATAGGGTTCCCCGCCCAGCGTACCTCCTGAATCTGCTCGGGACGGAACCAGATAAGATAGCCGCAGTCATCTGGCAAACGAACCGATAACAAGCCACTTGCCTGTTTTATGTAGTCATCAGCTGGAGGATAGAGCTCGGCAAGACGATCGGTCGCGAAAACGTCGTCCTGCGCCGACAACCAGTGCGCCAATGCTCCAATCTGAGTTTCGTCAGGGGTCACACCCAACAGGGTTAAGCCTTCGCCAACTATCATAGCCGCGCCCTGAGCATCGACACACTTCAACAGGGCCTGCCCGGAACGAAGCAAACCGTGATGCAATAGATATTCATTGGACATCGACTCTATTAATTGCTCTACAGCCGATTTGGTTGAGAGAACTTCGCCGATTTCTTCAGCGTTTCCTTTTTCAGTCATCAATAATGAAACCATATGGGCCAATGATTCACAGGCTTCACGAATTTCGGACGGAACAAATTTGGGTTCAGGATGATGGCAGGCAATGAATCCCCACAATTCGCCATCTTTCAGCAGCGTCAGCGTCAAGGTCGACCGCACGCCCATATTCAAATAAAAGCGGTTGCAGAGTGGCGAAGTACTGCGCAGGAGGGCATGACCGAGATCAAGGGCTCCACCGGTGAGAGGATTGAGTTCCGGAATCAGCGGGACCGGCTGGTAGGCAACATCGGGGAGATAACGAAACCACAGTTCACTGAGCAGACGGCGGGCAGGTTCGGGGACGTCATTCGCTGGAAAGTGCAAACCCAGATAGGATGCATGATCGGCGGATTTAGATTCCGCGCGAACGAGGCCACTCCAGTCATCGAGAAATTGATAGACATGGACCCGATCGAAGCCGATTAATTGGCGAACCTCCTCTACTACGGTATCCAGGAATTGTTGGATTGATGGAGTGTTTTGTAGATTTGCTAAACAGCGACGCACATCACCGTAGAGATTGGATATTTCGACCGGTTTGAAATCGCAAACTAATTCCAGCTCCAAAATCAGCAGGTTGTTTTGCCGATGTGCGAAAACGTCGAATTGGCGTGTTCCAGACTTCGAGGCATTTTCACGACAATTCAGGCGTAAAATGCGCTGATGAGGCATTTCACCGGTTAGTTCAGCCAGGGCAGGTTCTAGGAGCTCTATGTCTTTGTCGCCCAGCAACCCGGATAAGTTCTGTCCGAGCAAACTCTCCGGCGCGATGCCGAAGAGGCTTTCGACGTTTGCGCTGATCTGTAACACGGAAAGTTCAGGTTCTTGAAGCACCAACAACATACCATGGGGTTGGATGGCGCCAGGATGTTGAACTTGCTCGCGATCACAATTGTCAAGAGTGACAGTTGACTGGCTGATAGCACATTGGGTTGGGATAGATTGATTACCCACGGGTTGCAGTCCTTAGTCGTGGTCTCGATTCATTACAGCGAGGCCAGCCAGTACCGTCAGCAATTCCTGCTCTACCAATTCAAGCGAAATTTCCACAGCAGCATTGTCCTGACTTTTAACTGCCAGCTCCAGGTTTTCTGCCAGGGAACCCAATTCCACAGCGCCTATTGTACGACTTTCGCCTTTGAGGCGGTGGGCCAATAGAAGTGCGTTGCTCCAATCCTTGCTCTGCCAGGCTTCACGGAGTTCGGTTTGGAAAGGGTTTGCTCCGCCTCCGTAAAACATCTTCAGGATTTTCCGATAAAGGGACTTTTGGCCACCCACCATCCGAAGGCCGAATGAGCAGTCGATCCCTGGCAAATTCGGCATATCCGATTCGACTTGACCGACTTCGCTATCACCGATTGACGTTGCTTCTTCCAAGGGCTTGATCCATCTTGCCAATACTGTCAGGAGTTCGTTCATGTTTATCGGTTTACTGACAAAGTCGTTCATGCCAACTTTAAGGCACTTTTCCCGATCGCCTTGCATGGTATTGGCCGTCAGCGCGATGATTGGCAGTTCGCGGCATTGTTCTTGAAGTCGCAGCAGTCGAGTGGCTTCATAACCATCCATCACCGGCATTTGGCAATCCATTAACACCGCATCGGGAAGCGAATCGGCTAAAGCGTGAACGGCCTCCTCGCCGTTGCAAACCACCCGCACACGTAATCCTGATCTTTCCAGTAACTCACGGATCACCTCCTGGTTTATCAAAGTGTCTTCCGCTAGAAGAATTTGTTTATCCTTAAGCCTGGACAGCTCGTCAGTAACCAGGGTTTGGCATCGATCCGGAGTAGACTCGCTTTTGAGGTGTTCTCTGACACTGACCACAACGGTGAAATGAAAACTGCTCCCTATATTCAGGGTGCTTTCAGCCCACATACGTCCCCCCATCAACTCAACCAAATGTTTGCTGAGCGCCAATCCCAAGCCAGTGCCGCCATACCGGCGCGTCGTCGAGGAGTCGCCCTGAACAAATGGCTGGAATAAACGAGCTAAAGTTTCAGGAGCGATACCAATCCCCTGATCTTTAACGGTGAAATGAAGGCCGACTTTATCATTGCGCCTAGATTCCTGCGTTAACAGGATCTCGATTCGACCTTTTTCGGTAAATTTGATGGCATTGCCGACCAAGTTGATCAATATCTGTAACAACCGATTAGGATCGCCCAAGTATGCCGTTTCCAGTCCGATGGACGGGCTGAAAATTAATTTAAGTCCTTTCTCCATGACCTTGTGCCGAAGAACAGAATCCAATTTATTCAACACGGCATCCACGAAAAAAATCTCTTCATTGAGGTCTAGTTTGCCTGCCTCGATTTTGGAGAAATCGAGAATGTCGTTAATCAGTTGTAGCAGGGCTTCTGATGAATGCTGGATTTTGACCAGGAAATTGCGTTCTCTTTGATTGCTTGTCTCACCCAGGCACAAGTCGGTCAACCCCATGATGGCGTTGATAGGCGTCCGAATTTCGTGACTCATGTTGGCCAGGAACATTGACTTAGCCTGGTTGGCGCGATCAGCTTGATCCTTCGCTTTAGCTAAAGCCGATATCAAGTTTTTATGCTGGGTAATATCGAGCGTGGTGCAGTGAATGATCACTTTTCCATTCAGTTCCATACAAACCAGAGACATCTCTGCAATGAAGGTTGTACCATCAGGGCGCTGGCACCAACATTCGTAACAACATTCCCCAGACCTGAGCGCCTCATCAATTTGCTGGTGTATCAAATCGATTGAATCGCTCCCCCCTGGCTGTTTAGGAGGGAAAAAATAGCCAATATCTTTACTTATAAATTCTTGCTTGGTCGTGCAACCAAATAATTTGACGCAGGAAAAATTGCAGTCCAAATAGCCATTGCGGTCCAGAAGCGCGATGGCATTGCTGGAGGACTCAAAAAGAACACGAAAGCGGGATTCACTTTCCTCTAGCTGTTTCTGTTGGTTCTTGCGCTCCGATATATCGCGAGCGATACCGCACATTTCGGATACTTCATCATTGATGTCACGCAACGGCCAAGCCCGGACGCTGACCGGAAACACCTGACCATTCTTGTGAATGTATTCTTTTTCGTATTCTCCGGTATCTCCGGATACTAACAACTTTTCACGAATGATAGACCGCTCGGTTTCGTGCCAGCGTTGGGGAGTAAATTGCTCGAAGGTCAAAGACCTGAGTTCTTGCAAGGAGTAGCCCAACATGTCTTGAAAAGCGCGATTGGCCTCTAAAATACGACCGTCCATATTGATCACGGCGATCCCATCGCGATTACTCTCGAACAGATATCGGTAACGTTGCTCGCTTCTTTGCAAAGCCAATTGTAGCCATTTCTGTTCGCTAATGTCCTGAACCAGTCCGACAAGTCGTGGAGGACTCTTATTCTTATCCAATTCGCCATTTGATAAGATCCAATGTACAGTGCCATCGGCTTGAAGTAACCGGTATTCACAATGAAATGGGGCGTCAGTTTCGATAGCCTTTTGTAGGCTGGCTTCTACTGATGATCGATCCTCCGGATGGATTGGAGCCATTGCTTTCTCATGATCCAGCAATGTACCAGATGGCAATCCATGTATCTCTAATGCTTTATCCGAGGCAGAGAAGGCACCAGTACTGGGTACGCTTTCCCAGCACCCGGCATTGGCGGCTTTTAGCGCCAAACTGAGCTGAAGCTGGCTTTCTTGAAGCGCCTTCTCGGCTTGTTTTCGTTCGGTAATATCTCTGGATATTGCTTGAAGGACGGGACCTTCAGGCAAATCGATACGGGTTAGCACTATATCTACGTCAAACTCAGATCCATCCAAGCGGCGGTGCCGCCATTCGAAACGATGGTTACCTTGTCTAAAAGCAGTAGCGATATGCTGTTCGGATAAGATCCTTGAGTCACTACCATCCGGTTGGACGAGTGGCGAGAAATCCATCGGATTTTTAGCCAAAAATTCCTGCACATTATTGCATCCAGACATTTTCAAAGTTGCTTGGTTGCATTCCATAAAGCCGTTTGGACCTAATATGCCAATAGCGTCGGTGGACGCATCAAACAGGGTGCGCCAGCGTAATTCGTTGAGTTTAAGCGCAGCCTCCATGCGTTTTTGCTTAATAAGCAACTCATGCCGTTCTATTGCATTCTCGACCGCGCGGGTCAGGCTTTCTGAATTGATCCAGCTTTTGCCGATCAGGTCCTGGGCGCCGGCATCAATCACCTCCCGCCCCAGCTTGTATGTGGGTATGCCGGTCATCACCACCACCGGACAAATCGTATCGAGAAAACTGCCCATGGCTTGCAAGATTTCCGGTGCGTCGAGGTCTGGCAAGTGGTAGTCCATGATCACGCAATCGAAAGCTGAACTTGCACAGGCTTTCAAGATACGTAATGCATCGCTGCCGGTTTCCGCTTCGCAAAACTGATACTGTCGCAGGGAACCATTGAGTAGCTCAGACTGGATTTCGGCACGGTCTTCGCGGTTGTCGTCGATGATCAGAATGTGCAAGGGACGCTTATCCACGGTTTAGCATTCCCGGCATAGCCAAGCTTCGAGACTATCGAAAGTTGCCTGTGCGGAAGCCACTACAGCGTTTTCAAGCCCGCCAAAGTTGCTAACGGCGGCAGCCAGGCCTTCGCCAAATGTTCGCCACATGGCTTCAGTCTCGTCACCATAGCCATGAAAAAAACCGCCCCCGTTATGTCGACGAATGCCTAGTGATTGACTGAAATGGCGATAGAGGAATTGTCCTCCCAATGTCGAACCTTCCAGAACATACAAACAGCCGAATGCGGAAGCGACACTGTCTACCTTTGGTATCGCCTGGCACGATTGAATCAAAGTCAGTTCTTCTGCCGCAACGCCCAACACTATCAGGTCAGCTTCAAGAAGAGCAGTCTTTAAGCGTCGGTCTAAGTCGGGCATCCAGACACCCAGTCCGGCAAGTTCTTTCAATTGGTTCTCGAATGGACGGTAATAACCCAGGAATTTCTCTAACAAACCTCGGTAGTCTGCGCTGGTAAATGTTGGGTCGAACAGATTGAGCTTGCCTTCAAGTCGCTGATGGCACTCCCAGGTCTCTCGTTTCAGGGTTTGCATGATTGAATTCACGATCAGGCTCCTGGCTCGCAGCCCAAGGTGAAGTAAAAGGTGGTTCCCTCGCCCAATTTTGATTCGGCCCAAACCCGGCCATGGTGACGCTCCACGAGCATCCGGACGATGGATAAACCGGCACCAGCGCCTTCGCCATACATTTCCCGACCATGCAAACGTCGAAACAGATCGAATATCTTCACCAGGTGCTGGGTTTCAATGCCAATACCGTTGTCACGAACATAATAGGTTGTAACGGGTACCTTACCCTCAAGTTTGGTCGTCGATTCAGCTGGAGCGATATAACCGATTTCAACTTTAGGCAGTTTGCTGGCGTTGTATCTGATCGCGTTATCGATCAAACAACAAAAGACTTCTCGAATGCGTGCTCTGTCGCTGCTTACGATGGGTAATGGTCTGGGTACGACAATGTCAGCCTTGATGCGGTGAAGTCCCACCATTTTCAATGCTTCCTGGAGTACCTCATCAAGATCGGTTGTGACAATTTTTAGCCCATCGCGGCCGATGCGTGAGAAACGCAGCAAGCCGTTCAACAAGGTGTCCATACGTTGGTTGAGTCTGGTCAGACTTTCCAGGTGCTGACGCTGCTGTTCGTTGAAGGATTGAGCGTCTTCCAGAAGCTTTCGGGTATGGTTGAATATGCCCCGCAAAGGCTCTTTGAGGTCGTGGCTAATGACGTATGCGAAAGCATCCAGTTCATAGTTGCTACGAGCCAGGTCGGCGTTTAAATCAGCCAGACGCTGATTGCGTACGATGATCAACTCAATCGTCCAAAGCCTTAAGCGAAGAGCCGCGTCGATCTCCACCGCCTTCCAAGGCAAAGACCTCCCCCGAACAGATTCGACAAATAAATCAAATGATACCCTGGGAGTTAAACGTGGGCCGTTCGGTCCGGGCACCGTTGGCTTATCGTGAGGACTGCCGGCCCAATTGATGGTCTGAATGATTTCGGAGCGAAACCACAGCATCATTTCATTGTGTTTAAGAGATAGTGGCACGGCCAGAAGTCCAGCTGCCGTGTCTGCGATTCTATGAGCTTCCGAGTAGTCGCGACCGAGTTGATCGGTCACATAAATGGGCCGGGTTTGGGATGTAAACTCGGGTTGGTCAGTCAGCCATTCGGCCAGTGCCTCGAGTTCTTGTTCATCAGGTGTCTTGCCGCATCGCCACCATTGACCATGATGAAATAAGGCGGCCCCGGTTGCATCTAAGCCATTCAGCAAGTTGGGGGAACCCTCGATCAATGTCTCAAGTTTACCCTCTGCCCCAACCGTAGCAGTAATCAGCTGCCCATGCACGCCGTCGAGCTTGGTGCGATACAGCAACTGCTCGCGATCCTCGACGGATTTTATTTGCAATGAAACCGCCTGGGCCAAAAACTCGCAAGCGGCACGGATTTGATAGGAAAAATGGGTTGGTTGATAATGATGGCAAGAGATCAAACCCCACAATTCGCCATCTCTACGGATGGGCATCGTCAGTGATGCCGTGACCCCCATATTGCAGAGGTATTCGGTATACATCACAGAAGCTCCTCGCAACGCGCAGTAGGTCAGATCGGTAGCCAAACCGGTATCGGGGTTCGCCAGCGGTATCAATTCCACGGGTTGGGCATGCGCATCGGGTAAGGGTCGGATCCAGATCTTTTTGAAAATATCGCGGACTTGCTTGGGAATATCCTCTGCGGGGTAATGCAAGCCCAGCCATGGCGGTAAGTTGTCCCTACGACTTTCGGCATAGACCTCGCCGTGATTGTCCTGGTGAAAGCGATAGACCATTACCCTATCCAGCCCCGTCAGGGTTTTGACCTCCGAGGTTATAAGGTCACAGAATTCCTGAAGACTCGGAGCGGTATGCAGGCGGGTAAACGTAGTCTTGAGCAAGGCGTAATAGTCTGGTTCAGCTGTCGTCAGGCTACGCCAGGTTTCCTCGATTTCGACGATCGCTACTCCCCCAATAGTATGGAGCGAAACGTCCAGCGAGCCTTGTCCGCGGGGATTTGGAAAGCTGAAAACATATAAGGGATTTTGCTCCAGGGGCTCGTTTTCCAGGAAGCGACGCAACTGCTCCTGAGCTTCATCCCCAAGTGCTTTAGCGACAGTTCGCCCTAACAAGGCATCGGGGGCGACTCCCAGCAACTCCATGCTGTTTTCGCTGACTTGGAGAATATGCAAGTCGCTGGTGCGCAATACCAGCAAAGCACCGTGGGCTTGAATGCAACCAGGGGTATGGATGGGTTCGGCGTCACAATCGTTGATTGACGTGCCGTTTCGCTTGATACTGTAAGCTTGATTTTGCCAAGGAACTTGAAATGGTTGAGATTCATTGTGCGACATAAAGACCACCAAATATGTTTTGATCCACGATCTTTGAGTCGATCAGGCACCATCAGGGAATAAGAAGCCAAAGATACTCAATCCTGTGGGCAAAATTCTACATGGGGTCGACAGCAGCCAATATTGTCAATACAGCCTATTTTTCTAGGTAAAACTACCTAGTTTTTGGGATAGGACAAAGATATTTTTGAATTGAGCACCACTGCCCAAGCTGATGATGAGATGAAACCTGTGCTGGTCAAACATGAGTTAAACAACAAATAATTGGCAAAAACCAGCGACTATTTGCTTGCCAATAGATTGTGATGAATACCAAACCGGGTGATTTCGGCTGTATTGTGCAGATTTAGCTTTGCCATTAATGTCTGGCGATGCGAGATGACCGTCTTTGTCGCCAGATGCAGTTGCTCGGCAATTTCAGCGGAGGTCATCCCGGCTGCAATCATGCCGAGAATCTCGCGTTGCCGCTTGGTCAGACAATCAACAGCTTCAGTTTCTTCTGTGTTGGCTGACTGACTTGCTCCGGACTGACCAATCAGCGACTCGATCCGCTTTAGCAATCCCATGCTTTCGTCTTGTAGACGCCTTCGTAGGGTGACATCCAGTGTCGTGCCGATCATGCGAAGCGGATTGAAGGCTTTGTCCCGCATGACAACCTTACCTTTTGCTTCGACGCTAACCCAATGGCCCTGTTTGTGCCTCAGTCGGTGTTTGCTTTCGAAGCTGGCAATTTCACCCTGCAAATGTAAAGCAAGCCGCTGGTTGTAGTTTTCAAAATCATCGGGATGGATCAAATTCATCCAACGATCCTCGTCATAGCCAAGTTCTTCGAGGCTGTAGCCAAGCAATTCAAACCAGCCATTACCTGCTGTCACTTGATGATTAGGGATATCCCAGTCCCAAATTAACAGCTCTGATACTTGAAGCGCCAATTCAAGCCTCTGATCGCTTTCACGCAATTGTAATTCGGTTTGCTTGAGCGTAGAAATGTCACGACCGACCGATTGAATTTGTTTGAGTGTTCCGGTTGCATCAAACAATCCCCGGTTAACGAATTGCATCCAGCGCATTTCGCCATTGGCCAGAAATACCCGATTCTCGATGGTCACAACGGGGCATTTGAGGGTTATCTCGCGCAGCTTGGCCTCGATCATAAGCAGGTCGTCAGGATGCGCGATTGTCTGCCAACGCTGACCGATCAATTCATCGCGGGATTTTCCAAATAACCGACAAAAGACGTCATTGACAAACACGAAGGTGTCATCCGGAAAGATTCTGGAAATGACTTCGGTCTGGTCTTCAACAACCGACTGATAAAGCGACTTGCTATGTTCCAGTTCCTCGATAGCTTTGTGGCTTGCGGTTCTGTCGACAATTGCACCCACTGCGATTTCAGGGTGGCCTGATAGGGCTGAAATATTGAATTCATACCAACCCGCCATACCATCTTTGCGTTTCTGCGGAATGATTCCTGTGTAGGATTGGCCTTCATCAATTGACTTGTAAAGCGTCCGACCGAAAGCCTCATAGCTTTCCTGATCGAGGAACAGGGTGCGGGTGGGCTGCCCGATCAATTCATCATTTTTCGTAACCAAAAATCCGGTGCATAGCGTCGTTGGCCCAGACAATGTGTCTGTCTTTGACCAATGCAATGGCAATGAAATGACTATTCAGGATGGCTGCAGATTGGCCAATTAAACTTTGAAGCATTACATTGACTAGGTTTGTCGAGTTGAGAGAATTTTACAAAACATATTGTTTCCCCTCGCCCGAGGTGGACTAAGAGGTCTGCATCATGACAAAAAATAGTCGCCACAATAAATAGAATGATAACTGATTGATTTTGAGATTTTCCTAAAAAAACAACCCTTTGATCCAGGTAAAAAAAGCGGTCCTGTATGGGTTGAGTACTCTCCTAATGTTTGTGGAAAATGAATCAAAGTTTGCGTTAATCGCTGGTTAATTTAGTATACCCTCTTTTTTTACAGCCCAAGAAGTTGTAATTGATGGGATCGTCTTGACGGTTATCGATATCAGCTATCGATAACGCTGAAATTAGTCAGTTGAAAGCGCGATAAAGGGGTAACGAAGAGTGAAAAAAAAACCGGAGTTCATCAAAGATGCTGTGAAGTTGCGTCGTAATGCAGAAAAACAGCTTGCTACTAAACTGCAACCCGTTGATCCGACATACAGCGATGACAAGAAATTGTTACACGAATTGCAGGTCCATCAGATTGAGCTAGAGATGCTCTACGAAAATCTCAGGCAGGCTTATGAACAATTGGAAAAATCCTGGGCATGCTATTATGATTTATACAATATGGCACCTATTGGTTATCTGACCCTTAGTAGCACCGATCTCATTCAGGATGTCAATACAACCACCGCCATGCTGCTGGGCCTATCCCGTGAGGCCTTGATTCAAAAGCCCTTAACCAGTTTTATCTTGGATACAGACCATGAACTTTACTCTTTGCACAGAAAACAACTAGTAGAAACAGGTAAAAAGCAGGGATTTGAGCTGCATTTTGTTAAATCCGATGGCATTTCCTTTTGGGGGCGACTGGAAATGAATTTGGCCACTTCAACCGGAAGCGAACAAACGTTTCGTGTCGTCATGATCGATATCAGTCATCAACAGGCCAGCGATGACTACCTGCGTCAGGCTGCAGCGATTTTGAAATCGTTCGTGAGGGCATAGTGATGACAGAAGCAGATACAAAAATTCTAGTCTGAATAATCCTAGAAAAATCACTCAATTCTAGCCTTATAACTTAGAACCTAAATTATCTGGGCTGAAGGATTGTATTACCTCCTAAAACCATTCAACCAAATGGTGAGATCGAAATCAGCTTGAAAAAGCGAGAAATCGCCGGGCTGGTTGCCGATACCTTCGACGGCAAAATCTACATTGAATGGGATCCACAAGACCAAGTGACACCGCTGGGTCAGTTGCCATTTATCATCCAATATAATTAAAGGTGGGGCATTTGTTTGAACCTTGCTATGGCCGTTTTTCTAAGTTTAAGCGAAGATATATCTTCTGTAGTTTGCTTGCGATGACCTGTAGGGTTAACGATGACAAACTGAACCGGATCAAGCTAGTTATCCAGTTTGATTTTAGCTTCGGTCAACGACTGTCGAAAATCCGCTATCTTGTGAACTAAAAGGCCTGGCTTAACTTTTTCCAATTAATGATCAACGTCATGGCGCTATCATTGATTTCCGGATTTACCAAATCGCCAGATACTGGACATTACCTACCCCGGTTAACCGGTTACTGATAGGTTTGACGCCATTCCATGACACCTAAAGGCCCGATCAATATCGACTTTATTCTCTTCGAGAAAATCATCCGCCGTCATCTGATCGATATCCCTGGCAAATGCGTGGACAAGTTCTTGGTCTTTATCGATTGTCATCCGCAAATGCGGGCATTGACGACGATC
>SXGT01318550.1_pt1 | contig 15917 bp, 11 predicted proteins | sample 3176221 | NCBI WGS metagenome assembly SXGT01 (sample SAMN11356862, study PRJNA531348) | freshwater metagenome | isolation source: freshwater sample F1-120 | place: China: Fuxian Lake, Yuxi | collected 2017-12-25
CAGCACCGCCGCGCGGCGCGCCCGCGCGGCGGCGCGCATCGGCGCGGCGCTGGTCGACAGGAACGCCAGCGCGGCGGCGCGCCCGGTCGGGGCGGTGCCCCACTCCTGTAACGCAAATTGACTCAGGGCGCCGGTTCCTGTTACAAAATGCGCGAAGGAGAGGCCGGATGACCGCGGTGCGCCTGGGCGAATTTCTCACTCGCGACGAACTCGCGCAACTCTCGCGGCGCTCGGATGCGCGGGCGTGGTGGACGATCGCGGTCAATTGGGGGCTGATCGCCGGCGCCTTCGCGCTCGCGATCGCCTGGCCCAACCCGCTGACGATCGTCGCCGCGGTGCTGATCCTCGCCGCGCGGCAATTGGGGCTCGGCATCATCGTCCACGATTGCGCGCACCACGCGCTGTTCCGCCGGCGCGAGACCAACGAGGCGGTCGGGCATTGGCTCGCCGGCGTGCCGATGAAGCAGTCGCTGGCGCGCTACCGCGCCTATCACCTCAAGCACCACCGATATGCCGGCACGCCGCAGGACCCCGACATCGGCTTCGTCCGGCACTACCCGGTCGCGCGCGAGTCGCTGCGGCGCAAGTTCGCCCGCGACCTCACGGGCCGCACCGGATTTCGCGACCTGGCGCGCGAGCTCAAGGGCTTCCGCCTTGCCGAGCATTGGCCGTGGCTCGCCTTCCACGCCGCGCTGTTCGGGGTGTTGGCGCTGGCGGGGGGCTGGTGGGCCTATGCCTTGTGGTGGGTGGCCTATCTGTTCGTCTATCCCGCGATCGTTCGGCTGCGGCAGATCGGCGAGCATGGCGTGGCGGAGAACCGCGCCAGCCTCGACCCGCGCGACAACACCTCCACCACGCTGGCGCGCTGGTGGGAGAAATTGCTGATCGCGCCCAACGACGTCCATTACCACCTCGAGCATCACATGGCCGCGGGCGTCCCGCCCTACCGGCTGGCGCGGATGCACCGGATGCTGAAGGCGCGCGGCTTCTACGACGCCCACCGCTGCATCGCGACCGGCTACGGCGACGTCCTGCGCCGCGCGGTTCAGGCGGCGTAGCCGCGCCCGCCGCGCACCACGCCGCCGAGCAGCGCGAAGAACGCCGCGCCCGCGGGCGTGCCGAGGTCGCATTCGGGGTGCCATTGCACCGCCAGCACGCCCTCGTCCGGCGCCGCGATCGCCTCGACCAGGCCGTCGTCGGGCGCCACCGCCTCGACCGACAGCCCGCCGCCCAGCCGCGCCACTCCCTGCTGATGCACCGAATTGACGACGATGCGCTCGTCGCCGATGCGGTCGGCGAGAAGCCCGCCGCGGGTCAGCAGCACCTCGTGGCGGTGGCGGAACAGCCCGGCATGGTCGCTCCACTCGCCCTGCATGTGCCGCCCGCCGCACGCCTCGCGCGACAGCGTGCCGCCGAACAGGACGTTGATCTCCTGCATCCCCCGGCAGATGCCGAACACCGGCCGCCCCGCCTCGATCATCGCGCCGGCGAGGCGAAGCGCCACCTCGTCGCGCTCGGCATCGATCGCCTCGACCGACTCGTCGCCGCCGTAGCGCGCCGGCTCGACGTGCGAGCGCGATCCGGTGAGGAGCAGCCCGTCGAGCGTGCCCGCCAGCGACGCCACGTCGATCGCATCGGCGACCGCGGGGACGAGCAGCACCGAGGCGCCCGACAGGTCGGCGAGCGGGCGGATGAAGCGCGTCGCGACCGCCTGGATCGGGCGGCCCGCGACCTCGTTGCAGCACATCACGCCGACGATCGGCTTGCGGCCGCTCACCGCCCCGGCTCCGGCGCGCGCACGATCGCCTCGGGCTGCACCACCTCGGCGCCGGCGGGGACGTCGGACAGGAGCCAGGTGTTGCCCCCGATCGTCGCCCCGGCGCCGATGGTGACGCGGCCGCGGATGGTGGCGCCGGCGTAGCTCACCACGGCGTCGCCGACGATCGGCTGGCGCGCCAGCCGGTCGCGCGGCGCGGTCAGCACGCGCGCCGAGGCGCCCAGCGTGACGTGCTGGTCCAGCCGCACCCGCGCGCCGACGCTCGCGGTCTCGCCGATCACGCCCCCGGTGCCGTGGTCGATGAACAGCCCGTCGCCGATCGTCGCGCCGGGGTGGATGTCGATGCCGGTGCGCGCGTTGGCGAGTTCGGAAATGACGCGCGCCACGATGGGCACGCCGAGCGCGTAGAGCTCGTGCGCGATGCGGTGGTGCAGGCTCGCGATCGCGCCGGGGTAGCACAGCAGCACCTCGTCGACGCTGCGCGCCGCGGGGTCGCCGAGGAAGGCGGCCTCGACGTCGGTGTCGATGCGGCGGCGGATCTCGCCCAGCGTGGTCGCGAACAGGCGCACCACGGTCGCGGGCTGGTCGCGGTCGAACGCGGCGTCGCTCTCCGCCTGCCAATAGCCCAGTTCGCGCGCCGCCTCGCGCTCCAGGTCGGCGAAGGCGGCGATCAGCTTGGCGGCGACGAAGCCGTCCTCCTCCGCGTCCGCGCCGCGGAAGCCGCCCAGGCGCCGCGGGTAGAGCGCGGCGGCGAGGAGGTCGACCACGCGCTCCAGCCCGACGCGGGTCGGAAAGCTGTCGACCGCGCGGGCCGGGTCCTGCCGCGCGCGCCACTCGGCACGGGCATGGCGGAGCGCGGACACCGCGCCGTCGAGCGCGGAACGCGGCGGACGGACAAGCGCGACGGCTTGGGCAGACATGCGACACCTCCGCCGCCGATCATATCCCATCGGGTGAGTAGGGATTGGTAGAAATGCTTGTCGCGGCGAAAGGTCGCACCTTCCGTCATGCCGGGCTCGTCTCGGCATCCAGGGTCCCGCGGACCCCCGGCACGAAGCGCGCAGAACCCTGGACCCTGGCACGGGCCCGGGGTGCCCGACGCCAGGAGCGGCGAAAGCCAGCAAGGCTGTCCATCCCCGCCTCGTTCCGGTTATGACACCGCAAAAGGCGAGGAGAGGGCGATGGACCCGTTGGATTTCGGCGGCCGCACGGTGTTGGTCGTGGGCGGCAGCAGCGGCATCGGCAACGGCAACGCGCAGGGCTTCCGGCGCCGCGGCGCGAGCGTCCACGTCTGGGGCACCCGCGCCGACGCCGCCGCCTATGCCGGCGAGGCCGGGTGCGACCTCGAGGGGCTGCACTACCACCGCGTCGACGTGTCCGATCCCGACGCGATCGAAGCGTGGCAGCCGCCCTTCGCCACCCTCGACCTGCTGGTCCAGTCGCAGGGGACCGTGGTCTACCGCCGTGGCGAGTTCGCGCGCGAAGGCTGGGACAAGGTCATGGCGGTCAACCTCGACAGCCTGATGCTGGTCGCGGGCAAGTTCCGGCCCCTCCTCGCCGCGGACGGCGGGGGGCGGATCATCATCGTCAGCTCGATCTCGGGGCTGCAGGCGAACATCGGCAACCCGGCGTACAGCGCGTCCAAGGCGGGCGCGATCAGCCTGACCAAGACGCTCGGCAAGGCGTGGGCGCGCGAGGGCATCCGAGTCAACGGCATCGCCCCCGGCCTCGGCGCGACCAAGCTGACCGCGGTCACGACCGAAAACCCCGAGCGCCACGCCGCCGCGCTCGCCGCGATCCCCGACGGGCGCGAGGGCACGGCGGAGGACATGGCCAATGCCGCACTGTTCCTCGCCTCGCCGCTGGCGAACTACGTCACCGGGCACACCCTGGTGGTCGACGGCGGGCTCAGCCTGTGAGCGCGGCGCTGACGCACGACCGCGACGCCTGGGCCGAGCTGATCGACCTCGCCGCGCTGGCGCGGTGGATGGACGCGCGGGGGCTCGGCACCGGCGCCGCGATCGAGGAGGCGGCGACGCTCGGCGGGGGGACGCAGAACATCCTGCTGCGCTTCGTCCGCGACGGTCGCCCCTACGTCCTGCGCCGCCCGCCGCGGCGGCCGCGGCCCGAGAGCGACGAGGTGGTGCGGCGCGAGATGCGCGTCCTCGCCGCGCTCGCCGGCTCCGACGTGCCGCACCCGGGCTTCATCGCCGGGGAAAGCGACGCCGCCGTCCTCGGCACCGTCTTCTACCTCATGGAGCCGGTCGAGGGCTTCAACCCCACCGTCGCTCTACCGCCCTATCACGCCGGCGACGCGCAAGTGCGGCGGCGGATGGGCGAGGCGCTGGTCGACGGCATCGTCGCGCTGGCGCGGATCGATCCCGACGCGGTCGGGCTGTCGGACCTCGGCAAGCTCGACGGCTGGGTCGAGCGCCAGCCGCGGCGCTGGCGCCAGCAGCTCGAGGGCTATGCCGCGTTCGACGGCTGGAGCGGGCTCGACGCGCTGCCCGACGTCGCCGCGATCGCCCGCTGGCTGGAGGACCATGCCCCGGCGACGATGCGCGCCGGCCTGGTCCATGGCGACTATCACCTCGCCAACGTCATGTACCGGCCGACATCGCCCGACCTCGCCGCGATCGTCGACTGGGAGCTGGCGAGCCGCGGGGACCCGCTGCTCGACCTCGGCTGGCTGACCGCGACGTGGCCCGACCCCGAGGAGGGCGACGCTGCGGTCGCGGTGACGCCGTGGGAGGGCTTCCCGGGAATCGAGGCGCTGATGGCGCGCTACCTCGACGCGACCGGCCGCACCGCCGCGGAAGCGCGCTGGTATACGGTCCTGGCGCCGTTCAAGCTCGGCGCGATCCTGGAGGGAAGCCACGCCCGCGCCTGCGCCGGGCTGACGCCGAAACCGATCGGCGACCGCCTCCACGCCCATGCCATCGCGCTGTTCCACCGCGCGCATCGGCGGATGGCACGGCCGCTGCTTTAGGCCTCTGCTCGCCGACGCGTAGACGAGGCCTCCGCGGACGTCCGCATCAGGGCCACAAACACTCCGTCACCCCGGCTCTGTGCCGGGGTCCACTGCACCGCGATCCCAACGGCTCGAGGTGCGCGGAAGCGTGGATGCCGGGACAGGCCCGGCATGACGAATGAGACCGCTCGCAGGTCTCGGCCCCGGATCGGGGGCGCGCCGGGGGCTCGCGCACGCGATGCGACGGACCCGCCCTACGGCACCAGCACCGCCTTGACGCACTCGCCGCGCGCCTGCGCCGCGACCGCCTCGTTGATCTGCGACAGCGGGAAGGTGCGGATCAGCCGGTCGAAGGGGAAGCGGCCCGCGGCCTGATGCGCGATCAGCTCGGGGATGAACCCCTGCTGGTCGCTGTCGCCCTCGAGGATGCCGACGATGCGGTGGCCGAAGCTCATCAGCTGCGACACGTTGACCGGGAAGCTCGCCTCGGCGTCGTGCGGCACCCCGACGAGGCCCAGCATCCCGCGATTGGCGAGCGCGCCGCGCGCCGCCTCGATCGCGTCGAGCCGCCCCGACGTATCGAAGGCGAAGTCCACCCCGTCGGGCAGGATCGCGCGGATCGCGGCGGCGACGTCGCCCGCGGCGGGATCGATCACGTGCGTCGCGCCGAGCTCGCGCGCCAGGTCGCGGCGCGCGGCGATCGGCTCGACCAGGACGATCGTGCCGCAACCCTGGATCACCCCGCCCATCACCGCGGCGAGCCCGACCGGCCCGCCGCCGAACACCGCGAGGCTCGACCCCGCCGGGCACGCCATCGACCGCATCACCCCGCCGGCCCCGGTCTGGAAGCCGCAGCAGAGCGTACCGAGATATTCGAGCGGCACGTCGGTATCGGGCACCTTCACCAGATTGTCGGCGCGCACCACCGCATGCGCCGCGAAGGACGACTGGCCGAAGAAGTGCGAGGCCACCGCCTCCTCCCCCGCGGCATAGGCGGTCGATCCGTCGCCGCGCCCGCCGGCGAAGTTGAGCGGCAGGAACTCGCGGCAATAGCTCGGCAGGTCCTCGTCGCAGCGCGCGCAATGCCCGCAGGCGGAGAAGCCGAGGATCACCCTGTCGCCCACCGCGACCCCGGTCACGCCGGGCCCGACCGCCTCGACCATGCCCGCGCCCTCGTGCCCCAGCACCGCGGGGAGCGGATAGGGCCGCGAGCCGTCGCAGAAGGCGAGGTCGGTGTGGCACAGGCCGACGCCGGCGATGCGCACCAGCGCCTCGCCCTCGCGCGGGCCGTCGACCGCGAGCGGCTCGACGCTGAACCCCGCGCCCGGCTGGCGCGCGACCGCCGCGATGGTCTCCATCATCCTCTCCCCCTCGATTGTCGGGCACAGGAAGGAAGAAGCCGGCGCCGCGGTCAAGCCGATTCGACGCGTCCGGGAGGCGCCGGCACGCTTGACCGCGGGGTCGGATTGGCGAATCCTGCGCGCCGGTCGGCGACCGGTGGGGAAACGAAAGCGGCGGCGCGGCGTATGTGCCTCGGCCCGCCGCCCCGGCGGCCGACGCAAGAGGGAGGACAGACGATGGCACGCACGGCGGAAAAGCGCGGCAAGGACGAGACCAAGGCCGCGGCGAAGAAGGTGAAGACGACGGGCAAGCCCGCTGGCGCCGCCCGCGGCGGCATCACCGCCCCGGTCACTCCCTCGGCCGATCTCGCGGAGATCGTCGGCAAGGCCGACCTGCCGCGCAGCGAGGTCGTCAGCAAGGTGTGGGACTATATCAAGAAGAACGACCTGCAGGACGCCAAGGACCGCCGCCAGATCAACGGCGACGACAAGCTGCAGAAGATCTTCGGCAAGAAGTCGGTCAGCATGTTCGAGATGAACAAGCACCTCAGCGCCCACCTCACCGCGAAGAAGTGACGCGGCGACGCCCCGGCCGCGCCGGCCGGGGCGCTCGTTGGGAGTGCCGGCCGACGATGATCCGTCACCCCGGCCCTGTGCCGGGGTCCACGGCACCGCGCTCCCGGCGGCCTGACGGTGCGCGGCCACGTGGATGCCGGGACGAGCCTGGGTTGACGGCGGGTGCTCGGCGGTTGCGTCCGCCGACGGACACACTCACTTCGTCACCCCGGACTTGATCCGGGGTCCATCTTTCCGCGGGAACAACGGCCCGAGGCGCCTGCGGAGCCATGGATGCCGGATCAAGTCCGGCATGACGGAAAGAATGGGTAAGGGCAGCGCCTGCCCCAGGGGCATTCCGCGTGCGCCGGGGCGACGCTACGAGGCGACGGCCCACCCACCACCTGCAACACATTGAAAACCCACACGTTCGAACCCCGCGGCGACAGACGCCCTGAGGGAAGGAACACGCGTGGCGAGGCTCGACCCGGTGGCGATCGTGACCGAGCCCGAGCGCGAGGCGGGATTGCGGCTGCTGATCGGCGAGGCGGCGTTCTCGGGCAGCGCGGCGGCGCTGACCTCGGGGGTGGTGCTGACCGCCTTCGCACTCCACCTCGGCGCGTCGAGCCTGATGGTCGGCGTCCTCGCCAGCATCCCCTTCCTCGCGCAATTGCTCCAGCTCCCGGCGATCCTGCTCGTCGACCGGCTGCGGCAGCGCAAGCGGATCGCGGTGCTGACCAGCATCGCCGGACGCGCGATGCTTGCGGTGATGGCGGCGACCGCCTTCTCCGCCGGGCTCCCCGCGCTGCTCGTCTTCCTCGTCGCGCAGGCGATCCTGTGCGGGCTCGGCGCGGTCGGCACCTGCGCCTGGAACAGCTGGCTGCGCGACCTCGCGCCCGAGCGGCGGATGGGCGACGTCTTCGCGCGCCGCAGCCTGTGGCTGACCGCGATCAACCTCGTGCTCGGCGCGGTCGCGGCGCTCGCGCTGGAGCTGACCGCGGACGGGTCGGCGGCGCGCGACCGGGTGTTCGCGGGGATGTTCGCCGCCGGCGGCGTCACCGGGCTGATGTCGGCGTGGCTGGTCGCGCGCATCCCCGAGGAGCGGCTGCCCGCGCCCGCCGACGCCGCGCCCTCGCTCGTCGCGCTGCTGCGCCAGCCCTTCGCCGACCCCAATTTCCGCCGCCTGCTGCGCTTCGTCGCCAGCTGGCAGTTCGCGGTCAACTTCGCGACGCCCTTCTTCACGGTCTTCATCGTGCGCCAGCTGGGCTTCGACGTCAGCGTCGTGCTGCTCCTCAACGTCACCAGCCAGCTCGCCAACCTCGTGGCGCTGCGCGGCTGGGGGCGGCTCAGCGACGCCTATGCCAACAAGTCGGTGCTGACGGTCAGCGCGCCCGCCTACATCCTCTCGATCGTCGCGATGATCGGCGCGTCGCAGCTCGGCGACCGCATGGCGGTGATTGCGTGGCTGACGATCCTCCACGTCGTCATGGGCGCGGCGGTCGCCGGGGTGACGCTCGCCTCGACCAACATCGCGCTGAAGCTGTCGCCGCGCGGCAGCGCGACCGCCTTCGTCGCGGCGAACGCGGTGGTGACCGCGGTGGCGGCGGGGACGGCGCCGATCGTCGGCGGGCTGATGGCGCAGTTCTTCGCCGCGCGGCGGCTGACGGTCGAGGTCGGCTGGATCAGCCCCCGTGGCGCGTTCAGCCTGCCGCTCGCGCTCAGCCACTGGGACTTCTACTTCCTCATCGCCGGGGCGATCGGCCTCTACGCGCTCCACCGCCTGTCGCTGGTGGAGGAGCATGGCGAAATCGACCGCAAGGCGATGGTCAACCGCATCCTCGTGGAGACGCGGCGCACGGTACGCAACATCTCCAGCGTCGCGGGGCTGCGCGGCGCGAGCGACCTTCCCGCCTCGCTGCTGCGCGACGCCCGCGTCCGGGTCCGCCTCCGCCGCGCCCGCGCCGCGCGCGACGGGGCGGGGTGACGTCCGCCCGCAAGCGCCGTTCGTGCTGAGCTTGTCGAAGCACGTGTCCGGAAACCGTCCCTGCGCCGGCGGGACGCTCGAGACACGCCCTTCGACAGGCTCAGGGCGAACGGTGCTTGCTCGGCATCGTCCTCGCTAGAACTTCGCCCCCGCGCGCACCCCGATCATCCGCGGCGTGATCGGGACCGCATAGGGCCGCTGGTAGCAATTGCCGCACTGGACGAAGCGTGCGATCTGGCCGCGCTCGTTGGTCACGTTCCGCGCGAACACCTCCAGCGTGTAGTTGCTCCATTCCAGTCCCAGCGCGACGTTGCCGGTCGTGAAGGCGGGGAGCCGCCCGATCAGCGCCGCGGGGTCGTTGCCCGCCGCATCACGCCGCCGGATGTCCGACGCGGCCGAGCTCTGGTGCGCGACCAGCCCCTGGACGTACGCCTTCGCCGCGCCCACCGGCACCGTGTAGCGCGCGGTCGCGCTCGCCTTGAACCGCGGCGTGATCGGCAGGCGCGTGCCCGCGGGCGAGACGACGTCGTCGCCGGTGCCGCTACAGGTGACGGTGCTGCACAGGTCGGTGCGCGTGATCGCGTCGGTGTAGGCGCCGCTCGCCCCCAAGGTGAGCCCGCCCGCGGTCAGGTTGGCGTCCATCTCGACGCCGCGGATGCGCGCGTCGGGGCCGTTCTGGATGACGGTGAAGCTGTTCTCGCCGAGGAAGCTGAACTGGAACTGGTCCCAATTCTGCTGGTACACCGCGCCGTTGAAGCGCAGTGCGCCCCCCGCCAGCGTCGTCTTCCAACCCAATTCGTAATTGGTGAGGAAGTCGGCCGCGTAATCGGGCACGTCGCCGCGCCGGTTGATGCCGCCGGGGCGGAACCCCTTGGACCAGGTGCCGTAGAGCAGGATGTCGTCGGTCGGCTTCCACGTCGCGTTGAAGCGATAGGTGATGCCCTGGCCGTCCGCGCTCTTGGGCTGGACCGTGGTGCCGTTCGACACGCCCAAATTGACGCACGGGATCGCGCCGACGTCGTCGTTGGTCAGGAACGCCGGGATCGCCCCGCCGCCGAGGTACGCGTCGCGCAGGGTGCCGCCGCCGGCGACGTAGCAGCCCGCGACGCCGGTGCGGCTGCTGCCCGCGGCGTTGAAGGGGCTGGCGCTATAGGGTCGCCCGTCCGCCGGATCGACCCCGGGGTTGCGGCCGAAGCCGAAGAAGCCGACCAGCGAATTGTCGTAGATGAAGCCGCGCGCGCCCGCGGTGATGGTCAGCCGCGGGGTGAGGTCGAGGCTCGCCTCGCCGAACATCGCGTAATCCTTGTCGACGCGGTGCTGCCGCGTCAGCCAGAGCGTGCCGGGATAGCCGTTCACCGACACGTCGGTGCCGAGATTCGGGATCTGGTAATCCTGGAAGATCAGGTTGCTCTGCCGCTGGTAGAAGGCGCCGGCGACGAGGCGGAAGGGCTCGTCCGCGGGCGAGGCGACGCGCAGCTCCTGGCTCAGCTTCTTAAAATGGTCGCGGCCGATGACGCGCTGGCGCGGGTCGATCGTGTTGCCGGCATTGTCCTGGTAGTAGAAATATCCCGCGAGCCCGCCGACCGAGGAATAGAGGTTGTCGTAGGCCTCGGAATAGTCGGTGTAGTCGCTCGACTGCAGCGCCTTGCGGTCGAGCAGCGCGCCGGCATAGGTCACGTCCCAATTGCCGAGCTGGCCTTCGATAGTCAGCGCCGCCTGCACGAAGCGGTCGCGGCGGAACTCGGGGTAGAAGCGCTGGACCTTGAGGTCGCCGAGCGAGGGATCGAAGGCGTAGCTGCCGTGGCTGCGCTGCTCCTGGTAGAGGAGCGTCGGCGTCGCGGTCCAGCTGTCGTCGAGGTCAATCTTGAGCGCGGCGCGCCCGCCATAGGTCTCGGTGTCGTTGTAATCCTTTTCGACGAAATCGTCGTTGTCGACGGTGATGCCGCCGGGTTGCGGCAGGAAGCTGCGCGTGCCCGGCACGTTGTCGATGAAGCCGGCGTCGCGCTGGTAGAAGCCGACGACGCGCAGCGCGACGTTCTCGCCGAACGGGATGTTGACCATCCCTTCCGTGGTGTAGCCGATCCCGCCCGACTTGACCGAATTCACCTCGCCGTCGACGCGGCCGTAGAAGCCGGCGGTATCGGGCTTGTTGGTGATGATGCGGATCGTGCCCGCCTGGCTCGACGCGCCGTACAGCGTGCCCTGCGGCCCGGCGAGGCTCTCGATCCGGGCGATGTCGTAGATGTGGATGTCGAGCGTGCCGCCGATCGTCGTCACCGGCTGCTCGTCCAGATATGTGCCGACCGACGGGAGCGAGCCCGAATGGTTGCCGTCGCCGCCCGACGCGACGCCGCGCATATAGACGGTGGTGACACCCGGCTGGCTCGACTGGAACGCGACCGAGGGGAGCAGCTGGGTATATTCGGTGAAGTTCGAGACGTTCAGCTGGTCGAGCCGGCGGGTGCCGATCGCCTGGATGCTGATCGGCACGTTCTGGATGTTCTCGTCGCGCTTCTGCGCGGTGACGATGATGTCGCCGTCGCTGTCGCTGGCGGGCTGTTGCGAGGGGACGTCGGCCTGGGTGGTCTGCCCGCTGCCGGTGCCGGCGGGATCGGTTTGAGCCCAGGCCGGGATGGCGAGCGCCGCCGATGCCAGCAGCTGAACCAGCACGTGCCGCCTGAAGCCCATCACAACGCCCCCCTTATTGTTGTTGCGCCTATGTGACGACATGCTGCGCGGCGGCGAAGGGACGGTCAATCGCGCTCGCCGACACGCGCCGCAATCGTCTGCAACTGTGGCTTCCCCGCCACGCCCACGCCCCCGTCATCCCCGCGAAGGCGGGGATCCATCTCCTAAGGCCCGCCGGGAGCACACGAGGGGGATGGAGCCTCGCAAGGCTTCTGTGGAGGTCGACCCGACCAACCCAACACCCCCCGTCACCCCGGCCCTGTGCCGGGGTCCACTTGTCCGCAAATTCCGCGGGCAAGGCGCTTGCGGCACGGTGGATGCCGGGACGAGCCCGGCATGACGAATGGGGCTTCCACAAAGGTCTCGCCGGCTGGGGAACGGCGACGATTGGGAGGTAGCCGCTGTCCTACATCTGCGCCCCCGGGGTATGATTGTCGCATGCCCCCCGGCTTCTCCCCGTCGATCAAGTCGCGCCCCGTCGCGCCCCTGTTGCACCGGTGCCGCGTGGACGCCGCGCGCCCGTCGCACCGGTGCCGCGCGGGCGTCGTCTCTCCGTCGCGCCGGTGTCGCGTGCGCGCCGCGCTACCGTCGCCCCGGTATGGCGCGGGCGTCGCGCCCCGGTCGCGCCCCGGTCGCGCCGGTGTCGCGTGGGCGTCGCATCGCCGTCGCGTCCCCGTCGCCTCCACCCCGAAAACCGCGCCAGCGCCTCAACAGTCTCAACATTCGCCGACGTCCCCCCACCCACCCGTTCGTTTCGAGCGAAGTCGAGAAACGAGCCCCAAGCGCCACGCTCCGTATCTCGACTTCGCTCGACACGAACGGTGGGGCGGATGTCGGTTCGAATGCGAAATCCGCCGAGTTCAACCCTCCCCACACCCCCGCGCCCGAAACGCCGGCACCTCCGGATAATGCGCAACCACATCCCCCAGCGCCGCCTCCAACGGCCCGAGGTGCGCCGCGAACGGGCGCCAGGCACGGTCGCCGCCCTTGAAGATCGGCTGGCGCACCTGTTCGGACGAGGCGGTACGCACCGCGCGCTCGGTGCGGTGCGAGGCGAGGCAGGCGCGCTCGAAGGGCAGGCCGACCGCGTCCAGCAGTCCGCGGATGCGCGGCTCGGGATCCTCGACCAGTTCCTCGTGGATCACCCGCACCACCGCCCCCGGCTGCACCGCGTCGACATGCGCCATCAGCCGGACGTAGTCGCGGTAATAGCGCCCCATGTCGGTGAGGTCGTAGCTGAACCCCTGTCCACGCGCGAAATGCTGCTTGAAGTTGGAGAAGCAGCACGCCCGCGGATCGCGCCGCGCGTCGATGATCGTCGCGTTGGGCAGGATCAGCCGGATCAGCGCGACATGCGCCCAATTATTGGGCAGCTTGTCGACGAAGAAGGGCCGGTCGGTCCGCCGCTGTACCGCCGCCCGGCGCAGATATTCCTCCCCCAGCGCCCGCGCCCGCTCCGCGGTGAGCGCGGCGAGCCCGGTGGGATAGTCGGCGATCCGGCGCGCGATCGCGGGAAGGTCGGGCAGCTCGGTCGTCCCCTCCACCTGCGAGTGGCTGGCCAGGATCTGCTCGACCAGCGTCGATCCCGCGCGCGGCATGCCGAGGACGAAGATCGGATCGGCCGCGGGGCAACCCCAGCCGGCGCGCGCGGCGAAGAAGTCGGGGGTCGCGGTCGCGATCACGTCGTCGACGAAGGCTTCGGTCTCGTCGGCGTCATACGCCAATTGCGTGCGGCGGAGCGCATTGCCGGCGGCGTAATGCGCGAAGGCGCGGTCGGCGAGCCCGCGATCCTCGAACGCCTTGCCCAGCGCGAAGTCGAGGTGGAAGCGGTCCTCCTCGCTCACCTCGCCGGCCAGCTCCGCCTCCATCGCGGCGATGTCGGCGTCGTCGAAGCGCACGGTCTTGAGGTTGGCGAGGCTCCACCACGCCTCCCCGAGCGCGGGGCGCAGGGCGGTTGCGCGGCGATAGGCGGCGATGCCGTCCTCCTGCCGCCCGATCGTCTTGAGCATATGGCCGTAGCTCATCCACACCTTGGGCTGCGCCGGCGCGGCGGCGAGGACGCGCTCGTAGAGCCCGATCGCCTCCTCGAAGCTGCCGAGCCGCCCCAGCGCGGCGGCCTTCAGGTTGGCGTGGCCGAGATGCTCGGGCTCCTCGGCGAGGAGCGTGTCGAGTTCGGCGAGCGCGTCGGTCGGGCGGTTCTGGCGGTAGAGGACGATGGCGAGGTTGGCGCGCGCCGCGGTGAACCCCGGCGCCAGCTCCAGCGCACGGCGCAGCAGCGTCTCGGCGTCGCGGTTGCGCCCGATCCGCCCGGCGAGCTCCGCCAGCATCCGGATCGCGCGCGCGTCGAACGGATCGCGCTTCAGATACTGGCGCAGCAGCGGCTCGGCGACCTCCAGCCGATTGTCGTGGAGCGCCAGCGCGGCGTCGACTAGCATCGGGGGGAAACGGGCGGGGCGGTTCATGGACGGACGAGCAGACCACGGCGCGGGGGCCGGATCAAGCAGTGCGCTGGGTTTCTGGGGCGCGCTCGCGCTCGTCATGGGCAACCTCATCGGCTCGGGCATCTACCTCCTCCCCGCGACGCTGGCGCCGTTCGGGGCGAATGCGAGCCTCGGCTGGCTGGTGACGATCGCGGGGGCGATGACGCTGTCGTTCGTCTTCGCCCGCCTCGCCGCCGCGGTGCCGCGCGCGGGCGGGCCCTATGCCTATGCCGATGCGGCGTTCGGGCCTGCGATCGGCTTCGCGACGGCGTGGAGCTACTGGACGCTGATCTGGGCCGGCAACGGCGCGGTCGCGGTGGCGGTGGTGAGCGCGCTCAGCTTCGCCTTCCCTGCGCTGGCGCCCCACGCCGCGATCGCGGCGGTGGCGATCGTGTGGCTGATGGTGTGGGTCAACATCCGCGGCGTCGGCACCGCGGCGCGGGTGCAGGTCGCGACGATGGTGCTGAAGCTGGTGCCGCTCGCCGGCGTCGCGGCGCTGGCGGTTTGGCTGCTGCTGACGAAGGGGGAAGGCGCGTTGGTGCGCGACGCGCCGGTGCCGCTCGCCGCGGGGACGATCGCGAGCGCGGCGGCGCTGACCTTCTGGGGCTTCCTCGGCGTCGAGTCCGCCACCGTGCCGGCGGACCGGATGCACGACCCCGCACGCACCGTGCCGCGCGCGACCCTGATCGGGACCGCGGCGGTGGGGGCGATCTACCTGGTCGTGTCGGGCGCGATCACGCTGCTGATGCCGCGCGCCGCGGTCGCCGCCTCGCCCGCGCCCGTCGCCGACTTCCTCGGCACCGCGCTCGGCGGCGCGACCGCGCAGGTCGTCGCGCTGTTCGCCGCCGTCAGCGCATTGGGCGCACTCAACGGCTTCGTCCTGCTGCAGGGGGAGGTGCCGCGCGCGATGGCGAGGGGCGGGGTGTTCCCGCGCTGGTTCGAGCGCGAGAATGCCGCCGGCACGCCGGTGCGCGCGCACCTCTTGGCGGGCGTGCTGGTGACGGCGGTGACGCTTGCCAACTACACCCGCGGCATGGGCGACCTGTTCGCCTTCGTCGCGGCGGTGTCGCTCGCCGCGGGAATGCTGGCCTATTTCGCGAGCGCGCTCGCCGGGGTCGCGCTGCTGCGCGGCGACGCGGCGGGGCGCGCCGCCGGGTTCGCCGCCGCCTCCCTCATCGCCTGGCTCGCCTGGGGGCTGGGATGGGAGGCGAACGGCTGGGCGCTCGTCCTCCTCGCCGCCGGGGTGCCGGTCTATTTCTGGGTCAGGCGCGGCGGCGGAGGCGCCCGATGAAGCTGCGGTCCTTCAGGATCGCGTGCGCCGCATTGTGCCCCGGCGCCCCGGTCACGCCCCCGCCCGGATGCGCGCCCGACCCGCACAGGTACAGCCCCGCGATCGGCGCGCGATAGTCGCCGTGGCCGAGGACGGGCCGCGCCGACCAGAGCTGGTCGAGGCTCATGCGCCCGTGGAAGATGTCGCCGCCGACGAGGCCGAACTTGCGCTCCAGGTCGAGCGGCGAGTGGATCTGCCGCGCGATGACCGACTTCTTGAAGTTGGGCGCGTGGCGATCGACGGTGTCGATGATGTGGTCGGCCACGTCCTCGCGCACCTCGTCCCAACTCCGTCCGTCGGGAAGCTCGGGCGCGAATTGCTGGCAGAACAGGCTGGCGATGTGCATCCCCGGCGCCGCTAGGCTGTCGTCGATCGTCGTCGGCAGCTTCATCTCGACGATCGGCTCCTTCGACCAGCCGTGGACCCGCGCGTCGTCATAGGCGCGATCCATGTAGTCCATGCCGGGCGCGATGATGATCCCCGCGGGGTGGTGCTCCGCCTTCTCCTTGCCGGGCAGGACGGTGAAGTCGGGCAGCTCGCTCAGCGCCACGTTCATCCGGAAGGTGCCCGATCCGGTCTTGAACCCTGCGATGCGGCGGCGGAAATCGTCCGGCAGCTCGTGCCCCTCGACCATCCGGCGGTAGAGCAGCGCCGGGCCGACGTTGGCGGCCACGATCCCGGCCGCGATCTCCTCCCCGCTCTCCAGCCGCACGCCCGCGGCCTTGCCGCCCTCGACCAGCACGCGGTCGACCGGCGCCTCCAGGCTGATCTCGACCCCGGCGTCGAGGCACG
>SXGT01362721.1_pt1 | contig 15916 bp, 7 predicted proteins | sample 3176221 | NCBI WGS metagenome assembly SXGT01 (sample SAMN11356862, study PRJNA531348) | freshwater metagenome | isolation source: freshwater sample F1-120 | place: China: Fuxian Lake, Yuxi | collected 2017-12-25
CCCCGAAGCGCAGCTGGACCGTTTCCTCTTCATGATCAAGGTCGATTACCCGACCGGCGACGAGGAAGAGCTCATCATGCGGCAAGGGACCTCCGATGCGGCCCTCAACGTATCGAAGGTGCTCCACGGCGACGACATTCTGCGTTTGCAACACATCGTCCGCCGCGTGCCGGTGGCAGATCATGTGTTCCAGTACGCCAAGCAGATCACCCGCCTGTCCCGCCCGGGGACGCCGGAAGCAGCCGACTTCGTCAACAAATGGCTCACCTGGGGCGCCGGCCCGCGCGCCAGCATGAACCTGATCCTGGCCGCGAAAGCACACGCGATCCTCGGCGGCAAGCATCACGTATCGGCTGACGACGTTGCCGCTGTCGCCGACCCGATCCTGCGCCATCGCCTCATCCTCAACTTCGCCGCCCAGAGCGAAGGCGTCACCGTCGAAAAAGTCATTCGGCAACTGTTGAAAGCGGTGCCGAAGAACGCAGCCGCCTAAGATTCTGCACTAACCCTGAGCGAAAGCGAGGGGATAGCAGATAATGCCAGGCGTCATGCGATCTCCTCGCTTGCGCTCAGGGTTAGTTAGCCATGGCCAATTACCTTCATCCCGATGTCATCGCCAAGGCCCAGGCCTTGGGGGTGAAAGCGCGCACCCTGGTGGAAGGCCTACGCGTCGGCGATCACCGTAGCCCGTACCGCGGCTTCTCGGTTGAATTCGTCCAGCATCGCGAATACGTGCCCGGCGACGATATCCGCCACATCGACTGGAAGAGCTACGGCCGATCCGATCGCTACACCATCAAGCAGTATGAGCAAGAGACCAACTTCACGGCTCATCTCATGGTGGATGCAAGTCGATCGATGCTCTACGGCGAAGGCGATACGAACAAGCTCGAATACGCCAAGGTGCTGACGGCGGCGCTGACGTATCTCATCATTCTTCAGCGCGACAGCGTGGCCCTCGATGTCTTCGATGCCGACTGGGGCGAGCGTCTGCCGCCGAGCGGACAGATGGGGCACGTACACACCATCCTCGAAACGCTTGAATCGGTTCAGCCGAAAGACAAGAATGCCATGGGGCCGTTGATTCATGATCTGGCGAGCCAGGTGCGTCGGCGTGGGCTGTTCTTCTTGATTTCCGATTGCTTCGACGACGTCGATTCGATCCTGGGCGGGCTGCAACATCTGCGCTTCGGCGGGCATGAAGTGGTGGTGTTCCACATCTTGCATCCCGATGAGATGGACTTTCCCTTCAACGGCATGGTCAAGTTCGACGCGATGGAAGAGAAGATGCACCTGCTGACGCGTCCGCAATTGGTGCGGCCAACGTATTTGCGGGCGCTAAAGAAGTACCTTGAAGATTTGCAGCAAGGCTGTGAGCGTAATCGTTGCGATTACGTGCAAGTGAACACCGGCAAGCCGCTGGCGGAGACGCTGGCGGAGTATCTGGCGCGACGATTGCGTACGCGCGTGGTTTGATACTTTGTTTCCCGGATCTTCGTTTAGCGCCCGCGTGGCGCCATGCGGGCGCTAAACGAAGATCGGAATTTGTGGATAACCAATGACCTTCCTTACCCCCTTCATGTTGGTCGGCGCCCTCGCGGCCGGGATACCGGTGGTCATCCACCTGTTCTTCCGCAGTCGCTATCGCACCGTCCCGTGGGCGGCGATGAAGTTCCTCTTGACCAGCGTCGAGCAAACCAGCCGACGCCTCAAATTCCAGGAACTCCTGCTCCTGCTCCTGCGCATGGCGGTGCTGGCGATGCTGGCGTTTGCCTTCGCACGCCCGATCTCGACGGTGGTGCGTGGCGGCGGACGCGGCGATGCCGTCGATGCGGTCTTCGTCTTCGACCTTTCCTACAGCATGGGCGCTCAGGACGGCGCCAAGACGCGACTACAAAAAGCCAAGGAGGAAGCAATCAAGGTCATCGACGAGTTGCCTCCACACTCCACCGTGCAGATCGTCACTTCCGCCGGCAAGGCCAAGCCCGAAGTACAACCTCGTTCGCCTGCCAATCTTGATCAGGCACGCGCCGCCGTACAAGATCTTGAATTGATGCACCTCTCGACCGATCTCTCCAGCGGCGTCATCGAAGCCAAAGAAGTGCTCGATCGCGGCCAGGCCTCCAACAAGGAACTCTACATCTTCAGTGACATGCAGAAGCTGGGATTCGAGGCCGAAGGTGAAAAACTCAAAGGGATGATTAGCGTCATCAAGGAGAAGGCTCTCGTTCATTTCGTGCGCTGTGGCATCAACAATCCCAAGAATGTCGCCATCGTGGGCATCACGCCCCAGACTGGTATCCCGCGCCCCGGCGAACGCGTAGGATTTGCCGTCCTGGTGAAGAACACCAGCCGCGACACCGTCGAGAACCTCACGGTATCGCTAGCCGTGGACGGCGACGAGAAGAACCGCGAGATCGCCAAGATTGACTCGCTCGGCAAGGGGGAAACCCGCGCCGTCACGCTCGATGGCAAGCTCGACAAGGCGGGCTTGCGCGTCCTGACCGCACGCGTAGGGCCCGATGAGCTGGAAGCCGACAACCGCTACGATCACGTTATCCTGGTGCGCGAACAGGTCAACATCCTCGTCGTCGATGGCAATTACAGCGAGAAGGATCCGGAGAAAGCATCGAGCTACTTCTTGATGCACGCGCTGTTGCCCGTGCGCGATGCAGTCCGCGCGACCTACAAGTACAACCCGCGCGTCATCCCCGCCCGGCTAGCCTCGCCGGCGCTGCTCAAGGGGCAGGACGTTTGCATCCTGGTCAATTGCTCCCTGCAAGCCAAGCTCGGCTCTCGCGCCGATGTGCTACAGAATGACTTCCTCGACGCACTCGACCCGTTCGTCCGCAAGGGCAAAGGGCTCGTGATCTATTCAGGCGAGAATGTCCGCTCGGATCCCTACAACAAAGTGCTTGGTAAGAAACTTGGGCTCCTCCCCATGCCGGTAAAAGAGATCGTCAAGGCCGAGGGGAACAAGCCATTTCTCGTCAATCGCAAGACTTTCGCCGCCGGACCCCCTGCGTACTGGATTTTCAAGGACGAGAAGTACTACGAAGACTTCGGCAAGGTCGAAGTTTGGCAGCACCTGGACCTCGACGAGACCGCCGTTGCCCAGCAGCCCGAAAAAGAAAAGAAGCCCGCTCCCAAAAACGACGATGAACCCGCCGAACCCGAGAAGAAAGACCGCGTTGCAGAGAAGAATGATAACCCCGTCAGCGTCATCGCCAGGCTCAACTCCGGGAAGCCCTTGGCTGTGAGCCGCAAGATCGACGCCGGCGAAGTCCTCTTCGTGACCACCGCAGCGCATCATGAAGGGCTCGATCCCAAGACCTTCGTCCCTTCCTGGACCGACTTTGGCACGGCTCCCGAATTCATTCCGTTCATGGATGTCACCATCAACCATCTCGCGAACGGCCAGGTGCAGACCTACAACCTCACCGCCGGCCAGACGCTGACGTGGTACCCGACCGACAAGCAGGACTTCGTCTACGACCTTGTGCATCCCGATGGCAAGAAAGTTACCCGCCTCGGCGTTCCGGAAAAGATCGGCAAACGAGTGGTCATCACCGCGCCGGAATTGGCCCACGCGGGGATCTACCGTATGACCGCCCGACCCCGTGGCCTTGAATCGGTCGCCGACACCATCGACATGCGTGACGCTGTCAAGACGGGCATCCCCATCGGCGTCGCGCCCGACCTGCGCGAGAGCGAGGACTTGACGTCGCTTACCGACGGCGAGATCGACGCAAAGCTTGGCTTCACGCCGATCCACATCGTCGCCGGTGAAGGAGTCGTTTCGACTGGGGCCGATCGCTTGAATCGTGAGTGGACCGTTTGGGCGCTACTGGCCGTCCTGGCGCTGGTGTTGTTTGAAGTCGTCCTTGCCTGGTGGTGCGGGCGGGCGTGGTGAAGATCCAGAGTTCACGTTGAGCGCTCGCGTGGCGTCATGCGAGCGCTCAACGTAAACGGCAATCGTATTGAAATGCCAATATGAACCTCATCACCCGAATCCTGGCTGTCGACGTTCCCGCGAACACGAAGCTCGAATCCTTCGACTTCAGCTTTCGCGGCATGTCCGTCGGCTGGCTTACCCTCTTGCTCCTTCTCATCCTCGGCGGCATCCTCGTCGTCGGCTGGTTCTATTGCCTCGAAAAGGGGACGCTCGGTTGGATCCGCCGCACTCTGCTCATCGGCCTGCGCTCCGCGGTTTTACTCCTGCTGCTCTTCCTCATCCTCAGGCCCATCCTGCTGGCGGAATTCAAGGGCGAACGGCCACGCGGGGTCGTCCTTCTAGTAGACGATACCCAGAGCATGCAGCAGCGTGACCGCCGGCTCACTGATGCCGACAGGGCGCGCGTCGCCATCGCGCTTGGCAAATTGCCGCTGCAAACGACCCTTGCGGAAAAGATGGCCAACCTGCCACAAGAGGCAATGTCTAATCCGAAACGCACCGAGCTGGTCAAGAACGTGCTGACCCATCCGGAGCTCAAACTGCTCGACGGGCTGCAAAAGTTCGGCAGCATGCGCCCCTACGTCTTTGGCTACGACGTCAACCCCGCCCGGGAGGATCGCAAGGAGACCGCTGTCAACAATCTGCTGGCGAGCCTCAAAGCGGACGACAGCCGAACCGCCCTGGCCGACAGCATCGTCAAGATCGTGCAGTCGAAAGACAGCGATGCCCCCAGCGCCATCGTCGTAGTCACCGACGGGCAGGATAACGCCAGCAAGTTCACGCTGCAAGAGGCGGCGCTTGAGTGCCTGCGCAGCAAGATCCCGTTGCACATCTACGGCGTCGGCAGCTCCGAGGGGGGCCAGTTGCAGCTCAAGGAAGTCGGCGCCCCGGATACGCTGTTCGTCGATGACACCGTCTCGGTGCCGTTGCGCTGGCGAGCTCAAGGCTTCAAGAAGGGGGAAATCGAGATCACCCTCAAACTTGGGGACAAGATCGTTGCCGAGAAGAAGTTCGCGCTGCAAACGGGCGAGGACCTGCGCGAGGTGTTGAACTTCATCGTTCCAAAGGATCCTGACAAGCGGGAGAACCTGGATCTGGAGACGATCATCCAGTACCGGTCGGGGGCGGAGACGTTCAAGGATACCCTGAAGCGCACCGTGCGGATTGCGGACACGAAGATCAAGATCTTGTACGTGGAGCATTCGCCGCGCTGGGAGTTCAAGTTTTTGCAGCCGGCGCTATTGCGCGATCGCCGCATTCAGGTGGAGTTTTTGCTGGTCAACGCCGATCCGAAAGCGACGCGGAAGTTCGACGAGACGTCGCCGCTCCTTTTCGAGTTCCCGAAGGAACGCGAGAAGTTTTTCGACGCGAAGTACAACCTCATCATCCTCGGCGATGTGGCAGCCAGCTACTTCAGCAAGGAACAGCTCGAATGGATCCGCGAATTTGTGCAAAACCGCGGCGGCCTGATCGTGATGGCTGGCCGGCAGAACATGCCGAACACCTATGAAGGCACCCCGCTCGCCGAGGTGCTGCCCGTCGAGTTCAAGAAGGAAAAGTTCGGCCTCGACGCCGAGGTGCGCACCCAGGAATACTTGGCCACGTTGACCGAGACCGGCCAGCGCGCCGATTGGCTGGCGCTCGCCGATACACCGGAGGAAAGTCTCGAAGTTTGGCAGAAGAAGCTGTTCGGCTTCCACTGGCATTTCCCCGTCACCAAGCTGCGCCCCGCCGCGACTTCGTTGGTTGTCAATCCGCGCGCCAAGATGGGGGAGCAGCCGATGCCCATCATCGCCACCCACCATTACGGCAAAGGCCAGGTGATGTGGTTCGGCACCGACGAGACATGGCGTTGGCGCTGGAATTACCAGGACAAATACTTCGTGCGCTTCTGGGGGCAGGTCATCTATCAGTTTGGCTTGCCAAGCCTCTTGGGCGAAAGTGCCAAGCGCGCCCAGATGGCCCTCGATCGCACGCAGGCGGTCGTCGGCACGCCGAATACGATCTACGTTCGGCTTCTGGACAAGGACTTCAACCCGCGCAAGGATAAGAAGGTCGATGCCGAATTGGAGCACCTGGATGCCAAGCCGGGCGAGAGCCGCAAGGAGAAGATCACGCTAAACGCAATCCCCGGACGCGAGGGGGACTACGCCGTGTTGGTGCCAAACAATCGCGCCGGACGGTATGAGGTGCACGTGAAGAACCCGGACGTCAACACGTTTTCCTACCGCGTCGATCTGCCGGCCAAGCATGAGCTGGAAGAGGCCGGGCTGGCGGAGAGATCGCTGCGCGACGCTGCCCAGCTTTCGGGCGGACGGTTCTATCGCGAAGAGGACTTGCACCAAATGGTGGCGAACATTGCGCCGCAGACGAAGGAGTTCAAGCTGCGGCAGGAAATTCTGCTGTGGAACCCGCTTGCGATTTTGCTGTTCTTGGGTCTGATAACGACGGAATGGCTGGTGCGGAAGTATTCGGATTTGAGTTGAAATTTGCTCCCCTCTCCCCACCGGGGGAGAGGGGGGGAGAACACCATGGTCCCCCCCACAATCCAAAGCAACCTGTCGAGCCTGCGTTTTCGCGAACGGCTACTAACGTTCGTTTGGGGCGCGGCGTGCTGGCTGGCAGTAGTTCTCGTACTGCTGGTGCTGGCGTGTCTGGTCGACTGGTTTGTTGATCGTAGCCGCGAGACGCCGATGGGCGTGCGTTTGGCACTTTTTGCCTTGCAAGTCTCGACGGCTGCGATTGCGGTGCTGCTGCTGGTGATTCTGCCTCAGTTTCGCCGTTTGCCGGATACGATCCTGGCACTTTGGGTTGAAGACAAGATTCCGCAATTCGATCATCGGCTCATCAGTGCCGTGCAGTTCAACCAGCCGAATGCCGACCTGGGGGGCATGTCGCGTGAACTCGTGGGAATCGTGACGAAAGAGGCAGAAAGGCAAGCCCAGCGCGTCAGTTTCGCGCAAGTCGCCGATCACAGCCGGCTGCAATGGAGCGCGCTGGTGCTCGGGCCGGTCCTGCTGATTGCCGCCCTCCCGCTGGTAATCTGGCCTGGAACGGTCTTTGCGCTGCTGGCTCGGCAAACGCTCCTCGACGTGGACGTGCCGCACTCGGTGACGCTGGTAAGCAGTTCACCCGACGTTTGGCCGATCGGCGATACGCTGCCGATTCGCTACGTCGTCACGGGGAACTACGACCGGAACATGGTCGGCACGGTGGTGGTGACGCCGCAAGGCGCGCCGGCAGCCGAGCATGAGTTACGCTTCATCGAGGAGCGCGACGACGGCGCTCGCTTCGGCGTCGATGTGCCTTCAGGCTCCATTCCCTCGTCGTCGCGGACCGTCCGCTTCTCGGCCAAGCTAGTCGATGGCCGCACCAAGTATCCGAGCGAAATCAAGCTCGTGCCCCGCCCCGTGGTCGTCAAGGACAAGGCCTGGATCATCCTACCAGCTTTCTGCGACACGCGCCCCAACGTCAAAGAAAAGAAACGCTACGAACGCCCGCAGGAGCGAGGCGATGTCATTGGCATCCCTGGCTCCGCGGTTCGCGTCCAGTTCAAGGTGGACAACTCTCAGCATCAAGCCTGGCTTGCGCTCCTTGAGCCGGAAAAGAACGACCCGACCCGCTCCGAAGAGGATGGCCCAGTTCCGGAGAAAGAACGCGGCCGGATTGCGATGGAGATCAAGAAAGGACTTGAGTTCGTCGAGGAAGACGGCAAGCTCGTGCCGCGCGAGATCGATGTCGCCGAGGCCACGTTCGATCTGGCCCCGGGGTTGAGCGCCTACCAGATGATCGTCAAGGACGAGCACGGCTTTGTCAATGTTCCGCCGAAGCGGCGCACGGTGCGGTTGGTTCCCGAAGAGGCGCCGCAGATAACGCTCTTGCGCGACACGTTTGGGCCCGGCGCGGACTTCGATCTCGAAGGGCTGCCCGTGCTGCTGGGGGAGAACATCCGCATCCCCTACGTCTGCTTTGGGCAGTATGGGCTGAGCCGGGCACAGCTGCGCTATCGCGTCTTGAAGAAACACGAGAGCGGCAACGAACCGATGGAAGAAGAAGAATGGGTCCGTCTGCCGCTCACGGAAGTGAATCCGGATAGCAAGGCCGGCGCATTCGACACGAAGACCGGCGTGTTCGAGCACACGCCGTTTTTGAAAGACGTCCCCTTCCACGCGGTGCCGTCGCTCAACGAGAATCTGCTCTTGGGCCGAACTCAGGGGGGTGGACGCGCCTTTTTGAAGACCAATGGTTTGATTGATAGCAAGGGGAAGCTCTTGCAGCTGAAGTCGGGCGACCAGGTCGAGTATTGCGTGGAAGTTTATGCCGCCGATCGAAAACCACTGGAAGCGACGCCGTTTGCCCGATCCGAGACGCGCGTCAGCACCGTCGTCGATAGCCAGGGCCTGTTCGCGTGGTGGCAGCAAGTCGGCGATGAGGACAAGCGTTTGCGTGTGCTAAAAGCCAAGCAAGAGGGGGTCTTCGGCGGCGGTGGGAAATAACGGAACTTTCGGCTTCCAGGTGTGTTTAGTCTATTTGGTGGCTTGATGTGTGGCGTACGGTTTTCCAGGGCTGCGGGAATGGCTCGCTCAGCGGCTTAGCGCACGACGGGAACAGGCGAGCCAATAGATTACCCAAACACTCCGGTCGCTTGCCGTGCCGAAGAACACGAAAAAAATAAGGGTTTTTTCCACTAGCGTGCAGTTGGTTTAACCGTTAACATTGGTCAGATAAGTAGATCGAGCAATCCGGGCCTCGCGGCCCTTGCATCCATTTTTGGGGGGAAGTCATGAAGTCCATCCGCCAATTGTCTTGCGGTATCGCAGCTTGCCTGGCGCTGGTATTGGCGCCAAACCTCTTCGCTCAGACGGAAGAGGAGTTGCGCGACCAGCAAGAAAAACAGCGTCAGGTCCAGGCTGAGACCGACCACGTTGTCCGCCGCATCACGACGATGATGCGCGTGATGCAGTTCTACAACGTGGAATCCCCCGAAAAGAAAATCATGGAAGAGATGGCCGGGACTCTTTCCGGTTTGAGCAAGAAGCAGATGGCCATGGTCATCAAGCAGCTCGAAGCTGCCGGCCAGACCAAGGACGAGAAGCTTTCCGAAGAAGCCATGGAGAAGGCGTACGAAAATCACCGCCAGGTCGTCCGCGCGTTGCACGAGATGGTGGCACGTATGGACGCCGTCAAGTCGCTCGACCAGGCTGCCGATTATTTCGAGAAGCACGCCAAGAACCAATTCGGTCTTTACCAGGAATCCACCCAATCGATTCGCGACCTCATCGAATACAACAAGCCCGATGCCTCCCTGACTTTGAAGCAGTTGATGGCCAAGCGCATCAGCAAGCAGGGGACCGAGATGAAGCGTCAGAGCGACTCGCAAGGCTACCTCGAACGCGATGTGGCCATTCTCGTCAAGCAAGTCAACGACCTCACGCCAAAACTTAACGCCGAGCAGAAGGAACGCATCAAGGCGATGGAAAAGAAAATCGCCGAGTTCAGCCTGTTTGAAAACCTCACGGTGGCGGCCAAGAAACTGCGCACGGTCGGCGCCGTTCAGTATCGCCAGGACGATTTCCAGAGCGCCAACAGCCTGCAACACAAGAATGCAGGCCACCTGCAAGAGTTGGCCCGCATTCTCCGCGTGCCCGGTGATACGCTTTCGATCCTCAAGGAAGCCCGCGAGAAGATCGACCAGGCCATCGCCAAGCAAGAAAATATCAAGGAAGAGATCAAGGCCCAGGAAGAAAAGAAGAATGAAGTAAAAGATCCGGCGGCTCCCAAGGACCCCAAGGAATTGAAGCTACCCGGCCTCGAACCGTTGCCGAAGGTAGATGTCGCCAAGCCCGGTGCACCGGAGACCAAAGCACAGCAGGAGAAGGCGATCGAGAATGCGGTCAATGCCGAGAAGAATGCCAAGATCGCGCAGGAGCAGGCGAAGCTGGCATTCGATACGAAGGACACTGCCAATCTTGTCAAGCCGCTCGCTCAGGACGCTGCCAAGGCGCTTGAAACCGCTGAAAAGGCAATGCAGAAAGCCGCCGAGAACCTCGTCAAGAATGAGCCGAAGAAGGCCGCCGAGCCACAGAAGAAGGCCACGGATGACCTGAAGGCTGCCAAGGCCGACCTCGACAAACAGATCGCCAAGCTCGAAAAGGAAAAGACCGACCCGCTGGCCGCAATTCAGAAGGCCGTGGAGAACATCGACAACATCATCAAGGAACAAACCAAGACGCAAGTGGACACCAAGCAGACTGTCGGCGATAAGCAGAACCTCAAACTGCCGGAAATCGCCAATGCCCAGAAGGAGCTGGCGAAGAAGACCGACGACGTCAAGAACGCGCCGCTGCCGAACCAGGAGAAGGTCGAGAAGGCCCTCGAAAAGGCGACTACCGCGATGAAGGAAGCCGCCAAGAACCTCGACGCCAAGCAGTCTCCCGAAGCGGTCGCGAAACAGGAGAAGGCGCTCGAGAATCTCAAGGAAGCACGCAACGAGCTGGCCCAGAAGGCCGCCGAGATCGAGAAACGTCGTGAGGATATCGCCAAGCTCGAAGAAGCGGGCAAGAAGCTCGAGCAGCTTGCCAAGCAGGAAAAGGGCGTCGCTCAAAAGGCCGATGACAACGCCAAGCAAGCCAAGGCCGACGCCGATGCCAACAAGCAGCTAGCCAAGGAGCAGGCCAACCTCACTCCGAAGGCGAATGACATTGCCAAGGAGATCAAGGAAGCCGCTCCGAAGGCCGCCGACAAGGTCAACGACAGCGTCAAGAACATGGAAGCCGCCAAGAAGGGGCTCGACATGAACGACGCCAAGCCGGCCGCCGAGGACGCGAAACAAGCCGCCAAGAATCTCGACGACGCGAAAAAGGCGCTCGAGAACGCCGTGGCGGATCTCAAGGCGAAAGAGATTCTCGACCAGGCGGCGCTCCAGAAAAACCAGGACCCGCAAGCCGCGGCTCAGCAGGTCGCCAAAGCGCTTGAGGAAACCAAGAAGGCCGCCGAGGCCGCCAAAGCCGCCGAACAGGTCAAAGCCGAGCAACAACCGATGGCTCAACAGGCGAAGGCCGACCTCGCCAAGCAGCAAGCCGACATCGCCAAGCAAGCCGAGGCTGCCAAGCTCCCCGAAGCCGCCCAGGACGCGAAGAAGGCTGCCGAGGCCATCGAGAAGGGCGATATCCAGAAGGCGCTTGAGAATCAGGCGAAGGCGCTCGAAAAGCTACAAAACGCCGCCAAGAACGATCCCATGAAGGGTGACCCCATGGCTGCCAAGGGGGACCCGATGCCAAAGGGCGAGCCGATGCCTGGCGAACCGATGGCCAAGCAGGGCGAAGCCAAGCCGGCCGGCGAACCGAAGCCCGGCCAGGATCCAGCGCAAGCCAAAGAAAACATGGCCCAGCCCGGTGAAGCCAAGGGCAACGAGCCGATGGCCAAGGGCGAGCCGATGCCCAAGGGTGGCGAAAAGCCAATGGGCCAGGCCAAGGCAGGCGAGCCGATGAAGGGCGAACAACCGATGGCCAAGGCCGCTGGCGAGCAGCCGAAGAAGGGCGAACCGATGCCGGGCCAAAAGGGAGATCAACCCAAAGCTCAAGCGAAAGGCGATCAGCCGAAGGGCGAACCGATGGCTGGCGAAAAGGGCAAAGAGCCTGGCCAGGCCAAGCAGGGTGAAGCCAAGGCCGGGGAAGCCAAGCAAGGCGAACCGATGGCCAAGGGCGACCAACCGATGGGCCAGGCCAAGGCCGCCGGCGATCAACCCAAGAAGGGCGAGCCGATGGCTGGCCAAAAGGGAGATCAGCCCAAAGCCCAGGCCAAGGGCGACATGGGCGACAAGGGTATGGGCGACAAGGGCCAGCAGACCGCCAAGGGCGGAGAAAAAGGCATGGGCGATAAAGGTATGGGCGACAAAGGAATGGGCGACAAGGGCATGGGCCAGGGCAAAGGCCAGGGTAAAGGCGAGGGCCAAGGCAAGCCAGAACAGCTCGCTCAGCAGCAGAAAGCCCTGATGGACGCGACCAAGGCTCTCCAGCAGTCGCAAGACGCCACACAGGCCGCCCAGGCCGCTCTCGCGCAAGCCCAGGCGCAGGCGCCGCAGGCCGTTCAGCAGCAACTCCAGAAAGCCCAGGAGCAACTTCAGCAGGCCCAGCAGGATCTGCAAAAAGGCCAGCCCGCCGATGCCGGCCAGCAACAACAGCAGGCCGCCCAGAACCTCGATATGGCCCTGCAAGCTTTGAACAAGGCTCTCGCCGAGCAAGGCGAAGCTCAGGCCAAGCCAGGCGAACCCGGCCTTGCCAAAGGTGAACCGATGCCGGGCGAAGGCAAAGAACCAGGCATGGGCAAGGGCGAAAAAGGCATGGGCGAAGGCAAAGAACCTGGCAAAGGCGAAGGCGACAAGGCCGGCATGGGTGAAGGCGAAGGCAAAGAGCCTGGCAAAGGCCAGGCCAAGGGCAAACAGCCCGGCAAGTCCAAGGAGCAAAACCAGGCCAAGGGCGAAGGTGATCGCAAGGCCGACGGCAATGTCTCCAACAAGAAGTCCGAACTCAACCCCAACAACGGCGACGGCAGCTTCATGCACCTGCCCCCACGCCAGCGCGAACTGATCCGCCAGGCGATCTCCGGCAATCTGCCCCCGGAATACGCCAACCTGATCCAGCAGTACTACATCAACATCGCGCGCGGCAAAGCCGCCAGCGGTAGCGCACCAGGCGCCGCGCCGCCAGTGCCGCAGCGTTGATGTCATGCCAGGTCAATGTCTCCAAGAAGCGGCACGGTATACCAACCGTGCCGCTTCACTGTATGTTCAGAAGTCCAACCACAGACACACAGCGACACAGAGTGATACAAAGAATAAGCGGACTGAGTATTCGATCGCGGCAGGGAAATTGGTTTCGACCAAACAAGAACACTCTTTTCCTCGTATTCTCGTCTCTGTGTCACGGTGGTTCGAAATTCAGACCCACGTGGATTCACCTATGAAACGATTCTACCTCACCTCGATCGCAATTCTGATTCTTGTTACTCCAGCCGTCCGCACGCAAGAAAAACAAGAAAAGCGCGTCGAGATGGACGAGCCGACCAAGAAAGCGACTGCCAAGGCGCTCGAATGGCTGAAAACCCGCCAGAACGAAGACGGCAGCTTCTCCGACGGACCCTACGCCCATAACACCGCCATCACCGCCTACTCGATGCTCGCCTTCATGTCGCAGGGACATCTCCCCAACCAGGGAACCTACGGCCCCGAAGTCGCCAAGGCCGCCCGCTTCCTCGTCGCTTCCCAGCGCCCCACCGACGGCTACCTCGTCGGCGCCCGCGGCGGCAACATGTACGCCCACGCGATGGCCACACTCGCCCTCGCCGAACTCTATGGCCAAACCAACGACGACACCCTCAAGCCCGTCGTCGAAAAAGCATCAAAACTGATCGTCGGCAGCCAGGCCCCCAACGGCGGTTGGCGCTACGAACCGCAGCCGACCGGCGCCGACATCTCCGTCACCATCATGCAGGTGATGGCCCTGCGCGCGGCCAAGAGCGCCGGCATGCACGTGCCCGATAGCACGTCGAAGAAAGCCGTCCAGTATATCAAGTCGTGCTACCGCCCGCAGAACGGCGGCTTCACCTACATGCCCAACAGCGGCGCCCCCGGCTTCGCCCGCACCGCCGCGGGCCTCTGCGTCCTCTTCCTCTCGGGCGAATACGAAGACAAAGACAAGGACTCCACCCAGAAACTCAAGAATAAAGAAATCATCGATCAAAGCGCCAAGTACCTCGAAGCGCATTTTGAAAGCCCGATCCATTTCTACTACGGCCATTACTACGCCGCCCACGCCATGCACCAGGTCGGCGGCGAGCGCTGGGAGAAATGGTACGGCCGACTGGTGCGCTACTTCGTCACGTCGAACAGCCAGGCCCCCGACGGCAGCTGGTCCACCACCAACCGCCGCGAAGTCGGCCCCGTCTACCAGACGAGCATCGCCGTCATCTGCCTGTCGGTGCCTGCCCATTATCTCCCGGTGTTCCAGCGCTAACCACTCCTCTCTCTCCTCGGGAGAGGGGCTGGGGGGTGAGGGTGCGAGGCAACAAGGCTCGCTTAAGAAAACGAGTTTATCGAAATACACAGCGCCCTCACCCCCGCCCCCTCTCCCGGAGGGAGAGGGGAGAACAACACCGGGAGGGCGAGGCTCCCGCCGAGCCCTGGACGAAAGAAAAACGAAATAATTCGCCCCAACTCTTTGGCATACAAGCGTTAAGCAAAAATGCTTTTACGGACACACTGACACACACACCTCCGTGAAAGCATTTCACTCATGGTGTCGGCCGACACGCGAATTATCCAGGCTTTTTGCGGGTTGCGCTGACAAATACCTTTACGGTTGCAGAACTAGCGAACCTCTTCGTCCTCGATCCCGCTGTGGCCGCGATGTTTGCCGACGCGCAGGCGGTCAACGAGGCGCTGCGAGCGCTGATCAAGATCGCCGGCAAGAACGGCGGGAAAAACTCGGTGTGAGATGGTGCGGGCGGTGAGCAAGACAAGTATGGCGTCCCCGGAACCGTGCCCTGAGTGCAGCGGAGGAGGGGAGGGGTTTCGCAATCGTAGGGGCCACAGGCCGCGTTACACTCCAGAGTAGATGAGGTGAGCTCGTTTTCTGGTCGCCTTTACGAGATCCTTGATGTATCGCGGATTATTCGATGCGTAGGCGCTGGTGAGGGATTTCATGATTGCAATGAAATCCGCTTCTTCTTCACCGGAGAGTCGTCCACTCACGGCGAGCTCCAGCAGGGCCTTGTCGACAAGCTTCTGCACGATTTGGTTCGGCTTCGGCACCGAAAAGTAAGAAAAATGTCCCGCGAACGAGCAATCCGGGCATTGCCATTCACAGTTTCCTCCCTCATCCAGGCCAACTAGATTCAGATCCATCAATTCGAACTCCTCTGCGCATTCGGGGCATCGGCATTCTGCAGTGTTCATAGTGGCACTCTTTTTCTGACGCACCCGAACCATGCGAGGCAAGGTGACACGTGGATGTAACGCAAAGAATTCATCAACTGCTTTTTTGCAAATTCTCAAGCACGCAAAGTCGTTCTGCGTACACGATGGTTGCGAAAAATTGTTTAGCGCGCTCACGCCGCACTTTATTTAGGACACACAATTGAAGCTTGTCCGAATTATTCGGCAAAATTTGCACACTAACCAACCAATGGGGATTGCTGGGGCAGAAAAAAGAAAGCCTGTTGCATGAACAGGCTTGACGACATGATCGGGATGAAGGCATTCGGACTGCCGAGAGTTATTCGTCTTGAGGGCCCAGCGCCCAGTACCTCGCAGCAAGACGGCAAATTAAGTTGGACCAACACTGCGATTCCAAGTCATGGGCTGAGCCGCTAGGACTCGGGGACTCCAATTTCACAAGCTTCCAAATGGATTTTATTTCTGCCCACATTCGGCGCCGATCATAGCCAAAATCCTTCCCAATGCTTTCCAATTTCTCACCATGAAGCCGGCGAAACAGCATCTCGAGTTTGACGCTATCCAGCTTCCCGAGCCGAGTCTGGAAAGCGCATAAATCCTCGTTTGTCACGCGTGCCTGGTCAGAAATCGGACCCGGTACATCAAGATAAGACAACGACTCGTCGAGGCGTCGTTTTTGCTGGTTGCGTTGATACTGGCGTATCACGGCGTCGATAGTTCTTGACAATGTTTTTCGTTCGGACGAGTCCTTTTCCTTGAACTTGGCGAGGGCACTACTTATCTCCTGAAATCTTGTAACTCTCGCCAGCCATGTTTGGTAGGTCTTTTGAACTAGGTCCTCAAAGGCGTGATTATTTCGGCTCACTCCCAGGGCCTACGCATTAAAGTTTCCCGGTTTTGACGAACAATGTCGGAAATCGCCTCACCGTTCACTTGTTCGACGGACCGAATCGCGCGTAAAATGCGACGCTCCAAAAAAGCGAAGGCCGAGGTTCAAGAGAGGCAAC
>SXGT01343925.1_pt1 | contig 15912 bp, 13 predicted proteins | sample 3176221 | NCBI WGS metagenome assembly SXGT01 (sample SAMN11356862, study PRJNA531348) | freshwater metagenome | isolation source: freshwater sample F1-120 | place: China: Fuxian Lake, Yuxi | collected 2017-12-25
CCACACCCCCCACGCGCCCCACATCGGTTTGCCCCAGAAGGCGCCAGTCCACAACGAGACGAAGGCCATGATCGCGCCGGTAGGGGCAAGTCCCTGCGCCATCATGCCCGAGAGGCGGGTGTTGAGGGCGAGGCCGAGACCGGCCCAGGCGGCCATCACGAGGTAGATGAACATCGACATCCAGGCGGCCGGCACGTGGATGAAGATAATGCGATAGCCCTCGCCCTGCTGGGCATCGGTCGGCGCGGCAAAAAAAGTGATCCACAGACCGGGAATGAGAAACACGGCGGTTAATCCCCAGAACCACGGGATCATCTTGCCGGCGAGCGGGTAGAAACTCTGCGGCGACGCGTACTTGAACCAGTGAATGATCTTGTTATTACTCAAGCGCAATCCTCAATGCCGCCGTGGTTGCCCACGGTGCGAAAAATACGGCCAGCGCCAGCAGCGCGGCCAATAAAGACAAATGCCCGCCAGCACCCAGCCCGGAAATGTGGGCCTCGACGGCGCCAGCGCCGAAAATCAGGGCGGGCACGTAAAGCGGTAACACCAGCAGGGACAGTAACACACCGCCTCCACGCACGCCCAGCGTCAGGGCTGCGCCAATCGCACCAATAAGCGATAGCAAGGGGGTACCGAGCAGCAGTGCAAGCATCAGAATGCCGAGCGCCCCACTGTCGAGGTCGAACTGAATGCCCAGCACCGGTGCCAGCATAACAAGCGGCAAGCCCGTCGTGATCCAGTGCGCAATGATTTTACCGGTTACCAGCAGGCCCAGCGGCGCAGGGGCCAGCACCATCTGTTCGAGCGTGCCGTCGGCATGGTCCGGGGCGAACAGGCGTGAGAGGCCAAGCATGGTGGCAAGCAGGGCGGCTACCCAGAGAATGCCGGGGGCAATTTTGCGCAGGAGCGCGGTTTCCGGTCCGATGCCGAGCGGGAACAGGCTGACGACGATGATGAAGAAAAACAGAGCGGTGAGGACTTCACTCTTGCGGCGCATGGCCAGCAGCAGATCGCGGCGGATGATGGCAGTAATGGCACTCATGCGCCCACCTTCAGGGTTCGCCCATTTGGCAGCGGCATGCTCTGGTGGCTGGTCAGGATACAGATGCCGTCCGCCTTGACGTGCTCTTCAATCAGGCCGGAAAGCATGTCGACTGCTTTTACATCCAGGGCGGTGAAGGGTTCGTCGAGAATCCACAGGGTGGCCTGACGTACCGCCAGTCGCGCCAGCAGCACGCGGCGCTTCTGGCCGGCGGACAGAACGCGCACGGCGAGGTCTTCGCGACCGCGCAGGCCGAAGCGGGCCAAGGCTTTGATCGCTGCGGTTTCGTCGAGCGGAGCACCATCGAGTTGTGCTGCCAGGGTCAGATTTTCGAAGGGCGTCAGTTCTTCCTTGACGGCACCGTGATGACCAAGGAACAGCATGTCGCGGTGGTAGTCCTCGGCGAGCGTCTTGATCGGGACACCCTGCCAGCGGATTTCGCCTCCGGCCGGCGGCGAGAGACTGGCCAGGATGCGTAGCAGGCTGGTCTTTCCGGCACCATTCTCGCCCTGCACGTGCAGCCATTCCCCGGGCTCGACCGCAAGATCAAGCCCGGAAAATAGGCAGCGTTCGCCGCGAATACAAGAGAGGCCGGTAGCGGTCAGCATGGGGGCGAATTTTGCCTGAAACGGCAGCCGCTTGGCTTATCGCATGTCAAGTTTCAAAAGTCGGCGCTGGCGAGACGGCGATAACCAAGCAAAATTGTCGAAAATATTTATTTATCTTGTGAATTAAAAGCCTTGTTTGTTGCGCCGCCGCAATGTTGCCTATACTCCGACGGATCACGAACACGCGCAGGGCGCAACCCGGCGCGTGTCTTCATGAAAAGGCAATAAGCCGCCTTTTCCTTCCCGTTGGTCGGGCAACCCCGGCCACGCCGTGATGGTTCTGGAAAGTCATGCCCGCAAGGCGTGCCTTTGTGGAACCACAAAGTACGCTGTTGCCGTTGGCAATGGCGTTTTTCGGTCACGGTATTTCTACGGGAGAACTTTTTTCTCATGGAAGCGTTTTCGAGTCTTGCGACTGCCGGATTTTTCATGGCCGCATTGGGCGTCGTGCTGGCCGGCCTGCTCGCCTTTGCCAATCGCAAGTTGTATGTCTATGAAGACCCGCGCATCGGCGAGGTCGAGGACTTGTTGCCGAAGTCGAATTGTGGCGCCTGCGGGCAACCCGGCTGCCGCGGCTTTGCCGAGAAAGTAGTCACTGGCGATATCGTGCCGGCGCAATGCACGGTCAGTTCGCCCGAGCAACGCCAGGGCATTGCCGATCTGCTCGGTGTCGTCGCCGGCAACATCGAGAAAAAGGTCGCCCGACTGGCCTGCGCCGGTGGCAAGCATGTCGCCTTTATCCGCGCCCGTTATGCCGGCCTCAAGACCTGCCGTGCAGCTGCGGTGGTCGGCGGCGGCGGCAAGGAGTGCGCCTGGGGCTGTCTGGGCCTGGGGGATTGCGAGGTCGTTTGCGAGTTCGATGCGCTACATCTGGATGCGCATGGCTTGCCGGTGGTCGATGCCGACAAGTGCTCGGCCTGCAACGACTGCGTCGAGGTCTGCCCCAAGGGTTTGTTCAGTCTGGAGCCGATCAGTCATCGCCTGTGGGTGGCCTGCAAGAATCAGGCAGATGGCGATACGGCTGAAAAGTCCTGCGAAGTGGCCTGCACCGCCTGCGGCAAGTGTGTGGCCGATGCTGCGCCCGGCCTGATCCGCCTCGAAGGCCTGCTCGCGACCGTGCGTTACGAATTGAACCAGTGGGCGACCAAGGGGCCGACGGAACGTTGCCCGACCGGCGCGATCGTCTGGTTTGACGCCCCCAATCACGCGCTCAAGGGCGCTGCCGCCAAACGCATCCTGAGGCAGGACGCCCTGCCCCAGTTGCATTGAGATCTACCGGATTCTTTAGGAGTTTTCCATGTTGATGAAATTGTTCCAGTCCGCCAAGAACGAAACCGGCAAGGGTAATGAAAAGGTGAAGTATCCCGGCGTGCGTGATGCCGTCGATGGCAACACCGCCATCATCCATGTCGAGCGCGAAGCCTCCGATGCGGCCGGTGCCTACCCGATCACGCCCTCGACGCAGATGGGCGAATACTGGGCAGAGGAAGTCGCCAAGGGCCACCTCAACCTCTCCGACAAGCCGCTGATCTTCATCGAGCCCGAATCCGAGCATGCGGCTGCAGGCGTGACTGCCGGCATGGCGATGACCGGTCTGCGGGCGACGAACTTTTCCTCGGCGCAGGGCGTGGCCTTCATGCACGAGTCGCTCTACGGCGCGGTTGGCAAGCGCCTGCCTTACATCCTCAACATGGGCTGCCGTGCCATCACCAAGGCCTCGCTCAACGTGCATTGCAGCCACGACGACTATCACTGCGTCGATGACACCGGCTTTATTCAGGTCATGGCGAAGAACGCCACCGAGTGTGCCGACCTGAACCTGATCGGCCGCAAGATTGCCGAACTCTCGCTGACGCCGGCGATCATCGGCCAGGATGGTTTCATCACCACCCACCTGATCGAATCGGCCATCCTGCCCGAGCGCGAGTTGATCGAGGAGTTTGTCGGCAAGCCGGATGATCTGATCGATACGCCGACGCCGGCGCAGCAGATGCTCTACGGTCCGAAGCGCCGCCGCGTGCCGGCGATCTGGGATGTGGATGTGCCACTGGTTTCCGGCACGGTGCAGAACCAGGATGCCTACATGCAGGCCACCGCCGGCCAGCGCCCCTACTTCTTTGATCACATCGAGCAGATCACCGATGACTGCATGAAAGAGTACGCCGGACTGACCGGCCGCCAGTATCAGCGTGTGTCGACTTACAAGATCGAAGATGCCGATTACCTCATCGTCGGCATGGGCAGCATGATCGTGCAGACCGAGGCCGTCGCCGACTACCTGCGCGAGACGCGCAAGCTCAAGATTGGCGTGGTTAACCTCACCATGTTCCGCCCCTTCCCGGGCGACCTGCTGGGCAGCATCCTCAAGGGCCGCAAGGGTGTCGCCGTGCTGGAGCGTACCGACCAGCCGCTGGCCGAAGACTTGCCGCTGATGCGTGAAGTGCGCGCGACGGTGAGCAAGTGTTTCGAAAACGGCATGGGCAGCGAGGCGGAGAAACCCTATCCCGGCTATGCGTCCTACGCGGCGAACGAAATGCCGCGCCTCTACTCTGGCTGCTATGGCCTGGGTTCGCGCGACCTGCAACCCGAGGGTCTGATTGCGGCGATCGAGAACATGCTGCCCGAAGGTGCGAAGCGCAAGTTTTATTACCTGTCGATCGACTTCGCGCGCGATCCGCTCAATCCGAAGGACGAGATCCATCAGCAGGATCTGCAGGAGAAGTATCCGCAGATCAAGGCGCTGGGCATCCGCGGCAGCGAGAACCCCAATCTCTTGCCCAAGGGCGCGATTACCGTGCGTATGCACTCGGTCGGCGGCTGGGGGGCGATTACCACCGGCAAGAACCTGGCGATGACCTTGTTTGAACTGCTCGGCTACGACATCAAGGCCAATCCGAAGTACGGTTCGGAAAAGAAGGGCCAGCCGACCACCTACTACTTGTCGGCCGCGCCGGAACCGATCCGCATCAACTGCGAATATACCTTCGTGGACGTCGTGCTCTCGCCCGATCCCAATGTCTTCGGCCATTCGAATCCGCTCTCCGGCCTGAAGAAGGGCGGCGTCTTCATCATTCAGTCCAATCTGGGCGAGGAGACCTGGGCGAACTTCCCACTCTGGGCGCAGAAGTTCATCGTCGATAACGGGATCAAGGTGTTCTACATCGATGCCTTCAAGGTGGCACGCGAGGAAGCCGGTTCGGCCGAACTGCAGCTGCGCATGCAGGGCATCGCCTTCCAGGGCGCCTTCTTCGCCGCCAGCCCGACCATGGCGAATGCCGGCCTGACTGAGAATGCGCTGTTCGCCGCCATTGAGGCACAGCTGCAGTCGAAGTTCGGCAGCAAGGGCGCGCGCGTGGTGCAGGACAACCTGCGCGTGGTGAAGCGCGGCTTTACCGAGCTGAACGAAATCATCGAGAAGGAAGTCGGCAAGACGCGCAAGCAGATGGTGAAGAAGGATGCCGGCCTGCCGATCATGCTGCAGCAATTCCCTGCTTCCGATGGCAAGGTCGCCGACATTCATCGTTTCTGGGAGCAGACCGGCAATTTTTATCTGACCGGCAAGGGCAACGACAACCTCGTCGATCCCTTCATCGGCGTCTCGCTGATGCCGGCAGCCTCCGGCGTGTTCCGCGACATGACCGGCATCCGTTTCGAGCATCCGGTGTGGCTCGCCGAGAACTGCACCGCCTGCGGCAACTGCTACACGGAATGTCCGGATAGCGCGATTCCCGGCCTGGTCAGCTCGATCGGCGATGTGCTCAACACCTGTATCAATCGTATCGAAACCAGCGGTACGCCGACACGCTTCCTGCGTCGCGCCACGCGCACCGTCGACAAGAAACTGCGCGGCCTGATCGAGAGCGTCGGCGGTGCCGTGCGTCCCTTGATGGATCGCGCCATGAGCGAGACCGTGGCCGAGGCCCCCGAGGCGGATCGTCATGCGATGTCGGCCGAGTTCACGCAGCTGCAGGTGCAACTCGCCGGCTTCCAGTTTGCCGCGACCAAGCCCTACTGGCAGCAGAAGGAGAAGAAGGCCAAGGGTAGTGGCGGCCTGTTCTCGATCACCATCAACCCCTACACCTGCAAGGCCTGCGCGCTTTGCGTCACGGTCTGCGAGGACAACGCGTTGCAGATGGTGACGCAGACCGATGACTCGACCGACAAGCTGCGCCGCGACTGGAATTTCTGGCTTGACCTGCCGACCACGCCGCCCGAGTACAGCCGCATCGACAGCCTCGACGAGAAGATCGGCGCGCTGGAAACCTTGCTGCTCGACAAGAAGAACTACAGCTCGATGGCCTGCGGCGATGGTGCCTGCCTCGGTTGCGGCGAGAAGACGGCGATCCACCTGTTTACCTCGACCGTCACCGCGCTGATGCAGCCGCGCGTCAAGGTCTTTACCGAAAAACTCGATGACATGATCGCCAAGCTCGAACAGCATATGCGCATCAAGCTCGCATCGGCCGTTGATCTGACCGACACCAATGCCGTCGTGCGTGCGGTCGAAGCCACCGGCCAGCATGACCTGACGCTATCGAACCTTGCCTCCAAGCTCAACGAGAACAAGCCGTCGCAGTTGCTCGACCCGACTTGGGTGAAAAACATTGCCCAGCTGCTCGAAAAGCTCAAGGACCTGAAGTGGCGCTATGTCGAAGGCCCGACCGGTCGTGGCCGTGCCGACATGGGCGTGGTGAACTCCACCGGCTGTACCTCCGTGTGGGGCGCGACTTATCCCTTCCACCCCTATCCCTTCCCTTGGACTTCACATCTGTTCCAGGACTCGCCGAGCGTGGCGATGGGCCTCTTCGAAGGTCACATGGCGAAGATGGCCGAGGGCTTCAAGGCTTTGCGCATGGCCGAGAAGGAGCTGGCCGGCGATTACCTGCCGGATCGCGATGACGACTTCTTCCGCCGTTTCACCTGGAGCAAGTTCTCGGAAGAGGAATGGCAGTTGTGCCCGCCGGTCGTCGCCATGGGCGGCGACGGTGCGATGTATGACATCGGTTTCCAGAACCTGTCGCGTGCCATGATGTCCGGCATGCCGATCAAGGTCCTGATCGTCGATACGCAGGTGTATTCGAATACCGGTGGCCAGGCATGTACCTCGGGCTTCATCTCGCAGGTTTCGGACATGGCGCCCTTCGGCGTGGCTTCGCGCGGCAAGCAGGAAACGCGCAAGGAAATCTCGTTGATCGGCATGGCGCACCGCACGTCGTATGTGATGTCGGGCACCATCGCCCACGTCAATCACCTGCTGGAAAGCTACATCGACGGTCTCAACAGCCGTCGCCCGGCACTGTTCAATATCTACGCCGTTTGCCCGCCTGAACATGGCGTGGGCGACGACAAGGCCGTCGACCAGAGCAAGCTGGCGGTCGAAGGGCGCGCCTATCCGCTGTTCCGCTTCGATCCTGATGCCGGCACCACGTTTGCCGAGTGCGTCTCGCTCGAAGGCAACCCGTCGCTCGATGAGGACTGGCCGACCTATACGCTGAAGTATCGTGACGAGGCGGGTGCCGAGCAGACCATGACGCTGCCGATGACCTTCGCCGATTTCGCCGCGACCGAGGCGCGCTTCCTCAAGCAGTTCAAGAAGGCACCGCCCGAGACCTGGAATGAAAACATGGTGATGCTGGCCGACTTCCTGCAACTGGATGCCGACGAGCGTGAGGGCAAGTTCCCCTTCATCTGGGCAGTGGATCAGAAGAACCGTCTGATGCGTTTGCTGGTCACCGAAGATCTCGTGCGCTCCGCCGAAGAGCGCCTCGCCTTCTGGCGCCAGCTCAAGGGCATTGCCGGTGTGGATGCGCGGGCGGGCGACGAAAACGCCGTGACCGAACGGGTACGCGCCGATCTGCTGGCGAAGATTTCTGCCAGCCTGGGTCTGGGCGGTGGCGACTTTACCGCTACGGCAAATGTCGGCGCTGGCGAGACGGCACAAGTCGCTGCCAGCGGTGATTACGAGCCGGTCTGGATCGAATCCCCCGAGTGCACCGCCTGCGACGAGTGCATCAACATTGCGCCGAAGACCTTTGCCTACAACGACCAGAAGCTGGCGATTGTCATCAACCCGAAGGCTGGCAAGTTTGCCGACATCGTCAAGGCCGCCGAGAAGTGTACGGCTGCTTGCATCCATCCGGGCACCCCTTGGAACATGGGTGAATCCGGTGTCGACAAGCTGATGGCACGCGCGGCAAAATTTAACTGAGTTCAACCGAGCCGATAGATGAAACTGCTCTCCTACTTCCGCGGCGAGGCCTTCCAGCGCGGTGTGCATCCGCCGTCACAGAAGCTGACGGCCCAGACACGCATCCGCCGGCTGCCGTTCCCGCCCCGGGTGACCGTGCCGCTGTCGCAGCACATCGGCAAGGTGCCGCACGCCATCGTCAAGGTGGGGCAGGAAGTGGTGCGCGGCGAGCCGATCGCCCGTTCCGATGACTGGCTCTCGGTGCCGCACCATGCACCGGTGACGGGTGTGGTCGAGTTCGTCGGCTTGCGTCCCTCCGCACGCGGCCCGTGGGTCGACTCCATCGTCATCCGCGCCCATCCCGGCGCGACGCAAGAGGATCTGTGGGGCCTGCCGCGCGATCTTGCCGAGGCGACGAATGCCGACATCCTGCAGATGATCTGGGATACCGGCATGGTGGGGCTCGGCGGCGCTGCTTTCCCGACGCACGCCAAGCTGACGGTGCCGAAGCAGGCCAAGGTGCATACGCTGGTGGTGAATGGCTGCGAGTGCGAGCCGTATCTGACGTGCGACCATCGCGTGATGGTGGAACAGTCCGACGATCTGGTGGTCGGCATTCGCTATGCGATGCGGGCGACGGGTGCCGTGCGCGCCATCGTCGGTATCGAGGATAACAAGCCGGATGCCTTGCTGGCGGTGCGTGCCGCCATAGAGCGCGCCGGTACTGTACCGGAAGGGGAGATCCACGCCGAACTGGTGCCGACCAAATATCCGCAGGGTTCCGAGAAGATGCTGATCATGGCACTGTTCGGGGTGGAGATTCCGGCGGGCGGTTTGCCGGTGGCGATGGGCATGGTGGTCAACAATGTGGGCACGCTGGCGGCGCTGGGCAAGCTGCTGCCGACCGGCCGCGGATTGACCGAGCGCGTGGTGACCATCACGGGGCCGGGCGTGGCCAAACCGGGCGATTACATCGTGCCGTTGGGTACGCCGCTGCGCTTTGTACTCGACTATGCCGGCGCGCCGAATGTCGATGCCAAGCAGATCATCCTTGGTGGGCCGATGATGGGTCAGGCGGCGGCCTCGCTCGACGTGCCGATTACCAAGGGCATGTCCGGTGTGCTGGTGATGCGCGGCGACGAGATGGCCGCGCAGGCAGATCGCAAGACCTATCCGTGCATCAAGTGCGCGGAATGTGTCGAGTCCTGCCCGATGGGGCTGAATCCTTCGACGCTCGGCATGCTGGCGGCCAAGCGTGAATACGACCTGATGGGCACGCAGTACCACCTCGGCGAGTGTTTCGAGTGCGGTTGCTGCTCCTATGTCTGTCCCTCGAACATTCCGCTGGTGCAACAGTTCCGGGTGGCCAAGCAGATTTTGCGTGAAAAGGCGGTAGCAAAATAATGTCGATTGAAATTCGTTCCGCTCCGCACATCAAGGCGCCGCGCAGCGTCGAGATGATCATGCGCCATGTCGTCTGGTCGATGATGCCGATCTGCCTGTTCTACGTTTATCAGTACGGGCTTTCAGCACTGGCTTCGCTGATCGTCGTCACCGGCAGTTGTCTCCTGACCGAGCGCTGGTTCACCAAGACCGGTACGCAATCCGGCGATATTTCCGACTACTCGGCCGTGATCACCGGCATCCTGCTGGCCCTGTCGCTGCCGCCCGGCTTTCCGCTGTGGATGGGTGCAGTCGCCGGTTTTGTCGCCATCGCGCTGGGCAAGGCGCTGTTCGGTGGTATCGGCTTCAATGTCTTCAACCCGGCGCTGGTTGGCCGTGCCTTTGTGCAGGCCGCCTTTCCGCAGGCCATTGCCACCTATACTCCGTCCTTCCTGCCCGGCCGCTTCCACGAGATGGTGCCGTCATCGATGGCGATCCCGCTGATGCAGCCTGCCGATGTGCTTGAGTGGCTGAAGCTCAAACAACTTGACGCGCTGGCTGGCGCGACGCCGCTTGCCAAGTGGAAGTTCGAGGGCGTCATGGCCGGTGCCGAAGAACTGGTGACCTCGCTGTCCGGCCATATGGCGGTCGGTCCGTCGCCGGCGTTGATCCTTGTCTGCGGTGTCTATCTGGCGTTCCGCCGCTTCCTGGACTGGCGCATTCCGGCAGCGATTCTCGGCAGCGCTGGTCTGACGGCGTGGATCCTGTTCGCGCTCAGCCCCGAGCGTTTCCCCAACCCCTTCTTCATGCTGTTCTCCGGCGGCCTGATCCTCGGCGCGGTGTATATGGCGACCGATATGGCGACCTCGCCGGTGACGCCGAAAGGCATGTGGGTCTATGGTGCATTTATCGGCCTGATGACGGTGGTGATCCGTTACTACAGCGGCCTGCCGGAGGGCGTGATGTATGCGATTCTGCTGGGGAATGCGGCCACGCCGCTGATCGAACGCATCACGCAGCCGACACCTTTTGGCAAGAGCGCGCTGGCACGACTTGGGCAGGCCAAGCGCGGGGCTTCCTATCCGCTGCATCCGGGCTACATTTCACGCGAGGATGCCGGAGCGGTGACGCCGAAGAAACGCTTCTTGCCCAACAAGCCCAAGCGCGAGGAGAGGGAGTCATGAGCACCGACGTCACCATGATTCCTCAAACAACCCCAACGGCAGCGATGATCCGTACACTGGGCCTGATCTCGGCGATCTGCGGCCTGATCATCGTGGGTGCCTATCAAAGCACTTACGATGCGGTGCAGGAAAACAAGCGCATTGCCGTCGAGCGGGCGGTGTTCAAGGTGATTCCCTCGGCCAAGTCGATCGTCGAGTACTGGGCCTTATCGGATGGCACGATTGAAAAAGTCGGCGCTGGCGGGACGGCACAAGCAGGCGCCATCAAGTTCTTCGCTGGTTATGACGACACAGGCAAGCTCGCCGGCCTCGCCGCCGAAGGAGCCGCCAAGGGTTATTCGGACTACGTGCGCATCCTGTTTGCCTATGATCCGGCGGCCGCGACCATTACGGGTTTCGGCGTGGTGTCCGCACGTGAAACACCAGGGATCGGCGACAAGATCACCATCGACAAGAACTTCCTCGCCAACTTCCCGCTGGAGGCCAAGCTGGCCGACGATGGCAAAGAACTCGCCCACGCAATTCGCACGGTGAAAAACGGCAGCAAGACCAACCCATGGGAAATCGACGCTATCTCGGGCGCAACAATCACCTCGCGTGCCGTCGGTAAAGGGATCAACGAGTCGGTGCAGGTACTCCTGCCGCGACTTGCGCCGCACCTCGAGAAATTAAAGGAAAAATCATGAGCCAGCCGACCGTCAAAACCTGGGACGAGTTCATGGAAGGCGTCTGGCGCCAGAACCCGGTATTCGTGATGGTGCTGGGCATGTGCCCGACGCTGGCGGTCACCGTTTCGGCAATGAACGCACTCTCCATGGGGGTGGCGACCACCTTCGTGCTGATCTGCTCCTGTGCGCTGGTATCGATGACGCGTCGCTTCACGCCGAAGGAGGTGCGGATTGCCGTCTACATTGTCATCATCGCCACCTTCGTCACTGCGGTCGATTACGCCATTCAGGCCATCAGCCTGGCGCTCTACGATGCACTGGGCGCCTTCATTCAGCTGATTGTGGTGAACTGCATCATTCTCGGTCGTGCCGAAGCGCATGCCGCCAAGAATCCCCCGCTGCCGGCGATGATCAACGCAGCCGGCATGGGGCTCGGCTTTACCATCGGCCTGCTGGCGCTCGGGACGGTACGCGAAATTTTTGGTGCCGGTGCGCTGTTCGGTGTTCCATTGTTCGGTGAAGGTTTCCAGCCGTGGGTGGTGATGGTCCTTCCCCCGGGTGGATTCTTCGTGCTGGGCAGCTGGTTGTTGTTGTTCGCAACGCTTGAGCGTCGCAAGCAGCGCAAGCTGATGGAGGCGACAGAAAATGTCTGAATCCGCTTTCCAGATCTTCATCAATGCCTTGCTCGCCAACAACTTTGTATTGGCGATGTTCCTCGGCCTGTGCCCCTTCCTCGGGGTCTCTGGCAAGCTCGACACCGCGCTCCCGATGGGCGTGGCCACCACCTTCGTCATGCTGGTCGCTTCGCTGTGTGCCTACGGCCTGAATGTGCTACTGACGTATTTTGGGCTGGAGTTCCTGCGCCTGATTTCCTACATCGTCATCATCGCTTCCTCGGTGCAACTCGTCGAGATGGTGTTGAAGAAATACAGCCCGACCCTGTTCCGCGCCTTGGGCATCTACCTGCCGTTGATCACGACCAACTGCGCGGTACTCGGTGTGGCCCTGTTTCAGACCGCACGTGAATACGACTTCCTTCAGTCGATGGTGTTCAGCTTTGGCGGTGGCGCTGGCTTCACGCTGGCGCTAGTGCTGATGGCGAGTGTGCGCGAACGGCTGCAACTCTCCGATGTCCCGTCGGTGGCGCAGGGCACCGCCCTGTCGCTAATGCTCGCTGGTGTGCTGTCACTAGCTTTCATGGGTTTCGCCGGACTGGGAGGCTGAGTGGGGACTTACCTCGTCACCATTGGCTTGATCTTCAGCCTGATGATCGGCGGCATTGCCGTTGAGCGCCTTTACCGACGTTTCGCGGCGCGCAATCCCCAGTTGGGACCCTTCCGTTCGCCAGATGGCTGCGGCTGCTGCGCGAACAAAAAGTCAGGCTGCAGCGATAGCGGTTGTCACTGAGGCCACCGCTTCCGGTAGCAGGGTTTCACCGGCACTGAAGACGCAACGCGCACGCCCTGACTGCTTGGCCACATACATCCGTTCGTCCGCCAGCTTGACCAGTTCGGCCCAGTCATCGATGCCATCCGTGATGCGTTCGGCAATCCCGATACTCGCCGTCAACGGTGTGCCATCCGGGCGTTTGCCCAGCCACTCGCGCAGCATCCGGTTCATGACGATGCGTACACCGGCTCCGTCCGTGTTGGCCATGACGATGACGAACTCCTCCCCGCCCCAGCGTACGATCGTATCGGCCTTGCGCAACAGCTGATGCAAAGCGGCCGCAGCATTGCGCAGGGCGTGGTCGCCGGCATCATGCCCATGGAGATCATTGATCGTCTTGAAATGGTCGAGGTCGATGAAGGCAATTGCCAGGGCGGTGTTTTGTTCGTTGGCCAGGCGAAACTGCAGGTCAATGACTTCGACGCCGCTGCGACGGGTCAGTGCACCGGTTAGTGTGTCGTAGCTGGCGCGGTGCAGCAGGGCCATCATGTAATGCAGCTGGGTGGCGCAGGCGAGCAAATAAACCCCGAGTGCGAGACCGAGTATCCACAGCGTGGAGAATAACTGCACCAGATCGAGACCGGCAGAATTGATCTGTACTGCCACGACCACGATGAGTACCGGCAGCGCAAACAGGAGGCCTTCGAGCATCACCAGGGGGAAGATGCACAAGCCTGCCAGCACGATAAAAGGCAGCGCATCGTAAAGGCGGATATTGACCGCAGCCAGCCCATTCATGTCGGCGCCATGGAAGAGATAGCTCGCGAGGACATACAGTGTTAGCGGTGCGGCGAGCAGCGTGGACAGCAAGGCCAATGCCTGCGGCAGGGTGCGCTCTTTGTCCGGCGCCAGGGCCAGCGAGAGAAAAATACCTACCGACAGGAGGCGTGCCAGTGCCAATGTTTGCCACTGATCGGTCGGCAAGGTGGCGGCATCGAGGGCGATCCAAAGCAGGGTGAAGCCGGAGAACGCCAAGGCGACCAGCCGCGTCCGCGCGATAATGGAAACGGTGCGATGGCGCGTCAGGTACGGCGCGTGCGCGCGCGAGAAAAGCAAATCCAGCAACTCGCCCGCCTGGAAACGCGTCAGCAATTGACGCAGATTGGCGACGAGTCCGCCTTGACGGGCGTGGCTGACAGCCCCTGTCATGATGACGTTCTGGCATTCATATGCCTTTTATCATACGCCCTGCGGTGCCTCGGGCAGAAAATGTGCAGCTTTCCAAAGTAATGTTTTTGCGGCGATAAACCGCTCTGTTTTGCGTTTGCCGGATGCAAGGCAGAAAATGAACCCCCCTTGCATCGCATTTACCTAAGGATTTCAACTGGTGAGCCGCATCTCCGTCGCGTTGCTTTCGTTCCTGCTGTCCGCCTCGGCGCTGGCCCTTGATATTGTTCCGTATCAGGCCAATGCCTTTGCAGCGGCACGTGGTGCCGGCAAGGTCACAGCCCTGCAGTTTCATAGTGGCTGGTGCCCTGTCTGTGTGATGCAGGAGCGTGGCGTGAAAGCGCTTCACGACGACAAGGCGCTCGCCGAGGTGGTTGTATTTCAGGCCGACTATTTCAAGGAAGAAGCCCTGCGTAAGCAATTTGGTGTGAGCAGTTTCTCCACCCTGGTGATCTTCCGTGGTGACCAGGAGCGTGCCCGTACCACGGGCGACTTCAAGCCGGAGCAACTCCGCCCGTTGTTTGCCAAGGCGCTTTGATCCGGTCCGCGTGATCCCCGTCGAACCCTTCCTTCCGGCCAGTGCCGGGATCACCTATGCGGCAGGTGTGCTGACCACCCTGTCGCCTTGCGTGTTGCCCTTGCTGCCGATCGTCGTCGGCGGTGCCATGGAGCACCATCGTGCAGCCCCCCTGATGATGGGCCTTGGCATGACCACTGCCTTTGCCATGGGGGGATGGCTGCTGGGTACCCTCGGGCCGGTTCTGGGGATTGATCCCGAGTGGATGCATCAGGCGGCGGCCATTAGCCTGATCATTTTTGGCATCGCCCTCTGGTATGAACCGCTGACGCGCTTGGTGTCGCGCCTGGTGCAGCCGCTGGCGATTCGTGCGGATCTCATGGCCGAGGAAATTGGCCAGAATCGTTCCCCGTTGGCCGCCTTCTTTTTTGGCGGCCTGCTCGGCCTGGCCTGGAGTCCTTGTGCCGGCCCCATGCTGGTGTCCTCGGTGGCCCTGGTCGCCACCGGGCGTGATGGTGGTCTGGGGGCCTTGCTGCTTGGCCTGTTCGGCCTGGGTGCGGCCACCCCCCTGGTCATGGCAGCCTATGCCTCGCGTGCCGGCTTCAAACGCCTGCGTAATTGGGCCTTGGGCAATACCACGCGCTTGCGTCACGGTTTTGGCCTGTTGGCCGTCCTCTCCGGATTTTTTATTGCCACCGGGGCCGACAAGCAGATTGCGACTGAACTCATCGCGATCCTGCCCGACAGTTGGCTGGAGCTGATTACCCGCTTTTGATCCGACCTGAACAGGGTGTCGCCCATTACTGGGTTACCATACCCCGCGTTGAGTCAGCACATAGAGGATGCACCATGGAAGGGCGGCCGCAATTCGAATCCCGTTTTCTCGTCGGCAATGCACAGATCGATCAAGAACACGAGCGACTGTTCGAAATTGCCAGTCGGGTCTATGACAGCCTTGCTGTCAGAAATGAAGCCGGGGCCGTCAATACCGCCATCGCCGAATTGCTCGATTACACAGAGACTCATTTCGCTAGCGAGGAGGGCCTGATGGTAGCCGCCGGCTATCCGCATCTGGAAGCCCATCGTGCGCTACACCGCCACCTGTTGGCACAGGTCCGCGACATGGAAATGCGTGCGGAGTTCGGCGAACAGTACGTGCCGGCCGAATTGAATCATCTGATCACCAACTGGCTGGTAGATCACATCCTGACCAACGACAAAAAAATCGGCGAGTTTCTGTCTGGTCGATAAATCGCTTTTCCGTACCGACAAACAAAAATGGCCTTCATCACTGAATGCTACGCCGAGAAGCGGGGCTGAGGGCATACCATTCCACACAACTCATAATGCATGAACTGCTCGCATATGTTCGACGCCCTTGACGAAGCTGCTGAGCCTAGCAAGGCCTTGCCAAAGGGTTTTTACGCCAGGCTCGCCATCGCCCTTGCGGGCGAGGAAGCCGCCAAGCATGGCGATGCGGCGGATGACCTCGCGGACGATGGGCATTTGCTTGGGTGGCTTTTTTTCAGCCAGCAACCATGCGGCCTGCTATTCGGTCTGATCGAACACGACACTGGCTGGCAAGTCGGATACACACGCCCCAGTCGAATCAGATGAGCCAGCCGCCAAGCGACGGGTCGCGGTAGGGATGCCGGTTGCCCGACACCCCCCGCACAGATCCGTACGTGCGGAATTGCCGCATAC
>SXGT01740827.1_pt1 | contig 15912 bp, 16 predicted proteins | sample 3176221 | NCBI WGS metagenome assembly SXGT01 (sample SAMN11356862, study PRJNA531348) | freshwater metagenome | isolation source: freshwater sample F1-120 | place: China: Fuxian Lake, Yuxi | collected 2017-12-25
ACCAGGTCCTGAGGGACCACCACCGAATCGGGCCGTTGGGCCAGGTCGGCAAGCGTTCCATCAAAATCCAGGAACAGGGCCGATCGCTCTGTCAACAATGTCGGTAATGTGCTCATCAAGCCGCTACCGTAACAGACGCGGCGACGGGCCGCGCGCTGCGCATGTTTGACCGAGCGCTTCGGTGAGGGACTTGTTGCCCCTCTTGCGCTTTGTTTCTTCTTCAGTCCGCGGCCACCAGGCCCATGCCTTCGGCCACCGCTTTCACGCGGGCACGTTGAATCCGTTCGCCGACCCGCGGACCGGTGAGGCCGTCGGCCTGGGCCTGGGCGGCAATGGTGGCGGTTCCCACCGACTGCGCGAACTGCAACGCGCCGGCCAGACGGGGGCGCTGCGGGTAGGGAGTGTCGTTGTGGCCCAGTCGGCCACGGGCGTCGCATTCGCAGGCCAACAGCACGTCGTGAAACCGCGCCGGCTTGCGCAAGGCATCGCAGCGCTCGAGCAGGCGCACCAGCGCGGCAGCGCCAAGATCGCCACTGCGGTGGATGTTGCCGTGTTCGCGCGCCACCACCTCGGCCAGCTCGCGGCATTCCACCGGAACGCGCCAGCGCTCGCACAACCGCCGCAGCAGCCTGGCGCTGCGTTCTTCGTGGCCGATGTGCCGCGGCCACTCTTCGACGGGTGTGGTGCCCTTGCCAAGGTCGTGACACAGACAGGCGAAGCGGGTGGCCAGGTTCGCGCCCAGCTGCGCACCAATGTCCATCACCATCATGAGGTGCACACCGGTGTCGATTTCGGGGTGGTATTCGGCGCGCTGCGGCACACCCCAGAGGCGATCGACCTCGGGCAGCAGGCGTTGAAGTGCGCGGCATTCGCGCAGCACCTCGAACATCCGGCTGGGGCGTTGCTCCATGAGTCCGCGAGAGAGTTCCTGCCACACCCGCTCGGCCACCAGGTGATCCACCTCGCCGTCCTCGACCATCTGGCGCATCAGCACCGCGGTCTCCGGGGCGACGGTGAAATCGGGAAAGCGGGCGGCGCATCGAGCCACGCGAAGGATGCGCACGGGATCTTCGGCGAAGGACGTGGTGACATGACGCAGCACGCGGTCGCGCAGATCCTGCTGGCCCTGGTGCGGATCGATCAACGTCGCTAGCGCGGGATCGTCGGCGTGCTCGGCGGCGACCGCCATGGCATTGATGGTGAGGTCGCGTCTGGCGAGGTCGTCTTCCAGCGTGACGCCGGGCGCGGCCTGGAACGCGAAGCCATGGTAGCCCGGAGCGGTCTTGCGCTCGGTGCGCGCTAGCGCATATTCCTCGTGCGTTTGCGGATGCAGGAACACCGGGAAATCGCGCCCCACCGGGAGAAATCCCTGCGCCACCATGGCCTCGGGCGTGGCACCCACCACCACCCAGTCGCGGTCCACATGCGAGGCTTCGGGTGCGCCTGCGGCGCGCGACATCAGGGCGTCGCGAACGGCACCGCCCACCAGGTAGGTTTTCATGAGGGCGAGTTTAGAGGCGACGCCTCCCGTCAACGTCCCAATCGGTAGGGCTCGTCGAAGTCGATGAAGTCTTTCTCTTCAAGCGCGTCCTGAATCCACGCCTGTACACCGGGCAAAGCCGTGACTCGGGCCACGTAGGCGGCCAGATCGGCGGGCACCGGGAGACCGTAGGTGTTGATGCGCATGCAGACAGGCGCGAAGTAGGCATCGGCAATGGTGAAGTCGCCAAACAACAGGCTGCCATCCGGCTGGGAAGCCAGGAGGTCGCTCCACATGCCGCACAGCCGGGCCACATCGGAACGCACGTCGGGCTTGTCGCGCCAGATCAGCCGGCCGACGTCGGGCAACGAGGCCTCGATGTTCATGACACAGTGGTTGCGCAGCGCGCCAAAGCCGCTGTGCATCTCGGCGCAGACGCTGCGCGCGCGGGCACGTGCCCTGCTGTCCTGGGGCCACAGGTGCTTCTCGGGGAATGTTTCGGCCAGGTACTCGGCGATGGCCAGCGTGTCCCAGACGGGAAACCCATCGTCCACCAGCACCGGCACCTTGCCCAGTGGATTCACGGTGCGCAGCTTGGTCTTGAAGGAAGAGTGGGTGTCGAACGAGTCGAAACGCACCATCACTTCTTCGAACGCGATGCCGGCCTGTTTCATCAGCACCCAGGGGCGCATGGACCAGGACGAGTAGTTCTTGTTGCCGATGTAGAGCTGCAGTGCCATGGGATTCCTCTGTTGAATCCCGGCATGTTAGTGGAGGCTGGCTGCGGCATTGATGCCAAACCAAGCCTCCACTGATTCGCCTTTCAGCCGCCCGCGCAGCGGCGGAGCGTGGGGGCATTAACACCACGGGCCAGCCGCCGGGCCGCCCCAAGGCAGGCCCAGCCCCCCCGGGGGGCAGCGACCCGCGCAGCGGCGGAGCGTGGGGGCTCCAGCCCTTAAGCGTATTTTTCGAGGATTCGCGTCGAGCGCTCGACTTCCCGGAAAGCTTCCACCTCCGAGGCGGAATCGGAAACCGCTTCCATGACCGTGCAGGCCATCATGCGGTAGAAGGCCTTGTCCATGGCCTTGCGCGCTGCCGACATCTGCTGCGCCACGTCCTCGCAAGGCCGGGCGCTGTCGACCATTTCGATCAAGCCGCGCACCTGCCCCTCGATGCGCTTGAGTCGGTTGATCACCTCGCGCTGGTGTTCTGTGCGAACGCCATTGTTGCCCTGCAGCAGACTGACGTGGCGCGACTGCATCGGGGTCGGGAGCGGGGAAGGAACGAGGGTGGCGGTCATGGGCTCTCCTGTCGGTTGAAAGTACTCGTTTTTGACGAGGCGACGAAGTGTGCCAAACAAATACCTCACCCTGAGGGGTTCGAGCCCGAATCGGCTCAACGACGGGCCGAATGGCGGTAGGCGAGCAACCGGCTGCGCCCGCCCTGGTCACCCAGGTAGCGCGGGGCGACGGTGTGAATGCTTGCGGCCTGGATGCCCAGAGAGGCCAGGCCGGGCCACTGGTTGGTGGCCACGTTGTCCACCGACATGGCGTCCAGGTTGTCGCGGCTCATCAGCGGCTCACCCGGCAACAGCTCCATGACGCGAGCCTGAAGCCGCGCCAGCCCGCCAGGCAGAGGCAGCACCGGGCGCTGGCGGCTGCCGTGGCGCCCGGCCAGACGGACCAGATCGGCCAGGGTGAACACCTCCGGGCCGGCACATTCGAAGGTCTGGCCGACGCTGCTCATGGGGAGGTCGGTGTCGCGCAGGCTCGCCACGACTGCGCTGGCCACGTCCTCCACCCACACCGGCTGAAAGCGCGCGCTCGCGCCGGCCAGCGGCACCAGCGGCAACACGGACTGCATGCGGGCGAAGAGGTTGAGGAAACGGTCTCCGGCGCCGAAGATGACGCTGGGGCGCAGGATGGTCAGGTCCAGGCTGGCACCGCGCAGGACTTCTTCGCCACGCGCCTTGCTGCGCTGGTAGCGAGAGGGCGCATCGAGGCTCACGCCCAGGGCGCTGATGTGCACCACACGCTTGACGCCGGCCGCTGCACAGGCCTCGACCAAGGCCAGAGGCAGCTCGACATGCACCTTCTCAAAGTCTTTTTCGCTGCCATGCAGGATGGCCACCAGGTTCACCACCGCGTCGTGCCCCTGCATCAGCGCCAGCAATTGCGCGGGATCGTGCACGTTGGCTTCGATCACGGTGACCCGTGGCAGGGGCTGCACGGCAGCGGCGTTCACTGCGCGCCGAGTGGGCACGGTGATGCGCCAGCCCTGGCGGTGCAGCTTTTCACAGACATGGCGACCCAGAAAGCCGGTGCCGCCCAGCACGAGAACGTTTTGGATCGGGGTCATGGCAGTTCGGCGTTGACGGCCTGTGAAGTCATCGCGCGAGGGCCGACGGTGCCCAGGCGCTCGCGCAGGGATTGGGGCTGGCCGGTGATGATGGCGGCGTAGTGGGTGGTGTTGGCCAACACGCGCTTGACGTAGTCGCGCGTTTCTTCGAACGGGATGTTCTCGGCCCAGACCTCACCGGGCACCGTGGGCCCGTTGCGCCATGCCCGGGAGCGGCCCGGGCCGGCGTTGTAGGCCGCAGCGGCCAGTGGCAGGGAGCCCTCGAAGTCGTCCAGTGCGAACTTGAGGTAAGCGGTGCCGATCAGGATATTGGTGTCGCGGTCGTTGATCTGGCCGGGCCTGAAGTCGGCGAGTCCGATCTTGCGCGCAGTCCAGCGCGCGGTGGCGGGCATTACCTGCATGAGGCCGGAGGCGCCCACGCCCGAACGGGCGTCGGTGATGAAGCGGCTCTCCTGACGGATGAGTCCATAGACGTAGGCCGGGTCCAGTCCGATTTCCCTCGCGCGTGGCACCACTGCCTCGCGGTGCGGAAGGGGAAAGCGTTGTGCGTGGTCCAGCACCTGAGGGGTGCGTTCGCTGGTGTTGATGCAGCGGTCCCAAAGCTCGTGGCGGCAGGCCAGATCGGCCGCGGCCAGCAGTTCGCGTTCGGGCATGCCGCCGGGCGTGTGAAGCGCGACCGTGTAGTTCCATTCCCGCACGCCTTCGCTGCGCAGCCCGAGCTTCATGGCAATCAGCGCCCGCCGCAGGCCCGGGTTGGTCTGCGCTGCGGCCACTTCATCTGGTGTCAGGGCCTCTGGCGCGGGCGGAACGCCGACGGGGCGGCCCAGCGCTTCCATGGCGAGCAACTCGTAGAAGCCGCGAGGTGCGGCTATGGATTCGTAGAGCGTGTTGGCCTGGGCGGCGGCGGCCAGCGGGTCGGGCAATTTGAGGCCCTGCACCGCACGCGCTTTCCAGTAGACCCAGGTCGGATCGTTGCGCTGCGATTCGCTCATGGCCGCCACGGCGTCGCGCACGTGACCCCAGGCGCCGGTACGCATGCCCGCGCGCGCCTTCCAGGCCAGGTGCTCGTCGTGCATGAGGGCGTCCTCGCCATTGGCGAAATGGGTCAGGGCTTCGGCCTGCAGTTTTTGCGCCGACCGTTTGCCGATCACGCCCCAGATCCAGCTGCGCTCTTCCTTGGTGAGCTGGGTCTTCCAGCGTACGTGATCGGCCTCCACGGCGGCGGCGGTCGGGTCGCTGGCCGCCAGCCGAATGATGGCGAGCGTCACCAGCTCCTTGGTGCGTGGGCGGATGGCGGTGATCTTGTCGTCCAGGTATTTCGCCGGGTCGCCCGCGATCTGGTCCATCGTCGCCGCGCGCTCGGGGTCGAGCAGCGCCACCGCCTGGCTGGCCACCCGGGGACGGTTGCTGTCCATGGCCAGGCGGGCCCGCTGCCACACCGCCTCGGCCTTGAGGTGGCCGCTGGCCAGCAGCGATTGCGCCGCGGTGGCGCAGCCGTCGTCGATGTCGCGTTGTGCCAGCCAATTGGCCTGCACCTGCTCGGCAGCGGCCTCGGGTTTGATGCGCCCGGCTGCGGCATCGAGCATGAGCGCATAGCAGCGCACCTGGCGGTCGTCCTGCATGCGGAACCTGGGCAACTCGACTTCGAAATCGGTCCAGTTGCGGGCCTTGCCGAGCAGCAGCAACCAGTCGTTGCGCAACCGGTCTTCCCAGTAGGTGCCGGCCATGCGATCCAGCGCGGCCCGGATCTCGAACGCGCTCGCGGTCTCCAGCCGGGGACGCATCGCCCAGTACATGGCCAGGGGCTCGAGAGCGTGACCGCGCACCTGGGGCAACAGATTGGCGAGTTGCGCCGGGTTGTTGCGCCGGTAGGCTTCGCGCATCTCCAGCAAGGTGGCGTCTGAACCGCCCGCGGCGGGCTGAGCACACGCTGCAGTCGCCTGCAGAAGCACCCCCGCCATAATGAGCCGCCAACCGGCCGCGATGCGCTTCTGAATTCCCTGTGTCATACCAACCCGTTTCATGCGCTGATTATGGACAACAAAGAAGGTCAGAGAGCCCCACAACCCCACACGGCGCCCGCTGAAGGCTCGGCCGCCGCGCTGAAGATCGAGTGGCGCAAGTCGCTGATCGAGAAGCGCCAGGCGCTGGCCGACCGCAACCTGCGCAACGACCTGTTGCAGCGGGTCATGCGGGTGTGGCTGATCGAGCGGCCCGACGCCATCATTGGCGCGTATTGGCCGATCAAGGGTGAATTCGATCCCCTGCCGGCCTTGTTCCGCTGGCAGGAAGCCGGGCTCGAGGAAGACGCGCAGGGCGCGCAGCGTCACCGCCGCATCGGCCTGCCCGTGGTCAACAAGGTCGACAAGACGCTGACTTTTTACACTTGGTATCCCGGCTGCCCGATGGAAGAGGACGCGTTCGGCATTCCGAAGCCCAAGGACACCGAGATCGTCGAGCCCACGTTGATCTTCGTGCCCTGCGTGGGCTATGGACCGGGTGGTTTCAGGCTCGGCTACGGCGGTGGCTTCTACGACCGCACGCTGGCCAGCCTGCAGCCCAAGCCTTTCACGGTGGGGCTGGGTTACGACTTCGGCTACTTACCGTATCTGAAGCCGGAAGCGCACGATGTGCCGCTGGATGCGATTCTGAGTGACACCGGCGTGATGTGGCCTGAGAGGTAGGGCCCCCACGCTCCGCCGCTGCGCGGGTCGCTGCCCCCCGAGGGGGCTCGGCCTGCCTTGGGGCGGCCCGGCGGCTGGCCCGCCTTCTTCAAGGGTGCTCGGCTGTGGCGTGCACTTCGGTAATGCGCTTCTCTCTTCGCACCAGGTAAAGCCCGCTGCCGATGATGATGGCCGCGCCCAGCCAGGTGTATGAGCTGGGCAAGGTGTGCCAGATCAGCCAGTCCAGCCCGAGTCCCCACGCCAGGGCGCTGTATTCGAACGGTGCCACCGCCGAAGCCTGGCCGTGGCGGAAAGCTTCGGTGATGGCGAGCTGGCCGCAGAAACCGGTGATGGCCAGGGCCAGCAGCAGGGGTGCGTCGGCGCGCTGAATGGCCACCCATTCGGGCAGGGCGAGCGCACCAGCGCCCACCGCCATGATCAGCATCATCCACAGCACCATGCTCTCGCTGCTGTCGGTTCGGCTGGCCAGCCGGCCCGCTACCGCCGCCACCGCGTAGCACAGCGCGGCACCGAGCGTGGCCAGGCCGCCGATGGTGACGAAACCCGCTTGCAGGTCTTCGCCACTGGGGCGCAGCGCGATCAGCACGCCGATGAAGCCGATGCCGATGGCCCACCAGTGCGCCTGCGGCACGCGCTCCTTGAGCACCGGAACCGACAGCGCGGTGATCAGCAGCGGTGAAATGAAGAACAGCGTGTACGCCGCCGACAGCGGCAGCTCGCGCACGCCCATGGTGAAGAGAGCCAGCATGGTGATGCCGAGCAGGCCGCGCAGCAGGTGCAGGGGCCAGCGCACTTTCAGCACGGTGTGCCACGCGCCGCGCCAGGCGATGTAGATCAGCACCAAGGGCAGCGCCGTCATGCCGCGCAGCGCGGCAATCTGCAGCACCGGGTAGCGCGCGGCGAGCGTCTTGAGCACCGCATCCATCAGCGCGAAGAAGCCCACCGCCGCCAGCATGAAGACGATGCTGCGCAGGTTGCCGCTGGCGTGGTCACGAGGGGCTGTCATCGGCGTCAATCAATCTGGTCGACCGTGTCCGGGTCAGGGACGTCGCCGATCGCTTCTCGTGTCAACGCAGCCTGCAGCAGCAACCAGTCGCAGAACGCTTTCACCTCCGGGCGCTGCACGCTGCGCGGCGCCACCATGAGCCAGTAGACGAGGGGCGAATCCAGACGTGTGTGTGGCAGGGGTTCGATCAGGTCGCCGCTGGCCAGGCTCTCGGCCACCAGCGGCAGACGCGCCAGCGCCACGCCCTGGCCGGTGAGCGCGGCCTGCACGATCTGGTTGGCGTAGTTGAAGTACATCCATCGTTGGGGCGTGAGCTTGGGCTGCAGATGGCTGCGCGTGCCGCGCTTGCCGGGCTTGCCGGCTGGCGCGGTGCCGAAGGTGTCGAGCCAGCGCTGCCAGGTGAGCCACTCCAGGTGCCTCGTGCGGTGCGCATCTCCGGCTTCGATCAACGCGCACTTCGACAGGTCTTCAATGCTGTGAATGGGGTGGCTCTTGAGCAGCCAGGGGCTGGCCACGGGCGTGAGCTGCTCGCCGAACAGGCGCAGCGCCGTCGATGGCACGGTTTGCGGCACCGCGTAGCGCAGGGCCAGGTCGACGTCGGCGGTGGCGAGGTCGACCGCGTTGTCGGTGGCGTCGATGCGGATGTCGATGTCGGGGTGGTCGCGCTGAAAGGCTTCCAGCCGGGGGATCAGCCACATCGAGGCGAACGATGCCCAGGTGGTGATGGCCACGCTCTTGCGTCCGGCGCTCTGGCGAATCTGTCGCACGGCGGTGTCGATGCGCTCCAGCGCCATGCTGGACGCGCGCAACAACTGCGAGCCCGCGCTGGTGAGCTCCACGGCGCGCGTGTGGCGCAGGAAAAGCGCGGTGCCCACCTCGTCTTCCAGCGCCTGGATCTGCCGGCTGACCGCGCTTTGCGTGAGTGAAAGTTCTTCGGCGGCGGCGCGGAAGTTCAGGTGGCGCGCCACCGCGTCAAAGGCGCGCAGATGGCCGGCGGCGATCGGCCGGGTGCGGGGGTGGCTGCTGGTGAGCTGCATGGCGAGGCTCCGGGCATTGATGCAGTTGTCGAATCAATAGCTTACTGCGTATTCATTGGACTCAGGGGAGGGAGGAGGCGAAGATTGATGCCCAGGATGAGCCATCGTCCCCCCACCAGGAGTTTCACATGTCCACCCATTCCGCTTCCTGCTCCCCGTCCGTGCAGCGCGCCATCGGCGTCGCCACGGCGCGTGGCTGGCGGCTGGATGCCCGCCGCGCGATGAGCCTTCGCCCCAAGGTACCCAGCCGTTTGTACATCACCCAGGGCCGTGCCTGGGTGACGCTCGGCGTGCCCTTGGCGGGACGCGGCAACGAGCTCGGCGACCACATGCTGGAGGCGGGGCAAAGCCTGGCGGTGCCGGCGGGTGCGCGCGTGGTGATGGAGCCCTGGCAACCAGCGCTGTCAACGCCGGTGCGCTTCGAGTGGTGCAGCGAGGCAGAGGCTCGGGCGTCGGAGGTCGAATCCCGCTTCGGCCGCGAAGTGGCCACGCCAGGCCGCGAACTGGTGGTGGCGCTGGGCCAAGCCGGCTGGGCGTTCGTGCGGCTGATGCGGGGGCTGCTCGGCTACAGCGAGTACCTGGTCGCGGGTCGGGGCCGTGTGCTCACGCCTTACGAGTCGAACCCACCTTGACCCGTTTGGCGGGTCTGCGGGCGGCCACAGCCGCCTGCAGGGCCAATCGCGCCCACGGGAGCATGAGCGCAGGCGATTCCAGCGCCTCGGCCGGTGGCGTGTGGTAGTTCAGCTTCATGCGCTTGCCCTTGGCCTCGAACACAAACGGTTCAGCACCCACGGCCAGCCATTGCGGCTCGGTCTCGGCGTTGGTTTTGAGGAACAGCGTGTCCCACGCAATGATGGCGACGTTCATGCCATCGACCGAGATGCCCCAGCCACCGAACATGCGCTTGGCCACGCAGGGCCCCAGGCCCGAGAGCAATTCGCAGGCGTAAGAGGCGAAGGGATCGATCGGCTTGACCATGCGCCATCGTAATGCTCCACCGACTTACACCTGTCGCTTGACAACAAACCATAGAACCTTTGCCGGGCCTCTGGTATCGCCCCCTCCAGGGGGGTGGCGCCGAAGGCGACGCGGGGGGTATTTCATCTCGTCCGGCAGAATGCCCCGATGGCCAGACCCAAGTCAGCTTCACACGACCTCAAGCGCGACCAGATCCTCGACGTCGCGGCCCAGTGCTTTGCGCGCCAGAGCTTTCCCGCCGCCAGCATGAACGACATCGCCACCGCCTGCGGCACCAGCAAGGCGCGGCTCTACCACTACTACGAGAGCAAGGAGGCGATCCTGTACGACCTGCTGGACCGCTACACCCAGCGGCTGCTCGCGCTCATCGGTGAGGCGGAGGCGCGCGCTCAGCGCAAGAACCTGAGCGAACGCGAAGCGCTCAACGAACTGGTGCGGGCTTTCCTGACCGAGTACGAGACCTCGGCCACGCGCCATGTGGCGCTGGTGCACGACACCAAGTTTCTCGGCGAGGTGCAGCGAGAACTCATCCTGAACCGCCAGCGCGATGTGGTGGCCGCTTTCACCCGCTTTCTCAAGCGCGCCTATCCCGATCGAATGACAGCGACCAACCAGACCGCGCTGACCATGATGCTGTTCGGCATGATCAACTGGACCTTCACCTGGCTGCGCCCCGGTGGCCCCATGAGCTACAGCGCGTTTGCCGACGAAGTGGTGGCGGTGCTGGAACGCGGCATGACCGGTGGCGCGGTCGGGGATTGATGATTTACGTATGCGTAATTGATTTCGTTTAGTTAAAATCGCGCCCTACCCCACCTGGAGACACCCATGAGCAAAGCTTTTGCCTCGCAGGCCGACCTGGCCGACAAGAAGATCACCTTCGAGCAACTCAGTCCCCATTGCTGGGCTTACACCGCCGAAGGCGACCCGAACTCGGGTGTGATCATTGGCGAGAAGTTCATCATGGTCAGCGACGCCACCGCCACACCCGCCATGGCGCGCGACCTGATCCAGCAGATCCGCAAAGTCTCGGACAAGCCCATCAAGTACGTGCTGCTCACCCATTACCACGCGGTGCGCGTGCTCGGTGCCAGCGCGTATGTGGCCGAGGGCGCCACCGAAATCATCGCCAGCCGGGGCACCTTCGAACTCATCGTCGAGCGCGGGGCCGAGGACATGCAGAGCGAGATGGAGCGCTTCCCGCGCCTCTTCCGCGGTGCCGACAGCGTGCCGGGCCTGACCTGGCCGACCCTGGTGGTGGGAGACGGCAAGCCCGGCCGGCAGGGCAGCCTGGAGGTGGACTTGGGCGGCGTGAAGGTGCAGATCTGGCATCCGGGTCCGGGCCACACGCGCGGCGACACCATCGCCTGGGTGGAAGAAGAAAAAGTGCTGTTCAGCGGCGACCTGGTGGAATACGAAGCCGGCGTCTATACGGGGGACGCGCAACTGGAAGAGTGGCCCGCCACGCTCGAGGCCCTGCGCGCGCTGAAAGCCGAGTACATCGTGCCTGGTCGTGGCGAAGCCATGAAGGGCAATGCCGACGTGAACAAGGCGCTGGACTACACCCAGCGCTGGGTGACCACGCTGTTCCAGGCCGGCAAGGAAGCGGCAGCGGCGGGCATGGATTTGAAGGCCGCCATGGCGCACACCCGCAAGAGCATGGACCCAGTGTTCGGTCACGTGTTCATCTACGAACATTGCCTGCCCTTCGACGTCAGCCGCGCCTACGACGAAGCCAAGGGCATCAAGAACCCGCGCATCTGGACGGCCGAGCGCGACAAGGATATGTGGAGCGCGCTGCAGGCTTGAGCGCAGCGGGTCAGTGGTAGTCGGACTCGCGTTGATGCCGCAGTGCCAGCACGAGCACGACGTCAGCGGTTTCATCGTATCGATACAGCGCGAGATAGCCGGAGCGCCCTCGTGAAATCACGAGTTCACGCAAACCCTCGGGCGAGGGTCGCCCCACCAAAGGATGGCGTGCAAGGATGGCCAGCGCGTCGAGCACCAGGTCTACGGTGGCCAGCGCTGCCTCGGGAGCCGTTTCCAGCAGAAACTCGGTGAGGCGCTCCAGGTCGACCGCCGCCTCTTCCCCGAGAAGCCACTGCGTCACGCGTGGGCCTTCTTCTTCAATGCGGCGAGTGTGGTGGGCTTGGGGGCCTTGGTCGTGACTTTGCGGCCTTGTGCGGCGGCCTTGACGCGCTCTCGCAAGTAAGCGCTGTACTTGGGTCCGTCATAGACCGGCCCACCCGCCACGGCGCGTGCGTGGGCCTTCGAGGCGCGCTCCACGAAACTGACCTGCGCCTCAATGCGATCGAGCTCGCCCCCGATGGCCTGCACCATGAGGGCATGGGGTGTCAGGCCTTGGCGAGAGGCCAACGCCTTGAGTCGTGAGTGGGTGGCAGCGTCGAGCTTGACCGACAGGTTGGACATGGGTTGCTCCTGGTAGCGAAAAGAACGGTATTGATATCTTACGACCTCAGTGTCGAGAGAAACGGCCGTGTCTGTCGCTTCGCTGACAATCCTCCCCACACCGCCCATTCACCGAGATGCCCACCACCGTCCTGCACCACACCGCCACCGACTGGGGGGTCGTCGCGGTGTTTGCCGTCGTCTACCTCGGCATGTTCCTCGGCGGCCTGCCGCGCCTGAAGCTGGACCGTTCCGGCGTGGCCCTGCTCGGTGCCATTGCCGTGATCGCGCTGGCCGGCTTGCCGGTGGAAGACGCGGCGCGCGCCATTGACCTGCCCACCATCGTGCTGTTGTTCGCCTTCATGGTGGTGTCGGCGCAGATGCGGCTGGGTGGCTTTTACGGGGCCGTGACGCGCCGCGTGGGCGAGCTGCCGCTCTCCCGCAGCGGGCTGCTGGCCGCGCTCATCCTCGTCGCGGGCGCCCTCTCGGCGGTGTTCTCCAACGACATCGTCTGCCTGGCGATGACGCCCGTGGTGGCGCGCCTGTGCCTGCGGCGCGGCATCGATCCCCTCCCTTTCCTGATCGGCCTGGCCTGCGCGGCCAACATCGGCTCGGCTGCCACGCTGATCGGCAATCCGCAGAACATGCTGATCGGCTCGGTGCTGCAACTGCCGTTCGCGGGCTATGTGCGGCAGGCTTTGCCACCGGTGTTGATCGGGTTGGTGCTGTTGTGGGGGTGGCTGGCGTTCGGGCCGGGGGCGAAGGCGGGGTCGGGGAGCCCTCACCCTCCTTCGACAGACTCAGGACGGGCCAAGCCTCTCCCAGAGGGAGAGGGAGCGAACAGCCCTGGCGTTGAAGAACCTGCCTTTGATCGCTGGCAGACGGGCAAGGGATTGTTGGTTGCAGGTGCGCTGCTGTGGATCTTTCTTTTCACGGACTGGCCGCGCGACATCGCCGCGCTGGTGGGCGCCGGCGTGCTGCTGCTGAGCCGGCGGCTGCATTCGGCGCATGTCATGGGTTTGGTCGATTGGCCCCTGCTCATCCTTTTCATGGGTCTCTTCGTGGTGAACCACGCGTTCGAAACCACCGGCCTGGCGGCTCAGGCCGTGGCCTGGCTGGGGACGCAGGGCGTGCACCTGGCCGACCCCGGGCCGCTGCTGGTGGCGGGCGCGGTGTTGTCGAACCTGGTGTCCAACGTGCCCGCGGTCATGCTGCTGCTGCCGCACCTCGCGGGCAGCGGCGAACAGGCCGGGGTGATGCTCGCGTTGGTCACCACCTTCGCCGGCAACTTGCTGCTGGTCGGTTCGATCGCCAACCTCATCGTGGCCGACCTCGCGCGCCAGCAGGGCATCGAGCTGGACTGGAAGCGCCACGCCGTCACCGGCATACCCGTGACGCTGGCGACGCTGGCGGTGGTCTGGGGCTGGATGCGCTTTGCCGCTTGAAACCGGTTGCCAAGGGAGAACCGCCATTCGCCACTTCAACGCACCCGAGACCGCCGCCTTGCTCGGCTTTCCTGCCCTGGTCGAGGCCATCGCGGTGGCGGCGATCGAGCACGAGGAAGGCCGCATCCACAGCCCTGACCGGCAGGTGCTGCCGCTGGGTGAGGGTGGCGTGTTCCTCAGCATGCCCGCCACGGCGGCAGACATCGGCACACACAAGCTCGTCACCGTGCTGCCGGGCAATGCCGCGAAAGGCCTGCCCACCATTCATGGTCTGGTCACCGTGTGCGACGCGCCCACCGGCCGGCCACTGTGCGTGCTCGACGGCCCGGTGGTCACGGGCCGTCGCACCGCGGCGGTGAGCCTGCTCGCGATCGAACGTCTGCTGCCGCGCCCACCCACCGACGTGCTGCTGATCGGAACCGGCGCCCAGGCGGTCTTTCATGTAGCGGCTTTGCACGCGCTGCACCCGGATTGCCGCATCTGGGTGCAGGGGCGCGACGCATCCCGCGTGCGGTGGTTCTGCGCGGAACAGGCGCTGGTGCATGCCGCCATACAGCCCTGTGTGCGCCGTGAAGAAGCGCAGCGCTGCCAGGTCGTGATCACGTTGACCACGGCACTGGCACCGGTGTTCGACGAAGCGCCGCGCGCGGGCCGGCTGGTGGTCGGCGTGGGCGCGTTCAAGCCCACCATGGCCGAAATCGGCGCGCGCACGCTCGAAGGCAGCGTGATCCACGCCGACGACGCCAGCGGCGCGCAGCACGAGGCCGGGGACCTCATCCGGGCCGGTGTGGACTGGAGCCGGGTGGCCTCATTGGGACATTTGCTGCGCCACGCCCCGGACCTCATGCAACCGCAGGTCTTCAAGAGCGTGGGCTGCGCTGCATGGGATCTGGCGGCGGCCCGCGTGGCCGTTGCTGCGATCCGGCGCTGGTGATATCGCGCGGGCACCACTTGGTGACTCGCGCAAGCCGCTTCGCGAAACGACGGCCGCGCTGGCGGTGAGCGGCACACACTGCCTCCCTTTTTTAAAGGGAGGACCCTATGCCGCTGGTTCCTGAAGAGATGCGTTCTGCCGTCGATTTCAATCCCGAAGGCGCCGTGGCGCTGCTCGGCTCTGAGGTGGGCGGGTACCTGGCCGAGGGCTTGCACCCCGTGCAGGCGGCGCGCCTGCTGCCGCATTACATGAAGCAGCGGCATGCCCAGTACGAGCAGCAGCAGATGTTGATGGAGCAGCCAGGGGCCCAAGTGGACCCGAGTGCGCTGCTTCAAGCTCCGTCCGTGCAATTCATGTCCCAGCCGCGTGGGCGCGACTTGCTCCTGGCTGCCGGGCTGCGCATCAAGGTTCCCGACGGTATGGTTCCGTTGAGCCTTGAAGAATCGGTCGCGCTGTTTGCTTGCTTTTCCGCCAAAGAAGCGCGACGGGCCATAGGCCCACCCGATCCTGAGAACCCGCCCCGCCTATCTCCAGCAGCGGTGCTACGGCTGGATAAGGCGCTGAGTGCGCTATACGGGCGGGGACAGTTTCAGGCCTGCGGGGCTGCCGTGGCGGCAGGTGCCGGGATTCTGCCCGACGAGCAGGGTCTGACGGTGGTTCACCGGGCGGCGAAGAGTGGTCAACTCGGGCCTCTGGTACCCGCGCTGCGCGAAGGCGGGGCGGAGCTTGCCGATCTGATGGCGACCTCCAAAGGGCAGAACCCCTTGCATTTCGCGGCGGAGCAAGGCGACGCCGCAGCGGTGGATGTGATGCAGGCGGCGGGTGTCCGGCCTGATGCCATGACAGTCCTCGACCACCTTGGTTTTGCACCGGTGCACCTCGCGGCGGTCAAAGGGCATGGGCCCTTCGTGCGTGCTCTGGGCCGCTATCTGTCCCCCGCACAACTGACGGCGTTGTCGGCCAACGACATGTCGGCCGCGCACTGCGCGGGCGAAGCCGGTCACGCCGCGGTTTTCGACGCGCTGGCCGATTCGGGCGTTGCAGTGGCGACCATGGTGCTTGCGAATGCGCGAGGCTACACGCCGCTTCATTACGCCGCCGAGCATGGGTACGTGCACCCGCGCCTGGCCGCGCAGGAGACCCCCGAGCAGCGGGATCAGCGACTCGAAGGCAGCAAACAAGTGATCGACACGTTGGTGCGGCTTGGGATGGCGCGAGAGGTCGCGGTGTCGCAAGACGAGGAGGGTTACAGCCCCTTTCACCTGGCTGCCCAATTGGGCAATGTGCCAGCGCTCCGCTCGATGTACCACGCATCACTGAACCCGGAAGCGGTGGTGGCGTCGTGCCGTCGATACGGCAACACGCCATTGACGATCTCGGCCGAGCACAACCACCCTGCTGTTCTTCAGTTCTTCCTGCGAGAAGCCCGCCTGCCACTCTCCCTGGCACTCAAGCCCACCCATTTCGGCAACACACCTATTCACTACGCCGCATCGCGAGGTGACACGAAGATGATTGCCGAGTTCGTGGCCGACGGTGCCAATTCGGATGACTTGCTGTGCAAGAACAAGGCGGACCTGA
>SXGT01746038.1_pt1 | contig 15911 bp, 15 predicted proteins | sample 3176221 | NCBI WGS metagenome assembly SXGT01 (sample SAMN11356862, study PRJNA531348) | freshwater metagenome | isolation source: freshwater sample F1-120 | place: China: Fuxian Lake, Yuxi | collected 2017-12-25
AATCGATATCATCGGTGACGCCGTCGCCGTCGGAATCCGGGAGATCGGTGTCGTCCGTCTCGCCCGTCTCCTCGGTGTCTTCGGTGTCCATTGAGGTGTCATCGTCGGCACCATTGCATGCCAGAGCCGCCAAAAACACAACGATCGACCAACGATACATGAAAAAACCCCTGGGCACGGTGGCACAGGGGCAGTGTAGTGCAAGCGGGGTGCAGAAAGCTACCCCGCTCGGAGAGGTCAATAAGAAGACAGGGTCACCGCGACCATCCCGCCGCCTTCAGCAACGGCGAGAGAGTAGGTCTTGCCATCCTTGTCACAGGACCAAGCGTAGGTGCCGGCGGACTCCACCATTGGATATTTCTCGGTGCAACCCCAGGCTTTCACCGCGTCGGAATAGCCGGTGGCGAGGCCGCTGGTCGCGGTGCCGCTGGAGTACGTCACCGTGGTGGAGGTGCCGTCCGAGTAAAGCACACTTCCATCCCCGATGGGCAGCTTCATGTCCGAGTAGGGAGCCGCCACGGTAGCGCCTCCGCCGCCACAGGCCAACGAAAAAACAGCAACCACCGACATCGCAACAACCGTTACAGCGCGCATAGGGACCTCCTGCGTAAAGCGCGGATCTGGTAACCGATCCGAGGGAGGGCGCACGGTATGGGCCAAGATCGGCAATTTCTTTACGATGTGCAGCACGCCGTGAAATCGTCAATCGGTTGACGATTTCTTCTCATCGGGCGTAAACGGGTACACAAACTGCTCCCAGAGGGTTTTTGGAATCGGCGTTACCGTTCCATACGCCAGTGGCCAGTGCTCTTTCGGCATATGCAGGGTTCCAAAAACCCAGTCCAACAGCGGCAGATGCACCGCATAGTTGGTGTCGATCGCCGGTTTATCGCTGCTGTGATGCCAATGGTGGTATTGCGGGGTGACGATCAGATAGCGCAAAGGCCCGAACGGGATGTTGACGTTGGCGTGGACAAACACCGCTTGAATCGATGCAAACAGCACGTAGGCGTCAAGCGCACCCTTATCGGGACCGAGCAGATACAACGGAAGGAACGACAACGTACGATCGAAGAAGATCTCCACGATGTGGTTGCGGGAGCCCGCGAGCCAGTCCATGTATTCGGTCGAATGATGCACGGCATGCAACTTCCACAAACGCGGAATTTCGTGGTACGCCCGGTGCACCCAGTACTGGAAGAAATCGGCCGCGAAGATCAGCAACACCACCTGCAGGGGCACGGGCGCACTGCGCACCCACCCTTGGAGATCTGCGTTCACCGCCCAATTCATCAGCCCAGGAACCACCCGGTTGGCGCCCAACAACAAAAACCCGATCAACAGGTGGTTGATGGTGAAATAGCTCAAGTCCGTGCGCCAACCCGGGCGAAGAATCGCCTGTTCCTTATACTTTGGAAACAGCTTCTCGATGAAAATGAACATGATCGCCGAACGCAGCAGATCGAGCAGCAACCAGTCCATGCCTACCGCGATCGGAGTTTCATGCAGCTCGCCTACGGGGACGTCCGCACCCCCAAGAAGGTATGCCACCAACGTGCAGATCACGCCGACGGCGCCCATCCGCTTTCGTTTGTTGCGAATGAAGGTCACCAGCCCCAGAGTGAAGGAAGTAATTAGCGAAATCCGGAGAATAAGCCGGAGGGTGGACACCGAATACAGCTCCCGCAGCTCTGGCGTGGTGAGCCAGCTCGGATAGTAAAAGCAGATCACCCCGAGCAAACTCATGATCCCGAGCGCCGCCGACAGGTAGCCTGTGATTCGGCCTTCACCGGGCTCCAAGGCACGGTCGGGCATCTCCGGCGCCTTTCGCTCGCCGTAGGCGTAGTCTTTTTCCGGTTCCATAGGGGATCTCCGCGCTCACCATACCGGAAGGTCGGCGGCGCTGGAAGTGGCGACGGGTGACGTTTCGGTCGAAAGGCGTCACCGCTCAGATCGTCAACCCCTTTACGATTTCCAGTATTCGCGCCAGGAGCGCTGCGGCCGCCACCCGAGCACTTCCGCGGCCTTGGTGTTGGTGGCGCCCTGCATCTCGCACATCAAGAACACGCCGTAGGGGCCGCCCCCCAATCGCCCCATCCAAACAGGGACTTTCCAGGGCTGCCAACCGCCGCAGTGTCGCGCAAACACCGGGAGCCAATCGCGAGCGGCTGCCGGTTCATCCTCCACGATCTGGTAGATGCCGGGAATGCCCTTTTCCAGCGCGGCCAGGGTGCCAGCGACCGCGTCGTCGATGTGAATGAACGAGAAAACGCCGTTTCCGTCGCCCACCAACGGCACCATTCCTTTGCGGACGCTCTCGTACATGTTGCCGCCGGGCACAAAGATTGAATGTGCCCCGGTGAAATACCCGTACCGAAGTACCATTCCCTCGGGCATTTCCAGGGTGGTGCGTTCGAGATCGTCAACCGCCTTTACCATCGCCTGAAAGGGCGCGGGAGCGTCGAGATAGAGGGGATCCTCCTCTGTTCTCAACCCCGGCGGTCCAGGTCGGTGCACAAAGGCGATGCTCTGGGCGATGAATCGGCGCACCCCGGCGGCCTTGGCGGCATCTACCAAAACCCTCGTACCCACCGACCTTAACCAGTTGGTCGGTGCCATCTGTTTGGCCACCTTGCGCGCGTCCAAATGGGGAGGAATCGCCGTCAACTGGTGGATTACGGCCTCGGGTCGCCCTTGCGCCATCGCTTCGGCGACCGTTTCCGGTGCGTTCAGATCGATGCGAACGCGAGCGACGGCTTCGGGAAGCACCCGCTTCGCCGCGTCCGGATCGCGCACCATGGCCGTGACCTCGTGGCCGAGCTCCATCAGCGCTTTGACGAGCGGCCGGCCGATCACGCCCGTTCCACCGGCGATCCAAACCCTCATGGCGTCCTCCACATGGTCAATGGATTTACCATTTGGTGGTGCAGACTGTATCAAGAAGTCTCAAGTGGCGGATCCTGCTGTTCATCAGATTAGATGGCGCGCGGTTGGGAACGGGAGGACACATGCGCGGAATCTGGGCCCTGGTGCTGCTTGCGGCGTGCGAACAAGGCATTCAAGGCCCGGCGGGGGACACGGGCCCGCAGGGACCGCCGGGAGAGCAGGGTCCAGCGGGCGAACAGGGCCCCGCGGGTGATGACGGTGCACCCGGCCCTGCGGGCGAGGATGGAGTGACGATTCACTGGCTTGGGAGCCTTGCTTCCGCGCCGTTGAACCCCGACTTGAACGATGCTTATTATGACACCGTTCAAGGAGAGTCTTTCATTTTTGACGGTTCGAACTGGCAAACACTCGCGAAGGACGGAACGCCCGGAGGAGCACAAGGTCCTCAGGGCCCGGAAGGTCCGCAGGGTCCCGAGGGTCCGGAAGGTCCGCAGGGTCCCGAGGGCCCGGAAGGCCCGCAAGGGGAAGTCGGCCCGCAAGGTCCACAAGGCGAAATCGGGCCGCAAGGTCCGAAAGGCGATGACGGGGACCAGGGACCTCAAGGCATTCAGGGCGTTCAAGGCCCACCGGGCACGGGGGCGCAAGGACCGACCGGTGCACCGGGACCGAGCGGCGACGAATGGGGTGAAGAAGCGGCCAGTTTCGCGGGATTCACCAGCGGAACCTACAACGGCAACGCTGGCGGGCGTGCGGGAATGCATGCGGCCTGCGATGCCGAATTTGCGGGGAGCCACCTCTGCCATGTGGGGGAGTACCATGCGACCCTTTCGGCGACGGCGGTTCCCGCAGGCGGTGCGTGGCTGGATTACTCGTGTTTCACCAGCGGAAGCAGTTACCAAGTGATCTCTGGAGCAACGGCCCCGGAAGTCGGTCGGTATTCCGGAAAGGCGACTTACAGCAATTGCGGCAATTGGACCGATGCAACCGTGACATCCACTGGCCTCACCTTGCAGATGGACACGGCCACTTCGCTCTCGTGCAGCTCGATGCTCAAGTTGGCGTGCTGTAACTCGCCTTACAAGGAGTATTTTGCGGGGTATACGACCGCCACCACTACGGGCAACATGTCCGGGCGGGCGGGGGCTCAGGCCAAGTGTGCGACCGAATACCCTGGTTCGCATATGTGCCATGTTTCCGAGTATGAACGCTCGGCATCGACAACGGATGTGCCTGTGAACGGAGCGTGGATTGACTACAGCGCCGCGATTCAGACCGATGGTTCGAGCTACAACGTCATTTCGGGTTGTGCTGCGCCGGATGTAGGCCGGTATGTAGGCAAAGCGACCTACAGCAACTGCGGGAACTGGACGGACAGCACGGCAACTTCAACGGGGTTGACCTCGTATTTTGATGGGCCGACCAACACGAGCTGCAGCACCGCCCGGCCGGTGGCCTGCTGCGAATAAACTCTTGACGCGTCAAGGGTTCTCGACGTTTCGCGCTTCCCGGGTCATGAAGACCGAGGGAGGCGAGCTTGCCTGCACATGGGTTCCCGCGCTGTTGGGGCATCAGCACCTGGTTTGGTCGGACGATCCTACGTCTTTTGGGCTGGACGGTCCATCAGGATTTTCCCGAGGGGTTGTCGAAGGCGATCGTCATCGCGGCGCCGCATACCAGTAATTGGGACTGGTTTTACGCGCTGTGGGCCGGTTGGGCGATGGGAATCAGTTTTTCGTGGTTGGGCAAAAAAGAACTGTTTCGTCCCCCCTTTGGTTGGTTGTTCCGGGCGATGGGCGGTCAACCGGTCGAGCGTAGCGCAGCCCAAGGCCTAGTGCAGGCCGCCGCCGAGCGCATTCGCAAGTCGGAAGCTCTGTTGTTGATGGTTCCCGCTGAAGGCACCCGCAGCTACCGAAAGTATTGGAAGAGCGGTTTTTACTTTATGGCCCAAGAGGCCGGTGTTCCCATCCTTTTGGGCTTTCTCGATTTCGGCAAGAAGCAAGCGGGGATCGGACCGGCGCTGATGCCGTCCGGCAACATCAAGGCGGATATGGACGTCATTCGGGCGTTCTATGCGGATAAAACGGGGGTTCACCCCGCGCTCAAGAGCGACATCCGACTTGAGCAAGAAGATGTGCCCGAAGCCAAGGCGTGATTTTGGCTGGTGATGTCGGATCGGTTTCTGGGCGATTGCCCTGCGGGCACCGCGTGTTTCGCGGGTTCCGTTGGCTTCGCCGACCGCCTTCGGCGCCGCTGCACCCGCTATCGCAGTTCGCGCCGTTGCAGACGGAGCACGGGTGACTTAGAGGGCGGCGGTCGGGGTGAACATGAAGGTGGCAAGGTTGTTGGCGGTCTTCGCTCTGTTGAGCTGCAATGCAAACAGCATCGGCTTCGAAGTCGTGTCGATTCGGCCGATCTACGGTTGGGTCGATGGCTGCAATGCGGTGAAAGTTAGCGGTCATGGCTTTGAAGAGGGCGCCTCTGTAAGAGTGGGCGGCGCAGAGCTGTCCGACCTCACCGCGCCAGAGCTTGCGACCGACAAGGGTTATCAGCTGTTTGGCACGATGCCGGCGGGCGAGCATGGCTACGCCGATGTGGTGGTCACCCAGCCCGATGGCGACGCTTCCACCTTGGCGAATGGGTACTACTTCGTGGAATGCCCGGGGGCTCCCTACGTTGAATCGGTGTCCGAGGGGGTTGTTGCCGGGGATGCTGTGACGCTTTCGGGATGCGGGTTCGATGCGACGAACATGTTCGTTCAAGTGGAGGATGGACCGTCCCTTCCGTTGACGGCGGGTTGTGGCACGGCGACGGCGACCTTTGAGGCGCCGGATCTTCCTCCGGATACGGTGGTCAGCTTCAAGGTGGTGGATGCCGACGGAAATGACCTTTATCCGGGTTGTTCGGATGCCGGCGGCGATACCGATGCGGGCGATACCGATGCGGCCGATACCGATGTGGATACCGATGGTCTGGATACGGACGCCGATACGGATATCCCTGTAGATACTGACATTCCTTGCGAATATCCCACCTTGACGTACGGGGGTGCCGAATGATCCGGAATTTGTGGGTACCCCTCGCGTTGTTGGCCCCGATGATCGCCGAAGCTGCGGAGATTGGCTCGATCCGCGGCACTGTCGTCGATGTCAACGGAACGCCGGTCGAAGGCGCGGAAATCATCGTTTCCGGTAGCGGAATCGCCGGCGAGCTGCAGACCGTGTCGGGCAAGGACGGCAGCTTCCGATTTTTGGCGGTTCCGGCCGGCACTCACGATGTGCTGGTGATCGCAGATAATGTCCCTCCAGTTTCGTTGACTGTGGAGGTTTCCCTCGATCGCACCTCCTACATTCCGGTGGCCTTCCGCGCGGCGGACGACACGGAAGTGATGGTCGTCGAAAGCGCTCGCCCGGTGATCGACGGCACGCGGTCGTCGTTTTCGAACTCCCTTTCCGAGGATCTCCTCCAAAATCTTCCGGTGGGTCGCTCTTATCAGGACGCGGTCGCGATGCTCCCTGGCGTTTCCGGGCGTACCGACTCCTCCAAAGGCGGTCCCAGCGACGGTAATCCGTCGGTTCGCGGCGAAGGCCAGTATGGAAACAACTACTCGGTGGACGGCGTGTCCACCCGCGATCCGGCCACCAAGACCTTCGGATCCAACGTCAATTTCGACGCGATCCAAGATATACAGGTTTATACAGACGGGGCCCCCGCCGAATTTGGCCAGTTCGCCGGCATGTTGGTCAATGTGGCGATCAAGGACGGCGGCGACGAGCACCACGGCAGCGCCGGCCTGTACTTGAGCACCGACGCCTCTTTTGGTAAGTACGACATCGTCGACTTAGAGACGCACGAGGAAGTGCCCACCGCTAAACGGCGCTTCCAAACTCCGACACTTTCGTTGACGGCCGGCGGGCCGATCCTCAAGGAGAAGCTCTGGTACTTCGGCGCGGTCGATTTGGGGATGGGAGAGCAGGTGTTCGAAGGGATGAATCCCGACACCCCATACCGCACGCGCAATGGGTCGCTGTTGGCCAAGGTCAGCTGGTTCATTACGCCGGATTTGACGCTTCGCTACATGTTCAATGGCGAGTTGTCCCGCACCATCAACGAGCAGACCTCCTCCCAATTTTTGCCGGAATCGCAATCCAAGCGACTCGCCGGCACGATGTCGCACCTGCTCACCGGTGAATGGCGCCCCGACGCTCTGACGCAGATAGAGCTCAAAGCAGGGTATTGGCAGTTTTCGCTGAATGTAGTGCCGATGTCCGGCGATGAAGACACGCCGACGATCATCGACCTCGATTCAGGGAAATACCTGCAGAATTGGACCGATTTCGACTTCAACGATCGCACCCGCATCGGCGGCGGTTTGTATGCCACCCGATTGGTCAATCGCGCCTTGGGTAAACACAAATTCAAAGCTGGATTTGAGACCTGGGCCGTGGGCGACACCCGCGAGTTGAAATACACCGGCGCCGAAGGCGGCCGTAAATATTATGCAACAGAGAGTGGCGGTTTCCCCTGTGAAACGGGAGACTACTCCGACTGCTATGAATATTATGAGTACGCGGATGTTGGCCCCCTCGGCCACCGCGGCCTGTTGATGTCGGCCTTCCTCCAAGACGATTGGCAGCCGCACAAGAATCTGACGTTGAATGTGGGCGTTCGGTACGACCGCGAAACGCTGTTCCAGAACGACAAAAACGTCGTTTATTTGGACGATCGCGAAACTCCAGAAGGCCCAGAGGTCGACCAGATTCCGTTTGCGATGAACATGATCGCGCCTCGCCTCGGCGTGGCCTGGGACATCACCGGCGACAATAAGACGGTAGCGACCGTCAATGCCGGTCGTTACTACGATATCTCTGGAAACTCCATGGCGGACTGGGCGGACAACCGCTCGGCCTATGGCTACTCCCTCTACGAAAACAACCCCGAAACCGGTGAATACGACTTGATTTGGGAGCAAAGCGCTTCGCCTCTGTTGTTCGATTCCAAATTGAAGCCGGCCCATCTCGACAAGCTGACCGTCGGCGTAGAACGCGAGATCGTGCCGCTGTTTTCGCTGGGTCTGCGTGGAATTCTCTCCACCACCCGCAACATCCCGGAAGACGTGAACACCAACGACTACGATTGGTACATCATGAATTCTGCAGTGAAGCAGCGGGATTATCGCGCGATTGAGCTGGTCGCGGAGAAGAAGTACGACGGGGTATGGCAGCTGCTCGGCAGCTACACCCTCTCCGAATCCAAAGGTCATACGCCAGGTCAGTTCGAAACGCCGTCGGGCGGGTCGTTTGGGTCCGACGGAAATCAGGTCGGCGTGTACCTGGACGACGTGGCCGATCAGGACGTTCGTGCTGAATATTTTGACGTTGGGGACGGCGGATACCTGGACGGCCTGAACGGCCTCGGCACCCCGGACAATCCGGCCGGGTGGTACGGCTACCTTCCTTACCACAGTTTCCACCAAGTGAAAATCAATGGCAGCTACACGGCGCCATGGGGTTCCACGGTGGGCCTCGTATACGAGTTCGACTCGGGCCACGCTTGGCAAAAACGTACCTATGTCGACCTGTATGGCGACTACAATGGCTTTGCGGAAGGCCGCGGCTCGCGGTTCATGCCCGCGGTCCATTACGTCGACCTGCGGTTGTCGCATCGGTTCAAGATGCCGAAAGATCGCGGACTGGAGCTGTCGCTCGACGTGTTCAACCTGCTGGACCTGGAGCAGGTGGTCACGAACTACGAAAATGACGATGAGAACTTCGGATTGGCCTTGTACCGCCAGGCTCCTCGCTCGGTGCGGGCGGGATTGAAGTTCAACTACTGAGATGGTCAACCCCTTGACGACCCATCTCCGCATCGCCCGGCCGACCGATCGCATGGCGGAGATCGTCCGTTTTTACCGAGATGGGCTGGGCTTTGAGGAGATCGGCGGATTCTCGGGCCACGATGGTTTTGATGGGGTGATGCTCGGACATCCGGGTGCGGGCTACCATTTGGAGTTCACCCACCATCCCGATCATCCCGCGGGCCGCGCGCCCGGATTAGACAACCTGCTTGTCTTTTACCTGCCGGATCCAGCCGATTGGGCGCGCGCTGTCGATCGGATGGAACAGCAGGGATATCGAGCGGTTTCCGCGTTGAACCCCTATTGGGATCGGCGCGGGCGGACCTATGAGGACGCGGAGGGTTACCGGGTGGTTTTTCAGAACGGAAGTTGGCCGGTGGTTTAGTAGGGTTGGAGTGCGCTTTCGTGGGAACTCTTGTAGGCTGACGTTCCAACTTCGCGAGTCCGTCCGTGTTTCTAGCGCGCTGTCCCACCTGCCAAGAAGCCGCACAATGGGTACATCCGCTGGCGGTGACGGTGTTGTGTTCTTGCGGGGCGGCGCTGATTCGCGAGGGAACGCACGTTTTTGTTGGCGGCCAATTCACGGGGCCGCCGCAGGGGATCGCCGGACTGGAGCTGGGCGCGTCTGGAAAGTGGCATGGACGCCCCTTTCGGCTGGGTGGGCTGGTGCGCAAGGGGATGGACGGCGCCCGTTGGAATGAATGGTTTCTGGCGTTTGAAGATGGATCTGCAGGTTGGCTGTTGGATGGAGATGGGCGGCCGCGAATTTTCCCCGACGAACCGACTTTGGTGCAGCTTTCGTCGCCGGTGGGGGTGGGGAGTGCGGTGGGCGCATGGCGCGTTCGACGGGTAGGAAGCGCGCGAATTCTCGCTGCCAAAGGGGAACTTCCTTTTGTTCTGAACGCGGTGGTTGGGCGTCAAGTGGATTTGGTTGCGGGCGATCGGCCGGGGACGCTGGACGACACCGAGACCCCGGCGATGTTGTTTGAAGGCTGGTCGGTGGCGATTGCGGCGTTGGGCCTTCGCGAAATCGCCCCTCCCGCCGCAGCGCTTGCGCCAGCCCCCGCCGCCCGATCTGTGGCGGCGATTTGCGCAAATTGTGGTGTGTCTTCGCCTGGAAATGTCTGCGCGGGTTGTGGGGCCACCCCCTTGGCTGCGGAGCGCTGGGCACTTCAGGCGGCGTTAGGGCATGGAACCTCGGGAACCACGTGGTCGGCCCTGGATGAACGCGGGCAGAGGGTCGCGGTCAAGGAGATGCGGGTGCCGCTGGCCGTCGACGAGAGCGCCTACCGACTGGCAGTTCGCGAGGCTGAGGTGCTCCGGCAGCTCGATCATCCGGGGATCCCCAAGTATTTCGGTCATGTCGCCACGGGAACCGGCAAAAACCGGACCCTTTGGCTGGCGATGGAACAGATCGATGGACAGAGTCTGCAGGCGGAAATGGACGGTCGCCGTTATTCTCCACAAGAGGTGAAGGAGATCGTGGACGAGTTGGCGACGATCCTCGATTATTTGCACAGCCTGTCACCGCCGGTGGTACACCGGGATTTGAAGCTCACCAATGTGCTACGCCGCAAAGATGGGAGGTTGGTGCTGATCGATTTTGGTTCGGTGGCCGATCGAATTCGCACCATCGGCGGTACCGTGACCGGGACGTTTGGGTACATGGCCCCGGAACAATTTGCCGGGGGGGCGGGTCCGGCCTCGGACTACTATTCGTTGGGCGCTTTGGCGGCCTCGCTGATCACTCGAAAACCGCCTCAAAGCATGATCGATGGCCAACAACGCTTGCGTTGGCGGGAACATGCTTCGGTCGACTTACCATGGTTGGATGGGCTTTTAGAGCCAGACCCCGCGCGTCGAGTTTCATCGTTGACAGCGTTGAGCGCCGTGACGCAAAGTACGGCTGCAAACCCCAGGAGAAAGTTATGGCCATTTTCTTAGGACGGATGCCGATCGGGGCGTTTGTGGCGGTCTTGGCTGCGTGTACGCCGGAAAGTCCGCTCGACAGTGGAGACACGACGGATTCGGTGGCCGACACGGCAGATTCCGTTGGCGATACCTCCGATTCTGTCGGCGACACCTCGGAAACGGATCTTGGGGCGATCGACGCGGAAGTGCTGACGCCCCCGGTCGGGCCCGCAGACTACTCCGAGGAGGAGAGTGATGGTCCAGGTCCAAGGCGGATCCTACTCGCTCGGTCCGTAGATGGTGTCCATTACGTTCGGGACAATGTGGTCCTCACCGATCAAGGAAATACGCCGAACATGCTCGTGCTTCCGAGCGGCCGTATCCTCATCTACTACACGGGATACCACCTGGTCGACGACAAGGACAACATTGCGGTGGCGGTTTCCGATGACAACGGATCCACGTGGTCCTATTACTACGCGGCGATGAACGGCTTTGGAGCGAACCATCCGCCGATCGGTGATCCGGACATCGTGCAACTGCCCGACGGCAGTTTTCGGATGTACATCACGAATGGGAGTTCGGATCAGACGATCGACATCATCTCCAACGTGAGTGCCGACGGTTTCAATTTTGAATGGGAGGGCATTGCCCTGGATAATGAAGGTCAAAACCGGAAAGACTCGCTCACTCAGCGGATCGGTGATGACTACTTTATGTATGTGCTTCAATCGAACGATGGTTGGATGGCGCTGGCTACATCGGACAATGGAACGAGCTTTTCCTACGACAACGTCGCCAGCCGGGACATGAACACCGGCGGAGGAGGGCCGGATCAGTACATTCTGTCCAACTGGATGCCCAATCCCGACGGTGGCCAACGGATCTTCGCATTCAATATGGAAAATCAAGACATCCGCAGTTTTACGACGGTCGACGGGGCGACGTTGACCCCCGATTTGGAGGTTTCACTGGGACCTCCGTTGAACCTGGAGCTCGAACGCAGTTGGGTGAAAGACGCCGCCGCGCAGCAATTGGCGGACGGCACGTGGTTGATGGCGTATGTGGCGGAGATTCCCATATAGAGCGCGGATCGATCACCCTGGCACCTGGTACCCGCAGTGTCGAAACCAAGCGCGGCAGTCGGTTTGGGAGACCAAGGCCATTGCCTCGGCGATGGCCTGATTCAGGGTATCCCTCGTCCTCGCGGCGGCAGACCGTAGGTAGTTCTTGACCTTTGACCAGCAGAGCTCGATTGGATTCAGGTCTGGCGAGTATGGAGGCAGGAAAACAAGCGTTGCTCCTCTTGCTTCAATGGCCTGACGTACCTCGGGGCCCTTGTGGGCCTGGAGGTTGTCCATGATGACGACCTGGCCTGGTTTGAGCTCGGGAGCGAGAAAGTCTCTGATGAAGGTTACGAAAATCTCTGTGTCGGTCGCGCCGGGAATGCTCACCAACGTCGCGAACCCCGAGATTCCGATGGCACCCAACATTGTGATGTTGTCGCCCCAGTTTCTCGGTTTGTGGCCGTGAACACGCTCGCCGCGTTCAGCACGACCATATTCCCGATCCATCGCCGCGTTCGATCCCGCCTCGTCGATAAAGATCAATTTGTCCGCGCTCCAATTGGGTTGAAGCTGACGAAAGGCTTCTCGTTCTGCGATTACTCGCTCGGTTTCCCTTTCCGTTGCATGGAAAGTCTTTTTTTTCGAGTAAGCCCGATCCGTTCAATGGCCCGTTGGATCGCAGAAGTGCTCACTGGACGCTCGACCCTCTCGTTGTACGCCGCGGTGATCTCAAGACGGGTCAGATCCGGTTTTTCCGAGATAATTGCGCGAATCAATGCTTCGCCAGCTTCATCGATGATCGACTTTCGAGCGTAAAATGGACCTGGCTCCAGCGTCCCTCGCGTCCTGTGGCGCCGAACCCACCGTTTTACCGTTGCTTCTCCAACCCCAAAGCGGGCCGCCAAGTCGACCATTCGTACCCCACCCTCGAGGTACGCTGAAACGACTCGCTCCCGTAGGTCCAGTGACAACGCCTGACCCGGTCCACTCACGATGATCCGCCCTCCGAGCACCAGATCACCCGGTTGCTGCGCTCCGGCAACCCCAACCGTGCCTTTCGCGGATCAGCGTCTCAGGCCCGCGCTCTAGGAGGCCAGTCCGCTGTTCCGCGCCTGCACCCTATTTTAGAATTTTGATGCCGGATACGGTGCGGGTGGCCAGGTCTTCGGCGGCGGGCAGCGCACCGTTCGCTGAGATTTCGCCGGCGAGGTACGCCCAGACCACCAAGATGGTGGCGTCTTTTCGTCCAACCCACGCATGTAGCCTTTGCTGTGGAAGGTCGATTCGTTCCTGCTGGTTGTAGGAATTGGTGAAATAGTACGGACCGGCCGGCAATTCAGACCACCGATGCTCCCACGGAATCGTGCCGGTGGTCGCCGTCCAATCCGTTTTGGTTCCTTTCTTCGACTTGAGTTCCACGAAGGGGACCTTGTTGACACCGCGATGTGGGAACCACAGGTACACCTGCTCCCAGGGCGTCCTTGGGGCCTGCCTCGCCGTTGAGAGCTTGCATGAAACCTTTTAGTCCACCGGCCTTGGGTGGGCTTCCGATCGCCACATCGACTTGTGCCTTCACCCAGGCGTACGGATCGGCGTCGGCCATTTCGGCGCGATATCGCTCTCGAAGCTCCGTCTCGTTGAGCATCAAGGTGGTGAGCCGCCAGGCCCCGACGCCGTTGTCGTCGTTCTGGACCGTGAGGTAGCGATAGGCCGAGGTGGCGTCTTCGGAAAACGATTGATGTTCACCGTCCAGCAGCGGAACCTCAATGGTGGCTTGCTTGTCCTGAGCACCGGTGAACGGCGGCAGTTGGCTCAAGGTGAGCTTTCCGGCGGACACCGTGTAGCCGCCGTCGTAAATGGGCACCCGCTGGACCGTGCCTGTGCTCTCGATCCACTGATCTTGGTACCCCGACTGCTTCCGGGCGACGACGGAGACTTCCACGTCGATGGATTCGCGGCGTTCTTTCCGAGGCACCGTGCATAGGTCGGCCATGGACAATGCCGCATCGCCGAAGACGAACTGAGAACGGCCCGAACCTACCAAGCTCGCCGATGCTTCCTTTCCGAATTTCCCCTTGAAGGTGTCGTACAACCATTCATCGGTGATCGCGTAGACCTCAAGGTGCGAAAGGTGGGTTCGCAAGCCGACGACCTGGTCCGGGCTCGCGTTCAGGCCATCCGTGGTACATTTCACGCTTAGGGTCTCGAACGACCCGCAGGTCGCGTGGGTCGCGGGACGGCCGTCTGCAAGAAACGAGCAAGTGCCTGCACTCGCGAGTTCGATCATTGCCCATATCAACATGGTGTCCTCCTGGGATGGCGAAAATCAGTGTTGGTACCCACGGAGCGCCTTAGCGGAGTGGGCTCGTTGTGCCTTCTCCAGATCGTCCACCGCGGGTCCGAGATCGGTACGTGACGATGCCAGCTGCTCCATGCGGTTCCCGTGGGATCGTGGCGTCAGTTGCTGATTATCATCGGTGAGGTTGCGCCGGGAAATGCTCGCCACTGTGCCTCCGCGGGAGACGGTACCTCACGGAAAATGACACGGTCAACCAGTGTCATGTTTTTTTGCGGGGGGGGGGGCGGCGGCCGACGGCTGCCTCGAAATACGCACGGTCCTAAGACATCAACTTTCGCCGGGTCGCCACATACGCCAGCGAACACAGCACTGCGCTCTCCAACACCAAGATCCCGCCGCTTGTCGCAAAGGTATACGCGATATCGCGCTCCCAAAACAACGCTTGGGCCAACCGAACCCCGTGAACCAACGGCGAACACTGCGCAACCATTCGCACGGGGGTGGCCATTTGGTCGAGCGGAAAGAAGATCCCCGATAGAAAATACAGCGGTGCAATGATGAAGGAATACACCGTTTGAAACTGGTTGATGTTGCGAACGAGCCCCGTTGCAAGCAGGCCGATCGCGCCGCATGGCAGCGCCACCAAGATCCCAACCGAAGCCAACGCTGGAATCCATAGGGCGTTACTCATCAATCCGCACAGTGCCAACACGATTCCTACGCCGACCGACATCGCCGCACCCTTCAACGCCACCCAAATCATCTCGCCCAAAACGACCTCTCGAACGCCGATCGGCGTGGTGAGCATCGCTTTGTACACATTCTCAAAGGTCATTCGAACGTAAAAGCCGTAGCTGGTCTCGAAAAAAGAGGTAAACAGTGCAGTTGCGACGGTGAGGCCGGGCGCGAGATACTGCATGTAGGTCATGCCATCGACGTTGGCGACAAAAGGCCCCAACCCCACCCCGAGTGACACCAGGATTAACGCCGGATCTGCGACAGTCGGCGAAAGGTTGGCGAGGAAGTCCTTTCGGTACACCATCCAGTTGCGGCGCGTGATGTGCAGGCTCAACCACAACGATTCAAGCATCGGCGCCGAGCTCCCGGCCGGTGAGTTTCAAGAACACATCCTCGAGGTTCGACGGGCGGATCTGCAACGGCAGGAGCCCATGGTCCGAGTGAAAGGCGATCAGCTCCTGCAGAGAGGATGCGCGTACGGAAAGAGCCGAACCATCCTCGTGAAGGTGAAGATCGCTCCTTCCAGCGATCAGCCGTTGCAGCGCGTCTCGATCCTCCGGTTGAAAAATGCCGACGTACCCTGGGGTGTATTGCTGGATCATCTGTGCGGGAGAACCCTCTGCGACCACCTTGCCTTGGTTGAGGATTACCAACCGATCGCAGAGAACCTCGGCTTCGTGCATGTAGTGGGTGGTGAGCACGATGGTGGTTCCGGATTGGTGAAGTTCCTTTACTTTTCCCCAGAGCAGGTGGCGGACCGCAGGATCGAGCCCGGTGGTTGGTTCATCCAGGATCAACAGCTCGGGCTTTCCGAGCAATGCGCGTACAAACACCAAGCGCCGCTTCATTCCGCCTGAAAGTGCTTGAATCACGTCGTCTTTCTTGTGCGCCAAACTCATGTACGTCAGCAACGCATCGACGCGCGGGGCCCGTTCTGCCTTAGGAATGCCCAGGAAGGCGGCGTAAATCATCATGTTTTCGAGGACGGTGAGGCTCTCGTCGAGGGCGTTGTCCTGGGTGACCACGCCGAGCCGTTTCTTGATTTCCCGGCTTTGCGTGGTCGGATCCATGCCGAACACCGATAATGCGCCACCGGTGCGTAGAATCGATCCGTAGGACATGCCAATAAAGGTGGATTTTCCTGCGCCGTTGGGCC